>Ga0209533_1001984_pt1 | contig 18905 bp, 16 predicted proteins | sample COG_04_FD_184748 | JGI IMG/M metagenome (GOLD analysis project Ga0209533, IMG submission 184748) | Pelagic Microbial community sample from North Sea - COGITO 998_met_04 (SPAdes) (version 2) | ecosystem: Environmental > Aquatic > Marine > Neritic zone/Coastal water | place: Helgoland, sampling...
CACGTAGGTGCCAACAACATCGCCAGATACTTTGGCCATGCGCCGAACAGACATGTTTTCGCCGATTTTGGCGATTGCATCTGTCACAACTGTTTCAACAGTTTTGCCACCCATATCGGCCGCTTTCAGCGCGTCGATATCGTCTACGTTCATGGCGGTTGCAGCGATGCCGCCAACCATAGCTTGGAATTCAGCGTTTTTACCAACAAAGTCAGTTTCTGAGTTCACTTCAACCGCAACGCCAACGCCGTTTTCAACTTTAACAGCAACGAGGCCTTCGGCAGCCGTACGGCCAGATTTTTTGGCAGCAGAGGCGAGACCTTTGGTCCGCAGCCAGTCCATGGAGGCTTCCATGTCGCCGTCATTTGCAGTGAGCGCTTTTTTCGCGTCCATCATGCCTGCGCCAGATTTTTCGCGCAATTCTTTTACGAGTGCAGCTGTGATAGCCATCTGTATTCTCCTAGTAACAAAGGGAACGGGGGTGCATGACACCCCCGAAGTATCCGTTTTGATCGGGCCGATTAGGCCTCTGCAACAGCTTCTTCAACTGGTGCTTCTTCAGCCGCGCCGATGTCGATGCCAGCAGAACCCATTGCAGACGCCATACCATCCAATGCCGCACGTGCGATCAGGTCAGTGTAGAGCGCGATGGCGCGTGCTGCGTCATCGTTGCCAGGGATTGGGTAATCGATGCCTTCTGGTGCTGAGTTGGAGTCGAGGATCGCAATAACTGGGATGCCCAGTTTGTTGGCTTCTGCCACTGCGAGCGCTTCTTTGTTAGTGTCGATCACAACGATCAGGTCAGGTGTGCCGCCCATTTCGCGAACGCCGCCCAAGGATGCTTGCAATTTAGATTGCTCGCGTTCCATGCCCAACAACTCTTTCTTGGTGAGGCCAGACGCTTCGCCGCCGAGTTTTTCGTCGAGGTTCTTAAGGTGTGCGATACGCTTTGAAACTGTTTGCCAGTTTGTAAGTGTGCCACCCAACCAACGGTGGTTCATGTAATATTGTGCGGAACGCTCGGCTGCTTCTGCAACTGCTTTGGACGCTTGACGCTTTGTTCCGACGAACAAGATACGGCCGCCTTTGGCAACTGTTTCACGTGTCACTTGCAACGCTTGGTCAAGAAGCGGCACAGTTTGTGTCAGGTCGAGAATGTGAATGCCGTTACGCTGGCCGTAGATGTACTGGCCCATACGTGGATTCCAGCGGTGTGTTTGGTGGCCGAAGTGTACGCCTGCTTCGAGCAGTTGGCGCAATGTGAACTCTGGTAGAGCCATTGGTCTTTCCTTTTCCGGTTTAGCCTCAGCGGGAGAAGGAGAAACGAGTGTTTTTCCAACCGGTTGGAGCTTTGAGGATTTCTCCCTCAAAACCCGCAGACCCCGCCTGTGGATTTAAGTAAGGCGCGTATAGGGGGGATACGTGTGTGTGGCAAGGGGGAAGTTGGGGTTTGCGCCGCGCATTTGCGCGCGCCCTGATTGGTGATGGGATTAGTGCGGTGATTGGTAAGTATTTAAGCGAAAAAGAAGCCCAAGGTGCAGTTTTTCAATTGGGTTTCTTGCATCCTTTTTCAAATGCCGCCACAACACGGGGTATGACCCACCCTACCCCCATCCATTGTATCGGTTCCGTTTTGTGGGACATTGTTGGCCGTTCTGATCGTAAGATGAAGGCGGGGCATGATGTACCCGGGCGGATTTTGCGTATTCCGGGCGGGGTTGCGATGAATATTGCGATGGCGCTGCGGATGCATGATGTGCCTGTTTCGCTGCTCACCTCGCTCGGGGCTGATCCTGCGGGGCGCGATTTGTTGGAAGAGGCGACGCGGCGGGGTATGGAAACGGCGTTGGTGCATATTTCGGACCGCCATCCGACGGATCAATATATGGCGATTGAGGGTTCCAACGGGTTGATTGCGGCGATTGCGGATGCTCATTCACTAGAGGCCGAGGCGGACGCCGTGATTGCGCCGATGCGTGATGGGCGTGTGGGATCGGTGGAGGAGCCGTTTGCGGGGTTGGTGGTGTGTGAGGGCAATTTGCCCGAGGCAACGCTGGAGTATATTAGTGCAGCGGCTGAGTTTCGCGGTGCCGATTTGCGGCTTGCTCCAGCCTCTCCTGGTAAGGCGGGGCGGTTGAAGCCGTTTTTTGGGCATGGGCATGCGACGTTTTACGTGAATTTGATTGAGGCGAATATTCTGCTTGGCACAAAATTGGACACCTCGGTTGAGGCTGCGGTGCAATTGGTGGACGCGGGTGTGTACCGTGCCGCGGTAACGGATGGGCCGAATTTGGCGGCCATTGCTGATGCAAACGGCGTTCACAGCGCGGTTCCGCCGAGCGTTGATGTTTTGCGGGTGACGGGTGCGGGCGATGTGTTTATGGCAAGCCATATCGTTGCGGAGACGCGCGGAATGGTGGGCGATGCCGCGCTCGATTTTGCACTGACGCACACTGCCACTTATATTTCTACGGAGACGCCACTGTGACTTTGCCCTTAACCTATTCCGCCGAAGTGCGTGCTGCGCGTGAGGCTGGCCGCCCGATTGTAGCGTTGGAAAGCACGATTATCACGCATGGGATGCCCTACCCTGCCAATCTGGAAACGGCGCAAGGGGTTGAAGATGTGGTGCGCGAAAACGGTGCGGTTCCGGCGACGATTGCGATTATGGATCACAAGATTCACATCGGATTAGAAGCCGCTGAGTTAGAATGGTTGGCGCAAGAAACCGATGTGATGAAGCTGAGCCGTGCGGATTTGGCCTTTGCGCTGTCCCAAGGGCGCACGGGTGCGACGACGGTGGCGGCGACGATGATTTGCGCGGCACTGGCAGGCATTGAGGTGTTTGCAACGGGTGGCATTGGCGGCGTGCACAAAGGTGCAGAGGATACGTTTGATATCAGCGCGGATTTGCTGGAGTTGGCGCAAACGCCTGTGACAGTTGTTTGCGCGGGGGCAAAGGCGATTTTGGATCTGCCAAAGACGCTTGAAGTGTTAGAAACAAATGGTGTGCCCGTGATCGGGTATCAAACCGATGTGCTGCCCGCGTTTTGGTCGCGCCAGTCTGATTGGCCCGTGCCTTTGCGCAGTGACACCCCTGTTCGCATCGCCAATGCCCATAAAATGCGGATGAATTTGGGGTTGAAAGGCGGGCAATTGATCGCCAATCCGATTCCGATTGAGGCGGAACTGTCCCGCGATTATCTAGCGCCGATCATCGCGCAAGCGGTGGCTGAGGCAGACGCCCAAGGTGTTGCGACGAAAAACGTGACGCCGTTTCTGCTGGGGCGCATTGTTGAGTTAACTGACGGTAAGTCGTTGAAGGCCAATATTGCCTTGGTTAAGAATAATGCCAAACTGGCGGCCCAAATTGCGCAGGCGTTGATATGACCTTGTTAAAACAGATTGAAGCAGGTGTTGAGCAGGGCAAAGTGAAGGCGTATTTGGTGCGTAAGGCCATGTCTGACAGTGATATCAACCTGCGCGGGCTGGGTTATGCGCTGTTGTCCGAGGATCATCTGCGCGCAATTCTGGTAGAGTTTAAGCCAAAGGCGAGCGACCCAGAGGCCTGTTTTGAATACCTGTTAGAGTGTATCAAGCTGGATTTGGAGTGGGACGAAGATTACGCCCATTCCCGCGAAGATGCGCTGTATGAATTGACTGGTGTGGTTGCGCCAAACTGGGTGGATCAGGGGGCTGGCGTGAAACCTGCGGATTTTTGGGCCCGTGTGAACGATGTGATGCGCGGGCTTGAGGGCGGCGATGTTGAGGTGTTTCTTGAAGGATGCCCGAAAGATGCAGGATTTACGTCTGCGATGAAAATCTGGTCTGGCGATCCTGTTTTGGCACAATACGTCGAAACCTAACTGGAAACGGCTTGTTTCTGGGATCATTACACTATTTCACCCCCAAGGGATTGCACGTGTTGGGCCGAATGCCTAAACCGTGGATCAACTGTTAAAGGGCCTTATCATGGCGAAAAAACCTGTTCCATCTGCGCGAAAAAGACCGGGCCTTGTTGCGCGTTTGCGTGGCAATTTTCTGACGGGTCTGGTGATTGTTTTGCCTGTGGCGCTGACGATCTGGATGATCTGGGCGTTTGTTGGCTTCGTTGATAATTCTGTGCTGCCACTGGTGCCAGATGCGTATAAACCATCAAGCGAATGGCGTGGTTTTGGTGTTATCGTGTTTCTGGTTTTCACCTCCATTGTTGGGGCGATGACCAAGGGTATTTTCGGCAAACAACTGTTGAAATATATCGAGAGCCTTGTGGATCGGATGCCGATTGTGCGCACGATTTACAACGGTGTGAAGCAGATTGTGGAAACGGTTCTGAACCAATCCAACAGCAGTTTTGAAAAAGCCTGCATGGTGGAATATCCGCGCCGTGGCATTTGGGCGATTGCCTTTGTGTCGACCTCAACCAAGGGCGAAGTATTGGCGAAATCGGGTGAGGATGAGATGATGTCGATTTTCTTGCCAACCACGCCGAACCCGACCTCTGGTTTTCTGTTATTCGTTCCAAAACAAGACGTTGTGATCCTTGATATGGATGTAGAGGCGGCGGCGAAACTGGTAATTTCTGCAGGTCTTGTGATGCCACCGACCAAAGAAGAAATCGCGGCTGGCAAAATGAAAGCCAAGGTCGTCGCGGCGAAATGATCGAGCCAGCGATCACGGGATTTCTGACTGGGTTTTCATTGATTTTGGCCATTGGCGCGCAAAACGCCTTTGTGTTACGCCAAGGATTGTTGCGCAGCAATGTGTTGCCGCTGGTTCTGTTTTGCGCAATCTCTGATGCGATTCTAATCGCGGCTGGCGTTGCAGGATTTGGCGCTTTGATGGCGCAGTTTCCAAAGCTGCCTTTGATTATGTCACTGGCGGGGGCTGCGTTTCTGTTGGTATACGGATTTATGCGGTTTCGCGCAGCGTGGCTTGGCGAATATGCAATGGAATTGGCGGGCGAAGGGTTGGCGTTGGGCCCTGCCCTTGCCGTGGTTTTCGCCTGTACGTGGCTAAACCCGCACGTCTATTTGGACACGCTCGGTTTGGTTGGGGCCATCAGCACGCAATATGAAGGGCCTGCGAAGGTTAGTTTTGGCGTAGCGGCGGCGGCGGCATCCTTCGTGTTTTTCTTCGCATTGGGATATGGCGCGGGGATATTGGCGCCCATCATGCAAACGCCGCGCAATTGGCGGATACTGGATATCGCGATTGGCTGCGTGATGTGGATGATCGCGTTCGGGCTGTTGTTGAGCCTTACTCAGCACTGACTTTAGAAAATAAAGCAAGTTAGTATTCGTCGTGCCGTTTTACCCATGCCATTGGGTGACCAAGCGCATCTTCGTCGCGACCTTTTGGAATTAAATCAAGGTATTGGTAGGCGACATTCATGTTATCAAGCCCACGGGCGTAGGTGGAATAGGTGTGGTAGACGGAGCCGTCATCATCCTTAGCAAAAACCGAAATTGCGGGCGCTTCGGTTGAGGGAAAGGCGTTTTCGCGAAAGTTGTAGTAGGTTTGTTTTGCGGCAACTTGCTCAGCGGTGAAGCTGGCAGAGTAATCTTGGTTGAAATCCGTTTGCGCGCAGGATGCCCAATCGAAATCCCATCCCATTCGCGATTTAAAGGCTGTGATCTTGGCGAGTGGTGTATTGGAGACGCAGGTGAATGCGGTATCGCGGGCCCCGAGGTGTTTTGTTGTTCCGCTAAAACCGTCTGCCCAGAAAGAACAACTGGGACAACCTGCCTCCCAATCGGGGCCCATCATAAAGTGTTGGACGATAAGTTGGGAGTGAGATCCAAACATATCGGATAGGGACTTGTCACCGTTATGTGTTTGAAATTGATAGTCTTTATCAACTTTTACCCAAGGCAATTCACGCCGTTTGGCGGACAATACATCGCGTTGGCGTTGGAATTCTTTTTCGGCAGCGAGCAATTCAACGCGTGCTGCGAACCAATCTTTGCGTGTCGCGACTTTGGGCATGGGTGGCTCCTTTCATAGGACGCCACCACCCTGCCCTAAAGGCACGTGTTGCGTCAACTCTCGCAGGATTTGCGGATTGCTTTCATGTTTTCACCGTAATGGGTGGGTGTGCCGCCTTTGAACACGGCAGAGCCTGCAACCATTGCATCAACACCAGCGGCCCACGCGAGGGGGGCTGTGTCTGGTGTAACGCCGCCATCAATTTCGAGCCAGATGGGGCGATCGCCGATCATTTTGCGCACGCGTTCCATTTTTGGCAGTTGGTTGTGCAGGAATTTCTGGCCGCCAAAGCCTGGGTTCACTGTCATGATCAGGATTAGGTCAATCTTATCAAGGCAGTATTCGATCACGTTTTCTGGTGTGGAAGGGTTCAGTGCTACGCCTGCTTTGCAGCCAAGAGAGCGGATAAACTGCAAAGAGCGGTCCAAATGCGGGCCTGCTTCGGCGTGGATGGTAATGATGTCGGCCCCTGCTTTGGCAAATGCCTCAAGGTACAGATCAGCGGGTGAGATCATCAAATGGCAATCCATCACGGTTTTGCAATGGGGGCGCAGCGCGGCGACAACATCAGGGCCGATGGTAATGTTGGGGACGAAATGGCCATCCATCACGTCGATATGGACCCAGTCACAGCCCTCTGCCTCAATCGCGCGGACTTCTTCGCCTAGACGGGCGAAATCGGCGGATAGAATTGAAGGGGCAATTTTAAGATTGCGGGCTGGGTCAAATTCGATTGGCATGGTGTGGATCCCGTTAAAGCAGCAGATGTTGGGGTGATAGGGGAAAATTCCTGTGCGCGAAAGCCCGCGACGTATGGTTTTTTGAACAATTGATAGACCGTAGCCCCACGCGCTGCCTAGGGTTGAGGACACACGTCACTTTTGGGAGGAAACGACGATGATTGCACGTAAATCACTAGCATCTCTGGCCTTTGGCATAAGTATTATGGCAAGCCCTGTTTTGGCAGATGACCATGGGAGTACCGCCGTGAACCGTATTGATACTCAACGCCCTGACGCGCCTGCATTGGCGGCGTATGGCGCGCATAAAATTGGTGTGCGCACTGTGACGATTGTGAATCCAGATCAGATCGACATTCTGGCAATTGATCCTGTAGGCGAGAAACCTGATCCGATGCCGCGTTATGATCGCGAGCTGACGGTGGAAATTTGGTACCCTGCGGCGGCTGACGCCACGGGGGATACGGTCCTCACGGCCAATCTGCGTGATGGTAAAACGATGGTGCAGTTGCACGGTCAGGCCATGCGGGATGCGGCACCTGATGGTGCGAAATATCCGCTGGTGATGATCAGTCACGGCTATCCGGGCAATCGGTATTTGCTGAGCCATCTGGCAGAGAATATCGCATCTAAGGGATATGTTGTGGCCTCGCTCGATCACCGCGACAGTACTTATGCAGATCAGGCGGCGTTTGGATCGACGCTGGTGAACCGTTCGTATGACCAGTTGTTTTTGCTCGATCAAATGGCGGAAATGTCTGCTGGCGATGGGTTCCTGAAGGGTATGGTAGACACGGATAACACGGCATTGATTGGCTATTCGATGGGCGGTTACGGCGCTGTTATCACGGCTGGTGGCGGTGTGACGCAAGGGGCTGCAGATGCGCCGTTTGCGCCATTCGGAACATTGGGTGTGCACGTTGCCGGCACAGATACGCACAACGCGTTGCCCGATCCACGGATCAAAACAGCCGTGGCCTTTGCGCCGTGGGGCTTAACTTACGGTGTTTGGGATGGGGCTGGCTTGGCTGGTGTTCAAATTCCGATGCTGTTTGTTGCTGGCTCGGTGGATGATGTTTCAGGCTACAGCCCTGGTATTCGCAACATTTGGGAAGGCTCCGTGAATGTGGATCGTTCCTTGTTGACGTTTGACAATGCCAACCACAATGCGGCAGCGCCAATGCCTGCCCCAGCGGAGGCGTACACTGTCGCCGAAGGTGGACTTGCGCCTTACGATCACTATGCAGATGCGGTTTGGGATACGGTTCGAATGAACAATATCGCGCAGCATTTTATGACGGCTTGGTTGGGCAAATATCTGGGCGGCAACGGCGAAATGGACGCGTATCTAACGCTGACACCAAACGCCAATGATGGCGTTTGGGCCGCGAATGACGATGGCACGTTCAAAGAAGAGCACACCCATTGGACAGGGTTTCATGATCGTACGGCCAAAGGGCTGCGGTTTGAGGTTCTCCCCGCAGCCGAGTAAGTTTTTGACTTAGGACGCTGCAGATTTCGGCCCAGATGGTTTACGCCGTCTGGGTCGTTTGCCTTTTGGAGCGCCTTCGTTTTGATCAATGGCAACGATATTGCCGTTTGCATCCAGTTTAGACGTGCGCCGCTTGTGCCACGGCTTTTTGTTCGGGTTTCCACCCGGTACGCCTGCACCTTGGGCGGTGACTGCGCCACTACGGCCGCGGCTGTTTTTGTTCACTTTGCGCGGTGCTGGGCGATCCATGTTTGGTGCCGCTGATCCGTCGGCCATTTTGGCTGGGATCTGCATTTTGATCACTTTTTCAATGGCGCGCAGCAGTTTTTGTTCCTCGGGCGAGCAAAACGCCACGGCGAAACCAGAGGCCCCTGCCCGTGCGGTACGACCGATGCGGTGAACATAGGCTTCTGGCACGTTTGGCAAATCGTAGTTCACCACAACTTCGACTTCGCGGATGTCGATGCCGCGTGCGGCGATGTCGGTGGCGATCAGGACAGGTTTGTCGCCTTTTTTAAACGCATCAAGGGCGCGTTGGCGTTGGCCTTGGGATTTGTTGCCGTGGATCGCGTCTGCGCCGATACCTTCGGAGCCGAGTTTTTTCGCGACCTTATCGGAACCGCGTTTGGTGCGACAAAACACAATGACCCGTTTGCCCGGATGTTGTTGAACCAGTTTAAAGATTGCCGTTGGTTTCGCGCCGTTTTCCATGTGGATAACAGTTTGTTCAATCCGATCAGCAGTTGCGGAAACCTGTGCAACAGAGGCCTGAAACGGATCGGTCAGGTAATCATTGGCCAGCGAAGAGATTTCTTTTGGCATGGTCGCCGAAAACAACAAAGTTTGACGCTGTTTTGGCATTTGCGACAAAAGGCGACGGATCGCAGGCATAAAGCCGATGTCGAGCATTTGGTCGGCTTCGTCCAGAACAACAGTTTCGATGTTCTTGAGCGAGCAAGCCTTTTGCGAAATCAAATCTTCGAGGCGACCAGGGGTCGCGACAAGGATATCAACGCCCTCTTCGAGCTGGCGTTTTTGTTTGCGGATGGGAACACCACCGATCACAAAACAAGAGCGCAGGCCAAGGCTTTTGGAATATGTCCAGATCGCATCGTTGATCTGCGTCGCCAGCTCGCGTGTCGGTGCAAGGATCAACGCGCGCAGTTTGTGTTTCCCCTCAGGGATGTCTTGGGACAGGCGGTGCAGGATTGGCAGCGCGAATGCGGCGGTTTTACCAGTACCAGTTTGGGCCAAGCCAACAAGATCGCGGCCTTCCAGAACAACTGGAATGGCTTGCGCCTGAATGGGTGTTGGAGTTGTGTATTTGTTGACGGACAACGTCTTAAGGATCGGCTCAGAAAGGCCGAGGTCGGTGAAATTCACGCGGTTCTCTTTTCATGTGTGTGCGCAGGGGCAATACAATAAAGAAAGTCCAGCGCGGTTGTGGGCATAAGCGCCCGTTTCATGGTGCTACATAAGCCTGCGAAACCGAAAGTCAACCTTTTTCGCTGCAATGCAGCATTTGAGTTACTTTAATCGGCGCATCAAACTGGAGGTATCCCAACGCCCGCCACCCATCTTTTGCACATCACCGTAGAACTGATCGACCAATGCTGTGACGGGCACCGATGCGCCGTTGCTTTTGGCTTCATCCAGCACAATGCCAAGGTCTTTGCGCATCCAATCGACGGCAAAACCAAATTCGAATTCATCCTTTAGCATGGTGGTGCCACGGTTTTCCATCTGCCAACTGCCAGCCGCCCCCTTGGAGATCACATCGAGCACGGCATTTCCATCTAGGCCCGCTTTTTGGGCGAAATGCATGCCCTCTGATAGACCTTGGACAAGGCCCGCGATGCAGATTTGGTTGACCATTTTGGTAAGCTGACCTGCGCCTTGTTCACCCATAAGGCGGCACGATTTTGAGAAACAGTTGATTGCCTCTTCTACGCGATCGTATGTTGTTTGATCGCCGCCGCACATTACGGTCAGTAGGCCGTTTTCGGCGCCCGCTTGGCCGCCAGATACGGGGGCATCAATGAAGCCTATTTTCAAGTCTTTGGCAGCGTTTGCCATTTCAATGGCGACGGTTGCGGAGGTGGTTGTGTGATCGACAAAGATTGTATCGATTGCCATGCCAGCCAATGCGCCGTCTGCGCCGAGCACGACTGAACGCAGATCATCGTCGTTTCCGACGCAAGCAAACACGATATCCGCGCCTGCGGCTGCCTCGCGCGGTGTTTTTGCCGCTGCGCCGCCGTGTTGTTTGGCCCAAGCCTCGGCTTTGGAAAATGTGCGGTTGTAAACGGTGACGTCGTGGCCTTTTGCGGCCAAATGTCCTGCCATCGGGTAACCCATGACACCCATGCCTAAAAATGCTAGTTTCGCCATTGATCCAACTCCCGCTTTTACGCCGCAATTCTGTCGGCTGATATTGTCACGCAGGGTTTGGACTGTTAGGCCGCTGGGGTCAAGTTATGAGGGTTCGATGGCTTTAGCATTTCGCTGGTTGCTGCGTGGGTTTGTGGGTTCGGGAGTTTTGCTGCTGATCGGCTTGCTGTTGGTGTATTATTTCGCAACACGCTCCCTGCCCGATTACAATCAGGATTACACGCTGAACGGGCTGAATGGCCCTGTCGAAGTTGTGCGCGACACAAACAATGTGCCCCATATTTTTGCGGATGACGCCAAAGATGTGTATTTCGGTTTGGGGTTTTCGCACGCGCAGGATCGGTTGTGGCAGATGACGATGTTGCGACGCACGGCACAGGGGCGATTGAGCGAGTTGTTTGGCGAAGAGACGATCAAGATTGACGATTTTGTGCGGCGTTTGGATTTGGTTGCGCTGTCACGTGCGTCTTATGAATTTCAAACCGAAGAAGTTAAATCCGCGTTGTTGGCCTATTCGGCGGGCGTGAATGCGTGGCTCGGTGTGGCACAGCAAGATGCGCTGGGGCGTGGTGCGCCAGAATTTTTCCTGTTTTCACCAGAGCTGGAGCCTTGGACGCCGACCGATAGCCTGTCGATTATGCGGGTTATGGCGCTGCAATTGTCTGGGCATTTGCGATCCGAAGTTGTGCGTGCGCAGGTCACGCTGAGCGTTGGCCCCGAGCGCGTGCGGGATATTTTGCCAGATGCACCAGGGATGGGTGCGGTGGCGCTGCCAGAATTGGCGGCGTTGTTTGATGATTTGCCACGGGATTTTGCATCCCTTGGCACGCAACATGCGCTCGATCCTGTGAAGCCGTTTGATATGGCGGGCGCCAGCAATGCCTGGGCGGCGGCCAGCAGTCGCAGTGCGACAGGCGCACCGATATTGGCGAATGATCCGCACCTTGGCCTGTCTGCACCGTCTATCTGGATGCTAGCGCGGATGGATTTCCCGGATGGCGGTGTCATTGGGGGTACTATTCCCGGCATCCCTGCGGTTTTGTCAGGGCGATCAGAGGCGCTAGGTTGGGGGGTAACATCAAGTTATCTGGATGATCTGGATGTGTATATCGAACAGATTAACCCCGATAACCCCGAGGAATATTTGACCCCAGACGGATATAAACCGTTCAAAACACAAGACGTTTTGATCCGCGTGAAAGACCAAGCACCACGTACCGTGAAAATGCGTTGGACCCAGAACGGACCTGTTATTCCGGGCGATCATTACGGGCTGCAATCCATCACTCCGCAAGGCCATGTGACCAGCATTCGCTGGGCGGCCTTGGATGCAAATGATCAGTCGATGACAGCGGCGATAAACATGATGCGGGCCAAATCCATTTCGGCGGCCCGTGCGGCGATGGCATTTTACAAAGCACCGAGCCAGAACGTGACGCTGGCCGATAAAAACGGTGTGATGCTGCAAATGGTGGGCAAACAACCGCGCCGAAACACTGCGCATCGATCATTGGGGCGGTTTCCGTCACGGGGGTGGGTGAAAGAAAATCGCTGGGATGGGTACCTGCCGTTCGAGGATAATCCGGGCGCGCGCGATCCTTTCAGTGGGATTGTGGCCAACACAAACAACAAGATTACCGACGCCCCGTTCCCGCGCCACGTGAGCCATTCTTGGGGCGATACGTATCGGTATTTGCGGCTTACGTCGTTGATGAATGCTCGCGAAGTGCACACCCGCGACAGCTTTATTGAGGCGCAGTTGGACACGGGATCTGTGGGTGCGACCGCGCTGTTGCCGCTGGTGGCCAAAGAGCTGTGGTTCACGGGCGAAGCGGCAGAGGCTGGCACATCGGAGCGGCAACGCCAGATTGCGTTGGAGTTGTTGGCCGCGTGGAACGGGCAGATGGACGAGCATATTCCTGAGCCGTTGATTTACGCAGCATGGATGCGCCAGTTGCAGAACCGTTTGATCCGCGATGATCTTGCCAACCTGTCCGAGCATTTCCCTCGCCCCGACCCTGTGTTTTTGGAACGTGTTTTCCGCAACATCGAGGGCGCAGGCAGTTGGTGTGACATCAAGCAATCAACACGGCCAGAAACCTGCGCAGATATCGCGCGGATGTCGCTCGATGCCGCGATTTTGGAATTGACGGAGTTGTACGGCGATCGGATCGACAGCTGGCGTTGGGGCGAGGCCCATCAGGCCCATCACGACCACGAGGTGCTGGGCAAAGTACCTCTTTTGGCGTGGTTCGCAAATATTCGCCAAGATACATCGGGCGGCGATCACACGTTGATGCGCGCGCGCACCAGCGGGACTGGCGATGCGCCTTACGCAAATGTGCACGCGGCCGGGTTTCGATCTGTGATTGATTTTTCCGACCCTGACAGCTCGGTTTATATCATTTCTACGGGGCAATCAGGGCATTTCCTATCGCGTCATTACGATGATTTGGCGCAGTTGTGGCGGCGTGGGGAATACATTTTGATGTCCCTTGATCCTGACCTGGCCCGTGGTGGCGCGGTTGGGATTAGCCAGCTAAGCCCCGCTGAATAATCATGACAGTTTGGCGGCCACCCTCTGGCATTCGCGTGAAAGCGTTGGGGTTGCACTGGCGAAATGATGCGTTGCTGGTCATGGACGTGTTGGATGACGCGGGCAATCTGAAGGGCGTGCGCCCGCTTGGCGGGACTGTCGAATTTGGCGAAACTTGGCAGGTTACGCTGGTGCGTGAATTCAAGGAAGAATTGGACATTGATGTTCAGATCACCGGTGCACCGATGGTCTTTGAAAACATCTTTACCCACGAAGGGTCGGTTGGGCATGAGGTTTTGTTTTTAGCAGATGTTGCGTTTCCGAAAGGCGCGTTTGAGGGCCAAAAAGAGCTGATATTTGCAGAGGATAGCGGTGAATTGTGCCGCGCATCTTGGTGGACGTTGGACGATCTAAAAGCGCAAAATATTCCGCTTTATCCCGATGGATTGATGGACGCCTTGGCGAAACGATAAAAGCACGGCGGGTTAGGCCGTGCTTTTGATTGTTCTGCGTTGCGCAGTGGGTGCGCCTTGCCCTTAGAAGTTCAACGAAATGTCGCGGTGATGAGAAGAACAACTCGCCATGAACAAGGCTTGTTCGCGGGTCAAACCAGACTGCATCCGCAATCCGAGCGTACCTTTGATCGCGTCGAGATAGGTTTCCAAACCGCCGCGTAAAGATGTTTCTGCCTCTGCACGCCAAACTTTGCCCTTTTCAAAGGCAGCAATGGCTTTGTCGTATTCTTTGAGCGCCGCCTCAACATCAGGCGTTTTGGATTTCAACTTACGGCGTGCTTTGCCGAGCGCTTTCTTCACGTCATCCGTGGCACCAATTTTGCCGATGCGCTTGGCCAGATCATTGACCTGTTCTTGCGTTTCTTTCGGATCATCCGTTTCAACCGAACCACGCAGCGCCACAAGTTCGCTTTCAAATGCGAGGTAGGCTTGCGTTCCATCCATCGCATCAAGCGCTGTTGCGACTGTTTCGTAGGATGCATCTGCGTTGCGGCGATACTGACTACGCGCATCGTTTTCTGCTTTGGTCAATTTGGCAAATGTATCGTGCACGCCGTCCCATTCTGCTGGGATTTGCGTGCGCAGATCGGCAATCATGGCTTCTGAATTGGCGATATCTGCCGTCATGGCATCGCGATCTGGGCTGTCTGTTGGCAAACGACCGAGATTTATTTGCACTTCATCCAGATGCTCTTGTGCGCGGCGGATTTGTTTTTCAATCCGACGAACAAAGCGCAGTTGCGGGCGATACGCGCCAGATTCGGCTTGAACAGCGTCTGCGGCGGCGAAAGCGGCTGTCAGCTGCGCGATCGCCTCTTCTGCGTTGTCGACACCTTTGGAAACGGTCTTGCCCATCTTCTTAGGCAGCGCGCTGAAATCAAGCCCTTGCGCCGTTTTCACCGCACCTAGCGTTGCGCCATTGTCCCCTGCCAATTCGCCGGAAACGTAATCCTCCATGCAAAATTGCAGTTTAGGATTGCGCGGTGGGGGCGATTGATCTGACAGGAAACTAACGCGGTTTGGCAGGTAGTTCACCAGTGGTGGGTAGAACCCAACAATGCCAAGCGCAAAAAGTTGCAGGCCGATAAAGGCGATCACACCTTTGTACATCGCGATGGTTTTTACTGTCGCGGGGGCAACGCCGCGCAAATAGAACAGCGCAAAACCAAACGGCGGTGTGAGGAACGAGGTTTGGATGTTCAGCCCGATCATAACACCGAGCCATACGGCGGTGATGTTTGCACCGGGATCAGCAAGCAGGATTGGAGCGACAATTGGCACCACGACAACGGCGATTTCGATGAAGTCGAGGAAGAAGCCAAGTACGAAGATAACCGTCATCACGATGATGAACTGCATCCAGAAACCACCCGGCAAGGAATTGAGGAATTCGCGCACCAAGTCTTCGCCGCCAAAGGCGCGGAAGGCGGCGGTGAGCATGGCTGCACCGAGAAGGATAATAAACACCAGCGATGTGGTTTTCGCAGTTTCCAGCATCACCCCCTGAAGGGTGTTTTCTGTCTTAAACGCGCGCCAACCTGACCAGATAAGCGAGGTCATAAGGCCAAAGCTGCCGATCACGCCGAGCATGATGCCAACTTTGTCTTCGGGCGTCGACATCGCTTTGACGTTCATTTCGTATTGCGACAGCGCGAAGGTGATTAGCAACAACGAGCCAATCGCGATGAGCGCGGGGATATAGGTTGTTCGCACCCCTTCTTTTAGTCGATATCCCGCCATTATGAGCGCTCCCGCCGCGCCGATGGCGCCTGCTTGGTTCACTGTAGCGATGCCACCGATGATAGACCCGAGAACAAGGAAGATAAGCGCGAGCGGTGGGATCAACGTCATCAAAACATTGACCCAGAATTTCGCGTTAAAGTCGCCGCCGTATTTCACGGCTGGAGCGGATGACGGTTTCAACATTGCGAAGATCAGGATGTAGAGCATGTAGAGCGCAACGAGCACGAGGCCCGGGATAAATGCGCCGAGGAACATCTCACCAGCGGATGTAGAAGCCACATCAAAGATCGAAGGCATGGAGAGTTCGCCCGTGCTTTCTTTGTGAAGGGCTTTGCGCGCTGATGATGCTTGATCCGTTGCAGAGGCCAATTGGTCCGCGAGAATGATAAGTACAATGGAGGGCGGAATGATTTGCCCAAGCGTGCCAGAGGCCGCGATTGTGCCTGAGGCCAGTGACGGTGAGTAGTTGTTGCGCAACATTGCAGGCAGCGAAATGAGGCCCATCGCAACCACAGTTGCGCCAACGATGCCTGTTGTGGCGGCGAGCAGTGCGCCAACGAAGACAACGGATATACCAAGGCCGCCTGGGACTGGACCAAACAGTTGCGCCATTGTGACCAGCAAATCTTCGGCAATTTTGGAGCGTTGCAGCATAATGCCCATGAATATGAACAGCGGAATGGCAATGAGGGTATCGCGTTCTACCTCCCAATAGACGCCGCGCAGGTTGATCGTCCCTGCCGAGAGCCACTGTGATGGCCCGCCCGTGTGGAAATAGGCGTCCGTGCCGCCGCCAAACAAGTAGCCAGAGCCAGCCGCGAGGCCGAATGTGATGATGGCGGCACCCGGAAGTGCGAAGGCAACTGGATAGCCAGAGCCCAGAGCCGTGGCCATGATAAGAACCAGAATGGCGAGAAAGAGGAGTTCCATAAATCTAGGTCCTTAGTGTGCGACAGAGGCAGGTTTGCGGTGACCGGGTTCGTTCCGATAATCTGCAATTGCTTCTAAAAAGTAACTGGTGAATTGGATCAGCATGGTGATTGCGAAAATCGCCAAGAAAGCCGCCATTTGGTATTTCACAAACAAGCCATTGCCGCCCGATTGGGTAACTTCGAAGTTTAGGATCGGCGAGTTGATCATGGATTGTTTGCCGTTGATGCCAAGGGCGAGGATAATCCAGCAGGTAGATGCGCCAAGGAACAGCGAGCCGACTGCGTTGACAAACCCGCGTGTTTTATCGGTGAACCCTGCGTATAAAACATCGACGCGGACGTGGCCTTCATCAAACAATGTGTAGGCAGAGGCAAACAGGAATAGCGCGGCGTACCAGTAGCGTACAAGGTCACCCATGAAGGCCTGTTCGTAGGAGAATACAAAGCGGGTGACAACGATGGCGAGTTCGGCGGCGACGATCAGAAGGGCGAGCCATGTAAAGCCGAGCGTTCGGGTGAACAGCGCGATGACAAAGCCTGCGATAATCAGTGGGATGTGGATCGAACCGCCGACAAAGCGTGCGCTTTTGAGCGAGCTGATCATTTCAGGGGAAAGTGTGCTGCCCCACAGATCCTCGACGCGCATGAAGGCTATGCCCGTGTCGACAATGCCGACTAGAAGGACAGACCAGAAACAAGCGCGGATGATGTAGACGTTGAATTTATGAATGATATGCGCGTCCCAGCGCAGCGCCACTTGGCGGGTGCTAAAGACGTAAAGAATTGCGAGGCCGATTGCGACGGCGTAAACGATGAGGGGAACAAGGGCTGCGGTGTTGCCTGCGGTTATAAAGGTCGTTGCGCGGCCAAATCCGAAACCCACATCAAGCACGTTATTGATCAAATATGCGGCCAAAACGGCCAGCATCGTCCATCCAGCAAGACGTGCGATGGGCGCAGGTGAGCCGTATTTCTGAACGATGACAGAAGAAGCGTCGGATGCCATGATATTCCCCGTTGGGCAAAATGCCCGCAAAAACCATGCCTGTGGCTGTCAAAAAGACCTCCACTTCCCTGCAAAAGCTGCTGGGGTGGCGTATTTGACATGCGGGGCCGCAAAGCCCCGCATGAATTTAGGTTTGATAGAGTGGTTTACTCTGTGATGCCCAGAACGCGGTTACGCTGGTTCACGTATGTGACCTCAAACGCGGCCATAGCAGCACCATATTCACGCAATTTCGCTTGGAAATCGTCGTCAACTTTTGCAGCCAATGCAGAGTGTGCCCGTGTTTCTTCAAACACTTCTACCGCAGCTTCGCCCATAGCGTCCCACACATCGTCGTTGAATGCGCGGACTTGAACGCCCTGCTCTTCTACGAGTTTGTTGAGGTATTCGCCGTTCAGCGCCACTGTTTCTTCGAATTGTGCAGCGTGCTCTTCGTTCGTTGCAGCTTCGATGATTGCGCGTTCCCAATCGGAAAGCGAAGACCACCATTCAGCGTTCATGCCGAAGGCCAAACCACCACCTGGTTCGTGCATGCCGCCAGTGTAATAGAATTTGGCTGCTTCATAGAATTTCATGAAGTAGTCATTGTACGGGCCAACCCACTCTGTCGCATCAATCGCGCCAGACACTAGGTTTTCGTAGATTTGACCACCAGGCAAGGACACAGTTGAAACGCCCAATTTGGACATTACGTTGCCGCCGAGGCCAGGAATACGCATTTTCAGACCTTTGAGGTCTTCTGGAGATTCGATCTCTTTGTTGAACCAACCGCCCGCTTGCGTACCAGTTGCACCACACGGCAATGCTTTCAGGCCGAAACCGCCAGATACTTCGTCCCACAACGCTTGACCGCCGCCGAATTTGATCCAGGCATTCCATTCAACAGTTGTCATGCCAAACGGCACGGACGTGAAATATGCAAATGCTGGGTGCTTACCAACCCAGTAGTAATCAGCCGCGATGTAGGCTTGTGAGTTGCCAGAAGCAACTTCGTCAAAGCTGTCAAACGCGCCAACGCGTTCACCGGCTGCAAAGTAGTTTACTTTGATTGCACCGTTGGACAGTTCTTCGATCCGCGCAGCAAGACGCTGTGCTGAAATACCCAGACCCGGGAAGTCCCGTGGCCAAGTAGATACGATATTCATTTCTTTGGCGTGGCTTGCTGACACCGCTGGTGTAGCCAAAGCCGCTGCGCCTGCACCAAGTGCGGCACTTGTTAGAAACTTACGACGTTCCATGTATGTATTCTCCCATTTGTTAACAGCTGTTTCGGACAAGCAGTTATGGTGGTTCCCACGCCACCCGCCGAATGCTGAGTGAAGCATGCAATAGAGCGCCTGAATAATGCAACAGATTTTAGAGGCTTGACGGGCAAAGCGTTAGGGAATTTCAGAATGGGGGTAATATTTGTAAGAATCTGACGAATATGTGCACGCAAATGGCATTTAATTATGCAGGCTGCGCGAATTTGGTACACAATCGCATACCGCGAACGCGCACCCTGCCCCTAGGTTAATGTGAAACACGGCGCGCAAGCCGATTATTTTGCAACAAGATCAAAG
>Ga0209533_1001991_pt1 | contig 18883 bp, 15 predicted proteins | sample COG_04_FD_184748 | JGI IMG/M metagenome (GOLD analysis project Ga0209533, IMG submission 184748) | Pelagic Microbial community sample from North Sea - COGITO 998_met_04 (SPAdes) (version 2) | ecosystem: Environmental > Aquatic > Marine > Neritic zone/Coastal water | place: Helgoland, sampling...
CATCACTGAGAGGCCATAAATTTCGTGAAACTCAGACGCTTCCGTTTCCGCGGTGCCAGTCATACCCGACAACTTGTCATACATGCGGAAGTAATTCTGGATCGTGACCGTTGCGTAAGTCTTGGTCTCTTTCTCAATGGTGCAGTTCTCCTTCGACTCCACCGCTTGGTGTAAGCCATCCGACCAGCGACGACCTGGCATCACACGGCCCGTGTTTTGGTCGACGATATTTACCTTGCCTTCTTGAACGACGTATTCCTTGTCGCGCTCGTAGAGACTGTATGCGCGGAGCAACTGGCTAATGCAGTGAATGCGCTCACTAGTGGTCTGGAAAACGGTTTCTGCCTCTTGCTTGGCCTTTTGCTTCTCTTCAGCTGAGAGCGCTTCCTCCTTGTCAATCTCGATAAATTGAGTGGGCAAATCGGGAAGCATGAATGCATCTGGATCATCCGGACTCATCAAGGTGCGACCGTTTTCGGTCAGGTCAGCCTGCTGCTGTTTCTCATCGATCACATAAAAGAGCTCTTCCTTGAGCGCATAGCGCTGCTTCTTGTTAAAATCGCTATTCATCTCGAGGTCGAACTTGTCAACCGCACGGCGAATTGCAGGCACCTCATTGAGACGGTGGAACTGCTTATTCTTCGGCATGCCGAGCTTCACTTGATAGAGTTTCGAAATCGCTTCGTGCTTCGCATCTTCGTCGGAGTCTTCGCTGTCTAAGGCCTTCTTTGCTTCAGCAACTAAGGTATTACAAAATCCTTGCTGCTTCGAAACCAGCATCTGGATCGAAGGCTTCACTTCGTGAAACGGAAGTGGATTATCGTCCTGCATCGGACCAGAAATAATCAAGGGTGTGCGCGCCTCATCGACTAGAATCGAGTCCACCTCGTCAATGATACAGAAGTAGTGATCGCGCTGCACTTGATCTTCCTTGCTGCTGGTCATGCCATTATCGCGAAGATAATCGAAGCCAAACTCAGACGCCGTGCCGTAGGTGATGTTGCAATTATACATTTCGCGGCGTTGCTGCGGCGGCATGCTGTTTTGAATACAACCAACTGTCAGCCCGAGGAAGCGGAAGAGGTGCCCCATCCACTCCGAGTCACGCCGTGCAAGGTAATCATTCACAGTAACGAGCTGGCAATTACGGCCAGTCAACGCGTTCAAATACAAGGGACAGGTGGAAACCAGCGTCTTACCTTCACCCGTCGCCATTTCCGCAATGTGCTTTTCGTGAATCGCAATACCGCCAATAAACTGCACATCGTAGTGCACCATATTCCAAGGCAAGTCGTGACCACACACATCGTAACTCTGGCCAGACATACGGCGAGCAGCGCTCTTTACCGTCGCAAACGCCTCCGGGAGCAAGTCATCCAGCGACTCTCCATCCTGATTACGTTGCATGAACTCCTGCGTCTTCGCACGCAGCTCATCGTCGCTAAGCGACTGATATTCAACTTCGTAGGCGTTGATACGCTCGATAATAGGCTGACACTTTTTAAGAAACTTCTTATAGTGACGACCAGAGAACTTTTTGAGAATGGATGAGATCATGAGATCTGAATGAATACTGAATTTGAAAAATAAGACGCAATGTCAGCTCAGAGAGGACACCAAGATTACGAAAAAGCTCCGCACACTGGCGAAACTCCCCATCGCTGGCAAGTGCGTTATGCAGCTGCTAGGCGATCCAGTGATCCATGTTCAATTGAATGTGCGGTAACTGGCAATGTGAAGTTTCAAGGTAGCCGAAGCGGTAACGCTCTGGAGTGCACGAAGCCGAGCGGCAGTTCGTCCGAATCTTACGATTTTGGCTACAGTTACCCCGTGGAAATGATTCCACCCAAGCGATTCTGCGTCGGAGAGAGTTGCCCTTCCGCTCGAGAGATCCACCCTCTCCTGCAGAGGATCTGCTCCATGTAATAAGAGTTGCGGTTCAGCCATAGTTCACAGTGCAATCATTGGAAGTCTGTAAAACAGCGTTCGTAGTCGCACTTTAGGCATAAATCTTTCTTCATATAGGACATGATCCAACGCCCATATTCGAATTACGAACGAGCCCAATCTGGCTTCGCGTTGGTCATTGCGCTCTCGATCATGGCCTTTGTGCTCTTGCTGGTGCTCTCCATGACGATTCTCGTCGAAGTAGAAACCAAAGTCAGCTCGGCTGACAAAGCTCGGCTCCTCGCCAAAGAAAACGCCCGCCTCGCCCTCATGCTCGCGATTGGCGAACTACAGAAAAACGCCGGCCCCGACCAACGAGTCACTGCGCGAGCCGAAATCTTAGGCGACAATAATTTCGACCCTGCGGCACGCTTCTGGACCGGTGTCTGGGATACCACCAATCCCACCGCCGCCCCAACCTGGCTGGTCTCAGGAAGGAATTTAGACCCCAACAATTTATCCAACGATCGCATGCAACTCGTCGGCGAAGGCTCTGCTGGACCCGACGCGACTCAACACGTCTTTGCGCCAAGCACGCCCGTATTTGATCAATCTAGTAATATTAACAGTCGGATCGCATGGTGGATCAGCGACGAAGGTATAAAGGCGAGCGCAGGGACCCTGCCGCTGAATCTAAAAGAAGACCCCAACTTCTTGAGCGATGCATCTGTTAAAAGTCTGCAATTACAAGTCGCATCCACTCAAGGACTCGAAGGAATCTTTAGTAAATATGACCGCTACACCTCTGCGGATGCTCAAGTCCTAGATCGAGTGAACTCCATTAAGCAACTGCTCTCCAGAGCTGACTTTAAAGAGATCGATGCCGATTTTTCCAGTGAAACGCCCTTTCATGCCTTAACTCCGGGAAGCTTCGGTGTGCTCGCAAATACACTGGACGGTAATGACGGTGGACTCCTACAAGACCTTTCACTATATCCAGCATTACTTGGAACTGGGGTGCAGAACTACATCAGGCTTGGCGAGCAAAATGCCGATTTACTCGGACAAATGAACGATGAAGTCGCAGACAAAAGACTCTTCACACAAATACAAGGCATCGACGACATCGACCCGCTAAATGACGGTGAGGCCGCAATGCCCATTACCCCAATTCTATCAAATTTCATGATAGCGTTCACTATTCGCTCTCACTCTCCTGCGGCGAGCAACCCAAACTTTTACCTGCGCATGCGCTTTTTCTGTGAATTCTGGAATCCATTTACACATACCTTGAACATGCGAGATACCAACGGCAACAATCTCAACCTTGAACTAGACATCACGGGATTGCCAGAGGTGACGGTAATTAAAACCACAGGAACAATGGCGAGCAGTTCGCCCATTAACATTCAAAGCCTCACAGGCGACCCAAGCCATCCAGACAATGCGATGTCGATTCGGCTCGAAAATAATGCAAATGAGCCTTGGCTACCTGGGCGCACCAAGAATTGGACTGGAGTCGATGCGACCCGAGCGACTGGCACCTCTCCATACTTTTCAATACAGAATGACGGAAAGCAATGGAATGACCCCAATCATAACCTAGGTGGATCTATTGGGATTGATACTGGCGAACCACGCTTAAGTGCAGATTTGCGGCACGAGAGCGTGGGCACCGACACAATTTCGGTCAAAGTATACCTATTCAACGAACTAACCAATTCTAAGACTCTAATCGCTCAGCTAGATGGCTTACAATACGAACCTGTTTCAACACGTCCAAGTGGATATGCAAACACTCACTCAGGCGCAAAGTTTGGTTATCATTTTATACTAAGAGGTCCGCATTTGAGCACAGCGGACACAGAATATTTCCGTGGCCGCTGGCTCTATGATCACGACCCTCGAAACCCATCGCCTAGCTTCAACCCCGACTGGAATTTAGACAACGACCCAACTCTGTCATCGGGTAGTGCCTACGCTCCTGTCAAAGATGGCATCAGCCCCTTACTGCTAGCAGACCCAGCTGAAATATATGACCCTGGCACCATCAATACGATCATCTTTCGTCGCTTTATGGACCGCAGCTCGGGCTCCAATGGAAACCTCTACAATCGTCTCTGGCAGGACGCTCCGCTCTTTGAGCTACCGCGCGAACGCATACTCTCACTCGCAGCACTTCAACACACTTACTTCCACAATGAACGCCCCTTCCAAGTCGGCAACAGTTGGGGAAGTGATGGTGCTACCAATACCAACGAATGGTTCGACCGCTACTATTTTTCAGGCATGAGCCGTAGCGATGAGACCACTAATTTCAGCTCGGATGCGGGTCCTAGCAATCCCGCTTTAACTTTTTATGATTTAGATCGCTTTCGCACCAAACTTACGGATTGGCAAAATGAATCGGACAATGATGCAGATGCCGCCAAAGGTCCGGCCGAATCACTCATGGTCGCGAACCGCTTCAATGTTAACTCCACTTCAGTTGCCGCATGGAAAGCAGTGCTTGCATCACTACGCTTAAACAAATGGGAGTATCTGGATTATCCCGAAGATGACACTTCAGACTTAAGTGCGATCGTAGCAAAAAATGTTTCCAGAGAAGGCACGTTCGCGCGTTTCTCACACTCTCTAGAGGAGACCTACGAAGCGCCTCAAACACCAGAATTTGAAAGCAGTGAACCTGTCGCCCCCTCGGCCTATTACCGTCATGGAGCCCGACGTCTTGATGACGATCAATTTGAAAATCTGGCACAGTCCATTGTAAATTTACTCAAGGCCCGCGGCGAACCTTTCCAGTCGATGGAGGCGTTTCTTTCAACCCGAGCAGAGCAAGACCAAAGCCTTCTGGAACAGGCCATAGCGAATACGCTCACGACTAACGGGAAGCAACAATGGGACCATCTTTGGGAAACCACTGGCGTGCGTGGACCAGCAGATGATGTGATAGATATCGACCACTTCTCACCTGGCTTTTTAACACAAGCCGACATTATGACTGCAATAGGCCCGATGCTCTCCCCTCGCTCGGACACCTTTAGAATACGCGCTCGCAGCGAGAGCTTTTCTCAATTAGGTGAACCGCTAAGCAATGCCACAATAGAAGCGACCTTACAGAGGACTCCTGAGCCCCTTACAAGAGTCAGCAAAGGTGGAACGAATCGCAAATTTAAGTTACTCTCTATACGCTGGCTAAGCGAAGAAGAAATATGAAGCGGCAACTAATCACACTCCTAGCAGTTTGCTTTTTAAATCATTTAATGAGTGGGCAAGCTCTACGTGAGATCATCTTCACAACTTACGGACAGTATCCTGTGCGGGGCGTCGAATACAGCCCCGTCAGCCAAGAAGCCATCGCTGCAGGCGCAAAAATAGAACCACCCATAATCATTAAAACACACGCTCTTGAGCGCTCAGGCCCCTATACCTTTAAGGGAACAAGCCCGATACGATTCGTCAGCAAAAAGGACCAAAAAATAGTCGCACAGGTCAGCATTCCTAAGGGATCCGAGGAATGGCTACTGATTTTCATAAAGAACCCTCGTTACAAAGAAAATCCTGACAAGCAGCTAAAATTCTTGGTCTACCCGTTCGATGATAGCTCTTTGAGCCTGCCTAAAAACAACTTAGTTTTTCTTAACTTTTCAGGTAAAGACTTGGCCGGCCTCTTAGAGCAAGAGCGTGTTTCGATCACAAGGGGTGAATCAGCACCTCGCAGCGTGCAAGAAAGCCTTCCGATGAATCTATGGGCGCGATCGTTCGACGGTGAAAAACTCCTGCCCGCATTAATCAAAACCTATACATTTCAACCCAACCATCGCTACTTAATGATTTTCTTTCCTCCGGTGCTCAGAGGTTCGGTAGATTTAGATGTCAGGCTCCTAAGCGAATCCGTAGAATGATTCACTCGGCTTATAGCGCCAAATACTTTTCCCACAGATAAACGAATGACCACGCGAAATCACGGGGGCGCTCTTTTATCCAGTTGTTCAAGTGCTCGACCTTGATCCACTGCCCTTCGCTCACTTCGGTGGGGTCTAGCTTGAATGGACCTTCCGAATGACAGCGATACACCCAGACAAATTCGTATCCTGTCTGCTTGCATGGAGACTCTTTGAAGACGCGCACCAAGCCTTGCGGTTCAGTGAGACCGATTTCCTCAGCGAGTTCACGCGGTGCCGCCGCGTCATACGTTTCGCCACTATCGACATGCCCCGAGCAAGAGCTGACCCATTTGCCGGGTGCCGAGTCTTTCGTCATCGAACGACGCTGTAAATACAGCTCGCCTTTGGAATTGAACACAAAGATGTGCACCGCGCGGTGAAACAACTTCTCGCGGTGGACGACTGAGCGCGTTTCCGAGCGAAGGACAGTATCCTCAGCATCGACGACGTCGAACAGCTCTTTGGCATTCGTAATTGGCATAAAAGTAGGTCTAGTAACGATTATCTAAAACAGGTTATGGATAGATAAACACGCGCAGGAAAGCAAATGTCATGCAAATAGCGATACCTCAGTGTCGGTGTCGCGCAATTTTTACAATTTAGTGAAGCTGCCGTGACAATGAATAAATCGTCGCGTTCCGTTTGAGGGCAAATTTAGCGAATCAGACCCTTAAAATCTTCAAAATGCCCAGTGAATCCACCTGGCACACCCTTATTGATGACCGCCACTGCATCGTGTGAGTGCAACGACTCTAAGTGAGCGCAGGCAACTTGAAAGTCGACGATCTTGGACTCTTCGTCGAGCTGCTCGTAGAGCAAACGAGCGGCGTCTTCGACAAATTTGGTAAAGGCACCGTTCATTTCTGCGAATGCCTGCTCGTCCTCACGTTTCACCATGACTTGCGTCTCGGTTTGTAGGGCTTCGAGGCAGATTGCTTGAATGGCTTCAATTGCGAGGTGCTCACCTTCAGCGACCTCGACACTCACGCGAGCCGTGCTGCGTTGTGAGTGAGGAATGCCGTAAACTTGGCGACTTTCACGCGCATGCTCAGAGAGCTCTGAGGAACATGGGCAAGCAGATGAATACACAAAATCAAAATGAATATACTTACGGAAGCGATCCAGTTCATCAATTTTACCTTCGTAAGCACATTTGTAGTATTGCCAGCCCTCAAGTCCACTGCGGAGGCTCGGCTTTAGGATCGGATACTCAAAATCCAATTTCAACTGAGCGCGGTGGGCATTGATTTCCTTTTTATAGTGCTGAAGGACATCTTGAAGCAGATCCGGCGTGAAAATACGATCTTGGTAATCGTAGAACACACGCATGATACGGGACATGTTGATCCCTTTCTGATTGGCCTCCAGAGAGACGGTGCCAGTGACCGAAGTCTCTAGGGTCAAGGTGTCCGACGTCGGCGTAATGTAACGCAACGGTAAGCGAAAATTGGAGATGCCGACCTTTAAAATGGGCACATTCGCGCCGAAAATTTGCTGCGCATCTGTGTTCTGCATATCGGGCAGGGCTGCGCGATACTCGTCGGATAGAACGAAATCTTTATCGTAGACCTTGCTTGGCTTTACAAAAGCGGAACTGAGTGGGTCTTGAGATGTGCTGCTATTTTTGTCTTTCATTACGTTATAGATCGGAACGCCTACTTACATCCCATCATTCATAAGATTTTGTCTGCGAATGGATTGAGCGCAAGCCTGCGAGCCAGATTATTGGAGCGGCGGAGGAAAGCAGATTTTTTGAGATACGCAAGGCTGTAAAAATGCTTTGCGCTCGCAAGTTTTGCCGCTAAGTGTGCTGCCCATGACCGCTCAATTTCGTATTTTAGGCTCCAGCAGCAGCGGCAATTGCGGCCTTTTAAGCACCGGTAACACCAAGGTGCTGATCGATGTGGGCTTTTCGGCCAAGCGCATTGGTGAGATGTTGCATGCCCTCGGCGAGACCTTGGATAATATCGATGCGGTCTTCCTCACGCACGAGCATACCGACCACGCTCAGGGCATTCGTGGCCTCGCCAAACGAGCCGATCTACCCGTTTTTGCCAATCGCGACACCGCCGATGCAGTCCAAAGTAAGCTCTGCAAGCGCCCCAACTGGCAAGTGTTTCAAACGGGCACCCATTTTCACTTTCGTGACCTCGAAATTCGCTCCTTTTCCATTCCACACGACGCTTACGACCCAGTCGGTTACACATTTCATTGGGGCGAAGAGGGCGATTTGTTCACTCCACGCCAAGGTTTGGGCTGGATTACCGACCTCGGCTACGTGCCCGAGCACATACGAGAGCACATGCGCACCGTCGAAACGCTAGTGCTGGAGGCCAATTACGATGAAACGCTACTCGAAGCGGACGAAAAAAGACCTTGGTCCACAAAACAAAGAATTCGCGGCCGTCATGGTCATTTATCCAACGATGCGGCACTAGAAGTGCTCAGTAGTCTCAATGGAAGCTCACGACTCAGAGAAGTCTTTATCGCGCACTTGAGCAAAGACTGTAATACTGTGCAGCACGTCCAAACCAAGTTTGCCGCACTCAATAACCAAAACGCATACACGATTAATATTATTGATCCCTGCATCAGCGCTGCATGTGCTGCTGCGAAAAGCACAGAGTAATTTATGGAAACCGCATATAGAAAAACAAAAATCATTTTCACAGTTGGCCCCGCGACTATGGACGAAGCCACACTGGAGCGCCTCATTGAGAAAGGCGTAGACATCTGCCGCATCAACATGGCGCATGCGGATCATGCTTGGACGCGAGAGATCATCCAGCGTGTGCGTAAGGTTTGTGACCGCGTTGGTCGCCAAATTGCAATCATGATGGACGTGAAAGGTCCAGAAATTCGCACTGCTGATGTTCCTGAAACGTTTGAGCTCGTCGAAGGCGAGACATTCGACTTCACATTTGGCGAGGGACTCGGAGGAATGGGCGAAGACGGCATACGTCGAGTCGATGTCAATTACCCTGGCTTCTCCAAAGACATGAAGATTGGCGACACGGTGCTCGTTGATAGTGGATTGATCCGCTTAAAAGTGCTCGATATCGAAGGTCAGCGCGTGCGTTGCGAAGTCGTCATCCCTGGCCCTCTCGGCAATCGTCGCCACATCAACCTACCTGGGGTTCGCGTCAATCTTCCAGCTCTCACGAAGAAGGACCAAGCGGATGTCGACGTCGGGATCGAGGAGAACATCGAATTTTTCGCGCTTTCCTTCGTGCGTGAACCCGGCGACTTGGAAATTTTTCATAAGTATCTTGAAGAGCGTGGCTCCGAAGCGCGTATCATCGCAAAAATCGAAGACCAACAAGCGATTACCAATCTCGACGAAATCATCAAGGCCTCTGATGGTCTCATGGTGGCTCGCGGCGACCTCGGCATTGAGTGCCCGTTCGAAGATCTACCGCTCATCCAGTCTCGTGCCATAAATGCATGTATCCAAGGCACCAAACCAGTGATCGTGGCCACCCACATGCTTGAGTCGATGATCGACTCTCCGATCCCTACTCGTGCCGAGGTAACCGATATTTCCAATGCGATCCGGGAGCAAGCCGACTGCGTGATGCTTTCTGGAGAAACCACCGTTGGTAAATATCCAGTCGAGTGCGTCGAAACGATCAATCGAATCGCATACCGCATGGAGCACAACGAAACGCTTCCCATCCGCGATGATATTGAGCTCATCTACCCGAAGTCAAAGATGTTAAAATCTGCTGCTCAACTGGCAGGTAATCTAGATGCAGCACTCGTGGTATTTACACGCCGCGGGCTCTTTGCACAGAAGCTCTCCTCTCTGCGTCCACAGTTGCCAATTTATGCATTCACTGACAATCCTGTGCTGTTCAAACAGTTACTGATCATGCGTGGCATTGAGCCTTTCTACATGGAATTTGACCATGACCACGAAACGACCATCCAAAACGCGTTCAGCCGCCTCAAAGAATATAAATGGTGCAAATCGGGAGATCCATTGGTGGTAGTCACCAAGATGTATGCAGGTGAAAACTTAATCGACAGCACGCAGATCCGTGAACTAAGTTAAATCACTTGGCATGCGCAATTGCGCCTGTGGCCGACCCAACCCTACATACCATGGATAAAATAAAATCCTTACTCTTACCGCTCGCTCTAGTGTTTGCGGCCCTAGCTGTTTTTGAAACTGGAGCCCGTTATGGTGCCACCAACATGCGCGCACACGCAATCGCAGGTGAACTTGCGTTTCCGCTCAACGCATTTGTCCAAGGTCAAGGTAAGCTCGACGCCGTTTCACTCGGCAACATTGCATCTGTGATCGATAATGGAGTGGCTGCCGCATCGATGCATCGCCAGATTTGGTATCTAGATAAAAATGCCAAAGCCTCTTTGGACAAAGTTTTGGCTTTTGCATTCACCATTCGAGGCGATGGTGTCGAAAAACGGATCGTGGCAGAGCAGGAAAAAGAGGGTCAAGACTCTGAGACGAAAGACCGCCTAAGCAAAGTGCTCGAAGCAGTCAAAAGTGCACAAGCCGAACTCGTAGAGCAAGCAGCCGCTAGCGATACACCTGAGCCAGAAGCTCCAGCAGCGGAATAGTTTAGACGACCACTCCAAATTTATAGCAGCCGTTTGTTTAAAACCGAACGGCTGTTTTTATTTATGGAATCGTAATTTGCGTAATCCGAACCAAGTCATTCGCAAGAGTAATGCAGCACCTGAGAACCTAGAGATATTCGTATCACCATAGGCGCGATCTTTGTAACGCACTGGAACGTCACGAATTGCTAGGTCCAATAAAGAAGATCCAAAGATCAAATTAAAATCTCCGTAAGGATCAAATTCGCCAAATTCGTCGATACGCTTAAGTAAGCGCACATAGTCCTCTCGGAGCAACATTTTGGTGCCACATAAACTATCTTTGATTGGGCGATCGATCACGAAGCTAAGTGCGAGAGCAAAGAACTTGTTTCCGCAGAAATTCAGAGGTTTCATCGCTTCAGACTCCATGGGATATACCAAGCGGCTACCGTTGGCAAACTCTGCGCGACCACTTGCAATGGCGGCATAGAATTTAGGTAAATCTTCAGGCGGGGCAGTCAAATCTCCATCTTGAATGACCAACACATCCCCCCGCGCTTGATCAAAACCAGCAAACACCGCATCCCACTTGCCCTTGCCTGGCTGCTTCATATAACGCACGTCCAACAAGCCTTCGTAGGCGGCCACTTCCTTTTCGATGACATCCCATGTATCATCGGTGCTATTACCTTCGACGATGATCAGCTCTGTCTTCTGCCCGAGCACAGGAATACGATCCAAAGCGGGCTTAATATGACCAGACTCGTTGCGTGCGGGCAAAATAACTGAGCAGCTATATTCGCTTTCAATACGTGGCCGCATGACCGGGCGGGCGATGATGAAAAGCGACACGCCCATGTGGCGAAAAATCGGTAAACGTGCGAGGAAGCGATTGAAGAATCCGTCTAGCAGAGGCATTCGGAATGGGAAGAGTTGCTCAGAGCTTTTCTTCACCACTTCAAACCCAGACATTTCCAAGAGGTTGACCAGATCGTCCGTTGTCAGCCAATTACTGGGTGGCTGTTTCAAAACGAAGCCCATCTTCTGCCCGAGCCAGAACAATGGCTTCCATAAATTATTCAATGAAGTGATGTATATGCGTGAGCGCGCATGGCAGGAACCATGCAGATTCTCGAAGCACTGCTGAATGTCAGTTAAATAGCCACACAAATAGTCCATGATAATCGCATCGAATGGCTCATCTATTGAATCCATATGCAGATCGCCCTCTCTGAACTCGATTACATCCGAATCATGCTTTTTCGTGGCCTGCTCAATCATTTTGACACTTACGTCGACCCCAAGGCCGTGAGCCACCTCCAGCTCGGCCAGCAAGTCGCCTCGTCCACAACCCCACTCTAAGACACGAGACCCCGGGCGGATATGATGACGCAACTTGCGTAGGACTTGGCTATGGAAGCCTCGTTGTTTGCCACGCGGCTTAGAGTCGTTTTCAGCAACCCAATCAAAATGCTCTTTGTAATTCATCGTATCTATGTATGAGCACAGTAAGACGCTCAATTCCTACAGCGGAAAGCAAAAAGCCCTCGTTAGCAGCATGTCTTGCCAACTACGAGTCTTTCCATTTATCTACACTTTGTGCAAACCATCGAAAAGTTTTCCGCAGGAGCAACGATCATCCGTGAAGGCGACTCTGCAAATTGTTTCTATATACTCGAAAAAGGTGCGGTCGAAATCTACGTGGATGAAACATTGTTAAACGTAATTATGTATCCGGGTTCAATTTTTGGAGAAATCGCTTTTGCGAGCGGCAAGAAACGCACTGGCAGCATAAAGGCGCGAACCGAAACGACGGTTCGCAAGTATGAATGTGATAATTTAGAGATCTTAATCTCGGAACATCCAGACGTCGCTGCTATGATAATCGAAACCTTGGCCAATCGACTCACCCGCACCACTGAAAAGCTTTCTGAGCTTGCGAAGCATTTGAACTAGAAGAACGAACTTTGTAAGGAACCTACTCAATCCCCGATACTAGCATATGAAAAAGACCTTCTTATCCATCATGCTATTTTCCTTACTTACCAATCTACTCTCTGCAGAAATCGAACTCGGCACCGCTGCTCCGCAGATCACCGCAGTCGATCAAACCGGCACACCCATCGATCTCGGCGCCGCACTCGGCGATGGCACTGCACTCGTTTTTTTCTATCCTAAGGCCATGACTGGCGGATGCACCAAACAGGTATGTAGTATACGAGATAGTTGGGATGAACTGAAAAGCCGTGGTGTTAAAACGTTCGGCGTTTCCTCAGATACTGCAGAACTACAAAAAGAGTTTAGCGATCGCTACGAGCTACCCTTTCAACTGATAGCTGACACCGAATCAGTCGTGAGCAAGGCCTTCGGAAAAGGGAGATGGAGCCGCCAAGCCTACCTATTTAAAGACGGCAAACTGGTCTGGCGCGACTTGAACGCTTCGACAACCAAGCAAGCCGAGGACGTTCTAGCAGCTCTCAACGCTTTAGAGCATTCTGCAAAAAGGTAGACCGTAGAAGTTGTAGCCACATCGTTCTGTTGCCGTGCAGCCATGTAAGAGCGTTCCTCAAAAGTTCATACGTAAAACTGTAGTGTGCGAGCTTGCTCGTCGCCCCAATTGTCGAGCCGTGTTCGGTCCAGAACTTAGGCTCAGCTGGCCTGAGCAAGCTCAGACACTACACACTACCGAATATTGGGCGCTCTGAAGATTCAAGAAATGCGCAAAGACTTTTGAGAAACACTCTAATCACTCAAATAGGCGAACGCCTCAGCAAGGTGAGGCGGCTGCATTTCGAAATGGGTCAAACGAAGCGCAGAATGCTTTAGAAAAATAGCGCTTCCGAAAGTGCTTGTTCTGGTGCCAGTGGCTTCACACGGGTAGGTATGATCTCTTTTGATTTGCCCAAATAAGCTTGGATCTCGCCCAAACTTCCATCGCTAAATTTACGCCATTGGAAATATCGATCGTCGTCATATTCCCACTCCAAGCAGAGCGAACACTCCGAGGTATCACAATTCACAGTTGAAAACTCAGCCTTCGCGGCTGCGCAATCCGTGCACTTATTACACTCTCCGAGACAGTCTTTAATCCATTCCATTAACCGCTGGCCTTCCCCTGACATTGAATCGTCGTGAGACACGGTAACTCGTTTTAATCCATGGCACAGGCTTTCGATTTTGTAGCCACTCAAGAACTGCCCGACCGCTTGGCGCACGGGCAATAAGCGCGCCTTCGCAAGATCACTCGCAGATGTCGCGCTAGGCCAATCGAGCTTCGATAAGTCCTCCGTCTCGCAGCTGCTGTCATAAACACAGCGACGCACCCCAATCAATAAGTTTTCAAAGTAGCTCTCAATGCGCTTTCCCGGAACACCGCTGAACCAATGATAGGTCGGCAAATCAGGCTCCAACCAAACCGACACCTGATTCGAGAGATAACCACAGTCCTCCGACTTGTAGCCTAGCAGCAGAGCCTCACAACAGCACATCTCTCGGTGTGACTCCCCGATATAGCACTGGCTGAAGAGCTTGGCACTCATTGAACCATCGCCAACCTCTTTCGATGGGCAAAGCACGATGATGCGACTGGGATAGCGCTGCGCGAACTGTAAAACTGTTTCAAATCGCTCTCTCGCTTGTTCTGCGCTCACATCCAAGCCAAAATGCAAAACTAAATTCATTTGTGAGGCACGAAACTCCGCAGATGCACTTGCAGGTCCGCCGTCCCACATGGTTGCAAGACGAGCGGTCACTTCCCCTACGGGAAGTTCAATACCAGGTAATGCGTCGATTAATTCAGCCATAGAAAGTATCTGTTTTGATTTTAATTGGTTCCCAGATTAAGCGGCTCAACCAGAACGACGCCATTGATGATTCTTTTCCCAAAGTAAGCGCTCACTGGCAAGAGGGCCCCAAGAACCAGATGCATAATCCTCCAGGCCGTTCTGGCCACACTCTTCCCAGTGCTTAAGGATCGGGGTAACCAACTTCCACGATGCTTCCGTTTCATCTCCTCGAATAAACAATGTGCTATCGCCGATCATTGCATCCAATATCAACCGCTCATATGCCTCAGGAGTATTCGAGCCAAAGGTCGTCGAATAACGGAAGTGCATCTTCACTGGCTGCGTGCGCGTCTCTAGACCAGGAATTTTGGAGTTCATTACTAGAGTGACGCCCTCGTCAGGCTGGATACTAATCACCATCGTGTTTGGAGCCACGTTGAATTTCTTACCCTCAGAAAACAAGATGCCTGGTGGGCGCTTAAACTGAATGGCAATCTCACTCGCGCGGCGCGCCATACGCTTACCCGAACGAATATAGAAAGGCACGCCCTGCCAACGCCAGTTATTAATCGAAAGTCGCAACGCAGCATAGGTCTCGGTAGAAGAATCTGCTGGAATACCCTCCTCCTCTTTATAGCCCTTAACTGGTTTGCCACTCACCAAACCATCTGTGTAACGCGCACGCACTACATCGCCACCGTCGGCCTTCAATTCCAAGGGCTGAATCGCTTTGATTACCTTCACCTTCTCATCGCGAATCGACTCCGGATCTAGCGACACAGGTGGCTCCATCGCCGTGAGTGCAACCAACTGCATGGTGTGATTTTGAATCATATCACGCAGCGCCCCACTGGTATCGTAATAGCCACCTCGCGTGCCCACACCGAGACTCTCTGCCACAGTGATTTGCACATTATCGACATACTCGCGATTCCACATCGGTTCGAAAATCGAATTCGCAAAACGCTGCACCAACAAGTCTTGGACGGTCTCCTTGCCCAAGTAGTGATCGATACGATACACCTGTGGCTCTTCAAATACGCTATTGATCACAGAGTTTAACTCACGCGCAGACTCGAGATCACGACCGAAAGGTTTTTCAATAATGACCTTTGATGCGATCTTTGTATGCACATGCGCCTTCGCCATGCCACTGCGCCCCAAGTTCTTAATGATCGGCTGAAATACCCCCGGCGGCGTAGAGATATAAAAGAGACGCTGAACATCGCGCCCCAGGTCGCTTTCGATCTTATTGATGCGCTCAGCCAAGGACTTAAAAGCATCCAAATCGTCGTATCCACCATCGTGATACACCATATTCTGACGCACACGCTCCCAAATATCTTTATTAAGAGGCCGACGAGAATGCTCATCAATGGCCTCATCCATGATCTCACGAAAGGAGTCATCTTCAATCGGCTTGCGCCCGTAACCTATTAGGTGGAACTCGCCTGGCAGCAAGTTATCCACGCCAAGGTTGAAAATCGCAGGCACCAACTTGCGCGCGGTCAAATCACCCGAAGCACCAAAAATGACCATTACAGTCGGCGGCGCGCCACGATGCTTGCTCAAGCCCTTTAAAAAAGGATGTCTCTGTTCTTCGGTTTCGTTAGTCATAACTTAAAGGTTTTTGTGCGGTATAGTGCTTATTAAAAAGTGATACATTCGTGTAATGTCGAACGGCCCCGCTACCACTGTTGGAAATGGCAACGTCTATAATGTCAAAACGGAAGTGTTTTGGTGGATTTTGCAATTGCTTTAAATAGTTCTTATACGCTCGCTGCAAAACCTCTTTTTTATGCTTTCCGACTGAATGATAGCCAGAAACGAGCGCATTTTCGGATCGAGCGCGCACTTCAATGAAAACCAGCACCGCTCCGTCGCGACAAATCAAATCGACCTCATCCCGCTTATGACGCCAGTTCCGGACGATTACCTTGTAGCCAAGCTTCCGTTTACAATAGTCAGCCGCCAAATTTTCGCCAAACTGGCCGCGTTCCGCGCGCGTGCTCTCTGCAGGTAACTTTTTTGAGTAACCAAAAATTCGCTCAAGCAGGTGATGAATTATATTCACAGGCAGATAGATACTAAATTACGATGTCTCGATACTAAATACAGTTTCAGCCCATCCAACAACTATCAACAACCAAGACTCCACATCCATCACACTGATCGTCGGCGCAGGGCTTGCAGGCTGCTTGCTTGCGTGGCGCCTTGAGCAGCGTGGGCTCGCTTTTCGGATCATCGGTAGTTCGTCACTGCCAAACGCATGGTCCGTAGCGGCGGGTATTATCAATCCAGTCACTGGACGTTGGATGACTAAGAGCTGGAATATCGACACCCTCTTACCTGAAGCAATTCGCACCTATCAGTCGATTGAGCGATATTTTGGCATCAAGGTGTATTACCCAATGCCAGTCAGACGCTACTGCCAAAATGCAGAAGATGTTAAACGCTGTGGCCGCCGCATTCGTAATCCACGTTATTTAGGCGTGGTAGGCAACTACTGTAAGGCCGGAGCGGGTCCAAGTGCAATCCGCGACACACACGGCAGTTTTCAGATCCTCAAGGCAGGCTATGTCGACCTCCCAGTGCTCATCCAAGCGCTACAGAAACACTTTATTGCTGAAGGGAAGCTGCAGGATGAACAGTTCAACTATTCAACACTGCAAGCCAATGCAGGGAATTGGTGCTACAAAAACCTCAAAGCGAAACGTGTCGTTTTTTGCGAAGGAACTGGCGTCACCCGTAACCCTTGGTTTCAGCACCTGCCACTCACACCCGCAAAAGGAGAGACGCTAATCTTAAGCTCCGCATCCTTAAAACTACCGCCGAGTATTTATCATAGCACCAAATGGCTTCTCCCTTACGAAGCGAAGCGCTTTCGTGTGGGCGCGACCTATGACGAATCCGACCTAGACCCGACACCCACAGCAGCAGGGCAGGCAGAACTACTCAGCAACACGAAAGCGATCTTATCTGAAGACCACACGCTACAAGTCGAAGCTCACATGGCCGGACTACGCCCGAGCACACAAGACGCACGTCCTTTCCTTGGTAGGCACCCAGATGCCTCAGGCCTATTCATCCTCAATGGCCTAGGCTCCAAAGGTGCATCGGTAGGCCCCGAAATGAGTCGCCAGCTCATTAACCATATTTTCGACAATGAAGCACTCGACCACGAAGTAGACATCGCTCGTTACACATAATATACCCTCCCAATGCAACTCACCGAACTGGCACATCAATATTTGGCGCAGCACTTATCCGAAGGCGCGCTCGCAATCGATGCCACTGCAGGAAATGGTCACGATGTGCTTAAAATGGCACAGTTGGTCGGAACTACAGGCAGTGTCATCGCCATCGACATCCAAACGAGTGCGCTCGAATCCACCCGCGAGCGGCTCGAGAAGGCGGAGGTCACCACTGCGACACTTATCAAAGGCGATCATGCCAAAGTTTTTGACACTCTACTCAATGACTACCTAAGCCAAGCAGCTGCGATTACTTTTAACTTAGGTTACCTACCAGGCAGCGATAAAAGTGTTCAAACCCAGCCTGCCAGCACCCTACGTGCACTTGATACTGCAATAAAACTGCTCGCACCAAAGGGCGCATTACTGGTCACTGCTTACCGCGGACACGAAGGCGGGATAGAGGAGTCGAAGCAGGTCGAGCAATGGATGCTGGATCAGGAATCTAATGGACACATCGTCGAATACCATGAGCCACAAGCCTTGCGCATCCCACCAATACTTTGGGTATTCAAACCCGCCTAACTATCGCGGAACTAGCACTCCAAAGTCTAGTTCATGCACTTCAAGGAAGTCCCCCTCATACTGCCTCGAAGTCACCAAATGAATGCGCATGTCATACGCTTTTTTAGGCGAATTAAAGGGCAGAATTAATCGTTGAACTCCATCAGAATGTCCCCATGGCAACTGTAAAGGCTTATCCGTTCGTATCACTTTCCCATTGTCGTCCTTCCAAACCAGTTTCATCTGGGTGCGATTGTCTGGGCTGACATTCCAAGCGATTTTTGTATCTAAAAGGTAACTACGTTCTGGCAGCACCGGGACATCGCGAAAAAACGAGACAATGTCTGCACCTTCGATACGAACACCCGCGCTTGCCCCTTCAATTCCAGTCACATTCAAATGCTCATAAGGGCGTAAATCGAAAAACCAGCGATCCACTCGTGGTAAGTCAGGCCCGAGGAAGTTCAAGCGATACGTGCCGATATGAGGCAAGGTCACATCATCCAAAACTGACCTAAAGACCTGCTTTCCGCGCCTCCAATCAATTAGGCCATATTTGTCTTCCGCCTCTGATAGATTCCCCATTGCCGAGAGTCCCACCAAAGCCAATGGTTCCGGATTCGTTTGCATCTGCCGAGTGAATGTTTTGAGACGTGCGTGCATGGGTCCTGCGACCACTTCTGCTGCAGCCTTTCGATACACCGCACGTTTAGCTCGGTATGAGTTTAGCCGAGCTTTAAGATCTGGAGAGTGATCCAAGCTGCCTTGGATTAACTCAAGACGCGCCTGATGAAATTCAGCGTAAGCCTCAGTGAATGAGAACGCATCTGATACGATTTGCACACGAGCACTACGCTTCATATCGCCCTGCACGGCTTGCTTAGCAGCTTCAAGAGAAGCTCTCATCTGCATCAAGACCGCTTTGGAAAATAAGCCTATC
>Ga0209533_1001993_pt1 | contig 18860 bp, 16 predicted proteins | sample COG_04_FD_184748 | JGI IMG/M metagenome (GOLD analysis project Ga0209533, IMG submission 184748) | Pelagic Microbial community sample from North Sea - COGITO 998_met_04 (SPAdes) (version 2) | ecosystem: Environmental > Aquatic > Marine > Neritic zone/Coastal water | place: Helgoland, sampling...
CGGCGTTTATTTCTAACCTTCAAAATGCTTTTGATTTTTCTCAACATTCAGATGTACTGATGACCTTAGGAATCCAACCCACATTTGCCAATACCGGGTATGGATATATTGAATATGATAAAACCAGTCAAACCGCTCAAAAGAAAGTACTTCAATTTCGGGAAAAGCCAGATTATGAAACCGCCAAAGGGTTTTTGAAAAAAGGTAATTTTCTTTGGAATGGCGGTATTTTTATTTGGTCAACTTCTAGCGTTTTGAAAGCTTTTGAAACCCATCAACCAAAATTATATGCCCTTTTTGCTTCAGGTCAAAAGCATTATAATACTGAAACTGAAGCTGCTTTTGTTTTGGAACATTACAGCAAATCAGAAAATATTTCTGTGGATTATGCCATTATGGAACCTAGTGAAAATGTATATGTGATCCCTGCAACTTTTGACTGGAATGATTTAGGAACTTGGGGGAGTTTGTATGATAAAATTACTGATAATCCCACGGAAAATGCAGTTGTTAATGCCCGTTTGCTAGCAGAAAACTCAGTAGGTAATATGATTAAAACGGACACCAATAAAATTGTAGTTCTTGACGGTTTGAATGATTTTATAGTCGTAGAAGACAAAGAAATTTTACTTATCTTTCCAAAACATAAAGAACAAGACATTAAGCAATTGCGTAGTCGGGTGAAGGAAAAGTTTGGCGATCAACATATTTAATTATGGATAACAATTTAAATCAAGACTTACAAAACGAGAAAACGGAGCAATCTAAAGCTGCGGTTAAAGCGGATGCCAAAGGGTTATGGGCTTCCTTAAAAACATTCATAATAGAACTCTTAGATTTCAGTCATGATACGGATAGAGAGGCTACAATAGCCGCTATAAAAATGGATATTCCTTTTAAGGGTGCTACAGCTTGGATTTTGATTTGTTCTATTTTTGTGGCTTCCGTTGGGTTGAATGCCAATTCCACTGCAGTAGTTATCGGAGCGATGTTAATTTCACCTCTTATGGGGCCTATACTTGGAATTGGACTCTCTATCGCCATCAATGATATTGACACCCTAAGAAAGTCTTTGATTAATTTGGCGACCATGCTCGTATTGAGTTTGCTAACCGCTTTTTTGTTTTTTTACCTCTTTCCTTTAAGTCAAGATAATTCAGAATTATTGGGGCGTGTTAAACCAGACATTAGGGACGTGCTAATCGCGTTTTTTGGAGGCCTTGCACTCATCATCGCAAGAACAAAAAAAGGTACAGTTGCTTCTGTTATATTTGGAGTTGCTATTGCCACCGCACTTATGCCACCACTGTGTACGGCGGGTTACGGCTTGTCTCAAGGGAATTGGGATTACTTTTTTCGTGCCATGTATTTGTTTACCATCAACACGATTTTTATTGCTTTAGCAACATTCATAGTTTTAAAGATTTTACGATTTCCAATGTTGAGGTATGCCAATTCGCAACGCCGAAAAAACATAGCTCGTATTGTGACCATATTGGCTGTAGCTGCGATGCTGCCTGCAGGGTGGACTTTTTATGATGTATTACAAGAGACCCGATATGAACAGAGTTATAAAACCTATCTAGAATCCGAAATTAATCATAACGATAACCTTTGGCTTCAACGCGAAAAACTCGATACGGCTGCTAAAAAAATAACTCTAAATTTTAATGGTGAAATTAATGAAGCGACCAAATCTGACCTTATAAATGAGTTGAAAGGCTATGAATATCTTAAAGATTTCAGCTTGGAAATTAATGGTAATAAAAACAGGAGTACCGATAAAATTCTTGAGCTTTACGATAGGGCTATCGACAAAATCGAAAAACGCGATAGTATTATTGCTACTCTTGAATTTGCTAATGACAGTCTAAAACGTGCCCTTAGTTCCAATAAAAATGAAATGGATTTGAACGTGTTTTCAAACCTTTATAAAGATGCTAAAATTCAATTTCCTGAGTTAGAGTTTTTTGGATATGCAAAAATGCTTTCCTCTTCCAATTTTAGAAACACAGATACGATTTCGCTAGTAAAGACCCAATGGAATTCTTCGTTATCAGATAGTCTTGTGACGCTTCAAAAGCAAGCATTAAAAACTTGGATTGAAAAAGAGTTGAGTAGAAACGATGTTGAAATTATTAGTAACTAGAGATCGTCGAGATACATTTTACGCACCTTTTTGAATAAGTTTGAGGAGTACACAAAGTCTGTAACCACTTCATTGTCCGTTCGAAAAATAGTGTCTTTGCTGCCTTCCCAAGCCTTAAGACCATCTTTTAGAAATAAAATTTTTTCACCAATTTCCATTACAGAATTCATGTCATGTGAATTGATGACGGTAACAATGTCAAATTCTTTGGTAATTTCTTGAATTAAATTATCAATAACGATCGCAGTTTTAGGATCTAAGCCCGAGTTTGGTTCGTCACAAAATAAATATTTTGGATTGTTGACAATGGCGCGAGCAATAGCCACACGTTTTTGCATTCCACCTGAAGCTTCACTAGGCATTTTGTGATGTGCTCCATCGAGGTTTACGCGTTTTAATGCAGAATTTACACGATCTTCCATTTCACTTCCCGATTGCTTTGTAAACATTTTTAAAGGAAACATGACGTTCTCAGCAATTGTGAGCGAGTCAAATAATGCTCCACCCTGAAACACCATACCTATTTGTGATCGGAGTGTTCTTTTCTCGTTATCGGTAAGATTTAGGAAGACTTTTTCATCGTAGGCAATACTGCCTTCTTGGTAATCAAATAGACCTAATAAACATTTGAGTAGCACTGTTTTTCCAGAACCACTCTGTCCAATGATGAGGTTTGTTTTACCTTTTTCAAAAGTTGTAGAAATGCCTTTTAGGATTTTTGTATCGGCAAAGGATTTATGGAGAGTTTTAACTTCTATCATTAGCTTAAGAGCATTTGAGTTAAAATATAATTTAAGAGGATAATTGCTACACTCGTCCAAACAAAGGCGGTAGTGCTTGCTTTACCAACTTCCAGTGCGCCACCTTTCATGTAATAGCCGTGAAAGGAAGGGATCGTTGCTAATAAAAATGCAAATACAAATGTTTTAATAAAGGCATAGGCCATATGAAATGGCATAAAATCCGTTTGAATACCAGTCACATAATCTTCAAATGTTGCATATCCACCAAATACACAAGCCGCCATCCCGCCAATAATCCCTAAAAACATCGCTATAGAAATTACAAATGGATAGAGTAGAAGTGCAATGGTTTTTGGGAAGACTAAATAATTCACAGAGTTGATGCCCATGACTTCTAGGGCGTCAATTTGTTCTGTGACGCGCATAGTCCCTATACTTGAGGTTATAAATGACCCCATCTTTCCAGCCATAACTACTGAGATAAATGTGGGTGCGAATTCTAAAATAATAGATTGTCTTGTTGCAAAACCTACAAGGTATTTTGGGATTAAGGGGTTGTCAATATTAAGCGCCGTTTGGATGGTTACTACCCCACCAACAAAAAAAGATATAAAGGCAACAATTCCGATGGAGCCCACAATTAAATCCTCCACGTCCTTAAGGATTAAATGTTTCATCACAGACCATTTTGTCGGTTTGCGAAACATTTCTCCAATCATTAAAAAATAAGATCCAATGTTGTGAAGGTAGCTCATGTGATTATAATTGCTGCTAAAGTAAAAAAATCTAAGCATTAATTTAGGCTTATTAAAAGGGAATCATTAAAAACTTGTATTTTTGGTATTCAACAAACTTGAATTATTTATTATGTTTTCTAAGCTTTTGTATGTTTTTGTGTTTTTAACTGTTTTTTCTTGTAAAACTAATACAAGTAACCCTTCCTCTAAATCTTCGGTTCAAACCACTTCTCCACCCAAGCTTGTCGTGGGTATTGTTGTCGATCAAATGCGTTTTGAGTATTTGAATCGTTTCAAAAATAAGTATAGTTCTAATGGGTTTTTAAGGTTGATCGAAAAAGGATTTAGTTGTAATAACCATCATTTTAACTTTATCCCCACCTACACAGCTCCAGGTCATGCATCGGTCTTTACAGGAACTACCCCCAGTGTGCATGGGATAATTGGTAATAATTGGTATAATAAAACAAAAGATGCCGTCGTGTATTCTACAACCGACGACGCATATGACCCTGTTGGAGGCGTCGTGAAATATGGGCAGGTCTCTCCACGGAACATGAAAGTTACCACGCTTGCTGATCAAAACAGGTTGTTTACGCAAATGAACGGAAAAACAATAGGGGTATCTCTTAAAGATCGAGGCGCTATATTTCCTTCCGGACATACCGCTAATGGTGCGTATTGGTTTGAAGGTTTGAATGAAGGGAAATGGGTAACAAGTACCTATTATATGGACGAACTTCCAGCATGGGTTAAGGCGCTTAATACACCCTCAAAAACTGATAACTATCTCAAAACATGGGATACACTCTATGATATCGATCTTTATGAAGAAAGTGGCCCAGATGCCAATGCCTATGAGAAAGGTTTCAATGGAAAATCTGAACCGGTTTTTCCATATGACCTAAAAACACTTATGGAATTTAATGATGGCTATAATATTATAAAATTGAGTCCTTTTGGAAATACCATGATTACAGATTTTGCGATGGCTGCTATTCCTGGCGAAAATTTAGGTGCTGATCACTATACCGATTTCTTAACAGTTAGTTATTCGTCTACGGATTATATAGGACATGATTTTGGGGTTAATTCTGTAGAGTTGCAAGACACCTATTTGCGTTTGGACCTAGAAATTGAACGCTTGTTAAACTATTTAGATACTCAGGTTGGCGAAGGGAACTACACTTTATTTCTAACTTCTGATCACGGCGCTGCTCAAACCCCATCTTTTTTGAGTGATATTCATGTGCCTAGCGGCTATGTACAAAGAAACAGGTTTGCGCCATTATACGCTGCGCTTAAGGCAAAGTACAGCACCTCGGACTTGATTAAAAATATAAGTAACAACCAAGTGTTTTTAAATCAAGATCGCATCACGTCGTTACAGTTAGACTTAGAAGAAGTACAAAAATTTATAGTGAACGAAATTATCGGTTATCCCTCCATTAGTAAAGCCTATACAGCTGCTGCCATGCAAACTAGTTATTTTGAAAAAGGTGTTGAAAAAATGCTTCAAAATGGGTATAATCAAAAACGTTCTGGAGATGTGCTATTTACTCTTGAGTCTGGTGTAATTTCATATGGACCAAAAGGAACGACGCATGGCTCTGGCTATAACTATGATTCTCATGTACCCTTATTGTTTTATGGCAACGGAATTCAACACGGTAAAATTTACGAGCGTACTAATGTAACTGATATTGCGCCTACGATCTCGGCACTTTTAGGAATTGCTTTTCCAAGCGGCGCTACAGGAGTTGTTATTGAAAAGGTCATTCACTAGCACTACTGTCTAGATCACTATTAATAGTGTCAATATACTCTAATAACGCTTCTTTTCCGGCGTAGTTCGTGGAAGAGGTGATGAAGTAATTTGGGAACGCTTCCCAGGATTCTAAAAGAATAGTTTTATAAGTGTCAATATGATCTTCGATCGCCTTAGGACGGAGTTTATCGGCTTTTGTGAAAACGATAGAAAACGGAACGTTGTGTTCTCCAAGCCATTGCATAAATGCCAAGTCAACAGGGAGAGGTTTGTGACGAATATCCACTAAAACAAAAGCTGAAACGAGTTGTTTACGGTCCCTAAAATAGGCCGTAATAAATTTTTGAAATGTTTTTTTTGCAGACTTAGAAACTCGTGCATAACCATAGCCGGGTAAATCAACTAAAAACCAATTGTCATTAATTATAAAATGATTGATTAATTGTGTTTTTCCAGGGCGTCCAGAAGTTTTTGCTAAGCTTTTTTGATTGGTTAGCATGTTTATCAGTGATGATTTACCAACATTACTACGTCCTATAAAAGCATATTCTGGCAGTTGATTTGTAGGGCATTTAGAAACCAATTGGTTACTCACCACAAACTTAGCAGTTTTAATTTGCATAATAACAGAATTTTAGAGTCCTCTTTTGCTAAGCCAAGTAAACACAATTTCATTAAAGCGATCTGGATGTTCCATCATAGCCGCATGCCCACATTTATCGATCCAAAACAATTCAGAATCAGGAAGTAATTTATCAAACTCCTCACCTACATTTGGTGGCGTCACGATATCGTTTTTACCCCAAATAATACAACAGGGCGTGGTAATATTTGGAAGATCTTTTGCCATGTTGTGACGAATGGCACTTTTGGCAATTGCAAGTATTTTAACGAGTTTAATACGATCATTAACAGTTTCATAAACCTCGTCAACTATTTCCTTAGTAGCAACTTCTGGGTCGTAAAACACTTCTTGTGCCTTAGCTTTCATCACTTCATAGTCGCTTCGTTTTGTATATCCGCTTCCCATGGCACTTTCATAAAGCCCGGAACTGCCCGTAAGTATAAGTGCTTTCACTTTTGAAGGGTATAATTTTGTATAATATAATCCTACATGTCCTCCAAGAGAATTCCCAATAAGGATAACATTTTTGTAGCCTTTAAATTCGATAAAATCGTTGAGGTAATTTGAAAAACTTTTAACGTTTGTTTTAAGTAGAGACATAGAATATAACGGAAGTTCGGGAAGAACCACCATATATCCATTTTTGCTAAAAAAACGTGCAACACCTTCAAAATTACTCAAGCCCCCCATCAAACCATGAAGAATGATAATAGGTTGCCCTTCACCAATTTCAACATAGTTAAACTTGCCTTCTTTTTTTAAACTATAATTCATAGTACGCTTCAAAATTATTCTGACGCAAATCTACACAATTTAATTTAAAAGATATTGAATATTTAAAGTGATCCACCAATTGATTTTAGCGTTTTAAAGTCCATTTTTTGGCTCCAATTTTCGGTCATAAAAGTAATTAACAGGCTTTTGTTAATAGCGCCTCCCACATTGTAAGTGGTTGACGTTCTTTACTGTAGGCTTGGATATAGCGCATTTTGTCGATATTAATTGCCGTTAATAGAAATTTATTAACAATGTGGTAAATTGTGGTAAATTGTGGTAAATATTTTTTAGCTTTGAATTCATTAATTTATTAAATCACAATACATCAACGTGAACACATTAATAGGAACATACGAATGTAAAGTAGATGCAAAAGGTAGGCTTATGTTGCCTGTAGCCTTTAAAAAGCAGCTAGTTGCCGTCATGGGAAATGGATTTGTGTTGAAACGTGCCGTTTTTCAGCCCTGTTTGGAGTTATATCCAATGGCAGAGTGGGAGTCTATGATGGAGAACGTGAATAAGCTTAATCGATTTAAAAAGAAAAATAATGATTTCATCAGGCGTTTCACGGCTGGTGTAAAACCCATCGAGCTCGATGTTTCTGGGCGATTGCTAATCCCCAAAGATCTTGTAGGGTTTTCAGGAATTTCTAAAGAAGTTGTAGTGACTTCGGCTGTAAACATCCTTGAAATTTGGGATAAAGATAAATATGAACAAGCCATTGATGATGCCGCAAATGATTTTGCAGATTTGGCAGAAGATGTAATGGGTCAAGACGATGCGGATGGAGTATCATAACCCTGTATTGCTCAATGCTACCGTTGAAGGTTTGAATATCAAAGAAGATGGTGTGTATGTAGATGTGACTTTTGGTGGTGGCGGACATAGTAAAAAAATACTAGAAGCTCTAGGGCCAAAAGGACGCTTAATCGCCTTTGATCAGGACAAAGATGCGCTTTTAAATACAATAGATGATTCTCGTTTTTTATTGATTAATGAGAATTTTAGATATATCAAACGCTTCTTGAGATTTCATGGCGTTAAGTCGGTAGATGGTATTTTGGCCGATTTTGGAGTTTCATCACATCAATTTGATGAAGCAGAAAGAGGGTTTTCAATTCGATTTGACGCACAGCTAGATATGCGTATGAATCAGCAAAACGTGTTGTCCGCATATTCACTTGTGAATACCTATGAAGAAGAAGATTTAAAACGTGTGTTTTGGCAGTATGGAGAATTACGAACGGCTCCTGCATTGGCAAAAACAATTATTACGGCGAGACAAGACAAAGCAATTGAAACTACTTTTGAGTTGAAAACTGTATTGAAAAAACATTTACCAAATGGTAGAGAAAATAAAATTTTAGCACAAATATATCAAGCAATACGAATTGAAGTGAATCAGGAAATTGAAGTTTTAAGATCGTTTTTATTGCAAACCCCCGAGTTGTTAAATGATGGTGGTCGGTTAAGTGTCATCTCCTACCATTCATTAGAAGATCGTTTGGTTAAGCGATTTATTAGAAACGGATTATTTGAAGGGGAACCTGAAAAAGATGTTTTTGGGAATTTTGAAGTCCCCCTAAAAAAAGTAGGTGGTTTGATTGTTCCAGATGCAAAAGAAATAAAATTAAATAATAGAGCACGTAGTGCAAAACTAAGAATCGCTGAAAAGTCAAAATAGAACAAATGAAAGATAGGATGTATAATATTTTAAAAGGAACCTTCCTCGTTAGCGATGGCGCTTTTAAAAATTGGCGTCTTATTTTCTTTTTTCTAACACTTGCCATTATAATGATCGCAAGTTCTCATAGTGCAGATCGTAAAGTGTACACTATTGCAAGACTCAACGAACAAGTTAAAGCCCTTCGTTCTACCTATGTAGAAACACGAGCTCAATTGATGGAACTCAAAATGGAATCTGTCATTAGAAAACGCTTGGCGAACGAAGGAATTAAGCCATCATCTAATCCGCCTTTTAAAATTATTATTAAATCTAAAGCAAATTAATTCAATGCAATCAACTGAAAAGTCTATAATGAACAAACTATACTTCACTTCTGGGGTTATGTTCATTTTTGCGCTTTTGGTGGTGTACAAATTACTAACAATTCAATTTGTGCAAGGCGATCATTACCGGAGTCTTGCTCTAGATAAAACAACTAAAGATGATATAATTCCTGCCAACCGCGGAAATGTATATTCTTTGGACGGAAGTCTTTTAGCGACCTCAGTTCCTAAGTATGATATTCGTATTGATCTGGTAGCGCCATCAGTTCGAAATTACGAAGCGTTTATAGAGTCTTTATGCGATTCGCTTGCAAATTTTCATAACACATCATCTGCAGAATTTAAGCGAAAGCTGCGTTTAGCCCGACAAAACAAAAACCGCTACTTTCTATTAGCACGTAATTTAGAGTACTCTCAGTATTTACAATTCAGAAATTTCCCGCTTTTAAATTTGGGAGCTTTCAAGGGAGGGCTTATTGTAGAGCAATCCACAAAGCGAGATTATCCATTGGGAGCCATAGCTCAAAGGCTGATTGGATATGAGCGTTTTGATGATCAAGGTAATGTGACGCGTGTTGGTATTGATGGTGCTTTTGGTAAAAAATACTTAAGAGGAAAAAATGGTCAAAGACGCAAACAAAAAATAGGTAAAGGTCAGTGGAAACCTATTGAAGATTTTAATCAAGTCGAGCCACAAGATGGCTATGATGTTTATACCACTATTGATGTTAATATTCAAGATATTGCGCATCATGCGCTTCTCGAGCAGTTAGAGAAATATAAAGCCGATCACGGAACCGTCGTAGTAATGGAAACTAAAACAGGCGAAATACGTGCCATTTCTAATTTAGGCCGAAGTAAAGAAGGGTTGTATTATGAACGTCTCAATTATGCCGTAGGCGAATCGCATGAGCCAGGGTCGACGTTTAAGCTTATGGCTTTAGCAGTCGCTTTAGAAGATAAGGTGATTGATACCACTTCCATGATAGATACCAAAAAAGGAGTATTATCCTTTTATGGTAAAAAAGTAAAAGACTCAAAAAAAGGAGGCTATGGGGTTGTGTCTATAGCAAAGGCTTTTGAAGTCTCTTCTAATACCGCTATAGTAAAAGCAATTCACACGGCTTATAAGCATCAGCCTGAAAAGTTTGTGGATGGATTGTACAGAATGAATCTTCAGGACTCTCTAGAGCTTCCACTAATTGGTGAGGGCAAGTCCATCATTCCAGATCCTAGAATTAAAAATGGGCGTTGGAGTGGAATTGCATTACAATGGATGGCGTATGGTTACGGGGTGTCGTTTACGCCACTTCAAACCTTGACGTTTTATAACGCGATCGCCAATGATGGTGTCATGGTTAAGCCTAAGTTTCTCCGCGAAATTAAAGAAATCGAAACGTCAATTGAAACCTTTGATACGGAAGTGATTAACTCTCAAATCTGTTCTAAAGAAACCGTCAAGAAATTACAACAGTTGCTTAAAAATGTTGTAGAAAAAAAGCACGGAACTGGACATGGCTTGTACTCCGATAAATTTTCAATGGCAGGAAAAACAGGAACCTGTCAAAAGGATTATGCCAATAAAGAACAGTTAAATTATATCTCTTCTTTTTCTGGATACTTCCCAGCAGATGACCCCAAATACTCTTGTATTGTTGTCATTCATGAACCCGATAAAAGCGTAGGCTATTATGGTGCCGATGTTTCTGGACCAGTATTCAAAAAAATTGCACAAAAAATATATACAAATGCCCCTGTAATTGATGAGATTTATGATGTCAACCAAAAATCGGAAGCTGTAGAAGCTAATTATGATCAATATTATGCCGTGGCGCAAAAGTACATCACGATTATGCCAAATTTAAAAGGCATGTCGGCTATGGATGCCATTGCAATTCTAGAAAATATGGGGCTTAAGGTTAAGCTTCAAGGTCGCGGAACGGTGTCAAAACAATCCATTAAAAGTGGTCAAAAAATTAAACCCCAATCGTTAATAACACTCGTATTGTCTTGAAAAATTTAAAAAACATAGTGTACAATGTATCTATAGAATCGACTATCGGGTCTATGGATAAAACCATTGCGGCTGTACATTATGACTCTCGAAGTGTAGGCGTAGGCGATCTGTTTGTTGCGATCAAAGGTGGTGCTTTTGATGGGCATACCTTTATATCCAAAGCTATCGCGTTAGGAGCGACTGTTGTGGTGTGTCGGAATTTGCCTGAAAAAATAGTAGAGGGAGTAACCTATATAACAGTTACTAATACAAGTAGAGCCTTGGCGTTCATGGCGTCTAACTATTATGATAACCCATCTAAAAACTTAAAACTTGTTGGCATCACTGGGACCAATGGTAAAACCACCATTGCAACGCTTCTTTATGAGCTATTTAAAAATGCGGGGTATAAGGTAGGACTTTTGTCTACAGTAAAAATTATGGTCAACGAAAAAGCGTATCCCTCAACACATACCACGCCCGATTCCTTAGTTATTAATGCGTATTTAAGTCAAATGAATACCGAAGGGGTTGAGTTTTGTTTTATGGAGGTAAGCTCTCATGGAATTCATCAATATAGAACTGAAGGCTTGTCGTTTGAAGGTGGGGTATTTACCAACCTTTCTCATGATCATTTGGATTATCATGATTCATTTGCAGCATATAGAGATGTCAAAAAGTCCTTCTTTGATCAATTGCCATCTTCCGCGTTTGCCTTGGTGAATGGCGATGACAAGAATGGTTTGGTAATGGTGCAAAATACCAAAGCCAAACAGTACACCTATGCCTTAAAAAGCTATGCAGATTTTCAGGTTCAAATTCTTGAAAATCAATTTAGAGGGCTGTTATTGAAAGTCAATAATAATGAGGTTTGGGTCAAATTAATAGGGGATTTTAATGCCTATAATTTAATCGCAATTTTTGGAGTTGCCAAAATTTTAGGATTGGAAACATCCGAAATTCTTCGCTTAATGAGTATGCTCGAAAATGTCAATGGACGATTTCAGTATTTTACTTCAGCGTCAAATGTTACGACCATTATAGATTATGCCCATACACCAGATGCCTTAAAAAATGTACTAGAAACCATCAATTCGATTCGCACTAAAAGTGAAACACTGATTACGGTTGTGGGTTGTGGTGGTGATCGCGATAAAACAAAACGTCCAAAAATGGCACACATTGCGTCGGCACTGAGTACCAAAGTGATTTTTACAAGTGATAATCCAAGGTCCGAAAATCCAGAACAAATTATATCTGAAATGGAAGCTGGGGTTGAATCTCAAAATCGCAAAAAAACGGTATCAATCACAAATCGAAAACAAGCGATTAAAACGGCGTGTCAGTTTGCGCAGCCAAACGATATTATTCTCGTTGCTGGGAAGGGACATGAAACGTATCAAGAAATTAATGGAGTCAAAAGTGAGTTCAATGATTATGAAATAACACAAAAGATTTTAATAGAATTACAAAAATAATATGCTGTACTATTTGTTTAAATATTTAGAAGAATCACATCAATTTCCAGGGGCATCGCTTTTTGGGTTCATTACGTTTAGAGCTGCGGTAGCCATCATTTTATCCTTGCTTATTTCTACGATTTTCGGAAAACGTATCATTAGATTTCTTCAAAAGCAGCAAGTTGGTGAAACCATTCGTGACTTAGGTTTAGAGGGTCAAAAAGAAAAGGCTGGAACCCCAACAATGGGAGGCTTGATTATTATTTTGGCGACCATAATCCCTGTTCTATTATTAGCCAAATTAGACAATATTTATATTGTTTTATTGCTCATTACTACCATATGGATGGGAGCGATTGGTTTTCTAGATGATTATATCAAGAAATTTAAAAATGATAAAGAAGGATTAAAGGGGCGGTTTAAAGTATTGGGTCAAATAGGTTTAGGTATTATAGTAGGAACTACTTTGTTTTTTCACAATGAAGTGACCATCAAAGAAAAAATTCCGGCACATATACAAGTCGAATTGACAGGAGATCAGTCCTCCACTATTCAGTTTTACCCTGAAACAAAATCAACCAAAACAACCATTCCTTTTGTCAAGGGGAACGAATTTGATTATGCAGATCTCATCACATGGATTCATCCTGGATTAGAAAAATATGCATGGATCATATTTGTATTTGCTGTTATATTTATTATTACTGCCGTTTCAAATGGAGCCAATTTGACCGATGGAATTGATGGTCTTGCGGCAGGTACATCCGCAATCATAGCATTGACCTTAGGGGTCTTTGCCTGGGTTTCTGGTAATATTATTTTCTCAGATTATTTAAATATAATGTATATCCCAAGGGTAGAAGAAATTACTATTTATATCGCGGCGTTTGTAGGCGCTTTGATTGGGTTTTTATGGTATAACACCTATCCAGCTCAAGTGTTTATGGGCGATACCGGCAGTCTTACCATAGGAGGTATTATCGCTGTTATTGCGATTGCCGTTCGAAAAGAATGGTTAATCCCTGTACTGTGCGGAATTTTTTTAGCAGAAAACTTATCGGTTGTGTTACAGGTAGGGTATTTTAAATATACCAGAAAAAAATATGGCACTGGTCGTCGCATTTTCAAAATGTCGCCGCTCCATCACCATTATCAAAAATCAGGATACCATGAAAGTAAAATCGTCACCCGGTTTTGGATCGTAGGGATACTGTTGGCAATATTAACGATAGTCACTTTGAAAATTCGATAGATGAAGCGATTAGTGATTCTTGGCGGAGGAGAAAGCGGTGTTGGGGCTGCACTGTTGGGCAAAGAAAAAAAATACGACGTATTCCTTTCTGATTCAGGAAAGATAACGCAAACATATAAAGACGTTCTTACACATAATGAGATTGAATGGGAAGATGAAGGACATACAGGTTCTAAAATTTTTAATGCGGATTTAGTGGTTAAAAGCCCGGGGATTCCAGACCATATTCCATTGATTAAAAGCTTACATGAGGCCTCAATTTCTATCATTTCAGAAATTGAATTTGCATCAGTATTTACAACGGCCACTATCATCGGAATCACGGGAAGTAATGGTAAAACCACCACCACCATGATGGTTCATCATATTTTGGATCAAGCTGGATTTGATGTGGCCATAGGAGGTAATATTGGCGATAGTTTTGCCAAGCAAGTCCTGAATAATACTGCCAACTACGTTTTGGAACTCAGTAGTTTTCAGTTGGATGGTATTGATCAGTTTAGACCGCATATTGCGATCATCACCAATATCACGCCAGATCATTTGGACCGCTATGACTATAATTTCGAGGCCTATGTCGCTTCAAAATTTAGAATTGCTATGAATCAAACCTCAGAAGATTATTTGATATATAATGCCGATGACGAGGTTATTGTATCCTATATAAAGACCCATCCAATTCAATCGACATTAGTGCCTTTTTCGCTTACTAAAACAGTAGCAAATGGGGCGTTTTTAGAACAAAATAATATAATAATAGAATTTAACACAAGAGATATAATTATGCCAACAACAAACTTAGCTTTAGAAGGAAAGCACAACGTAAAAAATGCGATGGCTGCATCAACAGTTGCACACCTATTGAAAATCAGGAAAGCAACCATCAGAGAAAGTCTTGAGGGATTTCAGGGGGCAGAGCATCGTCTCGAGCAAGTCCTGACAATCAACAAGGTCCAGTATGTAAATGACTCAAAAGCCACCAATGTAAATGCTACTTACTATGCTCTAGAGAGTATGAGTTCACCTACGGTTTGGATCGTTGGAGGAGTGGATAAAGGCAATGATTATACAGCCTTGTTTCCATTTGTCAACGAAAAAGTTAAAGCCATTATTTGCTTAGGAAAGGATAACGAAGCTTTGTTTGATGCTTTTGGAAATATGGTGGATATGATCATAGAAACGCAGTACATGAGTGAGGCAGTCAAAATGGCCTATAAAATAGCTACTGCTGGGGAAGCTGTATTATTATCGCCAGCTTGTGCAAGTTTTGATTTGTTTGAAAATTATGAAGATCGCGGTCAACAATTTAAAGCCGCAGTAAGACAGTTATAATGAAAACATTATTTGATAACATAAAAGGAGATCGAATCATTTGGGCCATTGCAGCCCTAATGGCAATATTTTCATTTCTACCGGTCTATAGTGCAGCGAGTAACCTCGCCTACATTGGAAGTGGAAGCAATACCTTCAATTATTTTATCAAACATTTTGTGCACCTGTTTTTGGGGTTTTCAATTATATATGGCGTTCACAAAATTCCGTACCGTTATTTTAGAGGGCTATCTATGGTCATGATTCCCGTAGTTTTAATACTATTAATAATTACTATGCTTCAAGGTACCTTGATTGGAGGTGCTAATGCAAGTCGTTGGATTCGAGTACCAATCGTAGGTTTTACTTTCCAACCCTCTACCTTGTCTGCTTTAGTTTTAATGGTATTTGTAGCGCGCTATTTGTCTAAAGTTAAGGAGGAAGTAGTGACATTCAAGGCTTCAATTTTACCGCTATGGGTACCCGTTTTTGTAATCCTAGCGTTGATTCTTCCTGCCAACTTTTCAACTGCAGCTCTTATTTTCTCAATGGTAATTTTATTAACATTTCTGGGTGGATATCCTTTCAAATATCTAGCAGTTATTATAGGCATGGGTTTACTCGTCTTGACGTTTTTTGTGTTAACAGCAAAAGCATTTCCGAATTTAATGCCCAATAGAGTTGATACATGGACAAGTCGAATTTCCAATTTTATGGATGCAGAAGTTACTCAAGAGGATTATCAAATTGAAAAAGCAAAAATAGCCATAGCAACAGGTGGAATTCAGGGGTTAGGTCCAGGGAAGAGTGTTCAGAAAAACTTTTTACCTCAGTCCTCATCCGATTTTATTTTTGCGATCATAATAGAAGAGTATGGATTAATAGGGGGTATGCTGTTGCTATTTCTTTATTTGTGGTTATTGTTTAGAATTGTAATTGTAGCTCAAAAATCGGATACGGTATTTGGAAAGCTATTAACTATAGGTGTTGGAATTCCAATCGTGTTTCAGGCCCTAGTAAATATGGGAGTTGCCGTGGAGTTGTTTCCAGTAACAGGACAAACCTTACCGCTCATTAGTAGTGGAGGAACTTCTATTTGGGTAACTTGTTTGGCATTGGGAATCGTACTCAGTGTAAGTGTCAAACGAACCGCTGAAAAAACACTAGAAAACGAAGAGCAACATCCGTTAGAAATATTAAGCGAAGCACTGTAATGAAGCACTATAAATTCATATTATCTGGTGGAGGAACAGGGGGTCATATCTACCCTGCGATTGCCATTGCAAACGAGTTAAAAGCGCGATTCCCAAAATCAGAGTTTTTATTTGTGGGTGCAAAAGATAAAATGGAAATGCAAAAAGTACCACAAGCGGGCTATAAAATTAAAGGCCTGTGGATTTCGGGAATTCAAAGACGATTGACGTTTAAAAATGTATTATTTCCTATAAAATTGATAGTGAGTTTGGTTAAATCTATGGCGATTGTAAATGCGTTTAAACCCGATGTTGTTATTGGAACAGGTGGTTTTGCTAGTGGACCGTTACTACAAATAGCGGCTATGAAAGGCGTGCCAACGTTAATTCAAGAGCAAAATTCATTTCCAGGAATCACCAATAAGTTGTTGTCCAAAAAGGCAAACAAAATTTGTGTCGCTTATGAAGGTTTAGAACGGTTTTTTCCTAAAGAAAAATTGATTTTAACAGGAAACCCAGTGCGCCAAGATGTATTAGAATTAGATCAAAAATTAGAAGAGGCACAAGTTTTTTTCAAACTAGATTCTAGTAAAAAAACACTGCTAGTTCTAGGAGGGAGCTTAGGGGCACGTCGCATAAATCAACTGATTGAATCAGAACTGGAATATTTCAAAACATTAGATATCCAGATTATATGGCAATGTGGAAAATTATATGCAGATGATTATAGTGGGTATAATTCAAATGAAAATGTACAGGTACACACCTTTCTAAATCGAATGGATTTAGCCTATGCCGCTGCAGATATTGTAATTTCTAGAGCTGGAGCAAGTTCAGTTTCTGAGCTTTGCGTGGTAGGAAAGCCCGTAATTTTCATTCCCTCTCCAAATGTGTCAGAGGACCATCAAACCAAAAACGCATTAGCTGTTTCAGAAAAAAAAGCGGCACTCTTAATTCGTGAAGACGATTTAGAATCAAGTTTTGAAGCTCAATTCTCAGCCCTCATAACATCCGAAACACAGCAAGAAGAACTGTCAATACACATTAAAAAATTAGCATTAAAACAAGCGACTCAAACAATTGTCGATCAAATTGAAACGTTACTAACTAAATGAATTTAAAAAATATCCATAACGTATACTTTATAGGCATTGGCGGTGTTGGGATGAGTGCACTTGCAAAATTCTTTGCCGCTGCGGGTAAAGCTGTAGGGGGGTATGATAAAACCGCCTCTTCGATTACAGCAGCACTTGTGGAATTGGGTATAGATACTCAGTTTGATACGGATATTGATACTATTGATGAGCAGTTTATGGATTCTAGAAATACGTTGATTGTATTTACGCCAGCTATTTCAGAATCAAATTCGGTCTTACAATATTTTAAAACTCATAATTTTCAAATCTTGAAACGTTCGGAAGTCCTGGGATTAGTGACCGCGCACACCCAATGTTTGGCCATTGCGGGGACTCATGGTAAAACGACTACAAGCAGTATTTTAGGACATTTAATGTATCAGTGTAATGAGAAAGTTACGGCCTTTATTGGCGGTATATCGGAAAACTATCAATCCAACCTCATTCAAAATGGCACTGAAATATCAGTTGTAGAGGCTGATGAATTTGACCGTTCATTTTTAACGCTCAGTCCAGACTTTGCATGTATTACTTCGATGGATGCGGACCATTTAGATATTTATAAATCTGAAGCCGATCTCGTAGAAACATTCAAAGAGTTTACACACAACATTAAACCAACAGGTAAATTATTCATTCGCAAAGGCTTGCCATTAGAAGGGATCACTTATGCGGTCAATGAAGCTGCAGATTATAGTGCAAAAAACATTCGGATTGATAACGGGTCCTATCAGTTTGATATTCAAACCCCAACAGGTTTAATTAAAAACCTTGTTTTTCATTTGCCAGGAACACATAATATATCCAATGCCCTAGCAGCCATGGCAATGGCCTTGGAGTTTGGTTGTGACACAGCGGTATTAAAACTAGCATTACAATCCTATAGAGGAGTAAAGAGGCGTTTTACCTATCAAATTAAAACAGAGGCGTTTGTGTTTATAGATGACTATGCACACCATCCTACCGAAATTAATGCGGTGCATCAAGCCGTCAGAGAGATGTATCCAAACCAAAAAGTAGCGGTAGTATTTCAGCCCCACTTGTATAGTAGAACACAAGATTTTGCAGATGAGTTTGCGGAGAGTTTATCGCAATTTGAGGCTACTTTTTTATTAGAAATCTATCCCGCAAGAGAGCGCCCTATCCCTGGAGTTACATCCAGTTGGTTGTTAGAAAAAATTGAAAGTCCAATAAAACAAGTCATATCAAAATCAGAGATTGTAGGAGAAATTAAAAATTTGGGATACCCTATATTTTTAACCCTTGGGGCAGGTGATATTGGAGTTGAAGTCTCTGAACTAAAAGAAAAATTAAGTTATGCGTATTAATTGGAATCTTATAAAAGGGGTGTTATTGCTAGGGATAGTAGTGTTTTTGTATGCCTTTTCATCCTATAAAAATAACAGTCGTCCAGTATCTAAAATCGCTGTCCAATTCATGGGAAAAGAGAACCTCTATATCACCACAGAAACGGTTAATAAATTGTTAATACAAAATCAAGAACAACTGTATATTTTACCTAAAGATAATTTAGATTTGAGGAAGATGGAGTTTTTGCTCGAGTCAGATGACATGATCAAGTCTGCTGAGGTGTATCTTACTATAAATGGGGAGGTTAGGGCAAAAATAGAGCAAAAACGTCCCATAGCAAGAGTACATTCTAAGCCCCTATTTTATATTGATGAAGACGGTTTATCGATATA
>Ga0209533_1001995_pt1 | contig 18842 bp, 16 predicted proteins | sample COG_04_FD_184748 | JGI IMG/M metagenome (GOLD analysis project Ga0209533, IMG submission 184748) | Pelagic Microbial community sample from North Sea - COGITO 998_met_04 (SPAdes) (version 2) | ecosystem: Environmental > Aquatic > Marine > Neritic zone/Coastal water | place: Helgoland, sampling...
GTGGTCGAAGACAGTCTTGTTTTCAAATCGAATAACTTGAATGCCTGTCGCTTGAAGGAAGAGTGTGCGTTCGTAGTCGTATTCGGCAGCCATCGCGCTGTTATGCGCCTGCCCGTCCAGTTCAATGGCCAGCTTTGATGCTGGACAGTAAAAATCCAAAATATACTGGCTGACACTGTGCTGGCGACGAAACTTTCGACCTTCGAGTTGCTTGCCTTTCAGGTAAGTCCAAAGTTTTGCCTCAGCAGGCGTCATATGACTTCGTAGTTTTCTACGGAAATGCTTTAGCGCAGGCAATTTGTTGAGTCGCTCTTGATCTACAACAGACATACGTTACAGATTACTTCAAGGGATGGACATTGCCAGCGAAAACCCCTCCGACCCCGCAGACGGGGCCACCTCCCCTTCGCAGGGGAGGACCCTTAAATAGGCCATTCATAGCGTCAACTTAAATAGACAAAGATATGTATAAGGATATGCCCTCCCACCCAGCAAGCAGGTGACCTCCCCATGGCTGTTACTCGGGCACATAAAAATGGCGCGGAACTGTGTCCGCGCCATTTGGTGAATGAATGTATTCGACGTTGCTTAGTCTGCTAGCAGTAGCTCGAGGATCTTCTTGGCGGAGTCTGGGATCACCGTGCCTGGACCGAAGATGGCGCTGGCGCCGTTCTCGTAGAGATAGTCGTAGTCCTGTGCTGGGATCACACCACCGCAGACGACCATAATGTCTTCGCGGCCGAGCTTCTTGAGTTCGCCGATGAGCGATGGAAGCAGGGTCTTGTGGCCGGCCGCGAGGGACGACATTGCCACGAGGTGACAGTCATTTTCGACAGCCTGACGTGCGGTCTCTTCTGGTGTTTGGAAGAGTGGGCCGATATCGACATCGAATCCGAGGTCGGCATAACCAGTTGCAACCACCTTGGCGCCACGGTCGTGTCCGTCTTGTCCCATCTTCGCGATCATGATACGAGGGCGGCGGCCTTCGTCGGCTTCGAACTTGGAGATGAGTTCTTTAACGTCAGTCATAATAGGTGTGGTTCCGAATTCCTTCGCATAGACACCGCTGATTGAGCGGATCTTTGCGCGGTAACGACCGACGACGTTTTCAACGGCGTCGGAGATTTCACCGAGAGACGCACGGCAGCGTGCGGCTTCGACTGCGAGTTCGAGGACGTTACCTTCGCCAGTTTCCATGCTCTTGGTGATCGCAGCAAGGGCGGCTTGGCAGGCGTCGTTGTCGCGCTCAGCTTTAAGCTTGTTGAGGCGCTCGATTTGCGAGTCACGCACCGCGGAGTTATCGATGTCGAGAATCTCAAGTGGATCTTCTTTTTCGAGACGATATTTGTTGAGGCCGACGATGGTTTCCTTGCCCGAGTCGATACGAGCTTGGCGACGTGCGGCTGCTTCTTCGATGCGGAGTTTTGGAATGCCTTCTTCGATGGCCTTGGTCATGCCGCCGTATTTCTCACACTCTTCGATGTGACCCCATGCTTTTTGCATGATTTCTTGAGTGAGTGCTTCGACGTAGTAGCTACCGCCCCATGGATCGATGAAACGGCAGATGCCGGTTTCTTCTTGGAGGAAGAGCTGTGTGTTACGTGCGATACGTGCGGAGAAGTCGGTCGGCAGGGCGATGGCTTCGTCGAGTGCGTTGGTGTGGAGCGACTGTGTGTGACCACAGGCTGCTGCCATCGCTTCGATTGCGGTGCGCGTTACGTTATTAAACGGATCTTGCTCAGTGAGCGACCAACCAGATGTTTGCGAGTGTGTACGCAGTGCGAGCGACTTTGGATTCTTCGGGTCGAATTGCTTGACCAGCTTTGCCCAGAGGCAACGTGCGGCACGCATCTTCGCGACTTCCATGAAGTAGTTCTTACCGATCGCCCAGAAGAACGAGAGGCGAGGTGCGAAGGCATCGATGTCGAGGCCGGCTTCGGTGCCTGTGCGGAGATACTCCAGTCCGTCAGCGAGTGTGTAACCGATTTCGAGGTCGGCGGTGGCACCTGCTTCTTGCATGTGGTAACCGGAGATCGAGATCGAGTTGAACTTCGGCATTTTCTGCGAGGTGAACTCGAAGATGTCGCCGATGATACGCATCGATGGTGTCGGTGGGTAAATGTAAGTATTACGCACCATGAACTCTTTGAGGATGTCGTTCTGAATCGTGCCTGCGAGCTGCTCCAGTTTGTGGCCTTGTTCGAGGCCAGCGAGGATGTAGAACGCGAGGACGGGCAGAACGGCGCCGTTCATTGTCATGGAGACAGAGACCTTGCTCAGATCGATATCATCGAAGAGCACGTTCATGTCCAAGATGGAGTCGATCGCGACACCAGCCTTACCCACATCACCTACCACGCGAGGGTGGTCGGAGTCGTAGCCACGGTGTGTCGCGAGGTCGAATGCGACGGACAGACCTTGCTGGCCGGCGGCAATATTACGCTTATAGAAGGCGTTGGACTCTTCGGCTGTGGAGAAGCCCGCGTATTGGCGCACTGTCCAAGGACGGAAAGCATACATGGTAGCGTATGGTCCGCGAAGGTTGGGCTCTATCCCGGCTGTGTAGTCGAGGTGCTCCATGCCTTCGTAGGCGTCTTTTCCGTAGAGCGAATCGACGTCGATCTGCTCCATGGTTTCGGTGACGAGTTCGTCGACACTTTTACCGGTTTCTTGTTTGACCTGTGCGGCCCAGTCCTCGCGCGTGGCGTTTGGCTTGGGTGCGGTGTAGTCGATATTTGTAAAATCAGGTTTCATTATTCTGAAAGTTGTTCGGTTTTCTGTTGTTTAGTTACCTGTTGATTAAAGCACGCCGAGTAGTTCGAGGGCTTGGCGGTTGACTTCGTAGTTATCGGATTTGACGAAGATGAAGTCGTCCATGCCGGCTGCGCGGTAGTCTGCTTCGTTGGCTCCTGGGAAGCCTGCGAGCATGACGCGTGTATTTGGATACGCTTGCTTGATGGCTTTGGCGTAGTTCGCGAAGTTTTCTTCGTAGTCGCCATCGGTGCCGCAAACAACGGTGAGCGCTGCGGCGGATTCTCCGAGTGCAGCGACGGCTGCTTCAGGTGTTTCGAAACCTGCAGGTGAGGTTACTTCGAAGCCACCCGATTGGAAGAAGCCCTTAGTGAAGTCCGCGCGGCCTTTATGGCGGCGGAGTGGTCCGAGGTTGCAAAGGAAGAGCTTTGGTCCGTGTCCGTTGTTCGCCTTGAAGGTGGCGGATGCGGCGCGGAGCGCTTCGTATTTAGCGGAGAGTCGTGCGACTGGTAGCGGCTGCATGACCGAGCTCGGATTCGCTGCTGCGCGGACGGTCTTTGTGACTTCGCCGATGGTGGCACCGACGCTGATCGCATTGATGACTGCAGAGATGAGGCCGGCGCGATCGACTTCGACCACCTTACCCAGAGCAGCCATGACTTTGGCATCTGTATCTGCGTCGAGTTCGACGCGAGCACGGGCGATTTCTTTCGCACGAGTATCGCGTAGATTTGCGTAGTCGGGGAGACGTGCTTCCAGTTCCTCTTCGTCGAGGTTGGGATAGACGTTGGTGCCGACTAGGCTGACGCGGCGCTGGTTGAGTTGCTTCTCTTGGCCGGCTGCTGTTTTCGCGAGTGTGTCTGCGATGAATCCGTCCTTAAGTGTGGCAACGACGCCGCCCTTGGCTTCGATCTCTTGGAAGAATGCCCAAGACTTTTCGGAGACTTCACCGGTCAACCATTCGATTGCCCATGAGCCACCGGCCGGATCGACGACTGCAGTCAGTTCGCACTCTTCCTGGAGGATCACTTGAGTGTTGCGCGAGATGCGACGGCTGAAGGTGTCTGGAAGGCGGGAGACTTCGTCGAAGTTGCCAACGCAGAGGCTGTCCACGCCGCCGATGACGCCACTCATGGCCTCGGTGGTGGTGCGGAGCATGTTTACGTATGGGTCTTTCTTCGTCTTATTATAGAGACCTGTGCGGGCGTGCATGTTGATCTTCTGTGCTTCGGCGCTGCCACCGAAGGCGGCGACGACCTGTGCCCAGAGGACGCGAGCTGCGCGGAGTTTGGCGATTTCCATGAAGAAATTCGGGCCGATTGAGAAGCTGAAGCGGATTTGTTTCGCAGCGTCATCGACGGAGAGTCCGCGTGCGGTCAACTCGGTGAGATAAGCGGAACCGGTCGCGAGTGCGATGCCGAGCTCTTCGACGGCAGATGCGCCTGCTTGGTGGTAAGGTAGTGTGGAGACTCCGACGGAGCGGATCGACGGGGCTTCCTTTGCGCAGAATTCTGCGAGCACAGCTTGCTCGTCGAGCAGTTCGGCGAGTTCGGCTGGAAGTTGCCCTGATGCAGCTCGCACTGCGATCGGATCCATGCCGAGGCTGCCCTTGACACTATCCAGTGCGACGCCTTGCTCTTTCAACCATGCGAAGAAGATCGAGCCGACTGCGAGGCCAGCGCATCCTGTGCGGATGTGGAAGCTGACCGCTTCGGGTAATATTTCGGAAAATGCGACTTTAATGTCTTGCAGGCAGGCGATCGAAAGGCCGCATGCGCCGACTTCGCCGGCTTGTGCGCTGTCCGGGTCGAGCCCTTTAAGTGTGGCGATGTCGAGGATGACGTTGAGCGCATCTTGACCGCGCATCAGGTCGGCCTTGGCGGCATCGTTAAATTCTGTCGGCGTGCCGTAGGGGATCTCTTGGGCGATCTCCCATGGTTGCACTCGGTAGCCCGATGCTTTGGTGCCGCGAAGGTAGCCGTCGAAGCCGGGTTGAGTGTCTGCTGCTGGAAGTGTGTCCAATACTTCTTTCCAGAAGATTGGCTTCAGGCGAATCCCTTCGGGGGATTGGCGCTCCATGACCTTCTCATAGGGCGCGCCTTTGAGCAGTTTATCAGCGGCTTCGCGCCATTGTTCAGGTGTTGCTGCGGGAAACTCCTCTAGCAGTCTTTTGTTTTTTTGTGTATCCTTGTTCATTTGGATTTTTGGTTAACTAATGCTAGGAAGCTAGAATATTAGTAAAAGGTGTCAATAAGTAATTTTAATACAGAAATGATTTGACGTAAGTCCGGCTAATCGCATTTATGGCTCCATAAACCAACGAAATAGCTTATGATTCAGCAAATAGATCACCTCGGCATCGCCGTCCACAACCTCGAAGATTCTATCGAGTATTATGAAAAAGCACTTGGCTTGCATTTGCACGGCCGTGAAGAAGTCGAGTCGCAGAAAGTGCGCACTGCTTTCTTTGAGGCGGGCGATGTTCATATCGAGTTGCTTGAGCCGACTTCTCCGGAGAGTCCGATTGCGAAGTTCCTTGAGAAGAACGGCGAGGGGATTCACCACATCGCATTCCGCGTGGATGATGTCGTGGGTCAACTTAAGCAGGCATCAGATGCTGGTGTGCGTTTGATCCATGAAGTGCCTTTCGAGGGCGCGGCTAATAAGTTGGTCGCATTTCTTCATCCCAAATCGACTCGTGGCGTGCTGACTGAGTTCTGCCAGGAGAAGAAATAAGGTTACACATTAATTTAAAATATCAACAACTAGACATCAATTATGGCTATAGATCCAAAATTACTTGAAGAGCTTCGGGAGCGGCGTGCGACTGCACGCAAGGCTGGTGGCGAAGATAAACTCGCGAAGCGCCACGCCAAGGGGCAGATGGGGGCTCGTGAGCGCCTTGAAGTGTTCTTCGAAGAAGGCACTTTTCAGGAGTTCGGCATGCATGCTGAGCACACTTGCCAGCGCTTTGGTTTGGCTAATAAGAAGCTTCCTTATGACGGTGTCGTTTGTGGCACTGGACTCGTCGATGGTCGTGGGGTCGCTGCGTATGCGCAGGATTTCACCGTTGGTGGTGGTGCTGTCGGTCGTATTCATGCGAAGAAGATCTGCGATCTGATGGACTTCGCTGTTGAAGCTGGTATGCCGGTTGTGGGTGTCAATGACTCGGGTGGCGCACGTATTCAAGAGGGCGTCGATTCCTTGAGTGGTTACGGTCAGATCTTTTTTAAGAATGTATTGCTCTCCGGTGTGGTGCCGCAGGTTGCTGTGATCGCCGGTCCATGTGCTGGTGGTGCTGCATATTCGCCAGCATTGGCTGACTTCCTTATCATGACTCGCGATACTGCGAACATGTTCATCTGCGGGCCAGACGTCATTAAAGCGGCAACGGGTGAAGTCGCGAAGTTGGAGCAATTCGCTTCGGCTGCAGCGCACGCAAGCATCTCGGGTAATATCCACTTGGTGGCTGATGATGATGCGCATGCGATGGCGATGACTGCGAAATTGCTGTCATTCCTGCCAAGCAACAACCTTGGAGATCCGCCTCACGTTTTGACCGATCTCGATCTCTCTGATGACTTGGAGATGAACGAAATCGTGCCCGATTCTCCAAAGAAGCCTTTGGATGTGATGGCAGTGATTGATCGTTTGGTCGATGGTGGTGATTTCTTCGAGATCATGCCGGACTTCGCACGTAGCCTGATTGTTGGCTTTGCGCGTATCGAAGGTGTGGTCGTCGGTATCGTCGCCAATAACCCAATGGTTAAGGCCGGCACTTTGGACATCGATAGCTCCGACAAGGGCGCACGCTTCATCCGCACATGTAATATCTATAACATTCCGATCGTGACGCTCGTTGACGTGCCAGGCTTTATGCCGGGGCTTGCTCAAGAGCAGGGTGGTATCATCCGTCACGGCGCGAAGATGCTGTTTGCGTATGCTGCTGCGACTGTGCCGAAAATCACCATGATCATGCGTAAGGCATACGGTGGTGCTTATCTTGCCATGTGCTCAGCCGACCTCGGTGCGGACATTGTCTTTGCTTGGCCAACTGCAGAAATCGCGGTGATGGGTGCTGAAGGTGCTGTGAATGTGCTCTTCCGTAAGGAGCTCAAGGATGCAGAAGATCCTAAGAAACGTGCGGCTGAAATCAGTGAAGAGTATCGCAACGAATTCGCTTCTCCTTACCAAGCAGCTGCGAATGCGATGATCACAGATGTGATCGAGCCTTCCCAGACGCGTGCTGCAATTGCTCTTGCGCTTCGTAATACTCTTAGCAAACGTGACTCACGTCCGCCTAAGAAGCACGGTAATATCCCACTATAAACTGTGTTTTTCAGTAATTCACCTGAGTATTATTTATGAATAATTTAGACCTAATTCTGGCCGTTAGCGGCCCGGCTGCCGAAGTTCAGTCTTCGGAGACGATGGAAATTGTCGTCGTCGGCTTTGCATTCGTCATGGTTGTTCTAGTGCTCCTTGCGCTAGTGACAGCGTCAATCGGTGCCGTGTTCCGTCGCTATGATGCCAAGATTACCGCGAAGGCTGAAGCTGCGGTTGCAGCGGCTGTCGCTGCGGCAAATCTGGCGCCGAAGCCTGCTCCTGTAGCAAGCCCGGAAGCAATCAGCTGCGAGGACGAAGACCCTGCACTGATGGCGGTTCTGGCAGCAGCGGTGCACTCCGTCATCGGAGATCGTGCACATCGCATCGTCTCGATTCGTCCGGGAGGTCCTGGTTGGGCTCAAGAAGGCCGCCGCCAGATCTTCTCATCGCACCGCGTGCGCTAGAATCCATTTTAAAACAAACAACAATTTAGAGAATATAATAACATGAAACGTTTACGTATAAGTGTCGAAGGTAAGACCTACGAAGTCGAAGTAGAACTGTTGGACGAGGGCTTCTCCTCTCCGGCTCCACGAGCAGCAGCTCCAACCAGTAGTGCACGTGTCGCAGCTCCTGTCGCAGCTCCTGTCGCAGCTCCAGCAGCAGTGGCAGCTCCTGCCGCCGCGGGTGATGGTAGTGTTGTCAGCCCATTGGCCGCAGTCGTGGTCTCTGCAGATGTCGCTATTGGTGACACTGTTGCAGAGGGACAGACAGTCATTACGCTTGAAGCCATGAAGATGAACACCATCGTTGCTGCGACTCAGGCCGGAACCGTAACTGCTATCCTAGTTAAAGCAGGCGATGCCGTCGAAGAAGGCCAAGTGATGGTCACTCTCGCTTAAGCGAACCTATTCATAACAGAGTCCCCACCTAATAACAGAGTCCCCACCTAATAACAGAGTCCCTATCACATGATTGATCTATTCCATCGTCTCTACGGTAACACAGGCTTTGCCTTCCTTGACTGGCGCATGCTAGTCATGTGGGCGGTCGTTGTCGTGCTCCTCTACCTTGCTGTCTATAAGAAGTTTGAGCCATTGCTGCTGGTGCCTATCGCATTCGGTGCAATGCTCGCAAACTTGCCGACACAAGGTATTATCAATAAACCTGCCAGCGTGGTTCGCGCCCCGGTGTCAGGCGAGGTGATGGTCGTTGGCGCTCAGGAAGGGCAGGTCGCTAAGTTGAATGCGGTTGAGAAGGTCATGCCCGAAACGGCTGGCGATCTCGGCGCAGAATCACTTGTGGCATTGCTGGCAGGTGAAACGGTCGGTGAGTATGGCACAAACACATTGTTATATGTGATGCGTGATCGTAACGCTGATGAGGATGCTGACGGTGGAGTTCTGTTAATCGGTGATGTGGCACTTAAAGCTTCGGATGTGTTGGTCTGGGCCGATGCGTCTGGGCGTGTGGTCTCGGCAGAGACTAAAGTCGGTGAGCGTCTGACTAAAGGTGCAGAGTTGACTGAGTTGAACAGCGAACATACCGGTGGCTTGTTTCACTACATTCAACTCGGTATCCTACTGGAGATCTTCCCTCCGTTGATTTTCCTCGGAGTGGGCGCGTTGACAGACTTCGGTCCGCTCATTGCAAATCCTCGCACACTGCTACTCGGTGGTGCTGCTCAGTTCGGTGTCTTCGCGACGTTCATAGGTGCACAATTCCTCGGATTCTCGGATCAAGCCTCGGGGGCGATCGGTATTATAGGGGGAGCCGATGGGCCGACCTCGATCTTCCTGGCGAATTCCTTGGCTCCAGAACTGCTCGCACCCATCGCGGTGGCTGCTTATAGCTACATGGCGCTGGTTCCGGTGATTCAACCGCCGATCATGCGTGCGTTGACGACAGAGGCAGAACGTAAGATTCGCATGAAGAGCCTGCGTAAGGTGAGCCGTCTTGAGAAGCTTGTCTTCGCTGTGATTGTCACTGTTGCATGTATCTTGCTTGTTCCACCAGCCTCTCCGCTGATTGGTATGCTGATGTTCGGTAACTTTCTGCGTGAGTGTAATGTGACTGAGCGCCTCAGTAAAGCAGCTCAGAATGAGCTGATCAATATCATCACCATCTTCCTTGGCACTAGTGTCGGTATCACGATGACAGGCGACCGCTTTCTGCGTGCAGAGACGCTTGGCATCTTGCTCCTCGGCATCGTCGCTTTTGGCATCGCTACTTCCTGTGGCGTCTTGATGGCGAAAACGATGAACGTCTTCTCGAAGAATAAAATCAATCCACTCATCGGCTCTGCCGGTGTGAGTGCGGTGCCAATGGCCGCACGTGTGAGCCAGGTCGAAGGCCAGAAGGCAGACCCAAGTAACTTCCTACTGATGCATGCGATGGGCCCGAATGTTGCGGGTGTGATCGGCACGGCATTGGTCGCAGGTTTCTTCCTCACTGTCCTTGCGAACTCCGGTCACTAAGTCGCTGATGATCCATTTTTAATAAGAGCGCGCGGCATTCTGTATACTTCTGCGCAGTGCGATAGCTGGCTCTATTCCTATATACAAATAAGAAAAGTTTAACCCAAAAAGACCATGTTAGAAGATACTAGATATAAAGTGATTACGGCCGATGACGCGGCTGCATTGATTAATAATGAGGATATCCTCGGCTTCAGCGGATTCACTCCAGCTGGTGCTGCCAAGGAGATCCCGACCGCAATCGCGCGTCGCGCAAATGCAGAGCACGAGGCCGGTCGTGATTTCAAGATCGGCGTCGTTACCGGTGCATCGACAGGCGATAGCCTCGATGGCGAGCTTGCTCGCGCAAATGCCGTGCTGTTTCGCACTCCTTATCAAAGTGATAAGTCGCTTCGCGCTGCGATTAATAAGGGCGAAACTAAGTTCTTCGACATGCACCTCTCGATGCTGCCACAGGCCGCTCGTTATGGTTTCCTCGGTAAGATCAAATATGCCGTGGTTGAAGCCGCTTCCGTTAGTGAAGACGGTGAGATCGTGCTGACTACCAGTGTCGGTGCGAGTAACACCTTCTGTGGTGTTGCCGACCATATTCTGATCGAGCTCAACGAAGCTCACCCGGAAGAGTTGAGCGGTTTGCACGACATCTACGAGCCGCTTGATCCGCCACATCGTAAGGAGATCCCAGTTTACAAGTGCAGCGACCGTTTTGGCTCGCCGACACTCAAGGTCGACCCAGCGAAGATCGTCGGTATCGTTAAGACCAATCGTCCAGACGAAGTCGGTGGCTTTAAAGAAACTGATGCTGTGACAGCACAGATTGGTGAGAACGTCGCGACATTCCTCGCAGACGAACTCAAGGCAGGTCGTATCCCGGAAGGCTTCCTCCCCATTCAATCCGGTGTGGGTAACATTGCGAATGCGGTGCTCGGTGCGCTTGGTGCGAATGAGAACATCCCTCCGTTTGAAATGTATTCGGAAGTGATTCAAGACAGCGTCATCGGCTTGATGCGCAGTGGTGATATTACTTTCGCAAGTGCGACGTCATTGACTGTGTCGCCTCCATACCTGAAGGAAGTGTATGAGGATCTTGATTTCTTCAAGCAACGCATGGTCTTGCGCCCGCAGGAAATCTCCAATCACCCGGAAGCAGTTCGCCGCCTCGGTATCATCTCGATCAATACAGCGATCGAAGTCGATATCTGGGGGAATGTGAACTCCACACACGTGATGGGTAACAACTTGATGAACGGTATCGGTGGCTCGGGTGATTTCACTCGTAACGCTTATATCTCCATCTTCACTTGCCCCTCCATCGCAAAGGGTGGCGCGATCAGCACGATCGTGCCGATGGTCGCTCACCTCGACCACAGTGAACACTCTGTGCAGGTGATCATCACCGAGCAAGGGATCGCGGATCTGCGTGGTAAGGACCCAGTTCAACGCGCGATCGAGATCGTTGATAACTGTGTGCACCCGGAGTATCGCGAGCAACTACACGCATATTTCGCCAATGTGAAGAATGGCCACACGCCACAAACACTTCGCACAGCCTTCGCAATGCATGAAGCATTCATGGAGAAGAAGGACATGCGCGGTGTGGATTGGTCTTCGAAGTATTCGAAAGACTAAGAGTCTCACTTAGCACTTTGCTTTTTAATCGACTCTCAATCCTTTTCTCTGATTAGGATTGAGAGTTTTTTTTGAAAAATTTACACAGTTGATTGATGTCATCACCTAGAAAAATACCGCGCCGCCGAGAACCAGATATTGATGCCCTTGTCGCAGGCGTTTGCGCCGGGGAACGTAGCCATCTGGCCATGGCGATCACTTTAGTAGAGAGTGCTGCTCCGAAGCACCGTTTGCCCGCGCAACAGCTCATGCAGCGTATTTTGCCGCACACTGGAGGAGCCATGCGTGTCGGTATGACCGGCGTTCCGGGGGCAGGGAAGAGCACTTTTATTGAAGCGCTCGGCATGTCGCTCTGTGAACAGGGCAAAAAAGTCGCCGTGCTTGCGGTCGACCCGAGTAGCTCCATCAATGGAGGTAGTATTCTGGGCGATAAGACCCGCATGGAGGATTTGTCACGCCATGAGAATGCCTTCATTCGCCCTTCACCGTCCGGCAGAAGCCTCGGAGGCGTAGCGGCACGCACACGTGAGGGGCTCTTGCTCTGTGAGGCTGCGGGGTATGATGTGATTCTGGTGGAGACCGTTGGCGTCGGCCAAAGTGAAACCGCCGTGCGCACCATGACCGACTTTTTCCTGCTGCTGCAAATCGCAGGTGCAGGTGACGAGTTGCAAGGTATTAAAAAAGGCGTGATCGAACTCGCTGATGCCATCGTCGTGAATAAGGCCGATGGTGACAATAAGCTCAAAGCCGACATTGCGCGTGTCGAGTATTCACGCGTGCTGCATTTTCTGCATCCATTCACGCCCGGTTGGAAGCCGAAGGCGATGAGTTGCTCTGCCCTTGAAGGGGATGGAGTCGAAAATGTGTGGGAGCTCGTGATGCAATTTCGCGATGAGATGACCGCGACGGGCGTCTTCGAACAGCGCCGCCAAGAGCAGAATGTGGATTGGTTTAACTCGTTGCTACAGCTAGCCGTGATGCAGCGCTTTACCGAAAAAAACGGCCCCCGTATTCAAAATATGGAGACCGCAGTCGGGCTAGGAGAGCTGCCCGTTTCGATGGCGCTGAGTGAATTGCTCGGTGAGGATTGATTTCACCGGGGCATGTCGAAATATTCCTGTAGCGAAACGCCCCATCGAGTCTGGCTCGATGGGGCGTCTTTGATGAAAATGGTGAGTGGTTTAGATTTCGACGGTGCTCATATCGCCTCCGATGGGATCGACCAGTTTGTTGGCGATCGCCCAGCGGGTGAGGGCGGCTACATCGTGTAGGTCGAGTTTCTTCATGATGTTGGTGCGGTGCGTGTCGGCGGTGCGGACGCTCATGCCGAGTTTCGCGGCGATCTCTTTGTTACTGTAGCTCTCTGCGATGAGTTGCACGATCTCGCGCTCGCGAGAGGTGAGTGAATCAAGTGAGTCGTCTTGGCCACCGTTGATCATGAGCTCGCGCATGGTATCGACGATGCGAGGGCTGAAGTAGGAGCGCCCGTCGGAGACCAGTGAAATCGCTTTTTCGAGTTCTGCGAGGCCGGCGTCTTTTTCGATGTATCCGGTGACACCTGCTTTGAGTAGGCGATTGACCATACTGTTGGATGCCGCCGCGGAGAAAATTAGAATGTTGATCTTCGGATTCTTTGCTTTGAGTCGGCGGAGCACTTCGCTGCCGGATAAGTTGGGCAGCATGATGTCGAGGATGACGAGGTCAGGCTGGTGCTCAAGGCAGAGTTCATAGCCGTCGGCGCCACAGCCCGCTTGGGCGATGACTTCCATTCCAGTGTAACTTTCTACCAATTGGCAGATCAGATCTCGTAGGATGGTCTGGTCTTCGATGACGATTACTTTTTTCATATGAGTGTCTAGAGAAGGATCGCTCAGTGTGGGCGCTTCTGGGTGTGTCAGTAGTTCTGGCATAGTGATTTATAAAATTCAAAGAGAAAAGCCTCTCCCGCAATTTGCAGAAGAGGCTCTTTTTTATCGGACAGATGAAAACAACAAATAATGATCCATCCGAAAGTGTTTAACTAAAATGTTTTGCAGAGTGCAGTCGGTAGCGGCTGGCCGTTGGAAGCGAGCACTTGACCACTTGGAGCGCCGGATGTGTGAAAGACGCCGAATACGGTGCCGACGATCATATCGTCAGTGATTGGAAATGGATCCATGCTCCAGTTGGAAACACCGATGGTGCCAAGCGAGTCTCCGTTGTGAGCTGCTACCTTATGAGAGATCAGCTCGCCTTCTGGTGAGCGGTAAACAACCATCATGCCAACGCGGATGTCTTCGATGCTGGCTTTTTGAACGAGGATCAAGGAGTTGTCGCCGTAGAAGTCACCCATAGAATCTCCAGTGGTGCGTTGCACACTCCACTCAGGGCTGAGGGAGGCAATCATCTCTGCGTCTTGAAGTGCTTTTGCAAATGGAGCGGAAGACTTCGGTGCAGCATTGGCTGAAAAAACCGCTGTAAGGCTGAGGGTGATGAGTGCGAGGAGGGTAGTTGTTTTCATGCCCACAGAATACCTTCTGAGGGCTGAATATGGTATCGCGTGATGAGTGTATTCTTTTGAGTTAATTTCGCGAGATGAGAGCGCTAGGCTGCGTAGATCGTCTACGTAACATCACGTAGTGCGACTGCAAGTCGCTGTAGTGTAGTTGGATGTGGATGTGCTTAGTGCTTTTTGCAAGTCCTTCGCATTTGACGAGCGTTGCAAAATGAGTTCTGTATTTATGCGGCGGGAGAACGCTTGAAGTGGCTTGCTATCAGAACGTAGATAGGAATGGTGAGTGTCATGTTGAAAACGGTTCTACTACTTGCGGCACTATTTGCTGGCTGTTGCTTCGTTGGTTGTAATACGACCTCGCAGAGCAATACCACTTTTGCGCCTGTGGATTATGATGAAGCGTTCAAGCTCGGGCAGATGGTTAAGTTTCGCGATAGCGGTGCCTACATGGCACGGACCAGCGGCACTTCGATGGAGCCGGTCTTAACGAAGAATACCATTATTATCGTGCGGCCCATTGAATTTGATGATCTGGAGGCGGGGATGACGGTCGGCTATACGACTAAGGATGGTATGCGTGTGCTGCATCAACTGATACGTCGCGCTGGTTCGGAGGCGTGGATCGCCAAGGGCATTAATAATACCCGTGAAGATAAAGAACGGGTGACTCGAAAGAATTTACTGGGTGTGCTGTATACCGTGCTCTACAACGAAGCATCAGAGCCGACTGTTCGCTAGTGCTTTTACTTTGTGCTTGGTTCGTATGTCGCTTTGAGTGACTCGATACGTGTTTGACTACCAGACAGTTTATAATGGTGCCACTGCGATGGTGGCTGGTTTGATTACGAGTGTGCACTGTGTCGCTATGTGCGGGCCGCTCTCGTGTGCCTTTGCCCCTGCGCGCACGGGGGATGCTAGCCCGCAACTGGTGTTGACCTGTTACCATCTGGCGAAGTTATTTGCCTATGGGCTGGTGGGAGCCTTGGCCGGGGCTTTTGGGAGCGTGGTGATTCGCTCGGTGGAGCGCTCGTGGCTGAACTATTTGCCATGGATACTCGTGGTCTTCTTTCTAGTCGTGGCATTTCGGTTGGATCGCTTTTTGCCGAAGCCTCAGTGGCTGGGGGGAGTCTATCGGCGCAGCACTGCCCGGTTTTTTAAGTTAGCGAAGCCAGTGGCTGCTGCGATGATCGGTTTTGCCAGTCCACTGTTACCGTGCGGTCCGCTCTATATGATTTTCGGGTTGGCCTTGTTCTCAGGCTCGGCGTTGAAGGGGGCAGAGTTCGCGATTGGTTTCGGCTTGGGCACTTTGCCGTTGTTGTGGTTAGCGCAGAGTCAATTCATGCGCCTCAATCAACGGGTGAGTTCGAAGTGGCTGCTACGTATTCAACGAAGTGTGGCTTTTATTGCCGCTCTGGTGATCGCATGGCGCCTGCGCACGACGCTCGGCATCGAGGGGGCCGAGGACTGGATGTGTCACCCGTTCTAGGGGATGAACCCAAAAAAGCCCCGGTGTGATCCGGGGCTTTTAAAGTTTAGTGAGCGTTGAGCTATTTTGCAGGCTCTGCCGGCGCTTCGTCCGGTGGAGTGGTGTGCTCTTCGTAAGTCTGCTCTTCCTCGTCCTCTTCTTCGTCCCATTTCATGGTTTCGTCGGCGACCAGCGTTTCTTCGGGGTCGGTGCCGGCGGATACATTGGCGAGATCCTTTTCGAGTTTTTCGTCTTCAGACTTGGGAGTGCTGTCCTCGTCGTCATCGAGCTCGAAGCCTTCGGGCACGTATTCCAAGATGGAGGTAAGCTCTGTAAAATAGTGTGTCGCGCGTCCTTCGAGGAAATCGCCGGTTTGGGATTCGCGGATTTCTTCTTCGAGTTCTTCGACGGTCAGCTTCTGAGCGAAGTCGATCAAGTCATTGAGCATCTTGATGCGCAGCTTGGTGACGTGGTCGAGTAGATCCGCGTAGGGGCCTTTCTCTTCGTCCAGCACGTCGGGCAGAGCAAAGAGCGGGTCTTCGCTTTCGAGGATGTTGTCTTGCACGCGCTTGAGCAGGACCGTTTTGTCCTCTAGGATTTCATCGATTCCGAAGGAATAGAAGGCCTCTTGGACGAGATCCGTTTGTAGCCCGTATTCGTTTAACGGCTCCAGCAGGTCGAGGAGGTGCTGGAATTGACGGGGATCAATAATACCGAGCCCATCGGTCTCCCAATGGATGGGGTCGCTGATCTCGTGGATCCACCAGTTCATGTCTTCTCCGATGCGTGCTTTGCACCAGGTGAGTTTTGCAGTTGTATTCGGCATGCTAAAAAGGCGTCTATCCTAGGGATTCAGAGTTTGTCGCGTTGTGCAATTAAATCGGATTTTTATGAGATAGGACACAACGGGTAAAAGCTTCAAAAACCCAATTGTAAAGTGCTTTGTCAGAAAATTTTCAAGTGAGTGATTTTCATTGTTTCATGACGAAGCCTTGTTAACTTGCCCATTTCTCAATTTAGGCTAACAGACTTACCGCTATGGGATGTATCTACGAAAACATTATCCGCCCGATTCTCTTTAAAATGGAGCCAGAACAGGCACATGACCGCGGGCGCACTGCGCTCATGGCACTGAGCAGTATGCCCGCGCTCTGTGCATTGGTTCGCGCCTGCAATCAAATCCGCGAGGATAAACCAGTGAAACTGTTCGGCTTGGAATTTCCCAATCGTGTCGGTCTCGCTGCGGGCATGGATAAGGACGGTGAATTTCCGCGTGCGATCGAAGCACTGGGCTTCGGGCATAGTGAAGTCGGCACGGTCACGCCACAGGGGCAGCCGGGTAATCCGCGCCCACGCCTGTTCCGCTATCCGGAGCAACAGGCGCTGATCAACCGCATGGGCTTTAATAACAAGGGCTCTGAGGCGATGCAGCAGTGCCTCTCCAAGCATTACCCTAAGGGTAAGCGCAAAATGCCGGTCGGCGTAAACATTGGTAAGGCGAAAGCCACGCCTCTCGATCAGGCCGTGGACGACTATTTGGCATCGTTCCGCACTTTGGCGGATCAGGCGGATTATTTTACGATTAATATCAGTAGCCCCAATACTCCGGGCCTACGCGAGCTTCAGACTGAGAGCTACCTGCGCGATTTATTGACCACGCTGCGCGATGAGAATCGTAGCTATGCCAAGAAGCTCGGGCATCAGCCGCATCCGATGCTGCTGAAGATCGCTCCCGATCTGACCTATGCTGAGATCGATCAAATCGTGAGCGTGCTGCTAGATTTGGAGTATGACGGCATTATCGCCACCAATACCACGATTACGCGTCCACGCGGCTTTACCTCGACCGAGACGGGCGGCATGAGCGGTGGCACTGATATCCGCAAGCGTTCCAACGATGTGATTAACTACATCCACCGTTCCACTGAAGGGAAACTGCCGATCATTGGCGTCGGTGGGATTGATTCGGCCGAAGCCGCTGGCGAGAAGATCGACGCCGGCGCGTCGATGGTGCAGGTCTATACCGGCTGGATTTATCGCGGCCCATTTTTCGCGAAGGTTTTAGCTCAAGCTCTGAAAATGCATGGCGAAGACTGGATCTAGTGCCGAGGGCTGTGTCCTCGGATCGTGAGATCCTTTCAGTTCCTGTGCTTTCTCTTATATGTCATTTTCTAACCTTGGCCTCGCGCCTTATTTCGTCCCGGCGCTTGCCCATTATCAGTTTACGCAGTCGAGCCCGATTCAGCGGGAGGCAATTCCGGCGATCTTGCAACGCCGAGATGTCTTAGGCATCGCGAAGACGGGTTCGGGTAAAACCGTCTGCTACGTGCTGCCGATCCTGCAGCACCTGCAGCAGGCGAAGGCTCTGCAGTATCGTGAACCCACCGTGCTGGTGCTCGTGCCGACGCGTGAACTGGCCGATCAGGTGCGAGAGGTGTTTCTGGATTTTATCCCATGCCTGGACGAGCAGTTTAAATGTCTCGCTGTGTATGGTGGCGTCTCCATCAACACGCAGATGCAAGCGATTGGTCGTGTGACTGTCCTAATCGCCACGCCGGGGCGGCTCTTGGATTTAGTTGAGAAAAACGCCGTGCGCCTCTCATCCATCGAGACCTTGGTGCTCGATGAAGCCGATAAAATTCTAAATCTGGGTTTCAAAGATGAGGTCGATCGGATCTTGGACTTGTTGCCCGCAAAACGGCAGAATCTCTTATTCTCGGCGACGCTCAGCGCTGATTTGTCGCAGGTGCAGCAGGTCTTGTTGGCCGCTCCGCTCGTATTTAACATGGAAGAGGCGGTGGATGATGTCGAATTGATCAATCAACTCAGCTTCTCTGTTTCTGAGGAAAGGAAGGGGCCGCTGCTGCGCTATTTAATTAAGTCGCAGTATGTGGATCAGCAAGTGTTGGTCTTTGTGTCCTCCAAGCAGAAGGCGGATAACCTCGTGCGTAAACTTGTTAAAAATAAGATCAACGCCGCTGCGGTGCATTCGAAAATGGGGCAAAACGCTCGGCGCGACACACTGCAGCGCTTCAAGGCTGGCCAGCTGCCAGTGCTCGTTGCGACCGATTTACTCGCTCGTGGCATCGATATCGATTCCTTGCCCTGCGTGATCAATTACGAGCTGCCGCGTTCGCCCAAAGACTACATTCACCGCATCGGCAGAACCGGCCGTGCCGATGCTTCTGGGGATGCGATTTCGCTGATCACTCCAGCGGAACTCAGTCATTTTAAAGTGATTCAGAAGAAAATGGGTAAGCCAGTCCCTATGATCGACAGTGTCGAGATCGACATCAGCGGGTATTGAGTCGGAACGCTTGGCCCAGGCGTTCCTTTATTTGCTCCCGCAGGCGTATATCAATACGAAGGTTGCCCTGTCAGGGGAATGCTGTAGTTTGCGACCAACTCCCCGCACTGATCCGGGGAGGGCACCCAATTAAACATTATGGCTAAATCACAAGACGCGAAAAAACAGACCAAAAAGGCTCCACAAAAAACTGCGAAGGAAAAGAAAGAAGCCAAGCGCTTGAAGAAGGGCTAAGGCTTGGCGTGAGATGGCGGCCATGCTCGCTGTTACAGGTTCTTGGGGCCATATTGCAGGATAAAGCGGTGGCTGCTTGAGCTTTGATCAGGTTGAAGGTTCTTTTCAAATTGTATGCAGTGCAGACTAAATTCCACTCGCCAGTGACGTTTTCTTTGC
>Ga0209533_1001996_pt1 | contig 18842 bp, 14 predicted proteins | sample COG_04_FD_184748 | JGI IMG/M metagenome (GOLD analysis project Ga0209533, IMG submission 184748) | Pelagic Microbial community sample from North Sea - COGITO 998_met_04 (SPAdes) (version 2) | ecosystem: Environmental > Aquatic > Marine > Neritic zone/Coastal water | place: Helgoland, sampling...
TAATGATACTGAAGAGCCGAAGAAATCACCATTATTTGTTCCAGACAAATCTTGACCTAATTGATTCCATTCACTATTACTGAAGTCATAAATTGTACAATATCCTCTGCTGTTAGGTGCGCCTGATGCTCCTATTGCTACTCTTGTTCCATCGTGACTTAATGATACTGAAGAGCCGAACTTATAATCACTTTCTCCAGACAAATCTTGACCTAATTGAACCCAATTATTATTATTACTTAACTCATAAATTGTACACTCTCCTCTGCCGTTATATGCGTTATATGCTCCTATTGCTACTCTTGTTCCATCGTGACTTAATGATACTGAAGAGCCGAAGAAATCACCATTATTTGTTCCAGACAAATCTTGACCTAATTGATTCCATTCACTATTACTGAAGTCATAAATTGTACACTCTCCTCTGTTGTAAAGTGTGCGTGGTGCTCCTATTGCTACTCTTGTTCCATCGTGACTTAATGATACTGAAGAGCCGAATTCACTACTTGTTCCAGACAAAGCTAGACCTAATTGTCCTGGTTCTGGTTCTGGTTCTGGTTCTGGTTCTGGTTCTGGTTCTGGTTCAGGCTCTGGTTCTGGTTCGGGTTCTGGTTCTGGTTCTGGTTCTGGCTCTGGTTCTGGTTCTGGCTCTGGTTCTGGTTCTGGTTCAGGTTCTGGCTCAGGTTCTGGCTCAGGTTCTGGTTCAGGTTCTGGTTCTGGTTCTGGTTCTGGTTCAGGTTCTGGCTCAGGTTCTGGCTCAGGTTCTGGTTCAGGTTCTGGTTCTGGTTCTGGTTCTAGCTCTAATACACACGCATGATAAGAATTAGGCCCACTTTTTGTTAAATTAGAAGGAATTGCTAGAGTATTTGTTTCGTTTTGACTAGCATAAGATTTTCGACGATTACCATTTAGTGTATGACCACTTGCTAATCTAGCATATTGCTGATTTTTAGTTAAATTATGAGTAGGTTTATTATTTGAAAATAAATAATCTTTTTTAGTTTTTTTAGTTTGTTGATATCTTTCAATTTCACTTAAACTACCGTCACAAATAAGACTATCTCGGGACGGTAATGATGATCTGTTGGTAGCATATTGATTTGCTACATTTTGTAATTGAGTTTTAAATGCTTTGCAAAAGTCTAGATTATTTGACATTATTAGTAATATATAATTTTAAGTTATTTAATTAAGAAAATGTTTTCTTAAATGAAGGGGAGACCCCTTAAACCCCCCTAACTACGTTATATTGCACAATCAGGATTTAATTTGGGATGTCGGGGTCGAAGGGGTAAAAGTCGCAGACTTACTGCTTGTCCCCTTCATTTATAGCGAAATATTTTTGGATTGCTGTGGGAAAAACCACCTAAAGGATAAATAATATGGCACGGCATCTCTCAAACTTTTACCTATCATTTTTAGATTAGGCCCAGCATCAACTATACTTTTAATATTATTAATGGTTAGCGCTTTTGCGAAATATTTTAATGACGACGTGTATCCAGCAAAACCACCATTTAATCCAACATAAACGTTATCATAATTTTGTTTTGGAACACCTTTTAATATACGACTTCTTGCTAAAGTTCCATTTATATAAAGATCTAATTTGTGTTGATCACATCGAATAATAACATTTATCCATTTTTCGATTGGTATATCACCAATCGTAACTTCTTCTTTAATATTTTTAAATGTATTCATTATAACTACTAATTCGCGATAATTTGGGCTAATATATAATCCGGGCGCGTTATTCGGAGTTGCTAAACCATTTGTTCCAATCATATCATTGCCTTTGCTAAATACATGTTTATATTGATTCGGTTTAGACGCTGGGTTCGTTGATAATGGTGGATTTTTTATCCATAACCATACAGACCATGTAAATTCTAAACCATCTGTTTGATTATTAGATCTAAGAATTGGAATTGCTTTCGATAAATTTGGATTTTGTGCTATAACTAATAATTGTTCGGAATCAACCATACCGTTAATTAAAGTTGGACTAGATGAATACGAAAATATATAAGTTAGAGCGGTTATACCTAATCTAAGAAGTATTATAAATATAAATATTACTAATAATAAAAATGCGATTTTTGCTACAAAACTATTTGATTGTAAAAAGTCTTTTGTACCGCTAACATATTTTTCACTACCAAATAATTTGAAATGTTTATCTGAGGGTAAAAGATTTGACATATGTGGTGTGCTAGATGAATTCATATCTTTATCTTATATATTATATATAAAATAAAGGGGCTTCCGCCCCTTTTAAACCCCGACATTGCAAATTAAGGGGAGGGGAGGGAGGGGGGGGTGTGTAAATTTTTATTGCGCAATAATTAATGTCTGTTATAGGTTTATTAAACCTCTGGATAAAAACGTAGTTCGGGGGGTTGAAGGGGTAAAGTCGCAGACTGACCTCTCCCCTTCTTTAAATTTCTAAACTACCTTCTTCATTATTATTTACTAAATAAGAAACTTTTATTTTATATTTTTCTAAGAATGAACCTACACCTAAAGAACTGTATCCGGATTTATAAATATTATATGCTTCTTGTGGGTTTAGTGGATTAGAGAAATATTGTAGATTTGATGTATGTCCAGAAAATCCACCACCTGGTGTAATATAAAGATCAGCGTGTGGGTGAACTTTTGCAACGCCAGGAAGAACACACGTTCTTACTAATTTTCCATCTAAATAAATATCTAAAGTTCGGCTATTTAAGCTAACTATTAAATTTACCCATTTTTGTAATGGAAAATTTCTTATTACACAATCGTGATTACTCGATGTTTCGTCGTGTTTTTGATATTTACTATTAGATTTTGGATATGTTGATACATTAACATGTATATTATTTTCATATCCTGCTAAAGTAATTAATGGATTTGATATCCCATTTGATTCTCGATTTAATAATACTTTTTTTTCACCCAATCTATATTTCCAATTAGAAACATTAAACCATATTGAGTATGCATAATTACTGCTAGAATTATTACTTGGAAATTTTGTAGATTTTATAGTAATCGGTTTAGTACCAGAGTTTAAACCGCTAAGATGTACTTTTTTAGTAAAAAAATATGTATAAACTAAATAAATAACAACCACAGTAACTATAAGTAATAATACAGTTTTTAATAACCCCATAATATAATATAATATAAGATAAGAATTTATCCGTCATTATAAATAGAATAAATGTCATTTTTAGATAACACCGTATCATAATATATGATTTCTTTAATGCCTCCATTTATACCATTATTCGCACCAGACGTTACTATATTATAATATTTCGCCGGTGTTATATTTATAATTGACGATACTAATTTATTATTAATAAAAATATCTAAACTACCACCATCATAATTTAATATAATATTATTCCATTTTTGATATTGTATATTTTTAAATACATATACTTTCTTCTTTATATTAGGGTCTAATGTTACTTTATCGTCGCCGGTTGTTAACGCCCAAAACTCTAAATTATTTTTATTAAAATTTATGTTTAATACATCACCATAATTTAATAAAGAGGTAGATTCATTATATGCCTCACTTGTAGATTCCGGTTGAGGATTAATCCATATCCAGGATGATATTGCATAATTATAATTAAATGTTTTCTTTTTTGATTTAGTTGCTGATTTTATTGGTTTATTTTGGAAAGTACCTAAATTTGTTTCATTATTTAAATATATTGGGCCTTTTTCTATTAAATATTTATCTACACGATTATAAAATTTGTATAACAATGGTAATACAACACGTAATAAAATTATTATTAATTCAATTACTAAAATTATTACGGTGGTTTTAGCTGTTATTTTATATTCCGATTTCGCAAAATTTATTAAATCGATAAATAAACATGGAATATAGAATATTAAATATTTTAAAAGTTTAAATGCTAACCCAACTTTGCCAGATTTACCTATATTAGGAAATATTTTAGTGCTAAAATATGTATATACTAGCGCGATTAAACTCACTATAAATAATGCATTTAATACGTGGATCATAATTGCAAGAGGCCATCTTGTATAAATTATAAAATAATATATGCTATAAAGTAACCCATATAATATCACCAATGCAGATAAAACGGTTATTATAGATCCAAAATTAATAAACTTCCATAATGAGAGATTTATTATTCCTGTTATAATAGAAAGAATGATTAATGTTGTATGATATTGTCTTACGATATTTAATGGGTTAAAATATACAATTGATGCTAAATTTATTATATATATAATAATTACCAAAAATAACCAGTTGAATGTTGAAATATCTATCATATTATATTTTAATTATATAATTAAATAAGGGGAGACCCCTTAAACTAAGGGGAGACCCCTTAAACCCCCTTTATACGTTTAATAAAGGGGAGAGGTCAGTCTTCGACTTTACCCCTTAAACCCCCCTTTATACGTTATAATGGATAATGTGTTTAATGGGCAGGTGCTTTATCACATTAAACTCTTGAAAGATTTCCCCCAATCTCTCCGACGATATAAACTTTAGCGTAGCTAGGGGGGTTTAAGGGGTCTCCCCTTATATATATATATAATAATGAGCGTTAATATTAGTGTTTCTAATTCTAAACAAAATGGTTGCAATAATATAGTTAATAAATTATTTATAGCTGGAATTAATTGTAGAATGATAGAAACAACATCTGTTGTAGATGATAATATCGAAAAAGGTTGTCTTATTACATTTGGTAAAGAATATAATGATAACAAAAAAATTAATAATATATGGAATATTATTAAATTAGATTATGATTGCTCACATTTAAAAATCGATGGTGTATTTGATGGTTGTATATATAATTTTTTGAATGCGAACTTTTGTCCCGGAGATAAATCATAAAATTTAAATACTTTTATATAATAGCATTGATTAAACGCTTATGTGTTCCCTATAATTTAACATTTCAAATAAAAGCGTCGCTCGGGGGGGTTAGGGGGTCTCCCCCTATAGCATCGACTCCATCGACGTTTTCTTTCCATGACAATTTCGACATAATGCTTCTAAATTATTAACATGGTTGTCTCCACCACGATCTAGTCGTACTTTATGATCGACTTCAAACCACGCAGTAAGCTGATCACTACAATGAGCGCATTTCCAACTTTGATTTGCGGCAATAAATTTCTTTTTAGTTTCTCCAACACATCTCTTTGTTGTAGTTGGAGAAGCACGTACATTATTATTATTATTATCAACATTTAATCCTTGATTTTCATTATGTCCACCAGATTGCAACATTCTTTTATATTGGGGAGTTTCTTCAATGTTACCTTGTCCGTAACTACTTTGTCCGTAACTACTTTGTCCGTAATTACCTTGTCCACCATTCTTATATAAATATGATGATGCACCAAAAAACGGACTAATCATGTCTGCACTATCTTTATCTATTGGCATATATTTAATGAAACTATTTGCGTGTGAAAATAGATTTTTCCCTTCACTAGGATATTTTTTTACAAAAATATAGAGAGAAACACCTAAAAACGCATAAAATGCCATTTGATAATATTTTTTCCAGGTTTTTATTAAAGTTATATATTTTCCATCATGATATATATTTAATATGAAAAATCCAGTTGCTACTAATATTAATAATTCTAATCGCATAATATAATATAATATATAAAAAAAAGTCGGTGTTTTGATCTAACTATAAAAAAGGTTAGTTTTAATATTTAACACTTCTACAGTACCCCATTTTTTTAGTACCGTTAGGACATTTCCTTTTAGACCTATGTCTATATAATTTGGATTTAGATTCACAATAATATTTTTTTCTTGTACCTTTTGAACAATATTTCTGCTTATGTGTCGGTTCCTTTTTTTTAGTTGCTTTTTTAGTAATATGTTTTTTTGTTGGTTTTTTTGTTGGTTTCTTTGTTGGTTTCTTTGTTGGTTTCTTTGTTATTTTTTTAGTTGGTTTTTTTAATATTTTTTCAAATACTTTTTCTACGTTATCAAAAAAATTCTTTTTTTTAATCGGTTGTTTGCGTTGGAATTTATGATATTTCGTTTTAAATAAATCTGATTTAGGTTTATACACTATAGCCTTTGGTATAGCCTTTGGCATATTTATTGCCTTTGCCATATTTATCGTCTTTGGCTTAACCTTTGGCATATTTATCGCCTTTGGCATATTTATCGCCTTTGGCTTAGCCTTTGGCATATTTATCGCCTTTGGTATAGGCTTTGGATTAGCATTAGGCTTTGTAAATAAAGATAATACAAATTTACCAACATTTAATTTGATCGGATGTTTTAAAAAGTCTTTATTTGTTATATTTTTTAAATCATTAATTAAATTATCAATATTAATAGGTTTATCAGCAAATTCATTTGAATAACAATATTTTATTAAAATATTTGCAATATATTTTTTTTGGGTGTATTCCATATTAGTATATAAATATTCGGAATAACACATTATTACTCCGTAAACATCGTTATTTTTTGAATATACTTCTGTAAAAAAACGATTCATATCAAATGTTTTTGTATTAAAATTAAAATATTTCATAATTATTTTGGTACAATATGACGCAACACATTTTTTAAATATTTCTTCTATACTATATAAAGGTACTGATTCTGGTTTAATATTAATTATAGATTCAAGTCGTGATATAAGAGCACTTTTGTGTCCTTCGTTAGTCTGACGTATATGAATATCGTAATAATTATACATTAAATTATATAATTCATTGAATGAATTGCTATTAATATTGGGGTTCTTATTAAGCGCGTTAGTTAAATATTTATTTAATAAATCCGGTGTAAATAATATTTTAGAAACTGGCGAATTAAAAGACACCGAACGATTTAATAATTTATTTGGAATAATATTTGTTGAATTGTAAAATAACGCTAAACCCCAATCTATTATTCTAATAGCATTATCTTTATATAATAAATTATCGGTTTTTATATCATTATGAATTAACCCCATTTTATTGATTGGAATAATTGCATTTATTAAAACGTCAATTAATAAATAATTGATTTTATCTATTATTATAGTATTATTTAAGATAACCTCGAATACGGCCGCCCCACCATCCGGCATATTAATTATTTGTACTTTATCTAATTCATTATTGATATTATATATATTATCTACAGTGCGTAATGGATCTTCGCATTTTTGAATATTATTAAAATCTTCATAATCTAATTTATTTGGTTTGCATTTTTCTAAATTATTTACTAAAAAATATTTATTATTATTTGGTATATTTTTTATTATATTTTTGATCTGCATTATTTGGGACCATTCATTTTCCGCTTCGCTATTATCTAGAAGCTTACTTATACCATTGTATCTAGTATTGCTATTTTCACATTTTAGCGCGGGTTTAAACGTACAGCCATAAGATCCCGCAGCGATTACTTCACCTCCTTTTTTTGTTTTGTTTGTTTTTTTTAGGGTTTTTAGTTTTTTTAGTTTTTTACTTGGACTTTGTGTCATATATATATATATTAATATAATATCTTAAGGGGAGACCCCTTAAACCCCCAAACTACGTTTAAATAACTGATGTTTGGTGTGGTTTATGGGGTAAAGTCGTAACCCGGAGGGAGGACCGCTCCCATTATTTAATCGTCCGCTTTAAACCCTTTTCTAATATAATATTCCGCTTTAAACCCTTTTTTAATATAATATTCCGCTTTTTAAACGTAGTTCGGGGGTTTAAGGGGTCTCCCCTTATTTATAGACTCTATATGATATTATTAAAAGACATATTATAATGCATATATAAACATATTTTTCGTTTTGTATTAAATTATTTTTTATAGTAATTTCCTTTGGTTCATATAATTTATAATAATTATGTAATGTTTCTTCTAATGATTTTTCGGGTATTCCGAGTGATATATTTATTTGATTATGTATGAAATAAACCCATTTTATAAAAGACTCTCTCGAATCTAAATAAGGGGTTACTGGGTATAAATCTAATAACCGACTAAATGAGTTTGCCATATCGGGTATTGGAATAAATAATGGAAAATTTTCTATTAAATCATAATATTTCTTTTTGGAAGTTTCATTCGGTGTTAATGGATAATTAAAGGCAATTGTATGTAATACAAACCAATAATGAGGACCCCAGATTTTTGGATCGAATGTCATTAAAATAAACTAATATAAAAACAAATTATAACAAACAAATAGACATATTATATGAAAGAATATAATTTTTGTAATAATTGTGGAAAACACGGACATTTATTTCACCAATGTAAAAATCCAATAACTAGTCTTGGAATAATTGTATTTAATGATGAAAAATATAAACAAGATACTTCTAAAGAAATAGAATATTTAATGATACGACGTAAAGATAGCTTAGGTTATGTCGATTTTATAAGAGGAAAATATCCTCTATTTAATAAACGGTATTTATTAAATATTATAAGTGAAATGACGGATATGGAAAAATATAAATTATTAAATAATGAGTTTCAAGTGTTATGGGAAGAGTTATGGGGCGATTATATTGGTATTCAATATCGAACAGAAGAAAAAGTATCTAAAGAAAAATTCATTTCATTAAAATTAGGTATTACTATATCACACGAGAATTATAATTTAGAGTCGCTAATTAAATCGTGTACATTATCTTGGCTAGATCCAGAATGGGGATTTCCAAAAGGACGACGAAATTATCAAGAAAAAGATTTAATTTGTGCGTTAAGAGAATTTGAAGAAGAAACCGGATATGATAAAAATTCTTTAAAATTAATACAGAATATTTTACCTTTAGAAGAACTATTTACCGGATCAAATTATAAATCATATAAACATAAATATTATATCGCCGAATTAGATAAAAATATTAATCCTATTACACATTATCAAAAAAGTGAAGTTAGTAAAGTTCAGTGGTTACAATTAAGTGAGTGTTTAGAAATTATTAGACCATATAATTTAGAAAGAATAGACGTATTAAAAAAAGTTGATCATATTATTAAAACGTATAACTTTTATTAATAAGGGGACAGGTCAGTCTTCGACTTTACCCCATTATCCAATACATCATTCGATTAAACATAATTAAATAAATTAAATAAATTATATATATATATATATATATATATATATATAATGATTAATTCAGTAACAAGAAAAAATCGAATATTTAACGCTGGGTCTAGTTCCAGATCAAAATCCAGATCAAAATCCAGATCAAAATCCAGATCAAACTCCAGATCCAGATCCAATCGAAGATCCAGATCCAGATCTAATCGAAGATCCAGATCCAGATCCAATCGACGATCCAGAGCGATGTCTAGAGACAGATCAAGATCAAAATCTAGAGATAGATCAAGATCAAAATCTAGAGATAGATCAAGATCAAAATCTAGAGACCGGTCAAGATCTTTATCATACGATCCATCAACATCAACAAATCCATTCAACTACCCATTAGGATCAGCATCAACATCATCAAATCCATTCAACTACCCATTAGGATCAGCATCAACATCAAGATCTTCGTCAAAACCACCATCAAGATCTCTATCAAGATCTCTATCAAGATCACCATCAAAATCTCTATCAAGATCTCTATCAAGATCTCGATCAAAATCCCAATCTATAGATCCGTTTAGTTCTCCACCAAGAAGAACCCGTAATATACATTATAAATCACCTAGACGAAACGTACAGCATCATACTATATACGGTTATGCCGATTTTCGTGAATTGGAGTTTAACTTAGGTCAAGGAATAAACAAGTATAAAGATGAGTATTATAATGACGGTGATATAGTTCATGTTTCTGGAGAAGGACAAGGTGAGGAAAGGTCTTATGATATTATAACTCTAGATGACGGTACTTTACAACTTAGATTTTCTGCCGATGACAGCGACGATGACGATGAATAAATCCAAATGTATAGTAATATTATAAATATAGATAATATTTATAATATATAATAGAATGACAGATATAAAACCAAAACCAAAATCAAAACCAAAATTAAAACCAAAATTAAAGATCGTAGAAACATTATCAAATAATGATATCACAACATCATTATTACCAGATAACGATAAAGATGACGATGATGAAGAATTAGGCGATACTCCTTTATCCCAAGAAAATAATAATTCATTATCAAATAAAGGAAATAGCACTTTAGGATCGGAAGAAGCAATCACTCCAATAGAACCGTCCCTTACTGAGCCGTCCCTTACTGAGTCGTCCCTTACAGAACCGTCCCTTACTGAGTCGTCCCTTACAGAACCGTCCCTTACTGAGCCGTCCCTTACTGAGTCGTCCCTTACTGAGCCGTCTCCAACAGAGCCGTCCCTTACGGAGTCGTCTCCAACAGAGCCGTCCACTATATCGCCTGTCGGGGTTGAAGGGGTGTCCCCTTCTAAGTACCCATATTTATACCCAGAATTAAATGATCCAGATTTTAATAAAAAAATCGCAGAAAAGCAAGAATTCAATGATACAAAATATGATGGCGCTATTCATAAAGTAAATGAACAAGCGGAAAAATTATGTAACGCAACATTTGAACTTTTACCACACCAACAATTCGTTAAAAACTTTCTATCATTTCAAACGCCGTATAATAGTCTTCTTTTATATCATGGATTAGGATCGGGGAAAACTTGTTCGGCGATAGGTGTAGCGGAAGAAATGAGAGATTATATTAATCAAATAGGATCATCACAAAAGATTATTATTATAGCATCACCGAACGTACAAGATAATTTTAAATTACAATTATTTAATGAATCTAAATTACGATTAGTCGATGGTTTATGGGATATTAATATTTGCACTGGGAACAAATTTTTAAGAGAGATAAATCCGATGAATATGAAGGGACTATCTAAAGAAAAGGTTGTTAGTCAAATAAAAAAATTAATAAATTCCGCATATGAATTTTATGGTTATATCGAATTTGCGAATGAAATTACAAAAATCACAGACATTGGTGTAGACACTAAAAATAAAGAAGCGATTATTAAAAATAAATTAAGAAAGCACTTTAATAACCGGTTAATTATTGTTGATGAGGTACATAATATTCGCATCACAGATGATAAAGATAACAAACATGTATCACAGGCGTTCTTTAAGTTAGTAAAAAATGTTGAAAATTTACGGTTGTTATTATTATCCGCGACACCTCTATATAATAATTATAAGGAAATTATTTGGCTAATAAGTATTATGAATTTAAATGATAAACGAAGTATGCTTAATATAAAAGATATATTTGATGTTAACGGAAATTTTATAACGAATGATGACGGTGAAGAAACCGGCAAACAATTATTAGAGAGAAAAGCGACAGGGTATATTTCATATGTTAGAGGCGAAAACCCATATACATTTCCTTATAGAATTTGGCCAAAAGAATTTGCGAAAGATAAAACGTTATTAAATAGATCATATCCAACTAAACAATTAAATGGAAAATCAATATTACAACCGATAGAGCATCTTTCTCTTTATATTTCTAATCTTGGCGAGTATCAAGCACACGGCTATGAATATATTATAAATAAATTAAAAGGTAGCGAATTCTCTCGTTCATTAATATCATTTGAAAAATTAGAATCATTTGGTCATATAGTATTACAGCGTCCCTTAGAAGCTTTAAATATTGTATATCCAAATCCTACATTGGATTTGATAATCAAAGAAGGGGACAGGTCAGTCTTCGACTTTACCCCTTCAACCCCGAGAGAACCAGATGAGAAACCAGATGAGAACCCAAATGATAACCCAAATGAGAACCCAGATGAGAAACCACATCCCCATTCACCAAACCCGCCCGTTGGGGTTGAAGGGGTAAAGTCGAAGACTGACCTGTCCCGTTCTTTGGACGTAAAAGAAATAATCGGTAAGCACGGTTTAGATAATATAATGACATATACAAAATCTCTATCCCCCCCTGCAAAAACGAATTTTGAATATACTACTGAAACATATCGTCAATATGGACGAATTTTTTCACCAAATGAAATCGGTAAATATAGTAGTAAAATTAAAGAAATTTGCAATAACATAATGAATTCTGATGGTATTATATTAATATATTCACAATATTTAGATGGTGGATTAGTACCTATCGCATTAGCACTGGAAGAAATGGGGATAACAAGGCACGGTAGTGTTAGATCATTATTTAAGACAAAACCAATAACGAATCTTGATCTTAGAACATATAAAAACGAACTAACAAAGAATTCAATTTCCGCGAAATATGTTATGATTACAGGAGATAAAATGTTATCGCCGAATAATATAAATGATGTATTAGCTGCAACAAATAAAGATAATATTAATGGAGACAAAGTAAAAGTGATGCTAATATCACAAGCAGGATCTGAAGGACTCGATTTTAAAAATATTAGACAAGTTCATATATTGGATCCATGGTATAATATGAGTAGAATAGAACAAATAATCGGGAGAGCGGTGCGGACATGTAGTCATGCAGACCAGTCTTTTGAAAAACGGAATGTAGAAATATTTTTACACGGAAGTATATTACAAAACGATAATGAAGAAGAAGCGGCCGATTTATATGTGTATAGATTAGCGGAAAAGAAAGCAATACAAATTGGAAAAGTTAATAGGATATTAAAAGAGATATCGGTGGATTGTTTATTAAATAGCGAACAAATGAATTTTACAACTGAAAATATGCAGCAAAACGTGGTTTTAACATTGTCAAATAGAGAAAATTTGGAATATATAGTTGGCGATAAGCCATATAGCGCACAATGCGATTATATGGAAAATTGCACATATGCGTGTACGCCAAATAATAAAATTGGTGATATAAATAATTTATCATATACAGAAAATTTTATTCAGATGAATACAGAAATAATAATACAAAGAATTAAACAATTAATAAAAGAACGGTATTTTTATAAAAAAACAGAACTAATTCGACATATAAATATTAACAAATCTTATCCGATTCATCAAATATACGCCGCATTAGATCAATTAGTTACAGATAAAAGTGAATTTATTTCCGATAAATATGGACGGCTAGGTAATCTTATTAATATTGGCGAATACTATTTTTATCAACCATTAGAATTATTAGATGAAAATATTTCATTATATGATAGAATGGTTCCCATACCATATAAAGAAAAAAAGTTGACATTTCTTGTTTCGGATATAGATGATGTCGGTGTTACAAAGAAACCAGAAGATGTCACTCTGTCACAAGATAACACCGAATTTGAAGACACAAATGAAGATGTTCCCCCGTTAGAAGAGAATATCCCTGAAGAAAAAGACCCAGAAAAAGACCCAGAAAAAGACCCAGAAAAAGACCCAGAAGAAGACCCAGAAGAAGACCCAGAAAAAGACCCAGAAGAAGTTGTGGTTAAAGAACCTATTATTCGTAAATCAATAATTGGCTATTCCGAAGGAAAACAAATAATAAATGCAATGTTTCAAAATTATCAAACATCTACAACACAAGACACACTTCTTATTCGCGGCGACGAAAATTGGTATAAATTTAGTTCAGTTATATTACAATTATTACAAACTGAAGATAATATTCCAGAAGCCATATTAGATGAATTTTTAATTAGTCATTTAATTGAAGTATTAATATTTAATGATATGTTTAAAGTTATTAATTATATTTATAATAATTCGGATTTAAATACTTTTGAAGAAAAAATTAAAAATTATTTTGAAAGTCATGAAATAACGAACCAAAGTATAGTAGGACTTCTTTTACAGAATGAAGGTAACCAACAACTAATTATTAAAAATGCGAATATTTGGAAAATAGCTGAACCAGAAGATTATAAAGATTTAGCACCAATTATAGCTAATAATATTGTACCAATTAAATCATTAAATAATATTGTGGGATTTATTGGCGAATTTAAAAAGGATAACTATATGATATATAAGGTTAAACAATTACTTAAAAAACGTAATAAAGGGGCCAGGTGTGATCAGGCTGGAAAAGCAGATACAATAAAATTATTAAATTTAATTGTTGGAGAAAATAAATATACATCTGAAAATACGAAAAATATGAATCGGAAGCAATTATGTGTGTTACAAGAATATATGTTACGATTATATGATTATAATAAAAAAGATGGAAAACGTTGGTTTTTAGACCCATTTGAGGCAGTTTTAATTGAAATAGATAAACTATAGAAGGGGGAGAGGTCATCTTACGACTTTACCCCTTCGACCCCCTAACTACGTTTTGTATTGTGCAGTTAGGGTTTAAGGTATCTTATCTATTATTTATTTAATTTAAAAATTAATAATTTTTAAATTAATAATATATATATATGAACTATGAAGATTTACAATCTGTAAATAATATTTTTGATTTAATAAATTTACCGGTTACAATGAAAGATTATTATAATGAATTAATGACGTTATTAACCACACAATGTAAATCATTTATTAAATTTAAACCATTATTAAGAAGTTATACAATATCAGCATGTCGTTTTTGGCAATTTGTATATATGTTATTATATGTTTATAATAAAAAAGTAAACAATAAATTTATTGAAGATATAAAATATAATATTATTGAAAATATAAAACATAATAATTCTCGTGAAATAGATATTCATTTACAAAATATTTGTTCTATGTATTATAAAATAGCTTATCCGGAAGAAAATCAACAAACTATATTAGATTATAATATATTAGATTATAATAAAATTATTTTTAATAATATATTTAATCCTTATCTAATAAGACCAATAAATTCATTTAATGAAATAAAAAATATAGCTACTCAACCATATCAAAATGTTTGTTTATGTTTATATTCTAAGGGATGGGCGAGTAATATATCACATATAAGTCATTTTTTTACTATTATTTTTAAAGATGATAATTATTATATTACTTCTGCATTTGGGTCGGAGCAAGTTAGAATATCTCAATATACAACCAAATTAACTGATACAGATCAAAATACATTTACTGAATTATGTGCTAATTTAAAAACGTCATATAATGAAACATCAAATAGTAGTACTCCCGAAGAAGTACAAAAAATAAGAGATTTATTTGAAAATATATTTTTAAAAAATATATCTAAGACTAAATGTCTTAGATATAATGAGGACTATTTAGAAGAGAATCCAAACAAATCTCATTTACGAATAGATCCCTCTGTTGGTGTTCCTATTACTTTAGATAAATATATAAATAGTAAACAAGAAATATATATTGGATATATTCCTGGATATGAAGAATTTATAGGAAAGATTTTTGATACTGTTATGGATGATTTAAGTCGTAGTCGTAGTCGTAGTCGTAGTCGTAGTCGTAGTCGTAGTCGTAGTCGTAGTCGTAGTCGTGATGGTGGTAAAAAAACCAGACGACATAAAAATAAAAAAACCAGACGACATAAAAATAAAAAACCCAGACGTAGTCGTAAAAATAAAAAACCCAGACGTAGTCATAAATGAATAAGGGGTAAAGTCGAACCCGGAGGGATAGACCCCTAAACCCCCTAGCTACGATTTAATAAGATTATCGGGGTTGAATGGGTGTCCCCTTCTTAAAATAAAAAACCCAGACGTAGTCATAAATGAATAAGGGGTAAAGTCGAACCCAGAGGGATATACCCCTAAACCCCCTAGCTACGATTTAATAAGATTATCGGGGTTGAAGGGGTGTCCCCTTCTTAAAATTGAAAATTATTATAATATAAATATACTAATATATATTATAATAGATGAGTAGTAAAAGTATAAATACTAGTGACTCTTCAAAATCAATAAACTCAATAAACTCAATAAAATCAAAAAGAAAAACTAAAAATTTAAATATATATTCGAAGGCGATTATTTCAAAAACGTGTTATATACCAATTATAAACGTAGGAAGTAATATTAAAGATACATTAAAACTGTCTCTTGCAAATGAGATTGAGGGAAAATGTATTGTTGAAGGATATATTAAACCCGATAGTGTTAAGGTTATATCGTATTCAAGTGGAATAATTTATGGTGTAAATATAAGATTTGATGTAATTATAGAATGTATAGCTTGTTGTTTAGTTGAAGGAACACATATTAATTGTATCGTTAAAAATATAACAAAAGCTGGTATTAGAGCAGAAGTTGATGAAACTCCTACGCCGGTAGTAATATTTATTGCTCGTGATCATAATTATATGTCAAAGCAATTTTCATTGATAGAAGAAAATCAAATAATAAAGATTAAAGTAATTGGCCAACGATATGAATTAAATGATAAATATATTTCTATTATTGCAGAATTAGTTAGCGAAAAATCTAAACATAAATCTGTAAAATCACAATTATCTATATCTACACAATCTACCGACGTAGATATTTTGGAATTGCCATCAGCCCCATCAACACAACCATCAACACAACCATTAACACCACCATTAACACCACCATTAACACCTCCATTAACACCACCATACGGTACATTAACCCCTCCATATGATTCTATGCAGAATTTTATATCGCCAAACAAATCACCGACTTCTTCCAGTATATCTAATACTTTATTGTCTTCTCAAAAATCAGAAGATGAAAAATCAGAAGATGAAAAATCAGAAGATGAAAAATCAGAAGATGAAAAATCAGAAGATGAAAAATCAGAAAATTTAGGAACGTTTAAATCGACATCTCAATTTGCACCACCATCGCAATTTGCACCAATATCACCATCACCATCACAATTTGCACCAATATCACCATCACAATCACCATCACAATTTGCGCCAATATCACCACCACCATCAATAACGGTTGATAAATTACCCACAATAACAAAATCCGTTAAGCCATCAAAATCATCTAAATCAAAAAAACAGCCAAAATTAATAATCCAGTCTTCTAAATAACTAAAAAATTTATTTAAAGTTTATATAATATTAATATTATATATGATTGGCATTGATAGACTTCATACTATTAAAGAAACTATTGAATTAATGAATAAAAGTTATCAAGTTGAAATACTTAAATTATTAATCTCCGAAGAATCGATTGTACTTAGTGAAAATAATAATGGTACTTTTGTAAATTTATCAAATTTAGATATTATTGTAATTAATAAATTAGAAAAATTTATAGAGTATGTAAAAACACAACAAAGTCAACTTTCTCATATAGAAAATGAAAAACTTAATATTAAAAATGAATTTTTTAATAAAACTCCTCAACCTATAAAGATAATTAAAAAAGATAATATTAATAGTATATTGGACGCCAAATGAAGGGGACACCCCTTCGATCCCGATGTGCAAATTTATACATTTTTTTAAACGAACTAAAGACTAAAATTCAATATTATTAGATGGAAAATAATATTATTGAGTCATGCAAAAAATATATGCTTATAGGGGGAGACATTTTAACCCCCCAAGCGAAGCTTAATTATATGGGAAGTTTTTCGAAGGAGTCTCCTATTCAGAGCGTAATTAAAACGTCACCCCTTCAACCTTCTAAAACGTCACCGTCTCATAGCGTAATTAAATTACCACCGTCTAATAGCGTAGCCCGGGTTAAAACGTCTCCCCCTATTGATTCTCTGTTTTGGTGTTTTTTTATTATATTAAAAGGAGAACAAGAATATGAAATAAATCATTCATTTCAAAGAGAGAAAGAATTTAAAATCGAAAGTATAGAAAAATTACGAGCAATTAAAAGTGAATTAAAAGCGTTTAAATTACGATTAACCGAAATCGAAAATGAATTATTATATGAGAAAAAAATCACTATAAAAACATTAGTTGCGTTATGTTTATTGCATAAAACCAATATTATGTATATTTGGAAAAGGAATTATTTTGAAATTATAAATAATCCAGATAAAATTATGAATATAATTATGAATGAAAAAGGTGAAAATATAATTTCGGAGGATACAAATCCAGAAAAAATTCAGTATTATAGAGAGAAATATTGGTGTATTGAAAATATTAATAAACCATTAAAAGCAATTACTTCATATACTCGAGATGAATTAATTACTATAGTTGATAAATTAGAAATAAAAGATATTAGTGTAAAGAAAACAAAGAAAGAAATGTATGAAAAGATCGTAGGATTTCTTTCTTAAAAATTCTTTAAAATTGATATATAAATATATAATACAAATATATATTATAACTATATATGTCAAAAGAAGTATCAAAAGATATGTCAAAAGATTTATCAAAAAAATTATTATTAAAAAGATATTTAGAAACCAAGAAAACGCTGGACAATAATCAAAATGCCGAATTAGAAGTGAAATTTGGTACGCGAGGAATTAAAAAGATAACTAAAATTACATTTGATAATGTAATTAAACAATTATTATCTAATAAATTTCATTTTGAACAGGATTCTAAATATTATCTTAGTATTAAATCAAATAATATTCGTACTGAAATTATCGGTATTGATAATGTTCAAGACTATTGTAGAATAAATAATTTACCATCAGAACGCGCACCAGAAGTATATAGTTTTACTATAAAAAAGCCATATTCGTCGGCATTAACGAATGATATACATACAACTATAAATTATGATGATTTTAATTTTAGAATATCGTATTCGACAGAAACCGAATTATCAACAGAGTCTACTGATGTTCAAGATTTATTGGCAACATGGAGTAATAATAAGAAATTTTATAGATTAATCAATCGCTATACATTAGTTCATGATGAATTCCCAGTAAAAATCGATTTAAGTATTGTAAAAGAATCACAAAAAGAAATTTCGGGAAAAGAATCTATAGATATTAAGGAC
>Ga0209533_1001998_pt1 | contig 18829 bp, 15 predicted proteins | sample COG_04_FD_184748 | JGI IMG/M metagenome (GOLD analysis project Ga0209533, IMG submission 184748) | Pelagic Microbial community sample from North Sea - COGITO 998_met_04 (SPAdes) (version 2) | ecosystem: Environmental > Aquatic > Marine > Neritic zone/Coastal water | place: Helgoland, sampling...
TAATTCTTTTTAAATATGAATTCTACTGAACAAGTAGCAAATAAATTTCAACCTAAATATACTATTGATTTTACTAATGGTGCTAACAAATTGATTAAAGATCCTTCTCAGATAGATATTCAAGATAGATTAGTTGTAAATAATTATAATATAGATATCACAAAGAAGGAAGCAAAAGAAGAAAAAGTTCTCTTTACTGAAAAACAGAGATTATATTTGGAAGACCTTTTCAAGAGTAATTGCCAGGAATTTTCAGAAATGATAGTGGATGACACAGATGAAGAAATGACTGTAGAAACACTTACTAATATGTGTCAATCTTTATTTAACACAAAAAAATTAAAGACACAATATACCAAAATTCATTTTAAGGAGATTAAGAAAGAGGAAGATTCCTATTATATTGATTCTTCTTATAATTGGGAAATAGATAATTATTTGAATCTTTATCATACTGATTCTGGTTTGTATTTATTATTTCATAAAACAAAATTTCACAATAATGTTTTTGAAGCACATTTACTATACTCAGATAGTATTTATAAGAATGTGGTAATAGAAGAAAAGGAAGACCAGTTTATATTTTCTAAGTATTTAAAGGAAGAGATATTATCAAATGATGATTTTGAGAAATATATTCCACTTCTTTTAGAACAAATAATTCCAGAAGAGTATAATGAAATATATAAACTTTTTAAGAAAAGTCATATTATATATCAGACTATGGAAATAAAATTCATAAAGGAGTATCATATACAAAGTGAACTGATTGATAATTATAAACAATTATTGCATAAATCAGAATCCCGAGTAAAGGAAGCAGAAAAGATTCAAGAAGAACTTATAGAGAAATATTCTGCTCACGTAGAAAATACATATAATACACAGAAAGAGTTAAGTTCTACTATAATTAAACACCAAGAAAATCTACTGGCCAAGATTCAAGAACAAGATAGTCAACGATTAAGTGATTTGAACAAGGAGAAAAACACTCTCATGGATAATATGATAGAAAGAGACCATAAACTTGCGAGTATTAGTGAAGAACTAAAAGTAGAGAAAGTTGCTCATACTGAACTGAAATTAGGTCATAAAGAATTATTAGGAAATAATATTCTATTACAAGAAGAGTTAGAAGTAGAGAAATCTAAGAATCGGAAAATTATATCTAACCATAAATTACTAAATAAGAACTACATTAATCTTGATAGTCAAGTTAGTGAGTTACAAGTTAGAGTTCAAGAACTACTGACTCAACTACTTCACGAAAAAATGGAGAAACAAGATATGAGTAAGAAAATACAAACAGCAGAAGAAGAGCAATATTATCTTTGTGCTTTGATGTAAAATATGAAATATATATTTTAGTTAGTTCTCTTTTTCAAAATTCTTTTTTTATTTTTCTTTTTCATTTTATATAAAAAATTGAACTAACTAAAATTTACTAACATTAATTAAAAATATAAACTAAATAAAAAATGGTAAAATACTGGCACTTTAACTGCGGAGGAGAAGAAAATCTTGCCCATATGTATCCACGTAATATGGCATATATTGGTATTGCTGACTCTAATTTACAATACGAAGAAAGAATGAAAAAAAATGGAACTACTCCTAAGCAAATTGCTAACTTCAAGAATAAAGCAAATATAGGAGATATAATTTTACTATATCAGAGTAAAGTTGGATATATTGCCTATGGTTATTATAATGGTCGAGTATTGGAACCTACTAACCGAGAGGAAGAGGCACCTAGATGGCCACCTGGAACTATACAGAAACACGTAGAAGTAGACGAGTGGAAGATTATTAGGAATCCAATGTTGAAATACTTTTATAGACAGACATTGTGCCAAATACAAAAAAATTCTCAAATGATTTTTGAGGAAGTATGCACTAACTAAACTTATTAAATTCTAATATTTTTTTTTTGTAAATATATAATAATGGAGGAGAATAAAATTCTAGAAAACTTTATTACTAATTATATTACTAATTATATTACTGGTAATGTTGAATCTAATAAAATTGGTAATGGTAAAACTAAGGAAGCAATCGGATTAACTAACAAATGTACTGATCCTAATAGTAAAGGAAGAACTATGGAAGTTTATATATGTGATGATGTCTACAAATCTTGTAATTATCTTATATCTGATAAAACTAAAATAGAAAACAAAACTTGTAAAGAAGGCAAAGAAGGCAAAGAGGGCAAAGAGGCTGTTGATGGGAAAAAGTTAATTAAAGTAAATAAAGAAATAGCATTTACACTAACTCAAATAATAATGAAAAATATAAGCAAAAATTATAAAGATTTAGCTTTTAATATAGAACATCCTACGGATATTGGAATATATATGGAAGAAGGTAAAAAGAGAATAATAATGAAGTTTGATAAGCAAACTATGACCTTACAAGATTTTTTAATAAAAACAACAACAGAAAAAATAACAACACAATATAATGAAGATAATAATGAAGATAATTCTGAAGTTTATGTAAAAGATGATAATATAGACTTTATGTATACTTATACTAAAGATAAATATATAGAAGAACTTATAAAAATTTTAAATAAAATATTTGAAGTTAATCAAAAGCTATTTGATATATTTCAATTTCAACATTGTGATATGAAATGTGCACAAATATTATTAGGTATTGATGTACTTGAAAACCCCCCCAATATAACTCCTATAATATCTGATTTCGATACGTCTACATGTACTATTAATATTAACAATGAGCTATTTCGTGTTATACTTAAAACAGATGAAAGCTATTTTCAAGGAACCAATAAAAAAAGTAGGATACAGGCTGGAATAGCAAGATGGATACAATCACAATACGTAAGAGAAATGTCTAAGAAAGGTGAACAATTTAATAGTAGATATAAATCTTATGTGTATGAAAATAATGATTTTTATAACGCGTGTTTATTAGCATCTGTATTACTTTTAATTAATAAGGATTTATACGATAAGTTTAAAACAGTAGTTGAAGGAGTAACAGAAGAAGGAAAAGAAGGAAAAGAAAAAATATTAAAAATAAATGAATATATAAAATATATTAATTTTATTAAAATAAACGAAAATAGGGGATCAGATAAAGAAAAAACAGGAAATCAAATAGCAGCTGATTGTGTAAAGGAAGATAAAATAAAAGAAAATAGGTCTTGTGAATTTGAAAGTAAAATAACAATAAAAAAAAATGGAACTATAGAAATAGTAGAACAACCACAAACACCATCAGGAGGTGGATTTAAATCTATTTCTCGAAAAAGAAGAAAAAAAAAAACTAAAAAAAAAATAAATTATCGTAGTTTAAAAAAGATAAGAAGAAAAAGAAGACACACAAATAAAAAAAAATTTAAACTTATACTTTCTTCAAAAATTTTGTAATTAATCGACTAACTAAAATATCCATTTGACTCACTATTTCGTGTCCCTTATCTACTACTTGATAGTCATCCAGATAACTATACATTTCTAGGGGTGCGTCTTCGTCTTTTTTACCTACAATCATAAGTTTTTTGTTAGTCTTAATTTTTTGTATTTTTCTAACATTGGGAGTTGGTATCACAATATTTTTTTGGAGTAGGAAATTCCGACGGAAGATAGGGTCTACGATAGGACAAACCGTAATACAGAAATCCGATTTTATCATATTGGAAAGACGAATAGCGTAGTAACCCCCACTACTTAAACCGAGAACTCCTATTTTGACATTATTATATTTCTTCTGACATTTTTTATAAAAAGCGCGATATTCTCCTATAAGCTGAATTAAATCAAGAACTAAACAGTTGTAAAAAGAAAAGGGTTGTTTCTGTAACCACTTAGTCCAGTTAGAGTTAAGTGGAATGGATTTTTGAAATTTAGACCCACTAATAAAAATATACAAATCATATAATTATTATAAATATTATTTAAGTTTTGTTTTTAAAGTAATTTAACCCAAATTTATAATCCTAACTCACTGTTTAGTTCCTCGCTCAGATTTCCAGAATCAGATTCATAATCAGTTTCATCATCTGATTCCTCTTCTGAAATAGAAGGCGGACTATGCTTTATGATTTTTTTTGACCGACTAGTAGAAACTGTATGGGTTTCAATAAGAGTCATAAAATACATTTCTAATGGAATTGAATCAGAACTATGATCGATAAACTTATTTGACGCAGTTGTACCAATGTATCTACACATATTTTGTTTACAAAGATATGCTAGTTCATAGTAGGGGGAACTACTATACTGTTCGTCTAACATTAGTTTACTCCAAAACAAATCAGCATAGAAGAAGTAAGAACCTCTTGTTTCAGAAGGAATATTCTGAAAACTTTCACCCTTAGAAGAAGCTGCGTATACAGTCTTTAAGAAATCTACCAGAATGTCAATTTTCTGTTCTTTGTTTACTAGATTCTTTTCTTCTAAGGAATTCAGGTGTTCTATAACTTCCTGACTAGTTCGATTTTTCATATCATTATTACTGAATATGTCCTTTACTAGGTCACTTGTGATTGTAAACTTTTGTGTAAATAGTTTATATAAATAATCTAGTAAAGATTTGACATTCAGTTGTTTACTCTTAATATGAACAACATAGAAGTTATTCAAACTGTCTGTTACAACAGATAGAATCTCATTGATCGAGTATGAAGTTTTGTTAAACTTGGCGCTAAATTCATCAAAGAATGATTTAATCTGTTCTACCTGTGGTAGATTTTCAGATGTCTTAATTGATAAAGTTGGAATATCTATATACTGCTGGACAATTTTAGTTTTGTAATTTTCAATAAAACTGTTAAGACTCTTATGAAATTCCTGCATGGTGCAGTTCTTTTTTCCTAAATGCTTTGAGAAGGAAGAATTAATTTCCTTGAAGCGTTGGAAGAATAGATAATACTTTTGGACTTCCTCAGATATATCTAACTTATTGAAGTCTGTAATATTTGAAATTCCATATTTGAGATGATTCAATAGAAATGTATACTGATTTGTAAAACTTAGGTAAGTTTTCATAAGTCCACTGAAACCAGTAAAACCTGTGTGACAAAGAGTTTCTTCTATGTCAACCTTACTCATAAGTTCTTTAATCTTAATCTTCTTTTGTTCATCCTTGAGTCTATTCCAACGACTGCGTCCGTATTCATTACAACCAAACTTATTAATGTGTTTCAGATCTAACTCATAGGAGGGGTCTTCATCATACATACGATAAATATAGCTGTCTTCTGAACTGAGAGGAATGATAGTATATTCCATTTCTGGATAAATACTATTTACACGTTGTTCGATAATAGTATTAATCTGATTATACATTTCTTCCAGTTCTTCATCTTGAAATTCAACTTGGTTTTCATGAACTGAAATCTCATCGCATTTATTAGCAATAACAATCAGTTTCTTGTGAATTCCATACTTTTCAAAATTGTCCTTGGAGTGTTGGAGTATCTTTTCTAGGATATCCGATTCGTCACTAGTATTCAAAGCACTATGAATATCTACTACAAATAGGATAACATCAAATTTGTAGAAATTGTCTTTCAAATATTGGAAATATAGGTGCTTTGTTTGACTATCATTCAATCCAGGGATATCATAAATAGTGAGGTAAACACTACTATCAAGAGAAACCAAATTCTTAACTTTGGGAACAAGATAACCATTTTCCTTAATATCTTCCATTGTTAAGTCGGTAGGAGCCTTACTATATAGTAGTTTGTTAGTCTCCGTATTTTTCTGCTTAATTTCCTTCGACTCCTTCTTAGTAAATTTATTTGTTTCAAAATAAACTTGCGGAGTCATTGTAGTTCTCTTAATCTTCATATCAGAGTAAGAAGCCACAAATATAGAGTTCAATAGTGTGCTTTTACCAGCACTTACAGCGCCACAAATAGCGACGTTAATTTGATTGCGGTTAAAGTCATCGAATTTCGAAAAGGTAGACATAGTAGAATATGTTTTATAATAATAAATTCAAGAAATTCAATTTTTTTTAGGTAAAGAAAAAAGTTTACCTAACTATTTATTTAAAATACCAAAAAATAATTAAAATGTTTATTTTTAGATTTAAAAAAATTGAAAATCTAATAAAGTAGATATGGAAGATAAATTTTACAATATGCCTCACTATCTATATATTTTAACAAATCCGGATTGGAAAGGCAAATGTAAATTTGGTTATACCAAAAATTATCAAAAACGTTTATTAGATAGTCCTGAACAGCATTCCTCGCTATCTAATTATCGTTATCTTTATCAGGTGAAGGCAAACGCTAACTATAAATTACATACCGAGTATGACCTACTATTTTCGAAGTGTATACGTAGAGAGGATTATATTACTGAATTAAATCAGCTATACCAATTTCAACCTGCTGAACAATTTTCAATGTTAGAGAAAATTAGACCTAGTTTAATTAACGAAGGTGGAGGAACTGAATTTATTAAAGAAAAGGGTATAGTCGCACTTACCCGATTTATTGAATCCCGAGAGGGTTATCAGAAATTGGGTTTAGAGGTTGTTAAGCAGTTTACATCAGATGAAATTGCTGAAATTAATCTTAAAAGAGTTAGAGAATTCAATAAAAGACAAGCCAAAGAAGATACCAAGTATGAGAGTATCTTTGCTAACATACCGCAACCTATTCCTCTACCTCAACCTATACAACCTTATGTTTGGAATCCGCGACAGTATCAAATAGAAATTATAGCACATAGTATTCAAGAATTAAGGAATAAGCATAAAATCTATATTGAACTGGCAACTGGTGGAGGAAAGAGTTATATTGTATTTAATATCCTCAAAGAATTTAGACCAGATGTTATAGTAATTTTCTCTCCCAGGAAGAAGATTAACGAACAGAACTTAGATAAAAGGTATCTTTCATTGTTAGAGGATAAGTATGAAACATTTAATATGTCATCCAATAAAGATCCTAATAAATTTTTCTCTAAGTTAGGCAAGAAAATTATTATCTGTTGTTCACAATCAGCAAAGGGACTTCATGAATACCTAACTAAAAGCCACTATAATTTTAAGGATGTTATGGTTTGGTATGACGAAGCACACTGGGGGTTTGAAGAATGGAAAAGTATTAATAAAAAAAAAATATATGAAAAAGACAAAAAGGGAAATCCTATTGAATTTAAAAAATTTTGGTTAGAAGATACTAAAATTATTTCGAAGAGGGTATTTGTTTCCGCATCACCCAATAAACAAATTGTTAGTAATAACTTGAATATATTTGGTATTTTATTTAAACATAAAAAAGTCAGAGATTTAATTATTGAAAAATGGCTATGTGATATTCAAACAAATATCTTTGATTTTGAAGTAGATAAAAGTAGTGCAAATATTGTTATTAGTATTTTAAACTCTTTTACAGAAAATAATAAAAATTGGGGGTTTAGTTTTCATAATAATCAAAAAAATGCTTTCAATTTATTTTATGAACATTATATACGGTATCAAGAAGGTAAAACTAAAATTAAACCATTCCTTTTAATCTCGGAGAAATATGAAACTATAACAGATAAAAAAATAGAAGATGATATAGAACTTGAAGAAATTAAAGAAAAAAGTAAAAATTTAAGACTAGATTATGACTATCGAGATGAAAATATATATGAATTACCACAAAACAGGTTAAGTATGGCATATGTTGTGAAAAAATTTTCAATGGGTTATGATTTTGAAGGTATAGATTATATTATTTTTACCGATAGGAAAACATCTTATAAAGATATTATCCAAAGTATAGGTAGAGGTTTAAGAAGTGATAAGAAGAAAATATGTGATGATGGAAATTTATTAAATGATACTAAAAAACTTCATATTGATTTACCTATATATTTTGAAGGAGAAGAAACAGAAGACAATTATGAATATAAACAAATAGTAGACACCTTGGCATTTTTGATACATGGCATAGAAATGAGTTGGAGTGACTTATTAAAAAAAGTCAAAAAGAAGAAAATAGTTAATAATAAAAATAAATTCAAGGGTATTAGATATGAAGGAAGTGAATTAGTGAGACAAAAGATTTTAAAAATATTAGACCGAATTAAGGCTATTAAATCCTATCCCAAATTCATAGAAATTATACAGGATTATAATATTTACGGTAGTGTAGAATATCACAGGTTTATAACAGATAATATTAATTTAGGACTTCCTAAGAACCCAGCAATTAAATATAAAGAACAACAATTTTGTTGGTATCAAGTGTTATCCAATGAGGAAAAGAAAAAGTATTATAATTCTCAAGATTGTATACAGAGAATCATTGAAATTAGAGATGAACTAGAAGAAGAAGATAATGACTATTTAGACGAAGAAGATGATTTCGATGAAAAGTTAAAATTCTTGCATCAAAAAGATAATAAGATCCCTAATAGAAACATATGGGAATTCTATGGAATGGAACAAAAAAAATTTGTTGTATTCTAACTAAATTAATTTACTAAACTACACTGAATAATTTTTTTTTATTTTTAAGATGAGTTACAGAAACTATTGATGATATCTTTGCCTAAGACTTTTAGTTCTTCAATATATTGTTGCTGTTGTTCAATCTTATCATCATATTCTTTTAGTTTTGCTTCCTTATGCTCGTAAATTTCCACACACTGTTGTTGAACTTCTATAGATGGTAGATGGATTTTGAATGAATTAAATTTATTTCTGTTAAGTGAAGGAACTGGTCCACTTGTATTAGAAAAATTATACGTATATATATATTTGCTGTATAAATAAAGATATTTAATTTTTAAAAAACTTGTTAAAGGTTTCAAATAAAACGCATTATCGCATAAACTGAAGGCACTATTAATATAATAATATTTTCCTAGTGTGCCTACTCTTCCTGTTATAATATATTCGCCTTCAAATTGCGTTTTATTTAAATAATCAATAACTCCATTCGAACCATAGTATGGTACGGAACCCTTTTTTCTATCTTTAGTAGCAATAGAAGAACCTTGACCGATTTTACAAACTTCACCTAACATTTTAGTATCACAATCCCTAAGTAGATTATTAATTTCTCCCTTTCGGTAGTATTTCCTACTCTGTTCTTTTTCTCTGGTTAGTTGTTCAATTCGTGTTTGAATGGTATTGATACTTTCTTCTAACTGTGTTAGTTCTTCTACAATTTTATTTTGAACTTCTAGAGATGGTAATGGTATTTCTAAGTTCATAAATTTACTTTTATCTAAACTCTTATTACTTGAACCCTTTTGGCATTTTTCTTCTAAGTAATTATTGATACTCTTAAAATAATAGTAGTAAAATTTTATATTTACTAAGTTAATATATTCAACGTGCGTTTTAAAAACGGACATTAAATTTGAATGAATAGAAATCTTATCACAGAACATAATATGAATACAATCACCATAAGCAGAATTATTTATAAATAATTGGTTAGCACTGTTTACTTCTAATTCTTTTTGTTTTATTTTATTCCATGTTTCAGGTTTAGCACCTGTTACAAATGTTATATCACTATCAGCGTCAAGTTCTGCCTTACTACTTTGAACCTTACCTTTTTCTAAATCGAATATATCTTTTACTTTTTTCATATAACAAGACATATTATTCTCATATGGTTTCTCATACCTCTCCGAGTCCAGATTAAAATCAGTCTTTTCGATGTCATCCCGTGGAACAGAGAAAAGTTCTTTCACTTCATCACAATCTTTAGTAGTTTGGAGGAATCGAACGTCCTGCGTAGGTCCATCTTTGGTGAAAATAACAACATTAGTTTTTACACCAGCGTGGTCAAAAGTGCCATTGGGAGCTTTTAGCATAGTTCGAATATTAACATTGTCACATAACCATTCTCTAAATCGAGAAGACCAACCATCTCCATTGAATAATTCTCCATCTGGTAGAACAATCGCACAGACACCACCTACTTCTAACTTATGGACACACATCTGCGTAAACAAACAAGCACCATTATTAGTTTTAATAGGGTAGATATCTTCGAATTTATTCTCTGCGTCAGGGAAGTTTAATTCATACTTTGATTTGAGGTCTGTATATTTCATACTAGTTCCAAAAGGAGGGTTAGTGACAATAATATGGTGTTTCTTAGTATCTAAACCTTCACTTCCGCATAAACTATCACACTTATGTAGTTTAGAAACTGCTTTCCCTGTGGTTAGTTGAACACTAGAAAACGCAAACTTGATAGTATCTAATTCAGTTTCACAACCATAGATATTTTCTGGTTTGATATTCATAAGTTTATAAATTCTTGTCAAGAAACCTCCTGTTCCCATACAAGGGTCAAATATCTCAGGTTCTTCTAAATCTTCACATAATTCGTTTAGTTCTAATCCATGAAAGATAAGATGAATTAATTTACGAGGTGTAAAGAATTGTCCAAGTTCCTTGGCTCCTTTCTTACCTCCATATGCTCGGAACGCTTCGTGAATATCACCACACGCGGTGGAATATGTATTCACGAAGTCTTCCGTAATATCTAAAGTTGAAATCTTTGAAATCAATTCCATAAAAACAGCATCATCCTTAAAGTTAAATGATTCATCTTCTTCCTGGAAAATATCTGGAATAATTTTACTTAATAATTGCTTAACTAGTAGTTTCCAACTTTGAATCTTATGTTGTTCTTCTTCAAAGTTTTTAAGATTTTTACACAAATTTGTATATTTTTCGAATTTGGATTGTGATAATTTTAACTCTTCTTTTTTCTGCTCAATAAGTCCCCAAATTTCAGAAGTTTCATCCTGAAATTGAGATTCTAAGAATTTTAGAACTAAGATGCGAACAATGTCATTCATTGCTTTTACACCAACAATAGAACCATTACTATATAATACCTGGTGACATTGTTTCACAACAGATTCCACCTTTTTTTTTAAAGTGTCATATTGAATATTAAGTTCCATATCTTGTTCTAAATTCCATTTTATAATGTTGGTAGGGACATATTGAAATTTGATATATTCAGACATTGTATTTGATTTTACAATAATCTTTTTTTTTCTTTTATCAATTTTTTTTGTCTCCAAGCTATCTAATATATCATTGATACAATTAGTTTGGTATTGCTCCATTCTTTCCTCCTCAGATAACTTCTCAATCTCTAATTTCCTAATTTTCTTTTCTTGTTTATGCTTATCAGTTTTTAAATGAGACGCATGGTGAGAATGTTGGGATGTAGTTTGATCACAAATATTACAAGTATAAGTTGTATGATTAATCGGCATTTTTGGTGTTAATATAATTACAGAAATTCTTTTTAAATCAATATTTAAACTTGTTTTCAATTTTTTTTAACTTTTTTAATGTTAAGTAATATTATATGCTATGTATATGTCATAAAATATCAATATATTAAACAGATAAACTGTTAAATAAATATTATATATCGTGAAAATTAAACAAAAAATATGTTAAAAATCCCTAGATAAATTAAATTTTAATTAACCAAGTTTGTCTCCTCGGATATTTACCTTCTGCTAAATTATTCTCTAATAGGGTTTTAACAGTGTCATAATCTAATATTTTTGTTTCTCCCTTACAAGTCCATTCTTTTCTATATCCTTTCAGATACCAGTGTCCGGGTTTACTGGGTGAAACGTAACTAGTTTTACATATTAAAATTGCTTTTATTTTGATAGCCTCTAACAATATCTCTAACCAAGTTTTATCTAGAGAGAATATTTTTTCGGAACCGAAGTCTCTATCACCAGTGCAAGTTTGATAATATCCAGAAATATATGTCATTTTTATTTATTTATATTGTAAGTTTTAGTTAGTGTCAATTTTTATTTAATTGGAATTATTTTAATCAGATTATTTTAGTTAGTTGGAAAAATAAAAAAAGTTGGTCTAACTAAAATAATTTATCATTACCGTAAATTTAAAGTGTTATAATTTATATTTTAAACTTATCTGGTTTTGAATAGTAACAGAAATTTTCATAATGCTTTTCTAAATCATCTTTTATTTTTTCCTTAAAAGTTTCATATTTTAAAATAACACCGGCGTGTCGTATACACAAAGGTATTTGTTGTTTTTCTGTAAGAAATAGATTTTGATAATGAATTTGAATTGTCCAATCCTCTTCACCTAACCACCCCTGTTCTTCGTTAGAATAAGTATTAATTTGTAAAAGGGGTTCGTTAGTTCTATTATAGAAATGTGTATATTCTGCCATACCAATAATTATACCACCGGATCCTTTATTTACACAAAACCATAATATATCTTTTTCTTTAAATTTTTTTACCATACTTCCAGGTGCTTTCTTAACACCCCAAAAGGGATATATACTGTTACGAAAATTATAGCCATCACCTACACGGATAATCCAATGATTCTTTTTACTACTCATTTTTTTTTATATAAAAAAATCAATGAATAATCAATTTTATAAACAATGTTAAAAGTTATACTCTATAATATCACCATTATATAATTTAATTTTTAGTTCCATTTCATAATTATTTAAATTTATCATATTTACTATTTCTTCAAATGTTTTATTAGAACCTTTATGTTGGAAAGAAAATTTTAATTCATGATGATAAATATAACTATCTTCTCCTTCTAAATCTCCTAATTTGATATTAAAAGTTGTATTCTGTAAAATTTTTTGAATAGACATAGATTTCCAAATATTTATAAGAACTCCTGTATAAGTTTTTACACAAGAACTAATTAAATTCCCATTAATATAATTTATATGATAATATATAATCTGAGATAATGACAGTGATTTTTTTTTAAATCTATACATATCTTTTACCTTTGGTATAATATATAATTTTCCTTCTCTGAAATCTTGAATATAATTCTCAGGATTATCTATAATTATTGTTTGGTTTGATTCTGAAATTTGAATTGGATTCATATTTTTATAATCAATATTTTTTTAATAGTATATCAATTTTTATTCCAATTCAACTAACCTAACTCCTTACTCGGATATTATCTTGATATTCTACATTTTTTTTATTTTTCTTACATTTAGTTCGGTGTTTAATAAAAGTAGTAGTTTCCGAATCACTACTACTTTTCTTCCAAAATGTTTTCGGACAGTAAGGACAGTTTAACATTAGTTCTGGACTCTGAATAATCTTAGCTATAAACCATTCTATACTTTTTTTCCCTTTCTCTCCACAACCAGGTCTAGCCTTCTTAATTCTATATTCTCCAATATGATGATAATCGTCTTCTAACTCCGAACTGTCAATGTCACTATCAGAGTCCAATTCATTTAAGATTGCTAAAATTTTTTGTATCTTACTGTTATTTTGTATGGTAATAGGTATAGTTAGTGTAGGAATAGAAAGGTTAGTTGTCATTTATTAATAATAATAATTTTGTTTTTATTTATTATTAATTCTAAATTATTCAATTTTAAAAATCAGATTATTTTAGTTAGTTGGAAAAATAAAAAAAGTTGGTCTAACTAAAATCTACTAACTAACAGAATATCTAATAACACCAAACTGCCTTCTTGGAAGACTTATATTGGTGCTGTGGAAAGTAGTGTTTCTTATTTTTCTTGATATTGTATTCCTTCTGTTTCTCTTTTTTTAAATCGTTAGAAACAAATTTAAGACTATAACAAATATGAATTAATGTTAATAAAACTTGTTATTTACAAGTAAATTGATTAATGATAACCATTACAGATTATTTATAGAGATAAATACTCGAATCAAATTTTTTTTTATTTATCTAACTAACTAACTAAAATAATATATTATAGTATAATAATTATGCCTTCTTTATTAGAACCAGAAGCAGCAGCAGAAGCAGCAGAAGCAGCAGAAGCAGAAGCAGCAGAAGCAGAAGCAGCAGCAGCAGAAGCAGCAGCAGCAGCAGCAGAAGCAGAAGCAGCAGCAGAAGCAGCAGCAGAAGCAGCAGAAGCCCTACCAATTTTTTTAAAGGAATTAGAAAATAAAGTTGTGCCAAGCTTACAATCGAAACTTAAAGAGAGTTTCACTGATATAAAATTTATTAATAAAGATATATCAGAAACAGATGAAGCGTTTATAACAAAAGTTAATACACTAATAAAAAAGAATTCATATTTAATTAATCCAGGTGTTAAGAGTGATACTTCCATAAAAAGAAAGTTAGCTATCCTAGGATATAAAGAGACCGATTATAAAAATTTATATGATTTAGTTAGATTTACTGTAATTTTTCCTAGTGAAAATTTTTATAAGAATATGTATGATTTTATAATTAAAATTAATACTTTCCATAAACTAGATTACCTTAAAGATTATATGGATCATACACATTTGAACTTAAGCATTACAGAAAATTTTTATTGGGGTGTTAATGCCAGATTTAAAATTAGTAGTGAAATTAAATTATTCGAAATTCAATTTCATACTCATGAAACTTTTAAATATAAAAATGAGAATCATAATTATTATAAAACGTTACAAAACGCAAAAGTAGAAAAAAAAACACTACTAGAAGTTTCTAAAAAACCGCCCAAAATTTTACCAGATAATCCAATATGTTTTCTAAAAATGAATGAATTTTATAATAGTAGAGACTATCAATTTAATGTTAAAAAGTTAAATGTTACTTTACAATTAAATGAAATAAAACCAAACAAACAGGGGGATATCGAAATAGAATCTTTAACTAGTTGTCAGTTAGTAGGTGGTTTTAATTTTCAAAATAGCGAACATATTAAGGTATCCAATATTTATAAAAGATTATCGAAATTACTTGGAACCAATAATTTAATTGCTGGGAGTGAAATGAAATTAGTTGGTGAAGATAATCAATTTATAGAAACTCTACCAACATTAGAATTAGATAAGTGTAAAATCGTTAATTCTACCTTTGGAACAGGATTTTTAGAAAAAAATAGTTCAGTAGAACATGAAATAGTTACAGGAATAGAAAACACTAATAAATATGAAGGCTATTATGAACCAACAAAAAACACCTTATACAATTATAAGGGTATATTTATTTTAAATGTTCATTTTAATGGAGGTGGTCCTAAGGAGGCATATAAAAAAACAAGCACTTCTCATATAGGTGAAAAATCATTTAAATATGATACTACCCATAATAAAGTTACAAAAGGGGAAGATATAACACTAGGAACACCGGATGATTTCTTATTTAAAAGTATATATGAAGAAAGTGAAAAAATAGAATTTGGTAAAGAATTTGGTAAAGAATTTGGTAATGAATTAAATGAAATAACAAACTTTTTAATTTATGAATTATTTCCTTATATAGATAAAGAAATAAATATCATTTGTGGAGACACCAACATAACTATGTCCAAATTAAGAAGTAAAGATATATCGAGAGATAAAATAGGGAAAATAATAGCAATAGCATTAGGTAAAATATTTGGAGGAAAGTGGTTAGTAATGATGTCTCCTATTAAAGTTCAAAAAAAAAGAGAAGGATTTTTTATAAGAAATCATCAAATAAATAAATCAACAAAGGTAAGAACTGAAACAGCAGAAGAAGACGGAAGCATAATAGCTTTTAAGAAAAATGAATATAATTCCGAACTATTTTCTTTTGAAAATCATAAAACCTTTGTTTTTTATGGTTCTGGTTCAAATAGTAAAACAACAACATCACAAACAGAAACAATAGAAGCCTTAGAATTTAAGTTTGGTGTAGATAATGCTTTAAATGATAACGGAAAAAAACCCCAAGATAAAGTATTTATTGATCATCCTATTTTATACTATCCTTTGGATGTAATCCTTAATTATTATGGTAAAACAGCTACTACTCATGATAAAAGTTTTTTAATAGTAGTAAATATGGGTTCTATCATAAACGCTGGTGAAAAAAATTGGCATACAGATGATATATATTATAAAGAAGAAGATGGCTATTACATAAAAGATACTAATGAAATTAGTGTTGATTTTTCACGTGTCGATAAAATAAAAAAATTTGATGAGTTAGTTTATATATATTTCAAATCTATTATAAATAAACCTAGTATAAATAATTCTATTTATGAATCTTTACAAGATTTACCAGAATATAACATGATTAACGGTTTCAGTGATATTTTTATAGTAATTAATGAAAACGGTTTTTATAATTTTAATACAGATTTCAAAGAAACATTAAAAGAGTATATGTTGATTAGTATGATGACATTAAATAATATTGAAACAAATTTAACAAAAACTGATATCTTAAAAAATTTCAGAATAAGTCATTATGATATTAAAGGAGCAATATTAAAAAAAACACAACCAGTAGCATTAAAAGGAGGTAGTAAATTACGAATTAAACTTAAAAAAACCAAAAGAAAAAAAGGTAAGAAAACAAAAAAAAAGAAGGTTAGGTGTAAAAAAAGTAAGAAAAAATCTCGTTAAATAAGAACTTATTAAAAATAATTGAAATTAATAATACCTAAACCCATAACTAATTATAAATATAATAATGCCTTACCTATATTGTTTCAAAGTAAAAGGTTTATTTAATGAAAAAGTAGTTTATAAATTTGGTAAAACTAACCAAAATAATGTGTTAGATAGATTAAGTGGTTATAGTGGTTTAAATAAACCAAGTAAACTAATTATAATTAGTTATGTAGAAAATGCGGATTTGTTAGAGAAGAAAATATTAAAGGATTTGAGAGAGAATTATAATTTTGCTAAGGAGTTAGGTAACGAATATTTCTATCATTCTAACGAAAAAGAATTACATAAATTTCTAAAACAAAAAGAAATAGAATATTATAATTATTCCGAAGAAGAAGAAATAAAAGAATCAAAAACTAACCCTACTAGAATTGACTGTCCATTCTCGTGTAAATCTCCCAGGGCAAGTAAGGAAGCAATGATTAATCATTTAGAAAAACAGTGTAAACGGCGACCTAGTAATACAGCCATAAATACTATTAAAAGTAAAACTGATAGTAAATTACTAGAAATAGATTCCAATTTGGAAAGGTTAGTATCTGAAATATGGAATAGTCCAGTTACCGATAAAATAAAAAGTTATACTATAAAAACATAATTTAATCAACTATAAATATGAATTATATACATTCCTACTTTCAAAAAATTCTCTTATTAATTTATTTTTTAGTTAGTGAAATAAAATTGAATAATTAAACTCTAACTAAATTTAATAAAAATGAATTTTTCATTATCCTCCTGTGAAATCTATTACTTATTACAGAAGATTGCTAACTACGAGTATATGTTATTTGAAAAAATTAAAGAAAGTTTTATGTATCGATTTCGAACTAAAAAAGAATTACAGGAGGCAATCAATCGATATTGTCGAAGAAGGGTTGTAGTTAAAGACGGTATTAAATATTATAGGGAAGGTTATGAAAGTGAAATAATAAAATATGGTAATATCGCACTCTGGGACACTTCGTTAATAACTGATATGTCCTATCTCTTTCAAAACCGGATATACTTTAATTACGATATTAGTCTTTGGGACGTAAGTAATGTTAAAACTATGGCTCATATGTTTGAAAGTTGTAGTAACTTTAACAAACCACTAAATAAATGGAACGTATCCAAGGTAATGAGTATGTCGCATATGTTTGCGAATTGCGTCAGATTTAACCAACCTATAAATAAATGGGATACGAGTAATGTTAGAAATTTTGAATATATGTTTTCTAACTGTTATTACTTTAACCAAGAACTAAATGAATGGGATTGTAGAAACGCCCGCATTACCAAATATATGTTCCTATACTGTCATAATTTTAATAAACCTATTGGGAATTGGAATATGTCGAAGGTAACTAATATGGAAGGTATGTTCTTCAAGTGTTTAGCGTTCCAACAGAATCTAGAAGATTGGGATGTAAGTAATGTTAAAACAATGAAGGAACTATTTGCTTATTGTCTATATATGAATTCTCCCCTAATAAAATGGAATGTTTCCAATGTTAGATTCATGGATTATATGTTCAAGGAGTGCACCAATTTCAATCAACCCTTAGAAGATTGGGACATTCGTAAGGTAGAGACTATGGAGGGATTATTTAGCGGGTGTCAAAATTTTAATCAATCCTTTGAAAATTGGGATACGAGTAATGTAGTATCTAACTATGAAGTTTATAATTTAGGAAAGGTTTAGTTTTCCGAAAATAAAAAACTTTTACGGTTAAAAAAAAATATAAAAATATTATTTTTAAGTATTACAATGAAATTATCTTATTTTAATGGTCGTGGTTTAGCAGAGACTTCTCGTTTAATTCTTGCCTATAATCAAGTAGATTATACTGATTTTCGTTTTCCATTAGTTGTTCATGACTGGAAGACATATGATATGACTCGCACCGAGTTTGACACAGCAAAATCAAACGGTGAATTAAAATCTTCATTAAACAAAGTTCCTTTTTTAGAGGTTGACGATAGAGTTATATGTCAGTCTAAGTCAATTGAACGATACTTGGGAAGAAGATATAATATGTTTGGAGATAGTGAATTAGACGGTGCTTTAATAGATAGTATATGTGAGGTAGTTAGGGATATAAAAGATATGTATCAAACAGTTAGAAAATTATCGGAGGAAGAAAAAGTAGAAGGTATGACTAAATGGTTTCAAGAAACATTGCCTAATAAGTTAGTAGATTTAGATTATATTTTAGGAAGTGATGGTTATTCAGTAGGATCCAGAACTAGTCTTTCTGATATAGTTTTATTTTCACTTATTACCCAGTTTCTCGATGATAGTGATTCCTCTCTTAAAGCGTGCCCTCCCAAATTAAAAAATATTGTTAATAGAATTCATAATGATGAAAATATATTAAATTGGTTAAATACCAGACCAGTTACTTCTTTCTAAAATA
>Ga0209533_1002000_pt1 | contig 18823 bp, 18 predicted proteins | sample COG_04_FD_184748 | JGI IMG/M metagenome (GOLD analysis project Ga0209533, IMG submission 184748) | Pelagic Microbial community sample from North Sea - COGITO 998_met_04 (SPAdes) (version 2) | ecosystem: Environmental > Aquatic > Marine > Neritic zone/Coastal water | place: Helgoland, sampling...
TAGGAGATGAACAAACCAGACTGGATAACAAAGTAATCAAAAATATGTCAAGGCATATTTTGGTAAATAAAGAAATTAAATGATTAGTCAAGGAATGACACCATGTTTGAAGATATCATTGGAGGGATATGTAATAGTAGTTTGTGTGGATTTAGATATAGCATTGTTAGTTTTGGTGTTTTTTTCGTTTTCATTTTTTTTTATGTTAGTATTCTTTTTATAATTAGTTGATACGTAGGGTACTTGTATCTGCATATATTCTTCATGTTCAGACATTATGCAATAGATAGAAACATATGCATATACTATTTTCAATGTAAAATATATTTACACTCTTGAATGAATATTATCACTGTAAATGATGTGTGATATTCAAATGTGTATATTTTATTGGAATAAAAAAATAAACGGATGCATGCGATTCTACATTATTCTGATTCATAATAGTCTAGTCTATTCCATGTATGACTATACAACAATTTAAACGCTGATATCACTTATGCGTTGGTTACATAATTTTACATATTCTGGATTAATTTCAAAACCTATAAAATTTACATTGTTTAATTTTGCAGATACACATTCACTTCCCGAACCCGCAAAAGGAATCACTACTAATGTATCGTCACCGTTTTTACTAGCCTTTATTAATTTATCACATAATTCCAATGGTTTTTGTGTTGGATGATCAACCCTTTCCTTCTTTCCTGCTCCACCCGCCAATGCAGATACTTTTATGACATCACGTGGCAATGCACCATTTGTATGAGCCGTATATATGGTTTCTTTTTCCCCGTTACTGAATCGCCCCTTTGTTGGTTTCCGTGTTTTGCCTGCAGCATTTTTCAAAAAACTCTCAGTGTAGGGCTCTCTCACATCATCGCGGTTAAATATAGGTTTTTCTTTATAACAGCATAATACACTTTCATGAGTTCGTTGCCAAAAATTTAACGAAGGAGTAACCTTGTTAGTATAATGCCATATTATCCATCTAACATTTATATTTATCCTTACCCGTATAAAAGCCAATATCTCACTAAACCCATAAATATATAATGTACCAGTTGGTTTTAATATACGTATGCATTCTTTCACCCACTTGTCACACCAATCTAAATATTCATCCATGTGTTGTTTATCGCTATCATTACCAAAATCTTTGCCAATGTTATAGGGAGGATCACAAATAATTATATCCGCAGAATTATCAGAAAGTTTTTGCATGCCTAAAATACAATCTTCTTCAACTATTTTTTGAATTTTATTGATTGGAATATACGATTTTATTTCATTTTCTGCAGTGGGTATGGACGTAACGAGGGTGCATGGAGTCTTTCGTTCTGCATGTTTTTCATAACTTGATTTTTGTTTAAAATCTTTTAAACAACGACTGCATTTGTAACTCATTTACTATAGAAATAAATTTGTTTTTAACCTTGTTCAAAAACTTTGTTATAACTTTATATGTAGTCTTATTATATAAACTAAATTTATCAATTTTATGTATGGAAAAAAATACCGGCATATTCTAGACGAAAACGAATGTGTGGAAGTATATAAAGGGTTATATTATGATGATAGTAAGTCTAAAAATTGTAAAAAAGTAATTGTTTTTGATTTGGATGAAACTTTAGGATCATTTGTAGATTTAGATATATTATGGAATTCTATTGACTACATTCTTGGAAACAACAACCCAATTAGTCATAATAATTTGTTAGATTTGTATCCCGAATTTTTACGCCCGAATATTTTAAATATATTAAAGTATGTATTCAAAAAAAAAAAAAATAAGGAGTGTTACAAATTGTACATTTATACAAATAATCAATCGCAATCATTCTCTGTAAATAGGATTTCAGAATATTTGTCACGAAAAATTTCTAAGAATGACGTTTTATTTGATCAGATAATTTATGCGTTCAAAATAAATAATCAGGTAGTGCAAGTTGGGAGATCAAGTCATCATAAAACCTATAATGATTTGATAAATTGCACACTTTTGCCGAAAAAAACGGCGGTATGTTTCTTAGACGACGCCGAATTTGATGAAATGAAAAAAGAACGGATATATTACATTAAACCGAAAGCCTATCGCCATAATTTATCTACAAATGACATTATAAATAGATTATTTCATTCTAGATATGGCTATTTATTTACTGATTACAAAACTGCTATAACTGAACATTTCATTAACACGTCAATCGCTCATAAAACGTACCGCGGACATGTTGTTAATTCAATCTCATATATGGAAAAACAAAAACAAATAACTATGAAAATGATGTATCATATACGAGAATTTTTCTTACTCACGAAGACACGCATTAAAACCCGCAAAAAGAAAACTTCTTTACGTAATTTCACTAGAAAAAATAGAAAATAGGTCACTTATTTGCATAACTATATGCCATCATTATAACCTGTTCAGTTTCGTTTAGTTTTTGAAATGTTATACATTCGTCGTATTTATACTGAATAAACTTGTTTGTTGAATTTCTACATAATACCTGTATTCCTTTGTCCATAAATTTAATATCTACAACTATTCCTCCATTGGTTAATTTTGCGTTGTCTATTCGTATCCATCTTACATGTTTTCCTTTATGTAATTCATGCAATTCATCAACCAATCTATATCCTATTAATTTGTCGCAATATTGTTGTTTTGTAATTATTGATAGTTCTAAGTCTTTTATTTTTTCAAATATTTCGTTATTCACACTATCTATCGTTTTGTTTTCTAGATAATCATTTTTTGAATTTTCTAATGTTCCTAACAATTCGTCTATATCTATATTTGATAATAAACTTGGATCTTGTAACGCGTTTTCAAATATTTCATTTATATTTACACTATTATTAATATTATCCATTTGTAATAATAATAATATTACATTCATATCATTTCTTTTAACGTTTTTTCTACTTCACTCATGGTTGTATTCATATATTGAACAATACCTAAATTAAATAACAGAAAAAACGCGCTTCCAAAAATGATGTTTGAGTCTCCTTCTCTTAATGTGTATTTTCTAAAGGGATGAAATTTGATTAGTAAAAATAAACACACGAACATTTGTATCATACGATTATACTGCTTTATGTAAGTCTGCTCCAAAATAATAACTCCGAATAATGAAAATAATATTATATATAAAAAATTTAGTCCGTGAAATACCCATACCAACTTTCCATAAAATGGTGATATTATGTCAATTATATTTTCAATGCTTTTCATAACCATTCTTCTATACTAGTGTTATATTATATTCGTAAACCAGATAAAATAATATTTATATATAGTATAAAATTATTATATTAAATGGAAGATAACTTGTTGGATAGTGTCATTAATAACAAATATGTGTTGAGAAAAAAAATAGGCAGCGGTAAGTTTGGACATATATATTTGGGGGCTAATATCAATAAAAAAGTGGAAGTTGCTATAAAACTTGAAAATTCTACCAGTAAATATACTACGTTAAGAAATGAGGCTACTATACTTAATTACTTATATCAACATAAATGTGCCGACGTGCCTCATATATATTGGTATGGCAAGTATTTAAATTATATGACATTAATACTTCCTATTTACGATTGCTCACTATATGATTACATGTCTTACATGCATAATGTAAGAGATGAACACATATATAGATTAATGGTAGAAGCATTGTCTATTATTGAAAATATTCATCAACTGTTTGTTATACACCGTGACATTAAACCTCAACACTTTATGATAAAAAACAACCGTCTTTATTTGATTGATTTTGGAATATCTACTTTCTACGTTACTGATAATAAAAAACTTAAGCCTAATGTACAACGTGACGATTCAGTCATTGGTTCTCCTAATTATGCTAGCTTTAATTTATATAACGGACATGTATATTCAAGACGCGATGACTTGATTTCTTTATGTTATATGTTTCTTTTTATTTATACACTAGAATTACCATGGGAAGACTTATACTCTTATAATGAAGGAGAACTGTATGATAATACCTCTATACATAATTCTAAAAACATACAATACAAAAATATGAAAGAGCTCGTTCGGTTAATGCCCATCTGTAGTAAAATTAATACACATTTAGAAATTTTTCTATCTTATTGTTACTCTTTAGACTATTATGATGAACCAAATTATACCAAATATATGTCTTTGTTTCATACCTAATCAGCTTAGTATATATTTCAAAAACAATATAGAAAGTTGCACTGTTTAACTAGTATAAGTGTTATACGATGAGTTCCACTGACAGATTTACAGGACAAGTTAAATGGTTCAATAATAAGACCGGATATGGTTTCGTTACTATGTGCGACGGCGAGCATAAGGGGAAGGATATTTTTACCCATTATTCATCTATTCGTGTAACAGATTCACAGTATAAGTATTTGGTGCAGGGGGAGTATGTTGAGTTGGGGCTTTCCAAGCCAGAGAGTGGTCCTCATGAGTATCAGGCAACTGATGTATGTGGAGTAAAGGGTGGTCAGATTATGTGCGAGACTCGCCAACAGAGACAACCTACCGCGGATAGACGCACTACACGTCAGCAAAAACCCCGCCAGAAGAAGGACGGTGCGTCAGACGTGGTTGAACCTGCAGCAGAAGCACCTGCAACTGATGCATAAATTAACTATACATAAAAATGATATGAAAATATAATAAAAAGATATAAATATTTTTATTATATGAAAGAAGTAGTTCTCAAACAAATACCTTGAGACTGCCAAGTTTATGGGCGGCATGAAGAGGCAGACGTTATCAAAGTGGTAGAGTGACAATTATTTTCATGTAGTATTGTATAGAGACTACATGAAAATGCGAAATACACAGAAGCTACCATTTAGGATACGGCGATCCAGAAAAACACGGAAGAAGTCAGTACATACCACCAAGAAGCAGTGCGGTGGTAATATTGGTAGCGAATTAAACCAGGCGTCGGTGAAAGTTGATATACTAGATATGAATGTTGAGAATGTAAGGGCAATTGGGGACGACCCTATTACATTGGAAAGTCATAATGTGATTGACTGGCTTGCTGCAGATAAAGAGAATATAGCGATATATATCATGGCATACAGCAACAAAAACAAGACTCAGAAATGCTGGACTCCTATTCTTCTCAAGAAAAATTATTTTATCGCTCCTGAACTTAACAATGTGAAGATAGAATGTGAGTTATATAAGAATCAACTGGATGTGGAGAAAACGTACAAGAATAGGTCATATTATCGCAATATTGGATATTTTTTTGCGCACAAAACATTGGTAAGCAACGCAGAGTTTGTCAGAATGTTAAATGATAAAAAAGTGCGCACATTCAAACTAACGTATAGTGACGAACAATCCGACGTGATTAGTTTAGAGTATCTACAAATGTCAAAGATTGGACTCGTTAAGAAAAAAGGGTTGTCTGCTGAAGAAAAGAAGGTCCAGAATAAAAACTTGCCGTATAAAAGAGAGGTTTATTTTGAAGACAAAATTGCCAAGGCACTTCGTAATTATAGTTTCCAATGGGACCAACCGATCAATCGGTATCTACGTGATGGCAATGCATATTTTAACACGTCTAGCTTTAATGCACATAGATATAAATATGGTCCTACTCAGGAAGCGGCTATAATTGCAATCAAGGACAAAATTCATTCCATTGACCAGTGCTTATTGGAATATGCACCTAGGACATCAGACACTAATAAGAATACATATTGGCGTGGAATGAAAGAACCTTATCGTATTTATTTGAAAAATGGAAAATATAAACCTGCCACCGAAATTGGCGATATATTTGTCGCACCTAACTACAGTTCGGTTTCCACGTCTATAAATGTGGCATTGCGCTTCGCTACCAGCAATTGTTGTATATACAAAATCATTCCAGAAAAGGGTCTTCCGTATATCGATATGATTCATACAACAAAATACAAACAGGAAAAAGAAATACTTCTACCTAGAGGTCTAATGTACAAAATAGTAGGTTTCGAAACGATTAATGACGGGTTGGTTAAACGTAAAGTATTTGTCTTAAACGCTACTTCTTTTAAGACCGATTACAATGTTCCTACCGGTTGTGAAAAGTTTAGATTGGCAAAGATTTCAAAGGCTGATCCACCTGGTATAACCCAAGTAAATGAGGTTGCCCCTATCTTAGACAGAAACGTGCAAAAGTCAATGCGCTGCCCCAATGGAATGCGACAAAATCCTAAAAGTGGAATTTGCGAAACCGCGTCGAAGAAGCCTAGGTGTCCTAATGGAACCCGACGAAATAAAAAAACAGGCGATTGTGAGTCCAAATTCTAATAAAATAATGTGTGACAATTTTAGTTGCTGCTTGTGACAATTTCAAATATATCAGAATAGCTAATAGTAGGTTTAATTCGTTCAACAGTTGTGTTATAAAGTATATATTTTTTGATGTCTTTCATATTGCAATGATACCAAAGCTGTGATGACATTGAAAATGTTATATCCATGTATGTATCTTCCCATCCAACTATATCACCTTTTTTTTTCCCAATTTTACCCATTCGGTGTTTCATAGTTTTGGAACATAGTTTGAATATATGATGGTGTTTTGGAATTAGACACCAATAATATGTCAATTGTTGTTCAGTTTCTTCCCTTAACAATATAGAATAATAATCAAACGACGAATCTCTCTTCTCAATCTCACGGACAATATCAATCGCATTGCCAGGTTCTTTATTGTTACATACTGATGACAATCTATAAGAAGACATATTTATTTTACCATTTTCAACTTTAGTAGTTTTATTTGATATATTCCAATTGTCAAATTTATTATCTTTCCCAGAGAGATGATTTCCATAGGCACAATCACTTATTTTACATATATCTTTTACTATATTACAGTTGATTTCTTCCCAAACGCTTTCTTTAATGGGCGTTTCGTTTAATAAATGATACCCTTTGATTTCTTGTTCAAATTTATTTTTTATATGTGTGTTATTGGAGAGTCGTGGGTAAATGCTGGTACTCAACCATTTTCTAATATATGTTTGAATGGTAATAACTTTATTAATATTTTCCATAATAATTGCGATTGTGAATTTTCAAATATATACAATTCAAATCAATTTTTTATAGTATAATAATCTATACAATGCCGAATATATGTTCTTGTAAAAATATGTCATTTAACTATCAAATTCCAGTAATATCAGCAGGGTATAGAAAACCTATATTTTCTAACAATAGTCTTGTATTTTACAAAGAAAATAGCTCGCCTGGTAATACAGCGGGAACAGTAGTAAATTCAAGAGCGGTTGCACGAAGAACATAAACGTGAAAAATATAGTATTGAAATAATATATCAAACATATTATTTCAAATTATTTGCATTTATACACCGGTTGAACCAAAACCACCATCGCCTCTCAGCGTTGTAGTCAAATCCTCGTCTTTTACCAAAACTACGTAGATAGGCAGAAGATGAGTATGACAAACTTGTAGAAGTCTGGTATGTTTTTTTACAGTATATTCCAGACTGTTTGAAAATTCAAATGCACGGAATGCTCCAATTAGATTCCCACGATAACCAGAATCAATTATGCCGGTGCCATTTGCTAACATAAGTGGTGTTTTTGAAATGCTAGAACGCGGATATAAGTAAAATGGTACGGTACTAAGTAGATTTTTATCAAAATTGCAATTAACCAGTTCTGCTTTCACATTCATATCAATAAATTTGGACGAAAATAATTTATCAAAAATAACGTCTTTAGGTACAAACAAATCAAAACCAGAATCGGCAAAAGAATTTTCTTTAAAAGCAGAATTATGTAGTTCTATTTTTTCTTTATATATTGAGAGCAATTCGTCGTTTTGCACAGACAGCTTCAAAATAGCAAAATCTCTAGAGGAGTTTTCATGACGAAATCTAAGGTCGTGATATGTACAATATAAATCGTTATGAACAGATGTCATTATAATATTAAAACCGTTGTCTTTAATTCTTATGTCTAAGATATTTAATTAGTCACACTTACCATGCAACTGCTTATATTCTTTCCAAGAAATTTTACGACTATCATTGTCATTGGATACAGCATTAGAACCAGTATCCTCGTATAACTTATCTATATTTTCGCCACGTTTCAATGCACTATCCACATACAATTCTTTCAATACTTTTCCAACCATTACAGAACCCTCATGTTGATCAACTTTATTGTCTTCAATCATTTTGAGTACCATAAGCAACTTTGTCATGATTTCTAAGTCAAGTTCGTCTTTAGTAATTCTATTGAAGATATCGGTGTAATTGCGGTACAAAAATGGACATGTAGATTTAGCTTCTTCTGCAAACCGGTCAAAATCTCTAACTTGCAATGAGCGATTGCCCTTCTTAAAACTATCAAGCTTGCGAACGTCATTACGTATCAATACACTATGTTTTATATTACGAATTTGTTCAGTATTGTCGTCACAATCCGCCTCGTTTATCATTTTTTGCAAATTTAATCTTTCTTTGTCATTTAAGTTAGCCATTATATTGAAAATATATGCAGAATTGTTTATGTTTGTTTGAGGACAAACAACATTTAGCAAAAAAGTTTTTATCTTAATAATATGTATATTATCATGAAGTTCAACTTTTTCAATATTCTAGTTATAATACTATTTGTATTAATCATATCATCTGCTACTATGATGTCATGTGCAAATTTCAAACCCCATTTCGCAGACAATTTATTTCAAAACCACGCTAAATTTGAAGGGTTCAACACCCAAACATTAGATTATTCCAGCAAAGAAGAAAACTCTGCAATGGATAAGAATAAGCAACATATGATTTCACCAGCTACAGGTGAATGTAAAAAAGTATTCGGTTTTGATGGTTTATTTTGTGCTCCTAAGGAAGGACCCAATTCTATTGACCAAATCGGTGCGACTAAAGGCAGTTTAGAATGTGTTGGGAAAAGTTCTGGTTTGACAAACTCATTAGGAGGACTATGTTTAGACGACAACCAAAAGAAATTATTATCAACACGAGGAGGCAATATGACTTCAGGTGCTGAAGAGATTGGCAAATAATCACATAATTCTAACAGTATCGCCTATAACACGACATGTAATTAGTGCAGATAACTCATAATAAACGACTTTACTATCGTTATTTAAAATAATAGAAAATCCAATTTTATTATTTTGAGTGAAAAAATATTTTAATCTATGAAGCGTATTATTATAATATATTTTCCAATCGTCTTGGTGTATTTTATTTAAGGAAGCTTGTATGTATAGCATTATATCGTTAATGGAAAATGTAAGTTCGCATTTTTTACAATACGATATAGAAATGTTTTTTTCAATATCAATGTCAATATTGTCTTCTTCTACTTCGTGAGTGCAATTATCAAACAATATATTTTTTGTGTATTGTATCAAATGTGTAATAGGACGAGAGCGGTCAATCTCCGGAATTTCATGCAAACAATGTAACGCTTTTGAAAGAGAAGTTAATTGATTATTCATGAAAAAAATTACAATAATACAATAAGATAAATATGTTTATATTTGTTTATAATTCAATTATACATACATGGCAAGAAAGCTCTGGTTAGGGTCGTCTTTTTGGATAAATGTGTCAATATGTTTTTGTGTGACAGTTATCGGAAATGTAATGTCAATATCCATATCTTTATCAAAGATTTTGGATTCAGATTTAACCAGCCGGAACAAGTTAAGTTTCGTGTAAATAATTTCTAGACATCTCTTCAAGTTTCTAACGCCTTGTTCATTTTTAGTGAGATGTTCGCTGGTTACAATATACTTCAACGTTTCGTCAGGAATAATTACATCTTCCTCATTAAAATTCACTTGTTCGCGAATCTTAGGGAGAAGATGATCTTTGGCAATAATAATCTTCTCATCTGCTTCATATCCTTTTGTCTGAATACGGTACATTCTATCTTTTAGAATAGAATTTACTTTACTCTCGTCGTTATAACTGAAGATAAACAAACATTTACTAAGATCAAAATTCACTTCTGAAAAGTACTTGTCATGAAACTCGCTATTTTGAGAGCTATCTGTAAGATGAGTAAGAATACCAATAATTTCTTCACCCTTCGGGGTATCACTAATCTTATCTAACTCATCAAAGTAAATAATAGGATTCATGCATTTACTGTCAATAATAATTTGAACAATCTTACCCCAAGTACTTCCCTCATATGTATATGAATGTCCTTCCAGAAAACTGCTGTCCCCACTGCCGCCCAATGCAATAAATGCAAATTCGCGACCTAAAATTTTACTAATACCCTCCTTGACCAATGTTGTCTTGCCCGTTCCCATCGGTCCCTTAATGGCAATAGCAGTACCCATAGCAGATGGGTTTGAAATCCATTGACCCATCATTTGCATGATTTGAATTTTTGCATCATTTAAACCATATACGCAGTTGTCCAAAGTAGTCTTCGCATTTTCCATGAAGTCATGACATACGTCAATACCATCGTTAATATTCACAGACAGGTTGCTATACACGCCAAATGGAATTCGCATAAACGTATCTACCCAGTTCTTAATTTTATAGTATTCTGGGTCTCCAGGCTCCATGCCTCGCAATACATTTAATCTCTGCATAGCAACTGCCTTAAACTTAGCAGGAATATTTGTATCTAGAAGTGCTAGTCTATATGGCTTGTCAATATTAATGTGTTTATTAATCTCTTTCAAGTCTTGCATTACTCTCAATTGTTGCTTATTTGACAATTTCTTTTTAAAGTAATCAATCTCATTCTCTTTCTTTTTGTCATTGTGAATCAGCTTATGATATATCTTTGCATTTTGATTGCGAGCCTTCTTAACTAACTTCATAATAGAACGCTTACAATCTTCAACTGCTTTCTTCAATACTTTGCTGGCAGGGCGCTTAATAAGTTGCGTAGAAAGTGTCTTTTTAGTTTCAACCAGATCTAGGTATTCTTGTTCAACATCAGTAAGTTCAACATCATTATCTTCATCTTCAACCTTCTTCTTCTTCTTCTTCTTCTTCTTATCCTGTTTAACATTGGGTGCATTGTCAGTATTGCTATCGCTTTTAGAATCATTTTCGTATTTTTCTTTCATAAACATTTTTTCGTCGTCGCTATCACAGTCTGCGTTGTCTTCAATGTATTCTTCTTCTTCATTCTCGCCTCCTCCGAGCAAGAGCTGAATGTTGAATACTTGTTCATCCTCATCGTCCTCCTCATAATCCTCATCATCCTCATCATCCTCATCATCATCATCATCCTCATCATCCTCATCGTCCTCATCATCCTCATCATCCTCATCGTCCTCATCGTCCTCATCGTCCTCGTCATCATACTCATCATCATCATCGTCCTCATCATCATCATCGGTAGAGTCATTCTTTGACGTAACTTTCCCATGTTTGCGTGTATTATATTTTTTTTTTTCGTTTTGAATCCTTTTCAAACTTTTTTTAGACTGTTCGGTGTTTTTTGCACGAGAAGAACTATATTTAGATGGAAACATTTTTGAAATAATCTTTTGAATTTCTACAATATCAACATCTTCTTCATCATCGTCCTTACTTTTCTTTTTATTTTTCTTATTTCTTTCATGTACATAATTTTCATCATCTTCGCTTGATTCACTCAAGGTTTCATATTCGTCATCAGACGACTCATCTGACTTTGCCTCACCCTTCTTTTTGTTCATTTTCTTGCTAGAATGGTGCTTCTTAGAATCCTTAACTTTAGTGGAAGTTGTCATATTTGCTATATTTAAATTGTATATCTGCTGATAGAGAGTAAAAAATTTTTATAATCAATTTTTCTACAAAAATACATATTATGAGGAATTTACGAAGATAATGAAATGGTTTAAAAAAATCGTTTATAAAAAAATTGATTACAGGATACAAATATTTAAATAGTAACATATAGTATATTATAGTTATTCATGACGTCACAAATAAATATGAATAATGCGATTCCTTCATCAAAAATTATTGGAGTGCAATTTAGTATGATGTCACCCGAAGAAATTAGAAAAAACTCAGTAGTAGAGATTTCTTCCAGAGACACTTATATAAATAACAAACCAGTAGTGGGAGGACTATTTGATCCGCGCATGGGTGTATTAGAACCAGGATTGATCTGTCCAACAGATGGATATACGTACATAGATACTCCTGGATATTTTGGACACATTGAACTTGCTCGCCCTGTCTTCTATGTGCAGCATATTAAAGAAATTATAAAAATAGCCAAAATATTTTGTTACAAATGTAGCAAGTTATTAATCAACAAAAATAAGCATAGTCACATTTTAGATTGGTCTGCTGACAAAAGATGGCAATATGTAAATAATTTGAAGAATATGTCAAGATGCGGTGATGACACAGAAGATGGATGTGGGTGTCTGCAGCCGTCAAAAATTCGTCTTGATGGATTTGCCACAGTAAAAGCAACCATCCTTTACCAAACCGAAGAAGAAGACGGTATCTCCGAAGTTGAAACAGAACTAACACCCGAATCAATACTGAGGCAATTCAAACGAATTTCTGACGAAGATATTGCATTTATTGGATTAAGTCCAGTGTGGTCTCGTCCAGAATGGATGGTTTGTCAAGTGCTCCCAGTTCCGCCACCAGCGGTGAGACCCTCTGTCAAACATGACGCACAACAGCGAAGTGAAGACGACCTCACTCACATATACAGCAGCATTATTAAAAACAATTCTGATTTGGCAGACAAAATATCCAACAATGCATCTCCTACTGTAATAAAACAGCTAATTGATACGATTCAGTATTTAACGGCAATGATTGTGAATAATAAATTTAAGGGCGCGGAACCAATGGCTCAACGTTCTGGAAGAACGATGAATTGCATTATGAGCAGATTGAACAGTAAAAATGGACGCATTAGAGGCAACTTAATGGGAAAGCGTGTAGATTTTAGTGCGCGTTCAGTGATCACTGGTGATCCAAATCTCTCTATTAGGCAATTGGGTGTTCCCATGAAAATTGCAATGAACATCACCAAGCCTATTACTGTAAATGAGCGCAATAGGGACTTCTTAATGAAGTTAATCCAGAATGGACCCGATAAATATCCAGGTGCAAAAATATTAGAAAAAAGAAATGGCGAAAGTATTACATTAAGATATGTAGATAGACAATCTATTAGATTGAATGATGGCGATATTGTTCATCGTCATATGATGGATGGTGATGCAGTTCTGTTCAACAGACAGCCTTCTCTGCATAGAATGAGCATGATGTGTCATATTGCCAAAATCATGAAGAAAGGTGATACATTTCGCATGAATGTTGCAGACACAAAACCATACAATGCTGATTTTGATGGAGATGAAATGAATATGCATATGCCTCAGAATGTGCTAGCAGAAACTGAGTTAAAACATTTAGCGGCGATCCCCTATCAAATGATTAGTCCAGCTGGCAACGCACCTATCATCGGTATCTTCCAAGATTCTATGTTGGGTTCTTATCGTTTTACTAGACCAAATTTGTCATTCACTCCTCGTGAGGCAATGAATATGTTGATGATGCATAAAAATGTAGATCCCAGAAAAATTAACGAAAAAAATGGAAATATTACAAATTTTGACATATTAACCCAGATATTGCCATCTCTTACCATGAAATATAAGACCAAATTATTTGATGAAGACGAAGATTTTGGAACATCAAACAATGTTTTAGAAATTCGCAATGGAAAATACATTCGTGGTCAGATGGAAAAGTCTGTATTGGGTTCAACCACAAAGGGCATATTACATCGTATTTGCAACGATTTTGGAAACATGCAAAGTGCCGATTTTGTAGATGATTTGCAGAATATTATTACTGAATATATGAAAACAAGTTCATTTAGTGTAGGAATCAGTGATCTGATTGCAGACAAAAAAACCCAAGATAATATTATTCATGCAATTACGACGCAAAAGCAAGAAGTGCAATCTATTATTGAAAAGGTTCACTTAGGTACGTTTGAGAATAATACATCCGCAACAAATAACACAGAGTTTGAAACAAGTATTAATAACGTTTTGAACAAGGCTACCGAACAAGCAGGAAAAATTGGTCGCAAATCATTGAGTAAAAACAATAGATTTATGATGATTGTGAATTCTGGTTCGAAAGGAAACCTTATTAATATTTCACAAATGATTTCTTGTTTGGGACAAACCAATGTAGATGGCAAGCGCATTCCATATGGTTTTGAGAGCCGTACGCTTCCTCATTTCAGTAAATTTGACGACAGTCCGTCTGCACGTGGATTCATTGAAAACTCATACATTTCTGGATTGACAGCTCCTGAATTATTCTTTCATGCTATGGGTGGTCGTATTGGACTCATTGATACTGCGGTAAAGACATCGCAAACTGGATACATTCAGCGCCGTTTAATCAAGGGTTTGGAAGACATTAAGGTGGAATATGACATGACAGTTAGAAATAATATGGGTAAAATTATTCAATTCGCATATGGCGATGACGGTTTTGATTCTACTAAAACCGAAAATCAATCCATCCCATTGGTCGGAATGAGTCCTGAAGATATTTATCTCCACTACGATACCATAGGAACAACCGAATTGGTAAGTTTATTTACAAAAGGTACCGCTACCAGACATCGCAAACAGAAAAAAGAATTAGCGATTAAATGTCAGCAATATATTAATAAAATGTTGATCGCCCGTGATAATATTGTAAATAATGTATTCAAATACACCAATGAAAATGGAATTAGAATGCCGATTTCCTTTCAAAATATTATTGTAAATATTCAAGGACAATTGAACCTCAATCCAACTGCGTTCGTAGATATTACTCCACTTGAAGCGTTTGATTTAATTGAAAGTTATATGGACAAGTTCAATCTGCTTTCTTACTCAAAGCCTACCCCATTGTTTCAGATAATGTATTACTTTTACATGAACCCTCGCGATTTAATCACGAAGAAACGCTTTCACAGAAAGGGTCTTACTCTATTGTTGGAAACAATCCTATTAAAATACAAACAAGCTATAGTACATCCAGGTGAGATGGTCGGCGTGATTGCGGGGCAATCTATTGGCGAACCTACCACTCAACTAACATTGAATACCTTCCATTTATCTGGTGTAGCTTCCAAATCAAATGTGACTCGTGGCGTTCCACGCATTGAGGAAATCTTAAGATTAACTAAGAACCCAAAACACCCATCATTGACAGTTCATTTGAAGGAACATGACGAGAATAATTCAGATAAGGCTACACAGTACGGAAATATGTTAGAGCATACAAAGTTGATAGATGTTGTAAATTCTATTAAGATATGTTTTGACCCAGATGAACACAACAGTGTTATGCCTGATGACAAAGTACTTATGCAACAATATTATGAATTTGAAAAAATGATGGACGATTGTGATGGACAAGAAACTGACAATGGTGTTATTAAATCAAAATGGGTAATTCGCATTGAAATTAATCCAGAAACTCTATTGGAAAAGAATATTACAATGGACGATATTCATTTTGCCATTAATAGCAGTAACGGAAACGAGATATCATGTGTATATACGGATTACAATGCAAGCAACTTGATCTTCCGTATTAGAATGAACAGTTCAGTGTTGAATAAAAGCAAGAAACAACGAGGTGTAGCAGAGTCATTGGACCAATCTGATGAAATATACTTGTTGCGAAACTTTCAAGAAAATATTTTGAATAATATTGTATTGCGTGGAATAAATGGCATTACCAACGTGTTGCCCCGAAAATTACAAAATATGGTAACAATTGATAATGATAAATATGTTCAAAATGATTGTTGGGTATTGGATACAACTGGTACCAATTTGATGGACGTATTGGCATTTGATTTTATAGACAACAAACGTACGTTCAGTAACGATATCAAAGAGGTTTTTGCGGTACTCGGCATAGAAGCAGCCAGACAGGTTATTTATAACGAATTGACAGAGGTCATGGAATTCAGTGGTGTATATATCAATTATCACCATTTGAGTATATTGTGCGATAGAATGACATCTAATCATAATCTCGTTGCTATTTTCCGTTCAGGAATTCTTAATGATAATATTGGACCCATTTCAAAATCAACATTTGAAGTACATACAGAGGTATTATTAGATGCGTCGCGTCATGCAGAATTTGATCATATGAGAGGAGTATCTGCAAATGTCATGATGGGTCAATTGGGCACATATGGAACTGGAATGTTCAACGTGGTATTGGACATAGATGCAATGAAAAATGTAGAATCTAATGATGTAACCATGAAAAATAAAAATGACGAAATCAATAAACTATTTGGAAAAATGGAGGATAATACAGATATATGTGCAAAGAACAATATTGAGATTAAAAATAGTTTATCTGCTATAAAGCAAGTAGAAACTGGTGATTGTGATGATGATTATGACATCGGGTTTTAAAATATATTGCAATGAATAAAAAATATTATTATAAAATTTTTTAATAATAATATTTTATCTTAACATTCTATCCAAATCTTTTAAAATTTTCTTTTTATTGAGTAGTCCTGGTCTATTGTAGCGGAATGCCTTTTTTTCAACCCAACGTGGTATTTCATAGTCATTGTCATTGATAATCTTTTTAATATTACAAATCGGTTTTTTCATATTTTCAGTAATCGCTTCTTTCATTTTTAGATTCTCTTGAAATATTTCATTTTCAAGTGACATTGGACTATCAAACACTTTTGTTTTCATATAAACATTTAAAGATGGATAAGTAAAAGAATATGAAACCGGTATGCTAAGCAAAAGAATAAATAGTATCATCATTGTATTTATTTGTAAAATATATCTGATTTTACTCTTATCAATTTTACAGCAACAAATAAATTATGCGAAAATTAATATAAAAGAACCACATACTATATATTGTGTAGGATTACACGCACCCCGGGTTTAGCTCAGTTGGCAGAGCAATCGACTGTAGTGGTTCTCACATAGAAGTTATCGATAGGTCGCCTGTTCAAATCAGGCAATCCGGAAAATTTATTATATTATTTGTAATATAATCAATTAAAACTCGTGTTTATACAAAAACAATGTGACTGTGAAGTTCATATTCAATGCATTTAAGTTTTTATTTTTAGGTTTAGTTTATATCCTAGCAAGTGGTCTGGTAGATTTGTTTTTAACATAATAATGTCTTTTATATCACGTATTTTAATAGTAGGTTTTACGATACTAAAATTAGGAGCATAATCGTCAGACATCTTATATGGGTTAGATCGTATAAATATATAATCATCTGTCTCTGTATTTCCGCCCAATATTATATAAGTTGTTTGTAATTTCATCGTACTATAAGGTACTTTTGAGAAAAGAACTACTGGTAAATTTAAATGATGACATATAACCCACAAATCTAGTTGTGTAATGATATAGTTATCGTTCATAATCATTGTTTCAAATGAGAGTTGATTTTTTCGTATCTTTTCAATAAAGTTTTTTTTGAATTGCTTTGCCAATATTGTGTGGATACTGGGCTGCAACGTCTGCAATTTCATTAATTCATCGTAAGCTTTATATAAGATTTTTTTGATTCCATGAATATTCTCTTCAATATTTGCATGAAGTTTTAATACATAAGCTATAATATAATAGCTACATAAAGGTGTATTTTTCAAAATGATCTCCTCATATTCATTGGAAAATAATTTGTTCCAATTATCTTTCTTATTTATTTTTACAGTTTTTGATATGCATTCTTTATCAAAATTTTCCCATGAACTAATGTCAATATCATCATTCTGTTGTTCTAATGAGATTCGTTTAGCAAATAATTTATTGTTCATAGGCTGTGCAAGTTCATATGGTATATTTTTTATATATGTATTATTTAATTTATATGAAATGTCATCAAAGTAATTACCAGTAACGTGGGTGTTTAATAACAGCAGTTCATTTGGTTTCAGATCATAATTTAAATTTTCTAGTTTTAAATAAGAAGAATCTAAGATGTATCGTCTTACACGGGAATAACGTATTAATTCATCACTTATGCGGTAATAATATAACTGTTCATTATCCTCGTTAGTAATAAGATTTGCACTTGGGATGCATAATTCATTATCTTTCATTAAACATAGCCCATTTTTATTTTCCCAATCAATGTCGTTATTTTCATCTAGATTGTTTAAGATATCTTCAGATACTTCAACAAAATTAACAGAATCCCCAAGAATTGCTTTTATGAGTTGTAGTGCTTTTTCTAGCTTTATTGAATATACGTATTGGTTTGTATTGGACAATACTTCCAGTTGTGTAACATATTCTTGGTTCATTAAATTGGAGATTTCATCCCGTAATTTCTCACGGAATTGTCTGTAAAATTTCGTTTCAAGTTTAATATTGCGCACAGTTTGTCTTCTAATTTCATCTACTTCGTAAGTAGTAGTAATAATATTGTCAGCATTATAATAATTTCCATACCCAATTGTTTCTATTGTTTTCAACCCGTCCTCCCGTAAATTTTGTTCCGGTTTATTGATGGATATAAACTGGTTTGTTTCAGTAATGAACCCAACAATCAATCCGTCTTCTTCCACTTTCACAAGAGGTTTGCAGAATATTTGTTGATTGGATTTGGTATAAATGGAATTAAGCATAGTTAATGTTGTAGAATAATCCAACCATTCAATCTCATCTGCATATATTGCATCTAGGGAATCTAATTTGCTTGAAGGTGCCGTAGGCAAATATAAATGTTTTGTACTCTCTTGTGTATCCGATACCATAAAACCGATT
>Ga0209533_1002007_pt1 | contig 18811 bp, 16 predicted proteins | sample COG_04_FD_184748 | JGI IMG/M metagenome (GOLD analysis project Ga0209533, IMG submission 184748) | Pelagic Microbial community sample from North Sea - COGITO 998_met_04 (SPAdes) (version 2) | ecosystem: Environmental > Aquatic > Marine > Neritic zone/Coastal water | place: Helgoland, sampling...
AAGCAAGTGATGTGTTTGAAGATGATTCGTGTGAGTTTTTCGGAATGGGTGCCGCCAATGTTATGGATAGTTGTTGGAGTTCTCATGATTATCCAAAAGACGTTCTGGATAATTTTATCGCTTTGCTAGAATCCTGCGCGCCAGTCGATAAAATGGTAGAATATGTAGCGACTATATGATATAAGAACTCTAATACATTCATAGATTGAAGTACCCTGGTCCAAGCCAAGTTATCCGAATCGAATACTTTCCGTTTCCAAATATTTGACACACACATCACCGCAATCTCCATTCGAATCACTTTCTCTACCACAACAATCACGTCCTTTTTTCTCACGCCATGTCCAAAAGGAAGTTTGCAGACATCACACCAAGCTTGTTCGAAAGCGAAGACGAGGACGAACGGCGACGCTCAATCCGCTCCGAATACGAAAGCGAGCGCGTTGCAATACTCATGGGGTTTGAAGAATCAACCGGTGAATTAGAATCGCAGCTCCGTTCCACAAATCATCAAAAGAGAAAGCATTTACTTGAACAAAAGGTGGAGTACCAAGAAACACTCCGCACGGATAGACTGAAATCGCTGGAGAACCGCATCGCTGCATTTGAAACAGGTGTTGCGGAAGCATCGGAACAACGCCAGAAAAGCAATCGCGTCGATTCCAAAATGCAAGAGATTTGGAAGATAGTGGAACAGGGCTTCGATACAACGGACTGGCAATCCATTCGCAAAGCGAGATACATCCGATACACATTGGAACCAATGTTCTCCATTATGACTGCCAAACAGAAAGAGATGTACGAGTCATTATTAAAAGAATTGACAAAGCAAGGTTTTAGAGTGGCCAAATACATCGCACCAGTAGATTAACTTAAAAATAGTATAAAGAATGGGTTCCGTTCCATTGACATCCCTACCAAAGGAATCCCATGTCCGATTTCAAGGAAGACAACGGACAAGCCGCACTGGATTGTATCGAACATCTACTCTACCCCATTTCGGCCTCGTCGCTTCACAATGTAGCAGCCACTTTGGCACAAGAATGTAACATTTCAGTCTCTGCATTTGGCACCTCGGCCGGCTATTGGACCTACCCCGTCTTGGAACGTTTTCTTTTTGAGCGCGGAATGAAATGTACAGTCTGTTGCCAGAACGGACGTTGGAAAATAGATTCATTACATTTTCTGAATTCTCATCCGGGGTTGCTTGGCATTATCGACACGGTTTCATTGAAATCATACGTCTACAAAAACGAGGAGTGGCTCTCTGAAAAGGGTGAAGTGTTTCATCATCCAAAGTCGGCGGTCATTGTCCATAAGATGTGGATGCCTCTACTACCCTTTTACGAGAGAGGCTGTGCTTTTCATGTCACCGTTGATGACGAAGACTACAAAAGATATGAGTGTCAACCCTGTTCCGGTTGGCGGGTGGAACCAGTCTCGTACGAAGCTTGTGAATCGGCAGTGAAATATTGGATGAAACTCCATCGCAAGTCACAGATTCTGATGTCAAACAGTCAAGAAATGGTGTTGTGTTCTCCCGGGAAGGATGGGTGGGAAACAAAAACATTACTCTTGCACGAGGGTGTGGCAGTGGAAGAGGCCTCGCGAGTGGTGGCAGAGATTATAGCCGACAAAGTGGTGGAACGGATTGAACAAGTCGGACAAGGTTGGTCGACGTTGGCACATGCTTTGTTTAGTGCATTTCAAAATTTGGATGGTCACATTTCTACAAATGACTTCACATCACTGACTACGGAGGAGCAGACAATACTTGAAAAATACGAAGAAGGGTTACAAGAGTGTACAAAGGCGATGCGTGACATGTACAAAAAGAAAGACGAAAATGAATAAAATGTACAATTCATTTACTTGGATTACATACATTTTACGAGCGAATTCCTCATCCAAATATTATCAAAATATCTTTGTCAAAGCTTGATTAATTTTTGAACGTGTATCGTTTGTAATGTTTTCGCATACGCAATGACCTTCTCGATAAGTGCGATTAAAGCATCGTTACCACGTTTGTCTGCCGCATCCATATATTCGTCTTGCCCACCTATATAATTTCTATAACGAGCCAACCCTTGTTCGAGAGACTCTACAACGTCCTTAACTGATTTTGTATCGTCGTCGAGTACTCTCTTGGCCGGGGCGTCCCACATACTTTGTCCGAAATAAAAAGTATTGTTATCGACCCAACTGCGTAAAAGTAGTAAATTGTTCTCTGCATGTTCTTTTACATGTTGTATGATTGACATTTTGTCTTTGTAAAATATGTTTAAATACCACTTATTGTTGTTCACTCATCATCTACAATTTTAGGTGCTACATACAGACACCTTCATTTTTGAACGTGTGTCGTTTATAATGTTTCCATCTTATTCCTGACATACTACTACTTATTGTTGTTCACTCATCGTCTATATTTTTAGGTGCTACATACAGAGACAAATAAGAACCATCGCCGAGTTGCACCTTCAAACGTGACGGCTGATGATTGGAAAAGCCAATGGTGGACATCTCGCCACAATTGGAGAAAATTAACATTGATTGAGTAGCCTGGAAAGAGAGTGCCATATTCACATGTTCTCGAAATGCAACAGTTTTAATTCGTTTTCCATCCATTGGTTCTGAATGTATCACCTTACCCAACTCGATTGAACTCGAAGAACACAAGAATTTGCTTTGAGATATTTGAAAGAGAACGTCGGATTCCGCCATTAACACTTTCTCAGTCCATTCTCTCAATGCATTCGATTCGACGTTGATTAACACATTGTCATTTAATTCCGGTATATCGAATTGCTCTTCCTCAATCTCGACTGCCCGTAACCGAAATTCGCAGTGCTGGTCATCCTTGAACAGAATGATGGAGAGTGCCATCTGGTCGAGTGCTTTCCAAACGAGTTCGTGTTGCTTTGCCTTCTGCAGTATCGTGACCATTGTTGCCGTACGCACGCCAATCACTATTGGCGTGGCACAGCTATAATGATGAAAGCTTTTCGGAGTGAGGAATAATTGGACCAATGAAGATGGACTCCGACCCAGAGCCATTATATGCACGCCCTGTTCATCAAATGTAATATTCACAATAGGAGTTGTATGTTGGATTGCTTTGAACAGCTTGAGACAGGTCGATGACGATTTCCAGAGACATTCCATGATTGGGTCACTCGATTCGATTCCAAGTGTCTTGTTCTCAATATTAGAGCAACATATCTGTGACCCGGTTCTCATGGCCATGGCGCATCAACAGCTCAGACATCCATGTTCGGTCGCACATTGGGTACAACATTCGGCGTTGCACACACAACAACTTAAGATGTGAGCCTGGCAGATGTATCGACGGCAGCACGTGCTGAAAACAATTTTCTTCATTCCGCGTCTTTTCGAACAGTGGTGGCAGTGCCACACTCGACCGGATTGCAGTACCTGTTCGAGCCAGGTGGAAGGATGGCAGGAGATGGAGACAATCGACTGGGCGTCTTTGCAGGTCTGTCGCCATTTTTCAATGTGCTCCACTGATAAAAATGGCAACACAAGTCTCATGAAAGGTGTTGTGGGGGCAAACCAAGTGTCGAAGAGATTCATCTTTTGGAGAGTGAGGTGGTGTGAGTGAGTTCTTACATATGATAAAATGTATATGATGAACATGTCTTCATTCTTCTCAGTCATTCTTCTCGGTCTCTTCCCGGAGTAGAATGAGAAAGCTTTGCAGCTGATTTTCTTGTGTGGTGCAGCACGATTTTCTACCAACAATTCAACAGTATATATGTGAGACGAGAGTCGATGTCTACCCATGTCTGTTTCCAATACCATTACCACTCATCACATCAAAACGATTCGTTCATTGCATCCTTCAACCGACGAAGTGACCACTACACTTTTTGGAGAAAACGAGGCCATTCGCAAGGTGCGGGTGTTGTCCGCCATTGCCGACGAGGTCTTGGCCAATGTCTTTGGATGGACAAAAGAGGATGTGCACAAGGGCACTGTTTTAGAATCCAAGTTGGATTTTGCTAGAATCACCCCTGATAAAATGAGCTCCTGGGATGTCGAAAAGATGTTTTGGGCCATTGCAAACAACATGTTTCGACGCATACCGATGGACCGAGTCGTGGAAGTAGAGTCCAACAATCCATTCGTACAATGGACTCGTGTGTCCACTTCGAGTAAGGAACCATTCAAACTCAAAGGGGAAACGACGTCCAAAAAATACCCCAATGGTAAATCCAAATACCCCAATGGTCCAACAAAGCCCCACGGTAGTGTGCCAGGAAGGAATGTAGCCTACATTATTAAAGGATATGGTGATAATGGTGGCGCTAATAGTGCAGTGCATCCGTTTGTGGTGTACGGTGGCAAAGTATGTATTATCAAAATCATGAGCGAATCCACCAAACCGTACATTACCGGCGTCAAGCTGGAGGAATATGTCAATACAAAAGATGTCTTTGAATTGGTGACTCAAGTGTACTTGCACGAAGCGTTGAAACATGGCCGACGGGCGGGCTTGGAATGGGCGAAGCCACTCTCAGTTCCCAAAATTCTATACGTGCAGCGAGTGTCCGAGTCCAACTCGCTGCATGTTTGTATGGAGCGTGCCAAGGGAGAGTTCATGCACGTCACCAAGCATCCTTGGATGGCGCTCGCCTATGTCATGAAAGCGTTGTTCTTTTTACAAGACAAATTCCATTTTATGCATCGGGACTTTCATGGTAACAATGTGGCCTATGACCATGCCGCGAGAAGAGTAGAGGTCATTGACTTTGGGATGGCCTGTGTCAATCCCGAAGACAATGACGTGGCATGGCAAAGCAACTGTGCTTGGTACCCCCCCATCGCGGGTTCCAATGCGGCCAGATGTACAAATAAGTCCCACGACGTGTGTGTCCTGCTTAATTCGTTGGATTTTCCTGCATTTCGTGCGGAGACAACAGATGGTTATTTGGATTTTCTCGTGGACATCCAACACGAAATACAGGAAAAAATGAGCCAGGTGGTCAAACATGAGATAAAAAAGATGGGCACTGATGAGAGGCCGAATTTCGACTTTACGCATTTTGACAATTTTGAAAGTCCCGACTGGACAGTGGGAAATGTGACTCGAAGGAATGTGACCCAATATTACATGTATGACTTGAACGAGTACCCATGCGAAGATTTTTACCCCATGCGAGTTATGGAACGCCTGTTGGAACATATTCCTTTGGTCGAGTGGTCGGCAATGCGAAAGGGATGGGCGGCATCGTTTGACAAAATGACAACACGTGTGTCAAAGAGACTCACGGTTCTTGTCAATGGGAATCACATAGTGGGGAATATTACCAAATGTACCAGTGATGGAAAGTTCCGAATACGCACCGGTACATCTGAGAAAATATATACACTGGGAGAGTTTTCACGAATTTGGGACCGTGGGAAATAGTACCAAGATGTCACTCTTTATTTTTATTCATAGCATTTGGTTATACATGTGTTCACACACGGACTGTATGTCATTCAGACTACATTTGAAAGATTCATTTCCGTGTTGAATTTCTTTATGAAAATTTTGGGCCTTGAGGTGTTGCAGAATGGAGTTCTCGACATGAGAGATGTTTTTTTTGCCTTTTTCCATGTTCCAAAATGGTCCGACTGTTGGAACACCGTCTTTGACTATGAGTTGGTCCGCATGTGACTTGTGTGGTGCAGCACGATTTTCTACCAACAATTCAACGGTATATCATGAAAGGTACATTCCACACGGCGTGGACGGTGGCGAATTGGTGCGTAAAGACAAGAAGTACCTTTTTGTGCTCTAGACTACAAAGAGATTTTTATTTATGGGTTCAAATCCAGTACCGTTGACGGTGAAGTATTGGGGTCATTCAAATGCATTTGGTAAGACAATTGCACCCACCTCATTCTTCCCTCGGTGAGTAACACATCAGGTATTTTCAATTTATCACTGTTGTTGGCAAACCATTCGGTCATCATTGTTTTTCCTCCACTGGGCAGGTTGCATAAAACACCGTTCGCATTTAAATACACTCTGGTGTTTCGGGTTGAGTTGTGTGCTCGGTCGTACATTTTGTGCAGTCTATAATCCATGAAAATGCCATTATCAACGTCCATGAGGCCATTCATTGGCCATTCCGTATGAGGGAAACTGCTTTGGTAATGTTGTTGGACATAGGTGTTCCAATCCTGACCACTGTCTCGAAACCATATTGGAGGATTCAACGGTACCAGATGCGCATTCTGTATCTCTGTGATTTCATTGGTAAAACAACAAGCTACAGGCAATTCCAATCTCGCGTATTCAATTCTTTGTCTCTTTGCCATTGCGGCCCGTTCGATTGTGTCTGCAGAACGTTTTTTGGAACCGCCTCCAATAGTACTAGTGGTTCCAGATGATGGTGGTGCCGGTGCCGCTGGTGCTGGGCCCGCTGGTGCCGCTGGTGCTGGTGCTGGTGCCGCTGGTGGTGGTGCCGCTGGTGCCGCTGGTGCTGCTGGTGCCGCTGGTGCTGGTGGGAGTTGAATCCAGTCACATAATGGGGGGAGTACCATCGGTTGTGGTGCCGCTGGTGCTGGTGGTGCTGCTGGTGCTGGTGTCGTACTGCCATCACTGTCACTGGAGGATTCCGCCAGACGTTGGAGCCTTCCGAATCTTTTAATTTCTTTATAATGGGTACGCACATAGTTATTAAACCATTTTTGTTCATCTTTCATATGGTCCAAATCTTGAAAATCATTCTTGACTACATTGGGGGTCAAAAACTGTTGGTTAACCACAATTAAGGCTTGTGAGGCATGTCCCTCTTCCTCCAAGCCCCATTTTTTCCCCTTTTTCTCACAAACAAAATGACCGTGATGATAGACAAGTATCCGACCACCATTCACACGCAGGTCTGAATTCTTCGGGGTAAAACATCTGGAAATACGCATTTCACGTCGGCCATCCCTGGATTTATGGGTTTTGGAAGCGTAACAGGGATACCGTTCCATTTGTATTGCAATGTGCTTGGTTCGGTCGATTTGAACTCCGTCAATACTCATTGAAAAATTTGGTAATTTTGTTGGCAGTAATGCTTGTCTCAAGACTTCGCGAAGACTGGCTCCGTTGTTTATGATGTCGCCTTCTATGGACAAGTTGTAGGTGTCATAGACTTTGGGCACAATCCAACAAATGCCAGTGTCATCGGTCGTGGGAAATTGAGTTTTGATTGCTTCTGATAACTTCTTACCTTCCAAATATGAAAAAAGTTCAGGCTCTGCGGTTTGTTTCAACCTGTCCAATTTACAAATGTCAGAAGAGTGAGTGGTCCATTCCCCTGTTGCTTGAAAAGTGAACGAGACACAAGGGACGGAAACTGTTTGGATGCTATCCATGAACGAACGTGCTAGAAACCCGACAAAGCATTCACGGTGTCCATTGGGAGACTTCCAAACAGAAATGCAAATGGCATTACGTCCAAGACCACCTTGATTACCAATCATCGATTGAAAAATCCCAAGCCCTACTCGACTTATGTTATTGTCAGTCATTCGCATACCTTGTGTCCCAAAGTTAAACATGTGTTTAGCACACTTTTCTTGAGGATTTGTACTACAGAGAGGTACACCGTTTCCGTTGTCTTTAAACAATAATTCATAACCAGATGTCAAGACACTAACATTCGTTGCTTGACCGTGTTCTGTTGGATTATGAATAATCATTTCACGCAAGCCAGAGTGATTTGAATGTGCACCGGAAAGATTGTCTAACAAGTCAGGCGAATTACGGCAAATACCCATCGGATTGGGTGATGTCATCTTGAGTTTTTGGCTCCATATCTACAGATGAATTCAATAAAACACATCTGTCTAACTTATTTTAACACGTATGTACCACTTATTTTACAATCTCTCTCCATTCGGATACCAAGAAAACAAAGCGTATTATGAGCGACTCTGTTAAAATAGTCGATTTATTCTGTGGCATGGGAGGTTTTCATTTGGGCATCTCACAAGCGTGTCACGAACATGCCCAAACATCGGAATGCGTCCTTGCGAGTGACATTGATACTTTTGCATGCCAAACATACAAGGCCAATTTTGACATTGAACCGAAAGGGGACATTACGAAAATGAAAGCCGAAGATGTACCACCTCACGACATTTTGTGCGGTGGTTTCCCGTGCCAATCGTTTTCAAGCATTGGCAAACGGGAGGGTTTCGAACATGCGACCAAGGGGACTCTTTTCTTCGAAGTGTGTCGCCTATTGAAACACCACCAAACGCCGGTCTGTTTTCTCGAAAATGTCGCCGGTCTTCTCACTCACAACAAAGGTGACACTTTTGCTACCATTTGTCGAACATTGAAAGAACTCGGGTACCACATCCATTACAAAGTTTTGGACGGGGCCGATTTTGGCACTGCCTCCCACCGAAAACGCATCTTTATTGTTGGGTTTCGGGACGAAAGTCGGTCGCAAGCTTTTGCATGGCCCGAACCCACTCATGCCGACAATCATGTTGGTATTGGTTCCATTATTGAACAACACAATGATGGGTATTGTATCACCAAACATTTACAAAATGCATACCTGTTCAAGCGTAAAGATGGCACTGACCGAACGGACGGACGTCCGAGAGTGGTCGACACTACCACCACTACTCCGGTGAACACATTGGTCAGTACCTACCACAAAATACAACGACTGACGGGGACATTTGTCAAAGACGGAAAGACGGGATTGCGCTTGTTTTCGCGCAACGAGTGCAAACAGATGATGGGATTCCCCAAAGATTTCAAAATGCCCGTCTCCAGAACACAAATGTATCGTCAAACAGGAAATTCCGTCTCGGTACCTGTCATCAAAGCGATAGCGAGTCAGATAATAGCGACAGCGAACCCCATCAAAGAGGAAGGTTGCACAGAGGAGGAACATGTTTTTAAAAAAAGAAAAATATAATTATTTTTTCATTCGTATATTTAATGTACACTTTGGTTTCTCCCACCAATTGCCTACATATTCACAGCCATCAACCGGATATGAATACCCCTTTTTTTCCACACGATTAATAAAGCGTGGCATTGCCCACACACTCACCCACCTCGCCAACTGATGCTGTGGAAGTGCATCTGTCCGATATGATTGTTCGACTTGCATACCCTTACCTCGAATCGCCAATGTATATTTGTCCCATTTGCTTTGGATATATTTTTTTTTGTCGTCGTCTGTGAAACAAGGAGTAAGTCTCCACGTGTTTGTGTCCTGGACATTGCCCACTATTAAGATACAATTGGATTGTACATGAGGTTGGAAAGCTCCCGTACCAGCACCAATAAATGTATGATGTACAAGAAGGGCCTCCATTGCCTTGCGCTCGACTTCAGTAAAATCAATATTTATGAATGGTATATCTTGAGAACGGTCACCAATTGCCCGCTCGTAATTCAATCTTGAAATAAGAGAGTCAATACCTCCAAGACAATGGAATAATACACCTTCCTCACAATTTCGCCAGTCTGGCGAATATGCCTTTTTGGCCCTGTGGTCCTGATTTACAATGGAACAATCCCCCGAACCAACGTATTTAATTGACATCTTGTATATTTCATTGCTTTGGTCTTGTTCAACCTCCATAAAACAGTCTGCCTTTTCTTTATTGGCTGCTTTTTTCATGGACTGAGTAGGGAAGAGAACAGTGTCCGTCGGTTTTAAATTGAACAAAGTCCTGAGCAATGGACTACTTTCTTTTTCGGTTTCGGATTTTAAAATTTTCTTGATTTGAACTTCAGCTTTCTCTCCTTTATTTCCTTCTTCTTTTCGAATCAAAACAGAGTCGACTGCTGATTTGGAGTATTTTGATTCTTCTTCAGCCTTATCAAACTCAGCATTAGTGCGAGCCTGCAGTTTTGCTGTACGTTTTTGGTCTCTAGCCTCTACTTTTCGAATCAAAACAGAGTCGACTGCTGATTTGGAGTATTTTGATTCTTCTTCAGCCTTATCAAACTCAGCATTAGTGCGAGCCTGCAGTGTTGCATCACGTTTTTTTGCTGCAGCCTCTATGCGTCCAATTTCAGGAGTTGTGTAACGTTGAAATTTTTCGTTAGGAAGTTCCTCATTTTTAGGACCCCACTCTGTTTCCGATATTTTTCGCTTCTTTTCAGCATTCCCAAGGATGGGCTCTCGAACATCATCTAGATGATTAGAATCCAATCTCGGACCGTCTGAGCTACTTTGCAGCGTTTGGAGTGTCGTTTTCGATGAATGGAGTGGAGAGCCACCGTTTGCATTGTCGGAGTCCATGCTTTGCCAGTAGTCTTGGCAATGACCGTGATGGAATCATTGTTCTTGTCATTTCTGGTTGTCCCACATTGAACCGACGAATCAGAAGCGCGGCACATCTGCTGTTTCATGACAGTATTGTGGTTCACATCTGACAAGTTCATATTCATTACGAACATGTGTTTTTTTATCTTCTTTGAAAGAGTGGTTCAACCAGAACGATGCAATCCAATTCGCCACACATTTTGGCACAGTTTGATTCAATACTGACCGCATTCCCCGATGAGATTCGCGAACCATCGTCCTGGTGGACGGAGTCAATGCTCCTGTTGGAAGACGACCCCGACATACCCTTGGAATTGAAACTGTACTGCAACTGGAAACCCTTTCGGGAGCGCCACCATTCCGAATGGCATTTTTTCGCGCCTCATCATGTGTTTCGTTTGCCCATCGAAACGGGCTACGCAATCGCTCAAAGACGAACGGCACAGTTGATGTTTTCCTGCCAAACGCAGACATGGACCATCGTCCAGCGTGGTTCTGTGGTCCACACCGCCACGACTTTCTCCGAAATAGCACAATATCTGTAACAATTCGGTCGCATGCCTGGCGGTGTTAGGACGAGGAGTACGACTCGCCCGTTTCAGTGTCTTCGGTGGTCATCTGTACAGGTGAAGGGGTTATGACGAGTCGTACTCCTCGTCTTCGGCGGTTATCGGTGGTCTCTACGCAATATATCAATGTGTATAGACAACAGATGCAGAAAAATAAGGCTCCGGTGATAACGATTAACTGGTAGATGTAACTGAAAGTGGGTGAGGTGTCTGTAGAGACGGAGGAGCGATTTGCTTGTGGAATGGTGGTGACAGAGGAGTTACTTTGAAGGAGTGAATGATTCATTTTTTGTAATTGATGTCAATCCGGTGTGCAATGATGAGGACGTCTTTGCCAAAACAAATATGTGTGGAATGTGTGTTCTAATCGATGTACTTGTACAAAGCTGACCCCATCCACACCGAACAAAGAATTGAGAGAAAAGAAATGCAAAAAAGACCTTCCAATACATTGCGTCGTACATCGAAAACAACCAATTACTATACACTTTGTTATTTAATTATTTACAGTGATTAGAGTTCCTTTCACCCCCTCCTTTTTCAACAATGTCGATACGGGAGCCCCAATAATGATTTATTTACAACCTTCCTTCTTTTCATACGGGAGCCCCTCTTTTTTCAACAATGATTTATGTACAGTTTGATTTCCAGTCTATGCATGCCATTCGTTCCTTACTTATTTAGAATGAAGAGACCTTCCTTTTTCATGAAATAATTCATCAAATGCACAAATGCAAACTCCGCCTGTTGTCGCACACACGCATTTCCCAACAAATGCAATCTCTTTGTATTTGCTGGCGTCGTTGCACACAATCTATCCAGCTCGGGCTCCACACCCCATGTTTTGGGGAATGGCGCACCGATTGCGCCACCAGGTTTGGACCACCCCACTGGGAATCCCATCAACCATTCCACCCAGTCGGCATTCCCTTGAGCCAACCATTTCACATTCTCTGGTGTCGATGTAGCAAACCGGAGTTGTGTGGTCAGGTCAGTGCTGCACCGTTGTGTGAGATTTCGTGCAGCAAAAGTACCACCTCTGCAGCGTGGTGTGGCCCACCTATCTTTTTTCATGTCTCTTTCCACGACGACTCCCCTCGATTCTCTTCCTTTGGCATGTCTCAGAACGATTGACTTTTCGTATGCGAACGCTTTTGGCGCAAAATTCTTGGTTTCGACACATTTGTAATCGACACACTGACCGAACTTCGGCATGACATCCCCCTTAAAAAGAATTGGTGGATGTCGATGCTGTTGATTGCGGACCTTTTTGCACACACAAAACCACCGATTTCGCCGATGTGGAGCACCCACCTGAGCCGCACCAATCACACACCAATTGCAATCGTATCCCAACGAGGCCATGATGGTCACAACTGGTTTCCATACCGAGGGCATGTGCACAATTCTGTCCACATTCTCAAAGAAGACCAATGGTGGACGGGAGATTTGAACAAGACGAGCAATGTGATAAAAAAGTATTGATTTGGTGCCGCCATGGAATCCCTTTCCCAGTCCAATCCCCGATATATCTTGACATGGGAATCCAGCCTCCAGAATTTCAACACCGGGTGGGAGGGCAATTAAAGTAGTCACGTCGGGATGAATGGGTGCTCTTGCCAGCGACCCATCGTTCATTCGAGCCTCCAGTACATCCACGGCTCGTTTATCATTTTCGCAGTACATGGCGGGAGTACCTATAGAAAGACCAGCAATGCCAGAAAAGAGTGACACCGATTTCAAATCACGAAAGAACAAATCCATGATTGTACGAGAAGTGTTGACGCGCTATATACACACGATTTCCTCTTTCGTGCGCGCACATCACAACATCGACAGAATTGGTAACAGAAAATCGAATAACAGTCTGTTCAATACAAGTCTGACACTATTTCAATTAAGTTACCCAAATATGCTCTTCCGAGTACATTGTGTCTTTGCAAAGAGTAATTACTTCAAAATGAGCACTCCAAACGATGTCATTCGAATAGTCAATGCCCACCAATATGGAGAAAACAACATCGAATTTTGGAACATGTTACAATTTTTATTCAGTGACTACAACGGCATCCGATTTTGGACACAACTCCCCCGCGACACATTTCGCAAGATGATTGGTCAATTACATCGTTCCATCGACCTCCTCCCCACCTTCGACGATGTGAAACGGAATGCCGAATTAATTTACAAAAGTTACATGGTCATGATGCACCAAATCCGTGGGAAAAGGAGCATTGGCGAGACAATGGCCACAGAAAAAACAGAAACTCTCAAGTCACTGCACAATGTGTACCGAACTCTCTTTCGTTTATCCAAATCATCCATACCACTGTTTGGTCACGTGATATTAGAACACATCCAATAACAGTTCTTTGTCTTGGAGTGTAGTGTCAAAATGTATTAGAATGTTTAAGCGTTGGTAACCCACATGTATTCTTTACCCGTGCGATTGTTTCTGTTTGTCGTTTCAACTTTGTAAAAATCTGTCCGCATGTTTTGATTTTCAAACCATTTTTGTAGGCCTTGGATTCTTTGAAACCATTCTCGGCCTCTTCCTGCTTTGCCTAAAGATGGTGCAATCTTTTCAATCGCAGCATATGATTTTTTCCTGGCTGCATCATTCATAGGTTCATAGGCGACCTTTTTACCTTTGTTTTTTCCGTTCTGTGCTATTTTCCAATCAAAGACTGTTTCGAATGCAGCATTCATTTTGAGCTGGAGCTCCATCATTGAAAATTCTTTCGTTCCACCATACTGTCTGTAATTACATTGACGTATTCTGTAGCGTTTTCTATCTCTTTCATCACTTAGCCGTTTTATTTCACACTGTATTTGTTCAGCGGTATACTTACATATCTGTTCAAACAGTTTCACAATGCTTGTAAAAGACATCCTGCGCAACTCCGAATTGCTATTGTCGTAACATCTATATTCGAGCGTAATAAGTTTGAATAAATGTTCAACCAATTTTCCATATTGTTCGTTGTCGATTGGGATAAAATATTTCACATAGGTTGGTGCACCTGTGTAACTTCCAGAACGAGTCTTCAAATGTGTGGCCCATCCAGGTTTGTACACTTCTGCAATAACTAAACGTTCGTCAGAACTACGTACGTATATACCACTTTCATTACCATGACGTTCCATAATATCAACTTCTTCAGGGTGAAGTGGTAAAGCAGGTTGTTTTTGGCATTGTGTTAGTATATTGTTATAGACATTACTGATAGGCAAACTCATTCCAAGTCAAATATTTAATTGATACAATAGATAACTATAAGTTATACACATAATCGCTGAAAATTCCAGAAAAAAATAGACGCTATGAGACACAAGCCTGTTTAACTTGGCCGGTGGAATGGAGAACAAACAGGAAGAAAAGCACCCCGCACCACTCTCCGATTTGCCCATTGCGGCCACTCTTCGAACACATCAAATCACAGTATATATAAAGAGACTCCTTGAATTAAATGTGGACACCCGGTTCCTCCATTCAAATATCCGAGTCCACCGTCTACGAATACACACACAACTCCAATCAACTTCGTGTGTTACTGTGCCCAGTCGCCGGCGCCGCTGTCTGTGCCTACATGCGCGTCGTGAATGCCGGCTCCAAAGACGAAGCGGCCTGTGTGCCCAGCGGCGCGGCTCATTTCATTGAGCACATGTCCTTTCGAATCAACGACGGCCAAATCTGGTCTCTCGCCTCCAAAGGCGACGTCATCAATGCCGAAACAAACTTAGACTCGACTCGATTCTATGTTGTACATTTGCCGGACCAAACGGAGGACGCCATCCGAATCGACGCGGCCCGATTTGCTGACAAATCGGTGCCATCCTCGAAAGTTTCAGTCGAACGCAATGCCGTCCTCAACGAAATGGAGCGCAACGAACAGGCCGGCACCCAAATGTTTCGCGCCACTTCGTCCGTGGCCATACTGGAGCACGCTTACCACGGCAGCACCATTGGCACTCGCAGCGATGTCGTCAACACCAAAGCTATCGACATGGAACACTTCCGAAGCAAGTTTTATGTGCCCAACAACACAACTTTGATTTTTTCCGGTTCTTTCGACCCATTGTCTGTGTTAAATGCGGTCGACACCCATTTCGGCCATCTGCCAATGGGTCTCGACTGCAATCCGATTCACAGCCCCGAACCCGTCCAATTGGGAAAAAGAACAGTCGATTTGAACATCTCTGCCCCGTGTCCAATGCTCTGCATGGCATTTCATCAACCGGCCGCTTCGACGAAGGAGTCGCTCGTCATGCAGCTCATTTCAAGACTGACTTGGAATAATAAAGAGGGTCGGGCGAAACAGTTGATAGATGAGAATGTCCTTCATGACGTGTCGACCTATTCTCCCCGACAACTGGAGCCATATCTGTGGTTTTTTCACGGAACGATGGAGCGGAACGACCCCGCAGTGGAACAACACATGCTCGAGACATTGCAAACTTTCGCGACATCGCCGGTCTCGCAGTCCGTGTTAATCTCACAAAAGAAAAATTTGCAGGACGAATGGAATCGGTCGACGGAATCGGTCACTGACATCATGAACGAATTGGGTCGCAGTGTTTCGATTGGTATCTGGTCCGATTTTGAATGTCGCCGTCAAATAATGGACTCCATCACACCGGAAGACATCATGCGTGTTGCGGCATGTGTTTTTGTCCCACAAAACATGACAGTGACCCGAGTCATCCCGACACAGACGCCGGTCCATGTGCTCCAAACGACTCCATTTCAAACGGCCGAGCATCGGGCTCCAGCACCACCAATTGAACAGCTCTCATTGAAACATTCCAATGTTGAGAACGATTGGAAAGTGGTTCCAATTTCGCCCGCGATGAATGTCTTGCATGCACCACGGGCCTTCTATGCCAGAGCGACCCTTTCTGTTCGTTTCTCACCGGCACAACATGACATTGCCTCCTTATTTGTGAGTAATTTGGGAAATGGCCTGGCCGCAAATGGTCAAACGAATACGGCTCGATTGATGGCGATGCACACGGAGCGGGTTTTCTCACATGACAATGAGTTTATTCATTTGAGTATGACGATGCCTTTGTCCACGAGTATTTTGAAGGAAGCTTCGGGTATCATGTTTAATGAGGAATGGTTGAAACCGACCTTTGATAATAAAAGAGTCGAACTTGAAAAAAGAAGACTGATGTCGGAAATGTCTTCTCTTTGTCAGAACCAAAAGTTTCAAGTCAAAAGTCAATTCATCCAAAGTCTCTTTGAAAAAACATTGTATCATGTTCCGATGAAGAGTCGGTTACAGAGATTGGGGTCCTACTCCTCGGATGATTTGAGAACTTTTCATCAACAGTGGTTTCAGAATGAGAATACATATGTCACACTGGTGGCGCCAAACATGGATGCCGCCACCACAATGGGAGACGTCTTTCCTCCCCACGAGAAGACACCAAGCACGACTCTGGCATGGGTAGCCAGTGAGAGAAAGCACTTTGAAAAAAATATCGTTTTGCAAGGATATGGTTCATTTGAAATCATGATGGGTCAGACTGTCGATGTGCAAGGAGATAAAAAGGTTGAACTTGCTTTGCATTGCGCGACAGAAATATTGGGTGGTGGGATGACGGGCAGATTGATGCACACTGTTCGGGAACAAAAAGGGTTGGGCACGTATGGTATTTATGCGGTTCTTCAAACCGTGAGTAAGGAGACCCCCCGCGTCTTTTGTGTTCAAGGCACCTTTAGTCCCTCGTCCATGAAAGAAGGCATGGCATGTACACGACAGTTGATTCAGGAGTGGCACGCACACGGGGTCACGCCAAAAGAGTTGGAGAATGCAAAGGATAAAATGATAGGCAGTCGAGTCATAGCAGCGGACACGATTGATAATTTGCATGCAATGGTTGTGAAGGATATCTTGAATCATCAAAACCCAAAAGAGGAATTTCGGAGATTTGAAAAAGGGGTTCGGGAATTGACTTTGAGTGATGTCAATGATGCGATTTGGAAGTATGTGGACCCTTCCAAATTGACGTCAATTGTGGTTGGACCGTCGGTGTGAAGTGATTCGGAATGTACTATTTACATGTTTTTGTTTTGGAATGGTATGATTTGTACAATGTTGTGGGAGAAACGGTTCATTGTGTGGCCGGTCGTGTTGGAAGTCAATGCTATTGAAATGGCACCGGAGTGTCGGGTGATTGTGGTTCAAATCATTGATGAGTATTTCCAAAATGCGTTCGTGGAACACGGAGCGGTGTCGATGTGAAGGTTCGAAACGGGTCGAAGTTCTACTATAAAAAGTGGGTCCGGTGTGACACCATGCAACAGATTGTGAGTCGTTTCGAAGCACTGGATTTGGAAGAATCACAGAGAACAATGGAAGAATCACAGAGAACAATTCGGGAAATAGCATTGGCATTCGAATCTTTCTCGTTCGAATCCGGTTTGGAATCGGGACTGGTACAAGATGCTGAACGAGCACCACAGCCGAATCGGAAGGAACATCTCTTTCAACAGTGTCGCGAGAATGTGCTCAAATTGTGTCGAGAAAATAGACAGCTGCGCAAAGAAATACAGTTGATTCAAATGTATGTGAGACACGTATTGGAATGTGCTCCAATTCCACAAAATAGAAGACCACAGTGGGTTCGATAACATTCGTAACATATACTGGATTTACTGCATTGTCATTAATAAAAAAGTTTATTTTATCAATCTACGTTTTTTTGTAATGTGTAAATGTTCCTCTTTCGAAATTTCTTGAAGTTCAGCATTTTTCAAATGAAATGTTTTCCATTGTGTCAATCACCTGCAAAAAAACGTAAAATATAAATGTGTTTCTCAATGTAGAATAATCAAATGTTAATTATTCTTCAATTTCTATTTTACAACATGCTTTCACATTATATCCGTCGGTGCAGGGTTTGTGTATGTAATGTCCATGCTGCTTTTTTATAAGAGCGACCTATTTCTGTGGACAAACGACCCGAGTTGAATTGAATCTGAAAGTTTATCTGCAAAATAATATCGGTACTTGTCCCATGCCAGTTGACAAATTTGTTCAGAGCGCCCTTGTTCGTATTCTTCGACATTGCGTTCTTCCCCAGTCAAATCAATAGTAACTTGCAAGACTGGGGGTAACGCTCTATGTTCGACCATTTTTTTCAAAAACTGTTGCTGTGCAGGCGTCATGGGATTTCCGGGTATTGGCAAATATTTTAACTGTTTGAAATACATCAAGTTTTCTTTCAAATAACCCGTATTTCCACCAGGTGTCTCGTTAAAACCGTTGAAATAAGTATTGTATTGTTTAATGTGATGTCTTTCACGATTGAAGACATATTCATCTTCACGTGACGGGTCAATCGTTTCCAACGTAGTCGAATCTTGCCATCTTCGTTTTTGCAATTCTCGGTCGATGCGCGATGAGCAGCCATTTTTATGTTCACGGTCTCTTCGACTCTTGTTGTTGCTCTTACCAATATAGTTCATTCGATGCTTGTCACCGAAACCATAAATGACAGGATTCCTACGTTTTTTTTTCGACGATTTCGGCATTTTAATTTGGAGACACTATGTTGAATGTCAACAGATGCCATTCCACATATGTTGAAAGTATTCCAAGTTTGATAAAAGACACTATATATTTGATAAGTTTCAGATTGAAATGGATTTTTTCGCAACCGAAAACGATATTTATCTATTCATGCAGCGATACGATTCTAACAATATGGATAAATAGACAGTGGAAGAACTTAAAAGACTTGTCCTTCTCTGCAATGTTACATTCATTGTGGTATTATTATATTTGCGACTTGAAATTAATTTTCTCTTTTAATATACTGGATTTACTGCATTGTCATTAATAAAAAAGTTTATTTTATCAATCTACGCCATCAATGGTCTTTGCGCCAATTTCCATTGTCGTCCATAACCATGTCTCGTTC
>Ga0209533_1002009_pt1 | contig 18789 bp, 16 predicted proteins | sample COG_04_FD_184748 | JGI IMG/M metagenome (GOLD analysis project Ga0209533, IMG submission 184748) | Pelagic Microbial community sample from North Sea - COGITO 998_met_04 (SPAdes) (version 2) | ecosystem: Environmental > Aquatic > Marine > Neritic zone/Coastal water | place: Helgoland, sampling...
TAGGAATCCCGTGTGTAGGAATCCCACGCCCGTATTGTCTCCTCTGACGTTTTCTTGTAATTTTGCGTGACTTATTTTTACGCACATTATTCGTTTTCTTTCTGTATTTCCTTCGGGTATTCGGTCTGTGACGAATACCATATTTTTTATGTGTTTTAGGCATTATATATATATACAACAAAATTATTGATCAGCAAAGGGATACGGGATACACGATTCTTTGGGCTATTCTTACCACAACCCTTAGATGAATCGTAATCAGGAATAGGGTTTTGTGTTGACGATGAACACCTTTCCTTAATTACAAGGAATGTGGCTATTTTTACGGGCCTTGGGGGCTCATTGATTGTGGGTCGTCATCGCCGAAGCGATCCTCGTCATTCACCATCGTAGTAGTGTTCGTCGTAAAAGCTTGCGTAATCAGGGTGAAGGTTATTATAACCGCGCCAACTACCATCATCGTCTGGCCCCCCTCTCGGGGTTGCAGCTTTCGGCGCAAAATCTCCAGTTGCAGCTTTCGTTGCAGCTTTCGTCGCAGCTTCCATTGCAGCTTTCGTCGCAGCTTCCGTTGCAGCTTCCGTTCGTCGTTTAGTGATTTTCATCGCAGCTATTTCCTTAGCAGCTTTAGTATCGCCCCATGCTCTATTTTTGAGAGAACCACGATAACCTGTAGGAATCCCGTGTGTAGGAATCCCACGCCCGTATTGTCTCCTCTGACGTTTTCTTGTAATTTTGCGTGACTTATTTTTACGCACATTATTCGTTTTCTTTCTGTATTTCCTTCGAGTATTTGGTCTGTGACGAATACCATATTTTTTATGTGTTTTAGGCATTATATATATATACAACAAAATTATTGATCAGCAAAGGGGTACTGGATACACGATTATTTGGTCATGGAGTTATTTCTCTCTGGAACGCTAGAGATTGGAGACAATAAAAATGCAGCAATACATTCTGATATAAGCCTGTTCTTCTCTCCTTTTTTCAGTATTAGATATGGTTCTTATACTGAAAAAGATGGTAAATCTTGCTTTGTTGTGCCTAAGAACGAGGTGGGCGACGAGAACGACGATGACGACGAGAACGACGATGATGCGTTCGTTTCTTATTTCTTCTTATACCTCCACCATTAGCATTGTGATGTGGTTGTGTTACTGCTGAGGCAGGGACCAAGCACCTATTTATACTGTCTATATCCAAGGGACATCCATTCACTCTATCTGAAGCTTGGCATGCACCAGTAATGAATCTGTAGAAAGCCATAGCGTTCAGTTTCGAGAACAATGGAAATACAGCTTTTTGGTTCAGATTTTTTGAGATTTCCGTGGCTGATTTCTCGATGGTCTTCCTATCGCTTTCGAAAAACCTGTCGACAAATTTTGTCATCATAGTATGTTCTTGGGCTGGTATATCTTCTTCGGGTATTGCTACACCCGGTTTAGCTCCGGATGTAAAAGGAACAGCTTTCTGAGCAACAGTAACAACATGTGCCCCAAGACATTTTTTAATGTAGTCACTTGATGTATCTTTCTCTGAGGCGAGTTCAGTTGCCTTTGCAATAAATGCATTATCATAGAATGATGTAATACAATGCTTGGATACTGCATCCATACACAGCGTAGTGTGTGACTTGATAGGTCGTCCCATAAATCCAGGTGATGTGTCATAAAATCCTGGTAGAAGGTCATTACCAAAGGGCATTTTTACGACCGGGTCGCCCACCGTCCAAACAAGAGTTGTATCCTTTTTAAGGTCAATAGCGAGCTTTTCAGCTACAGCTGGGTCATCATTAGACTTTTCATTCACAAATGCTTTTAATAACTTAGCAGAGAGGACTGATGGTGGAGAGATAGCATAAAGGTGAATGTTAGTTATACTAATTCTATTACGTATTGATTGTATCTCCTCATTTTTGGATGTCATAAGGACCAAGAACATTATCGATGCCATTGCCCCTCCGAGGGAATGTCCAGTTATTGCAAGTTCCACGGGGACATTATTAGTAGTATCAGAGAGTATTGCAGTGATCACTTTCATTATCGGTAACATGAGTGGATTAAGTGAGTTCAAAAACCCAAGAGGGAATGATGTGAACGCTTTCCATTTCTCTTTATCAGAATGGACTGCTTCCAATCTCTTGACGAGTGATTTAGAATTTTCAATCCAATTTGTAGCACTCGAGCTACCACGGAATGAAACCGTTATCTTTATCCGGCGAGATTTCTCCTTCATGAAAGCGAGATCGCTGTCTTCTACCACAAGATACCCATTTCCGTCAACTTTTGGATCATGAAAGAACACAACAGTTGGGTTCCAGGGACTAACAGGAACTTCAATAGGTTCAATCACCTTCTTCTTTTCCGGACCGAGGCCTACCGTATCAATGATATTCTGCATAAATGTCCGAGGATTGATTACAACGCGTTTTCTATCATCGTTTGACAATGAAAAAAATATTCGTTTGACAGGATTGAAAACGATCTCTGTATGGTTGTTCTTACGCCACTTAGTGAATACGCCGGCTTTACTGTTCTCATCTAGTTGCTGTACCAGGGTCAAAAGAATTTTGTCTATTTCCGACTTTGTTTTATCTGATTTTTCTAGAGCTGCTTCGAACTGTTTGTAGACTTTTGTAATGAGTGCAAAGAGATAGTTGAATGCCTGCGGTGACAGGTATGTGATTGACGACACTGCTACATAGAATAAGTCTCTTGCACGTATTATTGGGTCGATCTCAGATTTGGATAACTTGTTTTGTTTAACAAGTAACGCGGGATTAGTAGCAGTAGCAGTAGCAGTAGCAGTAGCAGTATTAGGGACAGTGACAGTTTTCCGCCACGGCACACTCCAACCATCAGATTCAGGTGGCTTGTTTTGTTTAGCGGGAGCCGTTGGTTTAGTAGGGGCAGTGACAGTTTTCCGCCCCCACCCCCATCTCCCCCCATACTTAGTCCTCCGTTTCCTAGTCTGTTTACTCTTTCGGACATATGGCATATAATAATTACTCCTATTTTATCTGGTCGCGTAAGAAAAGGAGTACTACCGCTCAAATCATCCACTTTCTTACACGTATACCATTCACTCTTACTACAAAAACCCTACCATAAAATGCAGATTCCATCTCTTCATTCACAGAACTTAACTTTAGGGCAAAGTGTCTCCCATTTTCTGTATTCATTGTAGGGTTCTCTCCATATGCCCAAGTTGAGTAGGCTATAAGAATTCCACGTAGTCTGTCTACCATTGCTTTTTGTACGTGGGATGGAGCATCGCGAGATACATGTATATTATCCATGAGTTGTCCAAAAGATAACTTTATATCCAATAGGTCATTGTAGAGATCATGATAATCAGCGTCTACTCGTGCATAGTTAAAGAGAGCCCACTCTTTCAACACCATTTGTCCACGTGCTTTCATTCTGTTAAAATCACCTGAAGAACGGTATAATAAAGTAAGGACATCATGCATTCTAAATCCTATAATCTGTGCAGCGCAATATACACGCATAAATTCCTCACTGGAAATATCAATATTTGTGAATGGATCGGTTGGTTTTCTAGGGCATGGGAATCGGTATTCCTCATTCATAATTTGGGTTTTCCAGTGAAGTAGAAGATCTCCTATATAATAGATACGCATTGTAGGTGTGTATATCATAATCCTATGATGAGGTGGATGGTCCATAACTCTTCCTAAAGACATATCGAGATCATCATTGCAATATCGCTCTGCAATGAGGACCTGTCTACGATGAATAGCTCGGGTGAGTACATACCTGACTCTCTGTGCCTTATCAAATAATAGACGACACTTTTCCCGCTCGGGTATAGTAATAAATATGTTATTGTAGATGTAAATGTGGCAGTATGCATGTCTACCCATATCAGCCACACCAAATTCATTTAACCCATGCAAGAGAAAACTAGAGGGTGATGATCCAGTTATGTCACAGAATAGAAGGAAGTCAATGCAATTCATTACTATCTCTTTTAGTTAAAAGCCTAAGCTGTAATCGTCTGGTACTGTTCCACTCTGACTTGCCGGAATTGCGTCTGCACTGACTGATGATTCTAACTTCCGTTCCCCACAAGGATCACCCGCAGCCACAACACCAAATGATTCTTCTATATTAACCTTCTTCGATAATTCCGCATCAGCCATCTTCGCCAAAGCCTCAGTATCTACAATAACAGATGGTAATCCGGTACCAAAATGTCCTTGCTGCCCTAGCATAACATTTGCCGAAACACCACGAACATAGTCAACTAGTCCATGTCTGGCTGCCCGCAGGAACATCTCTGGTGTTTCTTCAAATGATGCCTTAGCTATGGTGCCAATGTCGTCGTTGTTGATACCATGTCTGAAGATGGATACCATTTTCTCAGTAACTGTCATTCGGTCACACAACAGCCCAAGATGGTGGTAGTTGATATATGTCCCGTCATATTCCATGACTTCAACAATCTCATTAAAGATTGTTTGTCTTGCTGCTTCGATGCCAAGAACTTCAAAGACCTCCCGGATACTATTTGAAGTGATGTTGTTTCCATCAAGATAAGGTAACCCACAGAGTCCAAGTAGATTTGTCCCTACTGTGTCAAGAACCCACGCTTCTTCACTTTCATAGGACCCATCTACCAGCTTCAAATGGCTTTGCATCTTTCTCATGGTCACCTTGGATATGCCAGGTACTCCACGAAGCACAGTATTCTCAAGAATGTTATCAGCCAAGTGTCTAAGTACATAAACCTCGTCGCTCTGGTCAAGCGGGTGTGACCCTTCTGTGGCACGCTTTTTGACATTGCTGTAGTCGATTATCCTAAGTCGGAAGACTACGCTATCAGAATTGTAGTCGCTATAGACACAACTCACTGTGTCGGAGTAGCCTGCTTGGATAGCAAAGTTCACATCTTCGGGTGTGATATTTCTGTTCAGCATTTCTGAACGATCAAGTGTCAGTCTCACGACCCACTTTGATGGTTTTTTCTTCTTTGTTGACTTATCAACACATCCTCCGATAATATCTTCAAATGCATGGTATTCATTCATGATACCACGATCGCTCTCAAGAGCTGTGGTTACTACCGATGGATCGAAGTGGATAGCAATTTCTTCAGCTATATCAAGGAGCCGTGTATGCTCTAGTCTGTACATAATCTCCTGAGCACGTACCTTGTCACCCATCTCATGTGGATAGAGGCGGACGGTGCATGATGGATTCTTTGGGTTAGATGAAAGGGATAGGATTTCTTCGATACGTGGTACACCACGTGTTACATTAGACTTAGATGCTACCCCAGCAAAGTGGAATGTGTTCAAAGTCATCTGTGTAGTGGGTTCTCCAATAGACTGTGCTGCAATGATTCCAACCATTTCACCCGGCTGCACAAGTGCCTTAAGGAATGCTAGTCTGATGGCATCAATCAAGAGGTATGCACCTTTCTTAGTGAACCTCTTCTCGACAAGGATACTATTTGGGCGAAGCCAGTAATATACCATCAATTCGAATAAATCAGTGGTTACGCAGTATGTGGTATTGAGACCTGCAATGAGCTCGTCAACCATCTTATACCATTGAAGAGGTGTAATATCGCTCTGTGTTTGTTCACTGTATCCAAGCTGATATGCATAATTATCAATCACACGTCGGAATGAAACTGGTAGATGAACCTTGCTATTTCCATCACCACCAAACACGTTATTAAGGATAGGTTCACGTGCATCAACAATCCTCTCAACTAGGATCTTCGTATATGTAGCTAACTCACTCTTCTCAGATTGCATAGCACTTTGTGTAGACTGGTTAAATGCGATTGCGATAATATTCTTATCAGGAATCGCAAACTTGTTGTAAAGCTCAATCAGTGGCATAGTCACAATCGGCAATGATTGTGTTTCTACGCGAATAGGGTCAATTCCATCATGACCGTACCGGAATTGAATAACCTTTCCTCTACTGTTTACAACCGAACCGCTGTATGTTACAAATATGTCCTCGAGTCCCTTGATAAGACGCCGTTGAATATATCCTGTTTGGGATGTCTTTACTGCAGTATCGATAAGACCAACTCTGCCACCCATAGCATGGAAGAATAACTCAGTAGGTGTGAGTCCTTCAATGAATGAACTCTCTACAAAGCCTCGTGCTGCTGGTGAGTCGTCATACTTGGGAAAGTGAGGCAATGTCCGCTGTTCGAACCCGTAAGGGATCCTCCGTCCATCAACATTCTGTTGTCCAAGGCAGCAGATCATCTGTGCAATATTGAGTGTTGAACCTTTCGACCCGGCTTCTACCATTATATTGAATCGGTTGTCGGCGGCTAGGCTATTTCGTCCTATCTTTCCAGCCTCTTCCTGAGCCTTATTAAGAATCCCATTCACTTGTGTCTCAAACTCAACATTATTGGGTTTACCAGTCTTGTTTTCAAATCCACCACGCAACAGGAGATCAGTGAGATCTTTTACCTGCTGCTTTTTATTAGAGATAGCCTGTGCGATTCTGTCATTAGTTAATGCATTTGATACCAAGTCGCTGACACCAACACTGTATGCACTATGTTTCATATAGTCTGTGACAACTGACTGAAGTTCATCAATAAACTTGGCAGCGGCAATAGATCCATAGTCATTATAGATCGAGTGGATAAGACCTTTAGATGTTGAACCAAGTACTGATTTGTTGAGCTGTCCATTGAGATATTGTCCACAGAGAACCTTTACTCTGTTATTAGACCCTTCTGAACCATTCGAGAAGTCACATGACATGGGTGGCATGATCTGCGAAATGATGTTATTATTTGATACATTGTCATCCTGGAGGTATTTCATTTGCGGGCTATCAATAGCCATCAGGATGTTCATTGCATGTTTCTTTGGTATTGTTACTCCCTCCCGAGTGAGCTGATATGCCCCTAACAATGAATCCTGAAAGATTCCGACAATAGGACTGTTAGTAGCTGGACTGATGATCTGCCCTGGGACTACAGCGAGATACCGGAGTTCAGCTGCGGCCTCCTCGCTCTGTGGACCATGCATATTCATCTCATCCCCATCAAAATCTGCATTATATGGTTTTGTACATGCAACATTCATTCTGAATGTACTCCCTACTGTCATTACCTTCACCGTATGACACATCATACTCATCCTATGCAGTGTTGGTTGCCTATTGAATAGAACCGGATCACCATCAATAAGGTGTCTGTGTACGATGTCCCCAGGATGGAGCACCAGAGACTCACGATCAACATATCGCAACGAGATATTATCACCATTTGCCCGCTCAAGAATCTTTGCCCCTGGGTAACCTTCGGGTCCGATTTTCACTAGTGCAGTAAGCATTCGGATGTTCCGATCATTCACTTTCTCTGGAAAGGTAATATTCTTTGCAATAGTGAGTGGAACACCTAATTGTGTAATACCAAGGTTAGGGTCTGGGGTGATAACACTCCGTGAAGAGAAGTCGACACGCTTACCTTGGAGATTGCCACGAAGTCGTCCATGTTTCCCTTGAAGACGCTCAATAATTGACTTTAATGGTCGTCCAGAACGCTGAGTAACATTGGACACCCCAGGAATCTTGTTGTTAATCATGGTGGCTATATAGTACTGAAGTACGGTAGCCCAATCACTAATAACATTCTCCGCAGCATTCTGAGAGATCTTATCCTGGAGGGTTTTGTTCGCCTTTATAATGTTGATAAGAATGTGAGAGATGTCATCTTCACTTCGCTGTTGGGAGTCATGTTTGACTGACGGACGGATAGATGGGGGTGGTACTGCAAGTACCTGACATATCATCCATTCGGGTCGTGACCACATCGGTGAGAACCCCATGAATGCCATATCCTCGTCTGTAATACGCCGAAGAATTCGTAGTGCTACAGTTGGTGTAATATGTACAGAGGTCTTAGCGGTTCCCTCTTCGAGGTCGCTCCATTCGGCAGTAATTGTCGCAAGTCCTTCCTTTCGGATTCGGTCAGGCTGTTTGCATCCACAACCACAGTCATTATTATCACCACAACGAGATACTTTGCTAGCGATAGAGAAGACCTTATCCCATCGAGACTTGGGATCACTAACATCTGCTACAGAATGTAGCCCCTTTGAAATGAGTAGCTTGCTACACTTATAACAAATACAACGGAGGATCTTTACAACAATAGACAGGTACTGGATGTAGAATACAGGAGTAGCGAGTTCCATATGACCAAAGTAACCTGGTGTTGTCATGTAGTCGTGGCCATCTGTAGGACAGATAAGTCCTGGTTCTACAGTCCCCATCCGGGGATCAAACAATCCATTCAGGACAGGGCGTCCATTGGCATATGTGTCACGCGTAGTAATCTCTACTACTGATTGCTTACGGATATCGGATGGCGAAAGGATACTGAATTGTATCCCAAGGACTCGGCTTGTATGTTTGTCAATTGTAAGACCGTTCTTTTGAGACATGTTGTATTCTAGCAAGATTTTCACCGTAAGTTTCAAGTCAATTTGTGGTTAATGTGTCAAAATCAATTCAGACATGTGGTTATCTATATATATATACTAATGAACAGTGACTCCAGTGATGAAGATAATACTGAAGCTATGTTCAGGAAATATATGAAGAGCCTGTTTCCGGGGACTCAGAACCTAGATCAGAAGCTAGATGAAATGGATGCAATCGATGCTGTGATAGATCAAGAAGAAAAACAGACAATGTTACAAGCTCTGGTAAGTGATGCCAATATTAGAAAACGAAAAAGGAATAAACGGGATGTTACCAATGTTACCAAGCTAAACGATCAGGTAACTTCTGCTATGTCAGATGACAGCGACGAAGATTTGTTTGATGAAGATGAAGATGATTATGAAGATGAAGATGAAAATGATAGACCTATTTTATTGAATGTCATTTTTGCGATGGGGGCACCAGATTTAGTTGATGATAGTAACGATGAAGATTGGGAAGATGTTGATGAAACTGCATCAGTCGATAGCAATGACGAAGAATCAGAATGGGAAGCTGGAACACACAAATATAATACTCGTTCAAAAAGCCAGCAAGTTCAAGTTATTGTTGGTACAGAAACCCAGGATGTGAGTGGACGTGACCCGGTTATACCACCTACCAAAAAGTTGCGTACATCAGATAGGGATCTCCATGAATCAGAATCTAATGTAGATGTCAGTGCTGATACCTTTGTTCAGTATTTCTTAGAAAATGGTGAGGATGCGTTCAAGGATTACTTTGCAAATGAAGTTGCAAGCCGTGAAGTACGTGTTCGGAAAGACATGAAAATAAAGAAGCGTGCCATTGAAAAGGCTACCCGACGAAAGAATACCAGCCTTTTTAAGAAAGCTCTGAGTGGTAAGGGCGTAACCAATAACCTGAAATATTTTAATAATCTGAGCCTGGAACATCAAACTGGTCTACTTGCACGCATCAAGGAAGTTAATGACGACATGCATAGTACGGAACCCCCCAAGGTTACCCTTTTGAATGCTGATATACCCGTGAAGTACAAAACACATGCTATGAAAAAGCTGAATAGCCTTGCTAGAATGGATCCCAGTAGCGGAGAGTACTTCAAAGTAAAACACTGGGTAGATGGATTCATGAAAATACCTTTTGGGAAGAGATCAGAAATGCCTGTGAAGATGGGTGAATCTGCACCTGAAGAAATATCGACATTTATGGAGTCCGCAAGGAAGAGACTTGATAGTGTGACATATGGTATGGAAGATGCAAAGTCACAGATAATGCAACTTGTAGGACAATGGGTGTCTAATCCCTCATCTAAGGGAACAGCCATAGGAATCAAAGGTCCAATGGGAACCGGAAAGACTACACTCGTTAAACACGGAGTCAGTAGTATTTTAGAAAGACCCTTTGCATTTGTTACATTGGGTGGTGCTACAGATAGTAGTTATTTAGAAGGGCATTCGTATACATATGAAGGGAGTGTTTGGGGGCAGATTGCAAGCATTCTCATGCAAGCTGGATCTATGAATCCAGTAATTTACTTCGATGAGTTGGATAAGGTAAGTGATACAGCAAAGGGGCAAGAAATAATCGGGATCCTGACACATCTCACAGATACTACGCAGAATACAGATTTCCATGACAAGTATTTCGCCGGAGTAGACTTTGACTTGAGTGGAGCACTATTCATTTTCAGTTACAACGATGAGTCTCTCGTGAACCCTATCCTGAGAGACAGAATGCATGTCATTGAAACAAAAGGCTATAATTCAAATGACAAACGTACGATTGCCCGACAGTTCCTCATTCCTGAGGTAGAAGAGACGATAGGATTTACTAAAGGAGACGTTACTATTGAGGATGGTGTACTTGACCATATTAATTCGGTTTATACTAAATCAGAAATGGGTGTGCGGAACCTCAAGCGATGTTTGGAGAATGTGTATGCGAAACTCAACGTCTCTCGGTTGGCTGGTGCTGATTCTAGCGTCCTTCAGTCAAGTGATATGGTTACATTCTCTACTCCATTCGTAGTGTCGAGAGAAGTGGTAGATAAGTTGCTTAAATCACCCACGCGAGATGTACCTGCAAATATGTATGTGTAGAATATAGAACATTGCCTTGCAAATGACCATGGATGAAGAAAACATTTCTAAAATGGTGAAAGTACGAATACACCTAGAAGGACTGTTACGCGATGCTCAATCTAAAGCTGAAGAAGGAAAACGGAGCATCGCATCAATAAATACTATACTTGCTAAATGCTGCAATCATTGTTGGATAGACGACGAGATAGAGTTATTTAAAGGACTAAAGTCTCATCTTATGAAGGTAAGATTCTGTTCTATTTGTGATCTCACGGAATCGCAAATTGCCGAAATGTAGATTTAGAAATTGGTAGATTGTGTGTTGTTACCCCCTCTCTGATTAACATACTTTTCCTGCTCTTGCGAGATACAAGCACAACCTTCTGAGTTGCTGACTGCCCCTGGACAACAAGTTGGAGAGAATTTGTTATCCGCCCACATGAAGAGTTTTCCTTCCGAGAGAGGAACCGGCGTTCCGGTAGTGGTTTGATTAGACTGTTTCCATGCCTCTACAGATCCCTCTGGATAACTACCCCAGGTCTTTGGAGGTTGAGACACACCACTAGCCATGTTGTAGTTGACAACTGCTGGGTCCAAATTGGCAAGCCCCTCCTGAATGGCATTCTTTGCATCGGATACACCGATTTTTGAACAAGAACAGAAAAGAACAGTGGAAGCAACAGCACTCACAATCATCGATAGTATGACGGTAATCAGATTTACTGTATGACCAAAAACACGGACTTCCATTATACAGTAGCCATAGAAAAAACAGACTGTTATGTGGTACTCAGAGATCAGAGAGTAGTTTCATAGTTTGCAATCTTCTCTCCATGTATCCAGAAACCACCTCTATTCGTATTCAAATGGTGAGTAGAAATCACATTACTGTTAAATCTTTTGTTCGTTGCAACCATTTGGATGCCTAGATCTCTGTTTATCATATTCAGACATGGAGTTACATTCAACCGATTATTTCCTATAAGATGTCGAATAGTCGGTTGCGGAGAATGTTTGAAGACAGCATCCACTGTTGCACCTCCTAATAGAATATCACCAACCATAACATCAGATAAATTTACCATACCTCTCTCTGTCCAAATAGGAATATCACCACTAAGTCCTGCATTGCATGGTTGAATGTGGCTATTACCGTTAATAACAGTACAGTCTTCCTTTGTCCATTCATTCCAATCGCAGAATACTGTCCCGGCAATTTCAATAGTACCATCTGAAGTGTTCAGACAGTACAATAACTCATGATCACAAGAGCCTATATAACGAGCTTCTGTAAACTTATCAACACGACGCTGTTCACCTTTGTCTGTGATAACTTTATGGGTGCCCGATACTATAACACCATGCAGATCAAACATATCAATGCCTTTCCCAGATGCCTTAATAACTGATGTTACTATACTACCAGAAGCTAGTAGTGTACCGGGTTCTATCTCGTCTATTCTCGTCAACCCTATAGATGTTTCTAGCATGGTTTTTCCAGGAAAACAGTGAGATAACCCCGAATTAGGTATAGCGGGACCAACAACTATTGTCATTGCAATACAAATTGCAATAACAGCAGTGCCTAGTGCAAGAAGTGGGACACCTATGGGCCAAGTGAATGGATTTGATGCGAGTGCTGTTCCAGATGTTATCATAACAATTGCCATAGATATGAGAAACTCTTGTGATGCTCCAACAAATGAACTAGCCATATTAATCCCCCCCTGTCCAGCAAACATACCTATTCCAGCAACGGCTTGTGTCTTATTAAGAGCACTCTTCATGTTTATACCAGCTCCTACTATAGGTAGTGCAGTGTTGTAGACCCGTGTCATTGCAGTATCTGTAATTGTTTGCATTGATCCTCTGATTCCATTGGCAGCGTGTCTGGCAGCCTGAACACTATTCCCCAACATCTTAGTCGTATCATTCAAACCAGAAACCAAATAATGTGCAGGTGCTGTCGCTTCTTGTGCAGCTTCCTTTCCAAACTCTCGTATGCACCCTGCTAGGTTCTGTGCTGTGTAATCACCTACGTCTGTTCCAGGGGGTGCATTTATCATCCCTGCAAAAGGGATTACCCTTGGATCACACCGATTAGTCGACCAGTTCTTCTTAATCTCAGATGCATGTGACTGCACGAAGTAATATGACAAGGCAATACCCCATAATGTAGTTATTACAATAGATTGTGCAATATCGGACTTCTGACCCATATTGTTATTGTAATAACTTGTGAAACTAATCAGTCCAGTCCCAAAACGTTGTCTCTCCAATCCTAATCAAATTATCATTAGTGATAAGGCAATTCAGATCTTCAGAAAATTCATCAAGTTTTGTAGAATCTGGATGCTTGTGTACACACACAAATTGTCCTGTTCTATCATCACGAACTTTATGATACCCAGTCACTTTAACCCCACCAATACTGTAGAATGGTTCTCTCTTTGTATTTTTAAGTCGCATGGTCGCCACTACATATGAACCTCCGGTTAATACATCACCTGTCTCTATATTCCGCATAAATTTCTGTTTGCCGTCTTCTAGCTTCACTGGCGTATCTGGGTGGAAGCATACACCTTTCATCATACCAACAATAGGACCATCCATAATACTTTCACCCACCTTTACACCCCCGGTCATCATGTAAAGTAAGGTCGAAACCACACCAAGTAGCTTAGCTACGAGATCTCTAGATTTTATAGTCATATTCTCAAACTGTAGTGTGATATTCAAGAATACACCGAAAAGCTTAGATGTAATTTCTCCTAAGAACCCTCGTGTCTGATTCATTACTTTCCGTGTATCCTGAACGGCATCTCCTAAACTCCCAACAGTGTTCCCAACATTCTGTAAGGTGTAGTTAAGAGGGGCTAACGCTTCGTCCATCACCTCACCTTGGATTTGTTGTGCACAGTCTGCAAAGTTTGACATTGTATCGTGTCCAAACATACTCGCAAATGGCATCACCCGTGGGTCGCACCTATACTTAACCCAATTTTCTGATATATCCTGCATCTTAAGGGAATATAGCGGAGCAAGCCATGACAGGGCAAATACCAAAATTATGAGTACCGCCCTCGAATTATTTGCACTTTTTTCAGGTATTACCATTAATGAACAGTTATTACCACTCTTTTCAGACATCACTATTAGATGATGACCAGATAATTACCGTGTATGACGGATTCGCTTCCGGGACCGAGTCATTCGCTTTTTTCTACTCTTTCGGACTCGCGACTTCTTCTTTCGTATACTAGTTTTCCTCTTCTTGCGGCGACCACCTGATTGCTGCTCGTTCCCTAAAGATTGTACGGTTGTCCCCCCATCTGTACTTGATTGCACATGCATTTCATACTGATTTTTGATTATACCTTTGGCTATTTCGGTACTTGAAGTTGGCGTAGTATTATTATCGGGGAATTGTGGGACTACCACATTCTGAGTATTTTTTGGAGTTACTTTAGGTGTTGATAGTTGCACACCCAATGGACTTTTAGATTGGCTTATTGCCTCTGCATGCTTTAACCAGAACGCACCTCCAGATTGTTCTGTTTTCGGTCTCATAGATTTTATCATTTTGCCATTATTAATACCATTCTGTCTGTTCATATTTTCAACTAACTGATCAGGGTTAGACGCGAAGGTCTTAACGGGGTCCATAATGAATGGTTTTGAGATAACCCGCTTTTCTGCAAGCTTACTCGATCCAAGAAGAGTCATAATTGAGTTATAGAGAGAAAAGGTGTTGCGTCAGAATGAGATATTAGAGATATAGCCATAGCTTAAAACAATGGACACTCAAAAGCTACTACAACAGGCTGCATCAGATACAAATGTTCCGCAAGTGACAAATTCAATACGTGAGAGGCAGCACTCAGTAAAACTAGATGTAGCTCTAGATGCGATTGACCAAATTCGCAACGAGATGGGTGACAATATACATTCTCTCTCTGATAGCGACTTTATTGAACGATGCCCCGAGTGTGAATTGTTAGTGAATGAATATCCACGAGTTTTTGCTAAGGCCAAGGCAGGGCAAGAAGGAATGCCACTTCTTAGAAACATGATTAATGCTATTCGTGGAATCGAGTCCGGAAAGCTTGATCAACATACTGCATCTGTTAAAATAGGTACGAGTCTTAAGAAAATGTATATTGATCCCATAGTTGACGGAGAGAAGAAAGCTATTCCAACCAAAGATGTGAGCTACGCTCAATGGAAACAATTATCAAATTGATATTCAAGTTCAGCATTACATCATAGTATAATGTTGCTCATTTTAGAAAGTCATTCAAAATGTGCAACGATCGAGTCCTTTCCGGGAATTCAAGTAAAGTGTATTGCTACAGGTGGTCATATTCGCGAGACTATAGGTGGTATTGAAGGCATCAAGACAAACTACATGCCTTCATGGACCAATTCAAATAGAAAGAAAATAAGCCAGCTCCGAGCTGCTGTTGCAAACGCTCAACTTGTGTATTTGGGTATGGATGGTGACCGTGAGGGCGAAGCAATTGCATGGCACTTATGTGAGGTCCTTAAACTACCGCCGACAACGAAGAGAGTCGTATTCCATTCAGTAACACCGAGTGCGGTGAAGGCTGCGTTGGAGTCACCGCGACCAATTGACATGTCTCTGGTTAATGCACAAATCGCTCGCGTCGTATGTGATATGCTCGTAGGATTTACTATATCACCTGTCCTGTGGCGACATTTCGGATCACGAAAGAATCTCTCTGCAGGGAGGTGTCAAACCCCTGCTCTTGGACTGGTTATTGGATCAATTAAGGATGCACCAGCATTGACATGTAGTCATCGTGTATCAGCAACCTTTGTTGGACTTCCAATAAGGTTCATTCTTGATATGACTTTTCCAGAAGAATCTTCGGTGAAAGCATTCTTCGTAAGAAGCATCAATTATTCTCATATCCTTTCGATAGGCGAATACAATCATCATATTGTGTATGCACCTATACCACTAACAACATCATCAATGCAACAGATTGCATCAAATAGATTAGGGTGGTCTCCTAAAAAAACAATGAAGGAAGCCGGGATTCTATATAATGCGGGATTGATCACTTACCCACGAACGGACAAGGCACAGTACTCAGATGACTTCATAAAGGTAGCAAATACATTCATTAGTGGTAAATGGGGTGCTGAATATACAAAACAATCAGAAACCGTGACTAGTTCTAAACATGCCCAGGAAGCTCATGAAGCAATCAGATGCACATCTCTCAACACCATTCACGAGTGTCCACTCTACAAACTGTTATCGCTTATCACTATACAGTCATGTATGGCTAATTGTCGCGTACAAAGGCGTCCCCTTATCACCACAGCACCAGACAAGAAAACATATCGGGCAGTTCAGGAGACTACAATATTTGATGGGTGGCGGCGGGCTGACAAAACTACAGATTCAAGTTTTCAAGAAGCTGAGTTATCTGCTAGTATGGTCAATCGCTCAAATGGTGACATAGTGGTGCTTGAAACAGCAACAAGTCAAGTTGCAACCACAGGCGGTCCACGATACCTCAAAGAAGCATCCCTTATAAAACGTCTGGAGAGTGCTGGAATAGGTCGACCAAGTACATACGCCAGCTTAGTTGAAAAGATCATTGAACGCCGATATGTAGATAAGAAAGATGTTGATGGTATAGAAGTGGATACTACTCTGTACACTCTAAAACCGCCTGCAATTACATCTACCCCCTTTAAAAATCCGGTTGGAGTTCAACGAAAGGTGCTAGTACCGACTACCCTAGGTAATGATGTTTACTCGTTTTGTATAGACCATTATAAACGGTTATTTGCTCAGGAGTACACATCCTTGTTTGAGACCCGGTTGGATGATGTAGCAGAAGGGACTAGATCTAGAGAGCAGATATGCATCGAACTGCATAAGCAAGTGACTGAAGCAGTCACAATTCCATTAGAAACATCTAAAAGGTATAGTTATTGTGCTGGAAAGTATGGACCGTGTCTAAAGGAGACAGATGGTCATGGTAAGTGTTCATTCGCTCCCTTGCGAGAAGAGATTACAAAGGCTATGGTTGACACGGCATCGGACCCATCTATCCTGATCCATCGAGAAACAGAGATAACCAAAATAGGAGGTGTTTCAGTATTGTTGAAGAAGGGTCCTTATGGTCAGTATTTGGAGTGTGGATCAATGAGATGTTCATGGAAAGGAAAAACAATACCATCCTCTGATGAAGCAATTAAGTGTATGTCTAAACCTTCGGGTGTACTTAGAAAGCTATCTGATTGGGATATTCTGAAAGGAGTAAAGAGCTTTCCTGACTATGCACAAAAACGCTATAAGAGCAAATCTAAGAAACCACAATCTAAGAAGCAATTAAGAGTGCCAATGAAGAGTTATGATGGCGACTATCTTACAGATGAAGTGGATATCGTAGAAAAGTGGATCATGTGTCAGGTGAAATCAAGTGATGCCCCGAGTAGAACCCGATAAAGTTATATAGCCAGTTAGTAACTATGTCCGAGAGAGAGAAAGAAGCATCCAAGCCCATCAAAGTACAGGGTCTTATGAACAAATACTTGGCTTTCGTTTTCTTGGGATGGTGGAATGTTGTGGCTGCAGTGTTTTTAATAATTATAGCATACTGTAAGACAGATGGTCATACAGTATTGTCCCGATTTGCATATGGGGGTAACATAGCCACTACTACTCTAACTGTGTTCTTCACCCTTATTTCAGGTACAATTTATAGAAATAGAAATGGAGAACAATTTCAGTCTGCCCCCTGGCAATGGTGGTTGCCAATTATAGCATCATTAGTCATATCTTCCTGGTCATTCGTACTATATGCCAGTTATGGTGATAAGATTGAAAGATTAGGTAACACCACAGAAGGTCATGATGCTGAAACCTCTTTAGCATGGGGGCTCTTTGGGGTCAGTGTTGTAGGAGCATTGAATGCTATGAGTATTAAGTCAGAGTTTTTAAATAATCAAGAAGATGTTATCAGTAAAGGACTAATTTACCTGGCACTACCTTGTATATCAATAGCATTGGTGTCACTCGGTCTAATGACAGCCGAAGTCAAATATCTTATAACGGATGGCTAGGTACAATGAAACGATAGACCAGCCCATATCCAGTATCATCTTTCCACACACCAGATACTCTAAGAATCATAATGCCACAATCATCTAACTTAGGATTATTCGGAAATATAATGTTCCGAATAACTCCAGAACGAGCAGCATTGCTAAGACTCTCTATGCGTCCAATAGATAAAAGATCAAGTTTGTCAAGAATTGTTTTTTCGATATTGCAGATTGTTTGTACACATTTAGCATTCTCTTCAATACTGAAACTAATAAGGCCTTTACCAGATATGTTCACCTTGACATTCTTCAAAGTGATCACTATGAAAATCCCTGTGGTCATAACAGCCTCGTGAGAATATAAACATCTGTAAAAAAATGTACCCCGGACCACATTATTATCTGTACGAGGTGAAAAATATATAGATTGCTGTTGTAGTTCAGCAGGGGAGATGGCGGCTAGCATTTTGCTTATTTACTGTTTTGATGTCTAAAGTGTTTCATGGTCATTATTACTAGGTGAAAGAACCAACGATATCACTAACGCTTGTCTCAGTGCCTGTTCTGACATATCATCTCTATGGTTCAGAACTTCACAAGCATTCGTGATGAAACATTCTAGACGCTTATAATGCATTCTTGTCATGTTTGTAATTACTCCATGTAGACGTGGATTATCTCTCTCACATTCAGCTAATAGAGAGACAAAATCATCAATGCTCTGCATTATCTTAGTAAAGATAACGAAATAATTGTAGCGTTTGTGGCCGCGACTCAAATCACTTAGAAAGGGATTTCCAGTGATATCAGCGGATGCCCTCACTTGACGAACGTTTCGAGTGCTACATAGCAAATGTAGAGAAATGTGATTTACATCCTTCTATCAAGAAAGTCCGAGAGTCATTTCCAGATGATATTTCTAAAATGCCCCACTTACTATTTAATGGACCCCCCGGGATTGGGAAGTACACACAAGCATTGACATTTATCCATAAGCATAGCCCTTCTGCTCTGCGGTATGAAAAACGAATGGAGGTAGCTGGAGATAAAACAACATATTCTATGAAAATAAGCGATGTTCACTTTGAGGTAGATATGGAAACACTCGGATGTCACTCTAGAACTATGTGGAGTACGAT
>Ga0209533_1002021_pt1 | contig 18754 bp, 19 predicted proteins | sample COG_04_FD_184748 | JGI IMG/M metagenome (GOLD analysis project Ga0209533, IMG submission 184748) | Pelagic Microbial community sample from North Sea - COGITO 998_met_04 (SPAdes) (version 2) | ecosystem: Environmental > Aquatic > Marine > Neritic zone/Coastal water | place: Helgoland, sampling...
AGGCCATCTAGGCCTTCAAGGTCCTCAATATCATCACTTGAGGGAGAGCGAAACCTATATGGCTTATATCTCGATAGAAGCCCGGGAACGGGACTGCTTAATGAGGATGAGATTTGAAAGTCATATTCTCCAACCTCGAAAGATAATCTTGCTCTCAGAGGGGGTGTCAAGGAGTACATCGCGTTATAACTCTGAAGCCATTCAGGTTTAGTGGACCTCTGCAAGCCAGAAAAATCGCCTATCTCTTCAACTGGGCTCGAACCCATGTACTCAAAAACCGGATTATCTACTGAGGCGTATAGCAAAGTCGCCTCAGAAAAATTAATTTTTTGCCTCGTCGAAAGCAGGATATCATTGGACATTGGCCACTCTTCGTAAAGCACATCAAAGCGAGTATCACTATTTTGTACAACTGATAACCTCACCACTGCATAGTCTCCGGCGCTGTACATTGACCGACTAGAAACAGCAACAAAACCATTCCGATTCCCCTCAAAGTAGACAAAGGGTTTCCCTGCATTATCATACGCTACCCAGGGGACCAAACTATCCAAGACCTCTTGAACCAGAATAGAATCTCTCGCACGGCTAACCGAAGCATTAAAGCTCCCCAACTCTCCGCTCCAACGCTGCGCAAACACACTAAAAGAAGTGGTTCCAATCACAACTATCATAGCCAAGATAGTCATCGTAACCAGCAACTCAACAAGAGTTAATCCGGATTGACGGATCACCAGGTAACCTCATTGAAATGAAATTGACGGGCAGAGCTACGGTATCTGACGGTAAGATCAATCCTCCACAATCTATACTCTACCACTCTACCTAAATCCTCCTCTAGAAAGTACGGGGCTCTGCCAATATACATACTAGTAGCCTTCCACTGATAGTTCACTTTACCAAATTTCCCATTCCCACTACTCTTCTGATCCGGTGGATTAGCGCGCAAAGAGTGAGACAAATTTGCTCTTATAAACGGGACTGCTGACGACATAAAGACCGAGTGCTCGGCCTTGCTGCTTCCAATAATGGCTCCTCGATATAACTCAGTCATCGCAGCAAGGACAAGAAAAAGTATCAAACCAGAGACTAGCACCTCTATTAAAGTGAAACCTTGAGTAAAATTTTGTTTATGTCGACTCATTCTTGCTTACCTTTTAGCCTAATTTCTAGGTTGAGGTCGGTCGTCATTTCTTTTCCCCTAACTTGAAGACTGATGAATTGATCACTTGGGAACCCATTGCGACTGAAATCCAAAATTTGTTCTTCAAAATAAAGATACTCATACGACTTTTGAGAAAGCACCTGCTCATCGACGATGACGGTAAGATGATTGGAGTCAAATTTGATTGAGAGACCCACACCATTAGTAAAAGCACGAATGCTGGCCGCCCTTATCAATCCTTTGAATGATATGTATTCTGTTTGAGCTCTGGCCCTATCAATGGTACTGGTCGCGGCGCCACCAGTAATAGTCAATAGCCCCGTGATAATAGTAATGACAACCAGCAACTCAATAAGTGTCACGCCTTTCATTTTACATATCTTCATCTCCTGCTAGATTCCCATATCATTCACCGAGATAATACTCAGCAACATGACAACTACTACTCCTCCCACAATTGCACCCATGAACAGAATGAGCAGCGGCTCGAGCATTGAAGTCAACCGATCTACCCACGCCTCAAAGTCCCGCCTCGATCTATTACTAATCTCACTGAAAACGGGCGCCAATTGACCGCTCTCCTCTCCTATTTCAATCAACGATATAAGAAAGTCAGGGTATATAGGGCTGCCACGAAGGGCATCAGACAAACTCTCACCTTTTTTTACCCTTTCCTTAGCTACACCAAGAACTTTCGCAATATTCTCGTTACGCACACTTCCAACAGCCATTTCAAGACAACGATCTATAAGGACGCCTGAATCGAGCATCATAGCGATGGCAGTATTGAAACGAATTCGCTCCACCAAGATCACCACCCTGCGCATACCAGGCAATTGCACTAAGAAATTGTCCAAACGCTTTAGCCCTGCAGGAGACCTCATGGATGCAGTCAGTCCAGCGGCAACTAAAATTATGATAAACAAAGCCATCCATTGATATCGAATCATCCAGTCACTCATGCTAAGCAACAGCTGTGTATAAAACGGAATATCATCAATACTCTCAAATAAGCTGCTCATTTGAGGGACGATGTAATTAAATATAAATACAATGCTAAGTATGCATATGCCAAGAATTATAGAGGGGTACACAAGAGCTTGGGCCACTTTCCGCTTGAGCTCCATCTGGAATTTGATGTCCTCCGAAAGGCGAGAAAAGACTTCTGGGAGTTTACCACTCGACTCACCAAGCCTTACCAAGTTGATGTAAAGAGGAGAGAAAATACCGTCTAGCTCTGACATTGCGCCAGCTAAACTAGAACCCTGCCTAACCGACTCGTGCAAGTTATCAAGAAGAGCTACCATAGATGGGGTAGTTTGGCTGCGCCTCAAGACAGCAAGCCCCTTGTCTATTGTTATTCCAGAGTTTAATAGTAAAGATAGTTCGGCGGTTAGGTACCCCATCTCCTCAGACGAAACTTGATTTCTGGTGCCAAAAAATTCAAACCGAGGCAGAATTTCTCTCTTCTCATTAATAGCAACTATCAGAAATTTCCGTTCGGCTAGCTCATGTCGAGCAAGATCGATATTTTCTGCATTGACTTCACCACTAGATCGGATACCTTTCTCGTCATATGCAGAGAATGAAAAGGTTTTCATATTAACCACACACCCTGAAGACCTCTTCTACCGTGGTCTTGCCCTCCAAGGCTTTTAGCAAACCATCTTCGATGAGATCTCTCCGACCACAATCTCTGTTGTAGCTTTTGGCTCTCGCAAGAAACTGATCGTCCTTGGGCATGGCCCTAACTTCTTTATCACAAGATAGATATTCAATTATAGCAATACGACCTTTGAAACCAGTAAAATCACATTCCTCGCATCCTACAGCCTTTTTCAAAGAGATTTCCTTGATATCAAATCGCTGAGCTAATGTACGCAAACCAAACTCACTCAAAATTTCCTCCTCTTTATCCGCTGGCGCGGTGCAGTGGGGACAGAGTTTTCGAGCAAGTCTTTGAGCCATTACGGAGAGCAGGGCAGCATTTAGCAAAAACTCCTCTACACCCAAATCTAGCAATCTGGTGAAAGCGCTAGGCGCATCATTAGTGTGGACCGTGCTAAAAACCAAATGTCCAGTCAAAGCGGCTTGCAGTGCGATTTGGCAAGTTTCTTTGTCCCTAATTTCGCCGACCATAATAATATCTGGATCTTGGCGAACTATGCTCCTCAATCCAGCACTAAAGTCAAACCCAATTTCAGGTCGCACATTGACCTGATTCAAACCCGGAAGTTGATATTCTACGGGATCCTCTAGACTAACGATCTTTACATACTCAGAATTAAGTTGATTCAAAAAAGTATACAGGGTCGTTGTCTTACCACTTCCAGTCGGCCCGGTCATTAATATCACGCCGGAAGTAGATCTTAGATCCTGAATGATAGACTTGGATATATCAGATGAAAGATCTAGGCTTTTCAAGTCATAATTCAACGAGTCTTTTCGCAGGAAGCGCATGACCACACTCTCGCCTCGATTAACAGGTAGCGAAGACACTCGAATATCCAGAGAAGTATTCGCCACTCGCATTTCAATTTTCCCATCTTGCGGTCTTCTTTTCTCAGCAATATCCATCCCCGAGAGTATTTTTAGCCTCGATATTATCGGCAGTTGTAGCCGGTCTGGAAGAAAATCAATGTCATGCAAAACTCCGTCTATGCGGAAACGAACACGGTAACGGTGACTCACGGGCTCTATATGCATATCAGAGGCCCTCATCCTTAGCGCTCGACTAATCAGAGAGTTGAGGAGATTGACAGTTGGAGCCTCACTCGCCAATTCTCTAAGCCTATCCTCTTCCATATCAGACAGCATAGGCTTAGCTTCGGCATTGCTTTGCCCCAGCGGCACCAGTCGGGTCTGCAAGATATCAAAATCAGAGTCTGATATGATAATCACTCGATACCTAAGCCTCTCATTCAATAAAAACTGTAGTGTTTCTCTACATAAAGGCGACTTTGAAAAAAAAGTATAACCAAGTGTCTGCTCACTCGAGGCAAGCAGCCACCCATTACTAAGGAAAAAATTATCAGGAAAATCGGATGGGGTCTCAGGCGGAGACCAAGAATCTCGCTCTTCAATAGATAAAATAGGGGCTTTGAGATAGTCGCTGTAAATCGAGGGTAATAGCTCTTCAGAAAAGCTGCCCATATTAAGAAGGATTTTTTCTAATGCACCTCCGGCTTTAGCCTGATAGGCCATCCCCTTTTCAATATCATCTGCGCTGACACCATGGTCGGCTAGTACCTCTTGCAAAGTCATTATTCGTGCATCACGTCAGCTGCGTCATCTTCACCGCCGGGTTGTCCGTCTTTACCCAGGCTAAGAAGTAAAAAGGGCTCAGCGTCTGGCCCTGGTGATTGATAACTGTATGAATTATCCCAAGGGTCCAAGGGGACTTTTTTCGGCAGGTATGGGCCATCCCATCCAGATTTTCCAGAGGAAATTAGGTCCGAAAGTTTGGCGGGATAATCGCCCATATCCAACCTGTAGGTATCCAGTGCAGTCTGCATCATTTGCATCTGAGCCCTAGCTGTTTTGATTTTTGTCGAGTCAACTTTGGAGAACATTGCAGGTGCAACCAAGGACATTAGTAGGCCCAAAATTACAATCACGATAAGTAGCTCAATCAGGGTAAACCCCACTTGGTTTCTTTCCCCTTCCATCCTGTTCTGCCTCTTAAATAATTGATATTTATGCACTTTTACAATCCATTCAGTGTTAGTAGCGGGATTATTATACAGCCTAATATGCCTACTGTTAACACGAGTATGGGTAAAATTTCTATTCATGAACAGATAGATATGCGGTGGAGAATTTAACGCTGCGATTAATAGCCGGAAAGACCGAGACGCTTTCCCTTATAGCTTCCATCAAGTACTCGCTGCCACCAGCGCACGTTTTCAATATACCAGATGACCGTTTTGCGAATACCAGTTTCAAAACTCTCTTCAGGGGTCCAATTCAACTCAACCTGCATTTTGGATGCATCTATCGCATAGCGTGCATCGTGGCCTGGCCGATCCTTTACAAACTGGATTAAATCACGGTAATAATCTACACCCTGAGGCTTCTCTAGCGCCAGCTCTTCGAGCAAATCACAAACCATTTTCACTACATCAATATTTGTCTTCTCATTATGGCCGCCGATATTGTATGTCCCCCCTACTGCCCCCTCTACAACCACTTTTACCAGAGCCCTTGCATGGTCTTCAACATATAACCAATCACGAACCTGAGTGCCGTCTCCATAGACCGGTAGTGGCTTGCCCTGAAGTGCATTAAGGATAATGTGGGGGATTAATTTCTCTGGAAAATGGTACGGGCCATAGTTATTCGAGCAGTTAGTGATGATTACAGGCAACCCATAAGTGCGGCCCCAAGCCCTCACTAAATGATCTGAACTGGCCTTGCTTGCAGAATAAGGAGAGGAGGGGGCATAGGGCGTATTCTCAGCAAACAAATCGTCTGTGCCCTCAAGGTCGCCAAAGACCTCATCAGTTGAAATATGATGAAAACGAAACTGACTTTTGGCGCTCCCTGATAGGGTTTCATAGTATTGTCTAGCTCGCTCAAGCAGGTTGTAAGTACCCACAATATTCGTGTGAATAAACTCACCAGGACCATCAATAGATCGGTCAACATGGCTTTCGGCTGCAAGATGCATCACTGCATTGGGTTTGTAATGGTCAAAAATTCTGGATATTTCCACCTCATCACAGATATCGATCTGCTCAAAGTTATAGCGACGATTGGCCTCAGCGCCGGGCAGAGAGTCGAGATTACCCGCATAGGTCAGTTTATCAACGTTGATAACATTGAAATCTGTATTTGCCAGAATATGTCGGACAACGGCACTACCAATAAAGCCCGCACCACCAGTTATAAGAACCTTCAAAGCTTACCCTTAATCTATGTAAAATCTTTAGCGCTGCTCGAACAGAGCCAGGTACTGCGCTCTGACTACACTCCATGTGTACCTCCGCTTGGCTACCTCCAGCAGTGCCTCTCCACCAGCAAGAGCTGTGCCGCTTGTAATCATAGCCTGCAAGCTTTCTACCGAGCTAAAAAACATCCCTTTATCTTCCATAGTCGCTCGATTATAGGGGCAATCAAACGCCACTATTGGTTTACCAAAATGCATCATCTCTACCAGAGACGGATTAGTGCCACCAGCAGAATGTCCATGAATATAGACACGGCAATGACTTCGGTACGCAAAGAGTATTTCTAGATCATATATGGGATCTAGCAACCTAAGATTGCAGTGCTCAGCATACTTTTTAAGAAGCTCGCAACCATAGTCGGATGATCTCCAATTGCCAATAAAACACAGCTCTTCATCGGTACCAGCAAAGGCTTCTAATATGACATGCACATTATTTTCCGGCTCAATACGACATAATGCCAGGGCATAGGGGCGCTCAATGTCTAGACCTAAATGCCCAGCGTACTCCTGCAAACTAACTCGCGCATGATCACCGCCATAGGCAATAGTCTCACATTCTCTTTCATAGGTATGGTTAATGTAGTCTGCAATAGCCACGTTATCAGCCACAACTTTGGCCGAAAACCTAACAGCCAAACCTTCCGATAACCTTAAAAACCACTTTGCCAGGCCTCGCCATTTCTCCCTACGCCACTCGATACCATCAATGTTGGTCACCGTATACACATGAGGGCAGAAAATTCTCATCACAGGGATAATAACCGCACCAGACGTACCCAAGATCAGTAAATGACGATGCCCGGTGATCACTGCATGCAATACAGACAAGATATCATAGACAATGCTGACAGGGCCATTTGCTCTTAGAGGGACATAGACTAACTTAGCGCCCTTATACTGTTTAACTCGGTCATTGTAATGAGGGCCAGAACAGTATACCGTCATCTGACGCTCACTACCAACAATTAGATGCTCTACCAGCGTTTCGAACCCGCCGTAAGAGGCTGGGACGCCAACGGTGCCCACAATAGCGATCTTCATGTCACTTATTCTTGTTCGTGCCGGAACCGAGGAACGCTGATTTAATACGCACCAACTTCGGCATGTGGCGGCCTAGAAACTGCTTAATACCTCCCCCCTTCTCCGGATACCAGACTGTTGTCCTGACCTTCCCTGCCTGTTCCATCTGCGTATATCCGTAAGCCGCTATTGAGCGACGGAATTTACCCTCAGGGAAACTAATTGGATCATACCCGTGCAATGTATAATCTCTGGTGAACATGATGACCGCTCGGTTAAAAAGAGGTTCAATGAGGCTGGGAACGAGGCTATTTTTACGACCATCTGCCAACTTTAGCTGCCCAGCGTAAGGATCTTGCCAGTCCTCATTAAGGTAGATCAGTATGTTTATATTGCGAAACCAACTTGGGTTAACAGGGTGATAGTTAAAGTCAACATGCATATCTAGAAAGCTACCTTTACCTCCCTGATGAATTCCTCCACCATGAAATCCAGGGTCGATGAATATTTTCTGCCCGGTCAAAGCAGATATCCAAGATTCGAACCTTATGGACAAAAGCTCAGCCTTGAGTTCCGCAAATTCTGGACAGAGCGCATCGAAATCAGCCTTCTCGAACTTATTTTTAGCAAAAATATAGTCTCGGCTCTTATTGGAGCCAACGACCTCAGGATTTGGTACCGAACTAAGCGCCTCTCGGAGCCTGGCTGCATCACAAAAATTATCTATAACAATATGCTCAAACGGATCAGCATCTAAAAACTGCTTACAGTGAGAAGATACGTGGTCTTCTAGAAAGTCAAAATTAATCATGCTTGGAATCACCTCTCACAATCGCGCTAGATAACAAAGTACCCAGGGAGGTCTCTATGAGCTTAGTCAAAATATTCGTTTTAAATTAGCTAAAACTTTAACCACTATATAGTTTAGCAAAGACGGTCGATCAGACTTGGGTAAACTACCCAAAAGACGGAGATCATACAGAATTGTCGCCCTCAGATTCATAAGTTTTTTCATCACATAGCCAAAATTGAAAGTCTGCGAACCAATTTGATTATCCGCATGGAGACGATAGCAGATCAGAGGTTGTGGCAGAAAGTAAACGCTACCATACATGGCCGTAACCACTGCAAACCAGTGATCATGAACGACTTTTCCAGGCATCGGCCCCAATTTAAAAATCTGCTCCTTTGCCACATGGTTAAGAGACATCGCGCAGCCTGCTACCGGATTTTGGCACAACATCCTGATTACAGATCGAACCAAATAATCAGCATCCATCTTTTGTAGGCTCAGCAAGGTATTCTTGCCAGAACACAATTTAGCTTCCATTATCTCAAGGTCAGAAAAAACCATTTCCGGCTCTATTTGAACGCTATAGCGCTCCAGATGCTGCTCAACTTTACTCCTAAACCAAACATCGTCCTGGTCGCAAAAGAAGTACACATCTGCCCGAACGTTTTCAAGCAACCAATAGAAACTGGCTGAACTTCCTAAATTATCACCAATATAGACCTTGAATTTTTCGGGGAAGCGAGACTGATAACCCTGCAGGATAGCAACGGTCCCATCAGTAGACCCATCATCCCTAACATGAACCACAATATTCTGATGAGATTGATCAATTAAAGAATCCAACTGCTCCCGCAGATACTGTTCTCCGTTATACGTTGACAGCAATACAGCAGCACTGATCGCCTCTTGACTTTCTAATGCGCTAAGTCCTCTGTCCACACTATCCTCAATCTCGAGCACCATTTTTAAACACGAAGATTTGTTTGGTAAAGCCAATTAATATGTTGAATATCCAAAGCCCTGCCCTCAGCAAGCGATCCCACCGCAGCCCAAATGACCTCAGACATCCATCAGACCTGCCGTCAAAAAGTGCTTCGTAGTAGCTAACAAAGGCGGCGTCCCAATCTAAGCGGTAACATACCCACATAAGACAATATATTCAACCAATATGGGCCTTTGAAACCCCAAAAGTTTAAGTATTGTTTGTTTATTTAATCTTAATCGTCCATCAGGGAGATATCTCTGACCTCGATCAATTCAACCGGCTAATAAGTGCGAGCGAGGCCATAACCCAGTCCCAACTGAGCTTTCGGCAGAGAGATGCTATTTCGCCCCCCCATGACTCATACTTGCCAGACTATGACGTCTGTCCTGTGGCCACTTGCCCTCGTCGCTGGGAGAAGCAAAGAGGTTTTCAAAGTTTTCCATAAGAATATAAATTAATGCCGAATTTAGGATTGTCAGATTCGGATTAGTAAACCCAGACAAGAAAAACAAGCAAAATAACATCACCACAAAAAGACGCCTAATGGTCGATACCGCCACAGACTGACTTAACCTGTAAGCAATAAAAATCCATAGGCAGGCCACAAAAACCAAGCCGTATTGAAGCCCAAGCGCAAACCACTGATTTTCATATTGAAAAGGTAGTTCAACTGAACGGATATATCCAGGTATATAGGCGCCAGCACCGTATCCAATTAGCGGAGATCCAGCAATATAATCGAGTAGCTTTGATGACTGGATAAATTTGACGGTTAGAGAATAGATATCAAAAGATCTGGTATTATAGATCTCAAGATATGGGGCATAATTTGCCAGCAAAAATGGGCCAACCAAAATTGTCAGACAAATTATCAAGATGGTAACACCAGAGTACCTTGGTGAAGAAAGCAGTTTGTACAGGAAAGTTAAAGCCAACACTATCCAGATGAATCTTGTCATTGACTGTACTGAATTAATGACCCCCAAAACAACAACCAGATTCCACTTGCCAGAGCTTATTGAAAACTCTGGGCGGCCCAACACCAGTGCCAAACAGGTAAAGTAGCAGACAACCATATCTGTCGATGTCACTAATCTAAATAGATTGGAGTCGCCTAAGAAGATTTGAAAAACAATCCCTGGCATCAAACCATCAAGCATCGGCAGCACTGTACGCGGCTCAAGAATACCAGCTATACAGAGTATAAAAAGTAGTAGCTTTGCTAGACAATATAGACCAATCGCAGAGCAGATAGTCTTTACCAGAGAGGAATAGCTCAACATCCTACTCCGCAGCGATAGGGTAACAATAGCAGTAATGAAAATGACCAGCATTATAGACGAGAGGGATTTTAACGGTCCGCTAATTCCATAATCTGTTTCGATAAAACCGCGTAACAGCTGCAAGCAAAGGAACAACACTACTGCCGCAAGCCAGATCACGGCTCGATAAGAGAACACTGTGCGCCTGCTATAATGATGCAAACCGAAAAATAATGTGACGGCGAGCAGAAGAAATATTTTGACTGAAGCCAACAAACTAGATGGAATAACAATCAGCAACCAAAGAAATGGTAGTACACTCAGCGCATAAAATTCTTGAAAGGTATATTTTTTAGTCATAGCCAGCGTTATCTAAGACCAATTGCGTGAATCGCTCCATCAGCTTATCAATTCGATAATCTTCAATATCGGAAGATAGTCTTTTTTGACCATATTGCAGCTCAGACAATGAGAGTGCAATATCTGAAATCTCAGACAACCGATATTGATGACCAGCTCCCGACTCCCGGAGAATACGAGCTGGCGTGGGCGCATTGCCAATTGAAATGATAGGCTTTTGCGCAACCAAATAATCAAATAGTTTCATAGTCACAACCGACTGATCTGGTCCTGTAAACAATAACAAATAATCGGCCCGAGCCTGAGCCTGAACTATCTCATCGCGAGGGACGGGAGGCAACACCGACCCAAATGATTTTATTATGGCGATTTCTCGCTCGCTGTAATTACCCATAAATACGATATTAAGACGATCTTTATTACTTTCCTCTAATAAATGGAAAGCACGGTCAAACGCCTCAAGTGATTGAAATATAGACCGCCTGGATCGCTCAATGGCCCCAGAGTACAGGATGTTAACATTATTGCTACTAGGAAAGTATGTCAGTTTAGGGCCGTCCACTGGTCTTATGTGATTTTGCTCTGCTACTGGTTGGAAGCCATTAGTAATAGTCACAAATTGACCTGAACCGGAGTACCTCATCTTAAAATCATCTGTAAGTGCATCAGAAACGCTTACTACAGCTCGGGCGTTAGTTATAGCTCTGTATTCCAGCTTTTGATTAAAGTAATTCGACAACCAGTTCTTGCGGCCCAGAGGCTCATAAGTCAGGCCATCGCGAAAATCGATAAACATCGGACAGTTGTATCTCTTACTGATGGCGATACCCACATCTGCAAACTCCGGCTGGGGCACGCTGACCACAACCGCATCCAGGTCATCCAAATCGTAATTGAGAGCCTGGGCTCCCAAAAAGTATTTATAGAAGGAATGATGCTTAATACCAAAAATATAATATTTTAGTTTTCGATAAACTCGATAAACTGTAGCTAACATTGAAGATCTCTGACCCACAGCTACGGCCATATCTTGAGGCGCATAGACATAGTCTAATCGCTCACTGCCAGGAAAATAATTAGTAAAAACTATGGTTTGATTCCCAGACCGTCGCAAGCTCTCGCTCAGCCCCCTCATCCTCAAAGATCCGGTGCTTTGGCCATCAAAATAACTACACAAAATAAGAATCTTTTTCATTGCAGCCTCATAGTCACCCTTTAAATTAGCGCTCTTACACAATAAACAGGCAAGAGAATAGCACTTAACATCAAGATCAGGCGCGCCTGGCTTATGGGCAACAAATAGTGCTTTTGAGAGAAAGAGAAATGAATGATAAAGGTAACCACTGCCGAGATCATTGTTGCATTAGCTGCGCCGGCTATCCCATATCTCGGGATAAGTAGCCAATTAAGTATAAGATTCAGCACCATACCAATAATATTAATCAGCGAAATTACACCAGTCTTATTGGCAAGGGACAGTCCTGGAAAGAAAACGTAACAATTAGAAATAAATACAGTAATACACAATATAGCTATAACCTCAGTCGCACCAATATAATCTGGTGATGAGAGATATAAAACTATTTGTATTTGAAATAACAGTATTGCCAATACAATGAGTAAACCCAAACCCAGATATAAATAGAACATATTTATAATCTTTGCTTTTGTATCCTCGTCTTCATAGCTGGCATAGATTAATGGTGTTATCGCTGTTCGAAACCCTGTAGTAATCAAAGTCATAATGGTCGCGACGCGCAAAGCAATTCCATAGATGCCGAGGCTTTGCAGGTCTAGAAGCTCTTTAATCATTAGCCTGTCAACAAAAAGCGCTAAAATAACTCCGACACTTGACGGAATAAGGGGCAGGCTAAAGCTGTAAATCTTAGAAAAATATCGTCGATCAAAACTAAACCTCAAACCACCTAAGACAGTTTTAGAGAAACATAGAAGTGAGAATGCAGCTCCAATAATCTGGCCAAACAATAGCGCCTCAACACGTAAATCAGTGTTAACCAGCAGTAAATAGGAGGTCGAAGCATTCCCCACCGTATTAAGTAGAGAAAATATTACACTTTTTTTAGAATCCAGAGAAGCGACCAGAATAGTGTTAAACAGGGTTACAAATCCAGTCAGAACATACACCAGCGCACAGAGCCGAATAAGATGAGCATTTTTAATCGTATCAAAGAGAAATAATGATATTTGCTCAGAAAAAAGCAGCACCAACAAAACAAACAAGCCAAAGGTGATAAATAAACTGATAATCGCCGATGAAATAAGAGAGTTTCTTTGGCTGGAATCACTTGTCTCCTCGGGCAAATAGCGAGCTATAGATTGTGAAACCTCTAAACTCACAGTTACTGCAACGATAGCTCCAATGGCTGCAAGGTAATCAACCAGACCAAATTGTTCAGGACTGAGAAAAAAAGTATAGACAGGCAAAAGAACAATACTAATGCCCTTATTCAGGATATTAACGATTGTATAAAGAGCCGAATCCTTGATCAGGTTCTTAAGATTCATCGCCAATAATCATTTTAAAATGGCCCGCATTTTCAGTCGAAGAATAATTTTTAAGAGCCCATTCGAAACCGGTCTCCGCCTGTCTCCGCAAACTATCAACCGGCATATCTAGAACAGATTTTAGCTTTATATAAACATCCCAGTAGGGCGTCACCACCCAAGCTCTGTCAGAATCAAGAGGCAATGATGGTTCTATATTTCTGTCTGCCGAAGTCAGCAAAACACAACCATTCGCCATCGCCTCCACGCCAAATACACCGGGAACTTGGGCATAAAACTCATTCAGAACAATATGGCTTGAAGCCAATACCTTTAATATTTGATTATGCGAAACGCCCGATAACTCCTGATAATCAAAGTCGTATCCCTCTAATCTCAATTTCTTAATCGCTGCTCTTACTAGTGGCGTGCCTTTGATAATAGGCGAACTTGGGGCATGGAATATTTTCAGCCTCTTCGCATCAAGCCATTTATCATTATTTAAATTAAACAAAGAGGTGGGGTAAAAATACAGTGTATCAAGCGTTTTTCGCTTGATATAAGTCATCTGATCTATCGACGGATTAAATATCACATCAGCATACTGATCTGCTGATTCCCCGATTTTTTGCCGTAATGCTTCTTTATCAGGAGAACCTATACCCGGATTAACTTGCTCCTGATAAGAAACCACCAACTCAATATCATTGTCCTGGGCATATTGGCGCTGCAAAACATGAGATCTTATCTCGCTTCCTAAAAATACAGTTACAATACCTTTGCTTTTGGCTTTGATGAAATCGAATTCAGCATTACGTCCATCACAATCGGAAATAAGAAAGCCCTTTGAGCCCAAATAGATGAAACCTTGATATTTATTGATTAGATACGCCAACATCACTGGCCCAATAACCAATAGGGCCAATTTATGGAATACCGTTTTTGAAGACCAATATATATCGTAGCTAAATTGATAAAATGGATTGCCGTATAGACATACACTATCTGTCATATCTAAAGAGGTGCTCATATTATTTAAGAATGATGCAATCTCTTCCACACCAATAACCCACTTATCCGTCTCTTTAATATTACAAAGGCACATTGAATAATAAGAGAGCTTGAGCAATCTTATTTGAACTAAAAATATTAGATTCTTTATCATTTCTTAACAGCTAGTGGATCAGGGATCGTATATTTAATATAAAAACTCCAGGGAATTAGGTTCCATTTGGCCATCAAATAGAAAAACGGTCGCATACGTTCAAACGTCTTTTTGTAGGTTTTGAACTCTGAATAATGCATCTTGGGCAGATTCATTAATCGATCAAACTCTTCGTCATTCAGGTTGAGGCGCTTCTTGTAGTACTCAACAAGTCCGTCCTCAATATGTGGAGGCCTCTCCATAAGATCCAGCGCCTCTTGCCTAGACATATCGCCTTCACGACAGTACGCGGAGTAGCCAGCTATCCGGAAGTCCGACTGCCAACGCGTTGGGAAAAAATAACTATGGAAAAAAGAAGCCGTGCGATTTTCAAGATGATGCCCTCCATACCATTTCCAGCCGTATTCTTCAGCTAGCATCGCTTTGGCCGCTTCTTTGTCGTACTGAAGGTAATACAGAGGACGAATGGACTCGATACGCCCGAAAAGCATCCATTTCAGCTGCTTGTACAACCATAGATTGGGAAATGTCCTCATTGGCACAGTACCAAACTGTTTGTGCACGCTCTGTATATATTTTGCATCCATGTATATCCAGCCCATTGGTGCTGAACCTTCGGTACGAAATGAATGACCATCAATCTTATATTTCACTCCATATTTTTCAGCCGCAATGTTCATCGTAGTTGCCAGACCAATGTCCGTAGGAGTCTCGATATCCCGCACCCCAGCCTTAAGAAAGGACAGAATAAGATCATCAAACTCGGTAGCATCTACCACATAAGTGAATAGATCTATATCCAAAGCATCCGTAAGAGCATGAATATTCTCGGTTGCAATAGTTGAATTCCAAGTATTATCGAAGTGAACAGCAAGCAGTCTCAGTCCGTATTTAACCGTCATTAAATGCATCAAATAAGAGGAGTCACAGCCACCGCTCACCCCGATTATTGCGTCATATTTTTTCCCCTTACCCGCCTGCTTAATACGATCAACAATTTCTTGTAACTGGGTCGCCCCGCGCTCATCATTAGGGAATCGGTCAGCCAACTCATCAATCTGAGCACAGTAATTACATACACCCTCTGCATCAAACGTGATATTTGGGATGGTTTTATCGAAAATACACCTAGTACATATATCCTGATTCATTGATTAGGTTCCAAAAAGTTTTTCTAAATCTGACAATTTGGGAAATTTGATTAATACGCCCATTCCTTTGGACTGAAATACCGCCATACTGCCGATACAGACAGCGGACGCACCACCTTCACATACAGCCGCCTGTATATCTTCAAGGCTGCCCGCCCCACCAACCGCGACCACGGGAACTCTAGCATTAGAGGTAACACGTTTAAGAAGATCAATATCAAAACCTTCCCAAGTACCCTCTTGATTAATGTTATTGATAATTATTTCACCAATTCCCAGGTTCTCGCAGTAAGCGACAATTTCGGACAGGTCTATGCTGCGTTTAGTGCTGCCCGAATGAGTTTTAATAATATATTTAGATCTAAACAAAGGCTTATGTAAGTCAATGGTGGCAATAATACTCTGAGATCCATAAATTTCGACGGCTTGACGCACAACCTCCGGGCCGTCAAAAAGCAATGAGCTCACTGAAACTTTTTCGATACCTAAGCTAAAAAGAGTCTTGAAGTCTTGCAGTGATTTTACGCCCCCACCATAACAAACCGGCATAAAGCACTGAGAGGCAATTTTCTCTACCAGTTCAAAGTCAATCGCCTTACACTCAGTAGTTCTGCTAATGTCTAGTACAACTAGCTCGTCTACTTCCTTTTGATTATAGATTCGAACAGCATTGAGCGGATCTCCCACATACTGATCATCTTTAAATCTAATCGTTTTTACCAAACCACCATCTTTTAGCAGTAGGCACGGCATAACTCGTGTTCTTAGCATTGCCTAAACACTCGCAAATGACTTCATAATATTCATCCCATGCCTATGACTCTTTTCCGGATGAAACTGGAGGCCATAAATATTTTCTTTTCTTACAGCGGAGGTAAAAGTATGGCCATATTGACTTTGAAGAAGAATATTCTCACTGCACTCCAAATCAGCGTAATAGGAATGCACAAAATAAAACTTAGATCTCTCGCCCAGAGATTCAGTTAACATGCAATCATGGGTCACGGTAACAGTATTCCAACCCATATGTGGCACAGCCAAACGTTTGCTACCCAAATCCATTTGCGAAAAATCAAAAGCCCTTACTGTACCCTCTATCCAACCTAAACCGGGCAGACTCCCTTCCTCACTTGAATCCAGGAGTAATTGCATACCTAAACAAATGCCTAATATTGGGATTCTGTCACTGAGAACGCGTTGCTCCAGAGCACTCAAAATACCGGATTCTCTCAGATACTGCACACCAGAATCCCACTTACCAACGCCCGGTAATATAATTTTTCTGGCCTTATTGATCTGCTCAGCCTCTGAGATGACTTCGGCCTCCACACCAATATGCTTGAGCATATTTACAATAGAGCCAATATTACCGCAGCCATAGTTGATGATTGAAATAGTCATTATCTATATGGCCTAATTGCCACGTGGCCTCGCAGGGCAACCGAAAACTCTCTGGTTACGCTTTACATCTTTATTTAAAAAACTCATCGCGCCTATCACTGATTTATCCTCTACCGTAACACCCATCTGAATGATACTGTTGGGACCAATGTAGACCCCATTGCCAATTTTGGTGGGTGCCTTTTCTGTGGGCGCCTTACCCATGGAATTAGACCAATTAACTGTACTATGGGTGTATATCTGTACACCAGCACTGATACTGCAAAAGTCCCCGATTTCTAGCCCAGCGGTCCCATCAAGAATCACATTTGGCCCTATCCATGTATTTTTACCTACACGTACGTCACCCAAAATCAAAACATTGTTATAACAAGACGCCCCTTCACCAAAACCATAGAATTCAGCAGTTTCCCAGCGATCAGACAGTAAGTCGTTAATAGAAACGTGACGATTGAATTTCTCAAAAACTTTGGCTCTTTGTGAGCGAATCAATGCCTGTAGTTCATGAAGCTTATCGTCTTCCATAGGTTTAACCTTGAATCAATCAAACAAATTCTTTAATTGCATATGTTACCATCTTGACATCGACACCGGTGTAACAGGGCAAAGTTATCGTATTACTTTCTAACCACTGCGAGTTTTTCTGTAGATCGTCATACTTATCTAGATAATAAGTTGTTGCGCTAAGACAATAGGTTCCCAATGTCGACTCAATATCTTGGGCAGCTAAATGATCAATGAGCTCGTCCCTTGACAGCCCCCTAGGAACCGTAAATATTAATGACTGGACATTGTGATGCACATTGACATCTACCTTTTGCCGGCTAAATCCCAACGGCTCAAGCGCATTAGCGTATTCACAGGCAATATCATTACGCTCCTTGGTAATTTCATCTAGCTTTACAAGCTGCACCCAACCCATCAGAGCCTGTATTTCGCTCATGCGATAATTGTAACCGTAATCTACAAAATCCAGACCTCGACCTTTGGTGCCCGATGCGCCGGCAGCTAACTTAGTAGTCAGCCAGTTAGCATATTGGTCATTATTGGTCAGGATGGCACCACCCTCTCCTGTGGTCAGAAGTTTACGTGGATGAAAGCTGTAGCAGGTTAGATCGGCAATAGCTCCAACCTTGATATCATCAACAGAGCTACCGATTGCACAAGCTGAATCCTGAATCAATGGTATGTCATAGCTACGGCATATTTCTTTAAGCCGCCCAATACCTGAGGGGTTACCCAAAGCGTCCACCGCAATTACGCCAGCGAAAGTACTATTCAGCTTTTTTTCTAAATCGACTGGGCACATGTTGTAGGTCTGCAAGTCCACATCGATAAAGACTGGTGTAGCACCCAAATCTTCAACCACATTACATGTCGCAGGCCACGAAAAATCCGACACGGCAACCTTATCTCCAGCTTTTACACCTATTGCTTTAAGAGACATAGTAAGCGCAGTTGTCGCTGAGGTCGTTAAAAAAGCATGCTTAGCGGCAGTATAATCTTTTAGGCCTGTGACAAATTTATCAACATGCTGACCCTTAGTGAGTTGCCCCGAGTCAAAGATCGTCCTGAGATCATCCGCAACTTCGTCAAACCCAATATAGGGCTTTATTAATTTTATGCGGGTACTCATTGATCACCCCTAAATCTGGCCTTATACCAATCCAATGTTTTGGCAAGCCCCTCATCAAAAGGGGTTAGATCATAAGTAATCAATTTACTAACTTTGGCATTACTGGCATTGTGAGTCTGCACATCTGCGCCCCGCGCTTCTTTAGACAGTACCTCTCCGGTGTAGTCATAATGAGTAATTATCTTATCTAGCAAGATTTTTACCGAGCAACAATTATCCGTTGAAATATTAACACTCTCACCCGATGGCATTACCGTGAACAATTTAACCACCGCGTCAACGGTATCTGCAACATAAATAAAGTCGCGGCTCTGATCACCTGCACCATGTATCTCTGGCGGTATATTATTATGAATGCGC
>Ga0209533_1002027_pt1 | contig 18724 bp, 7 predicted proteins | sample COG_04_FD_184748 | JGI IMG/M metagenome (GOLD analysis project Ga0209533, IMG submission 184748) | Pelagic Microbial community sample from North Sea - COGITO 998_met_04 (SPAdes) (version 2) | ecosystem: Environmental > Aquatic > Marine > Neritic zone/Coastal water | place: Helgoland, sampling...
GATTCCTATAGTAGAAGAACCTGTAGTTGATAAGAAACTTGACCAACAGATTGGTAATTCACCAGCTGAGTAATTCTCAAATCCTTCACATAAGTCAACAACAGGTGCACAATCAGTACAAAATCTTGTTGGCCCTATCCATAAACTTGAATCACCAGCTCCACAAATACTCATTAAGTATACATCATAGCAAGTACTATTTACTAGACCATTAATTACAGCAGGATTTGTAGCTGAAGAAACCTGAGTTCCTGTTCCTCTTGTAAATCCTGGAGCTCCATATTCAAGAATCCAAGAAATATCATTAGAACCATTTGTCCAACTTAAGTTAGCTGTTGTTTGTGTTGCACTATCAAATGTTAATTTTAATGGTCTAGGACAAGTAGGCACTTGAACAACAGCAAAATTATCTACAAACGCATCATTATCTTCATTAGAGATAGAAGACTCAGCATACAATCCAAATCTTACTTGACCTGTATAACCTGCTGCTGTTAAATCATAATAGAAGTAATCACCTGCAAAAGAAGGCATATTAGCAGTATCCCAAATTTCAAGGATATTAGTATCAGACCAAGTTACTCCGTTATCTGGAGAAATAACTAATACTAATTTATCATCTGATCCCATAAGTCCTCCCTGACCTGTTGGAGCAGAAGCATTAAAATAATCTGTGATAGCTACATCAAATTCTACCTGGTAAGGAATAGATCCATTTCCTAAATCAATAGATGGAGATAATAACCATTCGTATTTATTAGTTGACCAAATATTCATGGATGCTGAAAGAGTATTTTGTCCATTATTAGCAAAATTTGCTCTGTTACCCCAACCAGAAGTTCCAACAGTTAATGTTGAAGCTACGGTAAGAACTCCTGTGGCTTCATCCCAGCAAGTAGGATTGTTATTAAACGTGTAAGTTGAAAAATCCTCTAGATATGGAGGTGTATAAAAAGAACATGGTGTTGTAAAAGTATAAGGACCAACCCATACACTTGTGTCACCAATCTTACATATACTTCTTACATATACATCGTATGATGTTGATGCACTTAGCCCTCCAAAGTTTGTTGAATCATTATTATCATTTATAATTGTTCCAGTTCCTAAAGTAAAACCTTGACTACCATATTGTACTTGATATATACTATCTCTTCCAAAGTCAACCCAGCTTAATCCAACGGAGTCAAAAAACAACAAGTAATGAGACAATGAAGTTGGTTCTGGACAACTTGGAACTTTTTCAATTTCCATATTATCAATAAATAAATCTGGACCAAATCCTGAAACTCCAATAAATCGCACTAGAACGTTTTGATTCATATAAGTTGCAGAATCCAAATAAACTACTTCATTTACAAAAGAACCTGGTGCAGTACTTGCCGCCCCGTCATTAGAATTAAAACTTGGGCCTTTGTCCCCATATACTTTAACCCATGTTGAAGAAGTGTCAATTTTAACCTGAACTTCTAATGAATCTAATGGATAAGATGCGTTATATAAGTGTGACCAATCAAATTTCAATCTTGATACGTCATTAACGTGAATAGGCTGTGATGTCATGTGAAAGTCACCTGAACTTATTCCCCAAAAGTTTGCTTCAGCAATACCTGGAGGAGTCGATCCAAAAGGAGTGTATGAATTCCATTGATTTACACCACCGTTAAGATCCCAACATATTGGAGGCCAAGTATTGAAATCCATTAAGTAAGGTATCGTATCATTAATACATACAGTTGTAAACGATATTGGTCCAATCCATTTAGAAGTATCTCCAACAGTACAAATACTTCTTAAATAAAGATCGTAAATCGTACCTGGAATTAATCCTCCAATTCCCGTGGTTCCACTAGAAGTATCAGTTTTCATTGTTCCAGTTCCTAAAGCAAAACCTGAATTACCATATTGCACTTGCCATGTACTATCGAACAATCCATTTACCCATGCAAATCTTGCGGAATCGGAAAGAACAAATAGATTAGAGAGTAAAGAAGGCTTAGGACATGTAGGTATTTTTTCAATATTAACATTATCAACAAATAAATCTGGTCCATAATCTGAAACTCCAACAAATCTTAATAACACATTTTGCCCTACATAAGTAGCAGAATCTAAATTAATTATCTCTTCTTTAAATGAACCTGGAACTGTATTCCCAGCACCATCATTAGATTCTAATCCCGGTCCTGAAGCACCCCATAATTCAACCCAAGTAGTAGAAGTATCAATTCTTAATTCCACTCTCATTGAGTCTCCAGGATAAAAAGTACTATATAAGTGAGACCACTCAAAAGTTACTCTTGCTCTCTCAGAGATATGAACTGGCAATGAAGTCATAAAATAAATTCCTGTTGAATTACTCCAAAAATTTGCTTCTGCTACTCCAGTTGTAGCGGCATAAGGCGCCCATGAAGCACTACCACCAGTCAAGTCCCAACATAAAGGAGCCCAAGAGTTATAATCCATTAAATAAGGAATTGTATCAGAAGTACAATTTGTTAAGAAAGTATAAGGTCCAGCCCAAGCTGATGTATCAGAACCTGTACAATATCCTCTTACATAAAATGAATATTGAGTTGCAGGAGATAATCCAGTTAAATTTAATGAATCCACTGTTACGTTGGTATAAGTACCTGTTCCTAATGCAAATCCTACTGTACCGGTTTCTATACTCCAAGTAGTACTTCCAGCTGGTCCAGCATTCCATCTAGCCGTAGCAGATATTGCTGTTACAGCAGTTGCAGTTAACGAAACTGGTGGTCTACAAAGGGTAAACTCTCTTACACTAATATCATCTAATGCTAAATCTTGATAAAAAGCAGACCCAGATGTGGTAGCACCAGGCTCTGCTCTAAACCTAACTACAATATTATTTGAGACTGGCACATATGCAGCCAAATTGTAATAATGCTCTGACCAAATTCCTAAATTATCTTGTTGAAGTGTGTCAATTGTTGCCCAAACTGTATCGTTATAAACTTCAACATACACTTGGTTCAAAGGACTTAGCGGGTTAGCGCCTAGGTGATTATTAAACCAAAAATTAAGTTCTGGAATAGTTAAAGCAGCTACATCAATTGTATCTGATTCTAATATTACACCTGCATCTGTACCCGAAAAATCCATCCAAGCAAATGTACTTCCTGGATTTCCAGTATGATCAGTAATGTTTGAAGCATTATACCCCATTATACCAGTAAAAATCCATGGACCACCAGTAGTATTACTTTGATTCCATGTTGCTGGAGTAGAAGTTGTGTTAAATTGCTCTACAAATGGAGCTGTTAACTGTGAATATCCACTAAAGTTTATGAAAACAAGCATTAACGAGACTAAAAAGTAATTTTTTTTCATGTTGTATTTTTTGTATTGAGTTATTTAAAGTCAACCAAGTTAATGAATAAATTTTAATTCGACAACAAAATGTTTAACTGTTAAAAAATAAAACAACTCCTATATTTCAACACAAAATCAAGAATAATATCTAATAATGAATCAATTCCAAAAAAAAGCCTCCTTGAACATTCAAGGAGGCTTTTGTAATTAATATGTTTTAGTTAAAACTTACTGAATCACTATTCTGTGTTGCTCTAGCTTACCATCACTTTGTAATAGTAGTAAGTATACACCTGCATTAAGCTTTCCAACTTTGATTTGCTTCGTTCCATTCTCGTTAAAGTAGTACTTACTGTCGTAAACTACTCTTCCCTGAATATCCATAAGCTTTACACTAGATTGTTGTGCATCTCCAATGTTCTGGATTGTAAACTCTCCATTGTTTGGATTAGGATAAACCTTGAAACTATTGTTAAAGCTAATTTCATCAACTCCTAAATAAGTAGTATCTCTTATCTGGAAGTTATCAAAACTAAAGTCATTAGACTGGTTTGATATTGTTGACGCTCCATAGAATCCAAATGTTACATATCCTGAAGTGTTTTTCATTTCAAGAATAACATGACTTGGAACATTAGTTGGCTCATTTGAAGTATCCCACTGCATGATAATATCTGCTTTTTTCCATGACACACCTTTGTTGTAAGATACAACTAATGCTACAGTATCATCAGGTCCAAATCCAGATGGTAATCCTGTACCAAATGCTTGAGTAAATGCTACATCAAATTCAATAATTCTAGCAACATTAGGATTAGGTCCAAAGTTAAACGTTGGTGATATTAACCACTCGTTTCTATTTGTAAATGCAACATTCATTCTTGCTGCTCCTGTTGTTCCATTATTTGCCAATCCGTCTGGCTCCCATAAACTTTCTCCTGGGGCTAAAAACGATGGTGCTGCTCCTAAAACTCCATTTGCTTCACTCCAACATTGTGGTGTAATATCTTCTGGGAAAGCACTTGCATAATTTGCAAAATCTTGGAAGTAAGGTACAGCAACTCCATCAGGACATCCTGTAGAACCACAGTGTGGTCCTGACCATGCACTTGTATCTCCATTAGTACATATTGCTTTTACCCAGAAACAGTATTCTGTTAATGATTTTAATCCAGTAACAATTTGAAGGTTAAATGGAGTAGTAACCGTATCTCCTCCAGCAGTATTAGTAATTGGGTCGTATCCAGAAGGTCCATATGCAGTAATGAAACTTGTTTGACTAGTATCTAGGTTCCAACCTACTCTCAATGTAGTAGAATCTTGACCAGGATTTAAGACAGTTACAACTGGTGCTTTTTCACACGATGGTAAAACTTCCCAACAAAAATCATCTATGTATACATTATCATAAGTTGCTCCTGGAGCCCATAAGAAAGCTATATAAGTGTCTGTTCCTGTATAACCAGTAAAATCTACTTTGAAATTAGTATACGACCCCGTATTTAATCCTTGCAGAGTTTGGAAAGGTGTAAATGTTCCTGGATTAGTAGGATTTGTCATTGTTCCAATTGTTACTGTTGTATCTCCTCTCATCCAGAAATTCGCTCTATGCGTTCCTACTGATAACGTACTTACCTCTGGTGCTATCAACATCATTGTTGCATTTGCATCATTTTGGTTGTACATCCTTACACAGTTCGTTCCGCTATTTGCATTGAATCCATAAGTTTGAATATAGGCAGCTGTTGCTGTTGTGTTAATAAAACTTGTCCAACATAGTGGTAACGATCCTACACTTGCTGATTCAAAATCAGTACAGTAATCTGGTAAAGGTGCACAATCAGTACAGATTGTTGTTGGTCCTTGCCATACACTTGTATCTCCAACTGAACATATACTTCTTACCCAAAACTGGTAACATGTAGATGGTGTAAGTCCTGTAACGTTTACTGGGTTAGTTGTTGAACTAACTATTGTTCCTGTTCCTAAGGTAAATCCAGCTGGTCCGTACTGAAGTTCCCAACTTACATCATTTGGTCCATTTGTCCAAGTTACGTTAATGTTGGTTGTCCCTGATGTTCCTGCTTGGATTGAATATGGGCTTGGACAAGATGGAATCATGTACTCATCTGCTCCAATGTCATATCCTGTTGATGGAGATAATGGTCTTACATCACCATCAATATCATCCATAATTCCTAATGTTGCATCTCCATTATCGTAAGCTATTGCTCCTAATAAGTGAAGGTCATCTCCTGCTACAAATCCAGGGTTACCATATAAACTATTACTATCTAATAAACTTCCTGCTTGGTGTAGAGTTAAGTTAGCATATGTTTGATTGTTATATCTAAATGGTGTTGTTCCTGAAGAACTATACACATTATAATCTAAGTGAGAAAGGAAAGTTGTGTTAGATGCTCCTGCTGTTGCATCTAAAGCAAATCCACCTGCACTGTTTACAAATATATTATTTCTAATGTCTACGTTTCCGTATAATGTAGAAGTTGAACCAGTTAAATACAATGCTCTTGTATTGGTTGGCGAACCACTTCTTACGTGAATAGAGTTATGATAAATCTTAGTGTTTAATGCATAATTCACATACATCCCATATGCTGATCCAGTCGCAGTTTGATTTGCAGAAAGAACGATCATGTTATTTGACACTTCATTGCTTGTTCCTGCATACCTTCCTACCATTATTCCGTAGTTAGTTGATGTCGAAGTCATTTCAATATCATTTCTCTTTACTGTTGAATTATCTATGTAATAAGATAAAATTGCATAACCAAAAGATGTTGATCCTGCAGCTTGCTTGATCAAGTTATCCTCAATTGTTACCGTATCTTGGTAGTAGAAGTAAGTACCATAAGATCTAAATCCTAATACTTTATTATTAGTAAAAGTTAAGTTATTCTCTTTGGTTGTAGTTCCACCACCCCACCAGTAAACTCCGTAAGATCCACCATTAATGGTGTTGTTGTCAATTGTTACATTATTTGACAAGTTTGATGCTCCAGACTGGTTGTAAATAGCTGCTGCTAAACTAGAAGTAGAATTTGTATTTCCATTAATCTCACAATTCTTAATTGTAATGTTATTGGCTGTTGTTGGGAAATAGAATCCATAAGCATAAGTAGCACCTGTTGGATTAATTGTTAAACTATCAATGATGATATTCTCAACTCCATCAAATCTTACAACATAATTATTTAAAGTTGCATTTGCACTATAAGTCATTATTGCTGCTGCTGTATTTGTTGGGTCAGCTTTAAATGTAACTGTGTTTACTGGACTAGATCCAATAATGCTAGTAAGATTTACTTGCTCCGTATAAGTCCCTTGATTTACATGAAATGTAGTAGGTCCTGATACTCCACAAATATTCAGTGCATTCATTGCATCTGCAAAAGAATTATAGTTAATTCCTCCTGTTGGAATTGTATTATCAATGGTATATAATCCATTTAGTGAAGACACACATCTTGTGGTAAATGTATAAGGTCCCATCCATAAAGAAGTATCTCCAATACCACAAATACCTTTTATATACACATCATAAGTTGTAACTGGAGTTAATCCAGAAATTGTAGTAGTATCGTTACTTGGCTGAGAAGATGTTCCAGCTCCAGCTGTATATCCTGTAGGTCCATATTCTACTATCCACCCTGTATCATTTGCTCCAGGAATCCAAGTTATATCACCTGATGTTGCTGTTAAGTTAAATGAAGTTGTTCCATATCCTACTGGACATGTTGGCGGAATGTATTCATCAGCTCCAATATCGTATCCAGTTGAAGGTAATATTGGTCTAGCATCTCCATCGATATCTACCATTACTCCTACATTGGCTCCAGCATCTGCTGCAACTCCTCCTTGTAAGTGTAAGTCTGTTGATGAGAAAAAACCTGGAACTGCATTGATACTATTTGAATCTAACCCTGTTGCTGTTGTCCAAGCTGCTAGAGTATTATTTGCTCCATTTAAACTTAAGATGTTTCCACTTGAAGCAGTATAAATATTATAATCCATTCCTGTTAAGAAACCTGTAGTTGCTCCTGAATTAACATAAGCAGCAACTCCTAATCCAGAGTTAGCAAAAACGTTATTTTTAATATCTACGTCTCCATATAGTGTTGATGTACTTCCTAATACATATATTCCTCTACCTCCTGTTGCGCTTCCTCCTGTACAATTTATAGAGTTATGGTAAAAATTAATATGTTGCCCATACCCTAAATATACTCCGTAAGTAGTTGCTGTAGATGATGGCGAAGTCGAAATCATGTTATTCTGAATTTCAGACTTATTAGTAGCTGAACCATGAGCACGGTATAAATACATTCCATAGTTTGTTCCTGTTCCTGTTAAAGTTACCTGGTTAGCTTTAATCTTCACACTGTCATTATAATATACATATAATCCATAAGAAGTAGAAGTTGCTGCTGGCATTTGCTCTATAATATTGTTTTCAACTATTCCACCACCTTGGTAATAGAACATCATTCCATATATTCTCCAGTTCTTGATTTCATTACCTTTAATTACGTTTCCTATTTCTTTGGTAGTTGTGTTTCCACCATACCAATACATACCATAGTATCCATAATTAAGTACATTGTTTTCAATAGTACAATGCTCAACATTCACACCTGTTTCATTACGGATAGGAATACTTAATGAACTTGTAGATGTTGAACTTGCATTAATCTCACAGTTTTTAACCGTTACATTTTCCGCACTGGTAAATCTTACTGCATAAGCATAAGTTGCTCCTGTTGCAGTAATAGTTAAACTATCAAAAGTTACGTACTCAGCTCCACTAAATTGAAGAACATAGTTATTTGCTGAACCTGAAGCAAATGTTAATATGGCTGCTGCTGTGTTAGCAGGGTCAGGCTGAAAAGTAATTGTATTTGTAGATGAAGCACCATTTGTCAACCCTAAGTCAACTTGTTCATTATAAGTACCTTGTCTTACATTGAAAACAATAGGTCCACAAATTCCTATTGTATTTAAATCTGCAATTGCTAAAGCGAAAGTAGTATAGTCAGGAGTTGTTCCTCCAATTGTATAAACCCCCGTTAAAGAAGGTTTAATAGCTGCAGAAGTTGAGTCGTTATTTGCTGTTGTGTCAATAACACCATTTGGCATTGTTGTCCAAACTATAAAGTTTTCTGTTGCCCCAGCAGTAAAGGTATGAGCTCCTAGGCTAACAATTGCCGAACTTGAACCAGTTCCTGCTGCAGTATCCAATAATGTTTTTAAATGAATAGGTGTTTGAAGTGTACCATTTTTTGACCAGTTAACCCATACCGAATCAATCTGATTTGTTCCGTAGTTATTAACCTGCACTTTTACCGTGTCTGTTCCTGGACAAATAATAGTTGGTGTGATCGAATTTGCACCAGCATCATTTGGACCTGTTGCAAATGGATAAGACAATCTTCCTGTTACACAAAATGAACTAGAAGAAAGACAAGCAGTTAAACCTGAATTTACAGAAGGATCTGCAACTGCTGTAATATTAATTTGATTTCCTGTTGCTGCCCATGCATTAATGGTAGCCATTGGAATAGTATAAGTAACAGAGTCAATTCCTGTACATTGAGTAACAAAAGCCGAAGTCCCTAAGGCAGGACCTGCTTCTCCGTTAAATGTAAGTATTTCACCTCCACTATTTAAATCACCTCTATAGATGATAGTTAATGTTCCATTTCCATTTGCATTTGGAAAAGTTCCAGTAAAGGCCATAGTTTCAGTACCTCCAGTGGTTGGATTACATTGTTGAGCTAACTGAACTTTGTAGCCTTGAGCATAAGTATTTGTACTAAAAAGCATTAAAAACGACATTGATAGCAGTGCCAACATTGAGTAAATTTTCTTCATTGTATAGTATTTATTGGTTAAAATTGAGTTGTAATTTCTCGAAAATAAGAAAATCAATTAGATTTGTCAAGCATTTTGGTTATTAAATGTTATTTTATACAGTGATGGGATTATTTTAACAAAAAATAATAGATATGTTTAAATAAAAACGTCTAAATCACTTATTCCTAAGTGATTATTTAGAAATTTAAAATCTCAAGTATAATTTGAATAAGACTTTTAGCCTAAAATAATGGTCGTAATACCTATATTTGGTCCAAATTAATAAAGAAACTAAATGAATTTATCTGGAAAGACAGCACTAGCTTCGGGAGCTACAGGAGGAATTGGAATGGCATCAGCAATAAATTTTGCTAACCTTGGTGCGAATGTGATATTGATGGCAAGGAATGAAGATAAATTAAAAAAGACCTTAGCAATATTAGATACTTCTAAAGGACAAAAACACTCGTATATCATTGCAGACCTTAGTAGTGATGAGTCATTAGAGAAGGCTTGTACACAAATAAAATCTTTGAAAATTGACATTTTATTGAATAATACTGGTGGACCTGCAGGTGGTCCGATAATAGATGCAAATCCAATTGCCTTTATCAATACATTTAACCAACACCTAATTGCTAACCATAAATTAGTTCAGGCAGTATTGCCAAATATGAAAAACCAACCTTATGGAAGAGTAATAAATGTTATTTCTACTTCTGTTAAAGCTCCACTAAATGGACTAGGTGTATCAAACACTATTAGAGGTGCAGTTGCTAACTGGGCAAAAACTATGGCTAATGAACTAGGTCAATTTAATATTACAGTTAATAATGTATTGCCGGGAGCAACCAACACTGGTAGACTAAATGAAATATTTGAAGCTAAGTCTCAAAAAACAGGAAAATCTGTTGCTGACATTAAAAAAGGAATGGAAGCAATTGTTCCAATGAATAGAATTGCTGAACCTGAAGAAGTTGCAAATGCTATTGGTTTTTTAGCTTCTCCTTTAGCTAGTTATATTAATGGAATTAACTTGCCTGTAGACGGAGGAAGAACTCCTTGCTTATAATCTTGATTAAATACGATTGATTCTTCTCAATAGTTTTCTAACTTTGTGGTTCTAAATAATACCATATACAATGTATAGATCGCACAATAACGGACAATTAAGAATTGAAGACGTAAATAAGGAGGTTACTCTTTGTGGATGGGTTCAAAAATCTCGTGACTTAGGAGGAATGACTTTTGTTGACCTTAGAGATAGATATGGAATTACTCAATTGGTTTTTAACGAAGAGTCTAACTCTGAATTGTGCGAAAGAGCTAGAAAACTTGGAAGAGAATTTGTGGTTAAAATTACCGGAAGAGTTACTGAAAGAAGTAGCAAAAACAAGAACATTCCTACTGGTGAAATAGAAATAGAAATTTCTAATTTAGAGGTACTTAACAGCTCTAAAACACCTCCATTTACTATTGAAGATAATACAGATGGTGGAGACGAATTGCGAATGAAATATCGTTATTTGGATCTAAGGAGAAATCCCGTAAAAGAGAATCTTATTTTAAGACATAAAATAGGATTATCAGTAAGAAACTACATGAATAACATGGAATTTCTTGAAATTGAAACTCCTTTCTTGATAAAATCTACTCCTGAAGGTGCAAGAGATTTTGTGGTACCAAGTAGAATGAACGAAGGTCAGTTTTATGCTCTTCCTCAATCGCCACAAACATTCAAGCAATTGCTTATGGTGAGTGGGTACGACAGGTATTTCCAGATAGTAAAATGTTTTAGAGATGAAGATTTAAGAGCGGACAGACAACCAGAGTTTACTCAAATTGATTGCGAAATGGCTTTTGTAGAACAAGAAGATATTTTACAAACTTTTGAAGGATTGATTAAGAATTTATTTGCTGAAGTACTAAAAGTTGAATTGCCAGAGGTAGTAAGAATGACTTATGCAGATGCAATGAAGAACTATGGTTCTGATAAGCCTGACATTCGTTTTGGAATGAAATTCAATTACATTACTGAGGCTGTAAAAGGTAAAGATTTCAAAATATTTGACGAAGCAGAAGACATCATTGCAATTACTGTAGAAGGAGGAAACTCAATTACAAGAAAGCAAATTGATAAGATTACTGATTACGTGAAAACGCCACAAGTGGGTGCGAAAGGACTAATATATTGTAGAGTAAATGAAGATGGAAGTTTTAAATCTTCTGTAGATAAATTTTATAACCAAGAGGAATTGGCTAAATGGGTTGAGATATCTAATGCTAAACCAGGAGATTTGATCATGGTTTTATCGGGAGATACGGCTAAAGTTCAGTCACAAATGAATGACTTGAGATTACACATGGGGAACATGATCGAATTAAGAGATGGAAAAACATTTGCTCCTTTATGGGTTCTTGATTTTCCTTTATTAGAATGGGATGAAGAGAGTGATAGATTTCATGCCATGCATCATCCATTTACCTCTCCTAAACAAGAAGATTTTGAATTGCTGAACACAAACCCAGGAGCTGTAAGAGCAAATGCTTATGATTTAGTAATAAATGGAGTAGAAATTGGAGGTGGATCGATTAGGATTCACGATAAGGAGATTCAGTCTCGTATGTTTGACTTATTAGGATTCACCAAAGAAGAAGCTGAAGCTCAATTTGGATTCTTGATGAATGCATTTGAATACGGAGCACCACCACACGGAGGAATTGCTTTCGGATTCGATAGAATCTGTTCTATTTTTGGTGGATCTGAATCGATTAGAGATTATATTGCTTTCCCTAAAAACAATAGCGGAAGAGATGTAATGATTGATGCACCTGCAAACGTAGATCATACTCAGTTAAATGAACTAAGCTTAAAATTAAATATTAAGGCATAAAAAAAGGGAGATCTAAATTGATTCTCCCTTTTTGAATAGTAATAAATTAGCTTAGTTAACCAGTGCTTTTTTATTAGCATTGTACATAGCTACAAAAGCAACAATTATAAGAATCCCTATTATCGTAGAAGTCCATGCTACACCACTAGCTGCACCAGTAAAATCTACAGGATCTACACCTTCAATTTCACTAAATTGAGAATTAATTTCTGACATAGTACTTTGAATTGTAAAAGCATTGTAAAGAGTAACTAAAATTGCGATTATACTTCCTGCAAGGTATAATGTGAAACCTTGTTTTTTTAGTCCCCACATTTGAATAGCTCCGAATAAACACAATCCAGAATAAACAAGACCAATGAGAGAAACTAAAATAGTTCCTGCTGGCATAAATGCAGATAAGGCAGAACTTCCTACTATTCCTAGTAAGCTTCCAAGAACACCGAGTCCTGAACCGATAAATGTTAAAATACATAATACAGTTAAAAACTGTGGTCTTTGGCCGTTATTAACGTCTCCTGAATCTATAATATCATCACTCATAATTTAATAATTTTTTGATTTATAATAACCAATGATAGTTAATAATGATGAAAGTTCAAAATCATTTTATTAACAGACTAGTGATATTCTATAACTTCAATTCCTTTTTTAAGTATTTAGCTGTATGAGATTTCTTTACTTTTATCAGCTCCTCTGGTGTTCCTGCAAAAAGCAATTCTCCTCCTTTACTTCCACCTTCTGGCCCAATATCAATTAAGTAATCAGAACTTTTTATTACATCCATATTATGCTCAATTACCAACACAGTATTTCCGTTATCTACTAATCTGTTTAGGACATTAAGCAACAACTGAATATCTTCGAAATGAAGGCCAGTTGTTGGTTCATCAAGAATATAAAAAGTGTTTCCTGTGTCTTTTTTAGATAATTCGGTTGCCAACTTTACTCTTTGTGCTTCTCCACCACTCAATGTAGTAGATGGCTGACCAAGAGTTAAATATCCAAGCCCAACAGATTGCAAAGTCTCTAATTTTTTATGAATTTTAGGAATATTTACAAAGAATTTTACAGCTTCTTCAATAGACATAGAAAGTACATCATTTACTGATTTACCTCTGTACTTAACCTCTAACGTTTCTCTATTGTATCGTTTTCCGTTACACACATCACATTGCACATGAACATCTGGTAAGAAATTCATTTCAATAGTTTTTACTCCTCCTCCTCTACACTCTTCACATCTTCCTCCTTTCACATTAAATGAAAATCTTCCTGCTTTATATCCTCTAATTTTCGATTCATTCATTTCGGCAAAAAGCGAACGAATTTCTCCAAAAACATTTGTATAAGTTGCTGGGTTAGATCTAGGAGTTCTACCAATTGGTGATTGATCAATTTCTATAACCTTATCAATATGTTCAAGTCCATCTATCTTTTTATAAGGCAATGGTTTTTTAACTCCATTATAAATGTATTCGTTAAGGATTGGGTACAAAGTTTGGTTTATCAAACTAGACTTTCCACTTCCCGAAACTCCGGTTACACACACCATGTTTTGTAACGGAATTTTTATTGTAACATTTTTCAGGTTATTTCCTGTCGCACCCTTCAAAACCAATTGTTTATCGTAATTATTTCTTCTCTCTTTTGGAATTTCAATTTCTTTAATTTCCTTAAGATAATCAGTAGTACTAGAAGATACTTTATCAAGATTTTTAGGCTCTGTAGCCACCAATATATTTCCGCCTTTAACTCCTGCTCCAGGACCAATATCAATAAGGTAATCACACTCCATCATCATGTCTTTGTCATGCTCTACAACAATAACGGAATTACCTATGTCCCTCAGTTTTTTTAACGATTGAATTAACCTATCGTTATCTCTTTGGTGCAAACCAATGCTTGGCTCATCCAAAATATACAAAACTCCTGTAAGCTCTGTTCCTATTTGAGTTGCAAGTCTTATTCTTTGTGCTTCTCCACCAGATAATGTACTAGAAGTTCTATTAAGGGTTAAATATCCCAATCCAACTTCAATCAAAAAGCTTAATCTAGTTCGAATTTCTTTTATGATTTCTTGCCCTATTTTAAGCTGCTTTTCATTTAAATCCTTCTCAATATCTTTGAACCAAATTACCAAATCAGCAATATCCATATCCGCTAATTCAAAAATATTTCGTTCGTTTATTTTAAAATAAAGTGCTTCTTTTTTCAATCTTGTTCCTTCACAAGAAGAACAATTAATTCTGTTCATGAACGACTTAGCCCAGTTTTGTAAAGAGCTTGATGAATCTTCTTGATAGCGAGATATAAAGTTTATAATCCCTTCAAAACCTGATGAATTCTCAGTGATTCCAGTTTGATTTTTTAATTTAAACTGCTTGTTTGTTCCGTAAAGTATTTCGTTAATAGCTTCTTCCGAAACTTCTTTTAATGGAGTGTTTACTGTAAAACCTTCCATCTCCAACAAAGCTTCAACTTGTCTAAAAATCCAATTTTGGCTGTATTTACCAAGTGGAGCAAAAGCTCCTTTTTTTACTGATAATGAATCGTCAGGGATAATTTTTTTGCTGTCAATTTCTAGCACAGTTCCCAGCCCTCTACAACTAGCACAAGCTCCATAAGGTGAGTTAAAAGAAAAGAAATTTGGTTCTGGTTCCTCATAAGCAATTCCTGTTGTAGGACACATGAGTGACTTACTAAAAAACTTCACATCTCCAGTCTCAAAGTCTTGAACCGATAGAGTTCCTTTTCCAAATTTAAAAGCTGTTTCAATAGATTGTTTCAGTCTATTTTCAGCCTCAGCATTTATCTCTAATCTATCAACTAAAATATCAATGTCATGGATTTTGTATCTATCCAACTTCACTTCTTCAATCAAATCTATTATTTCTCCATCTACTTTAGCACGGATAAATCCTTGCCTTTTAATCTTTACAAAAAGCTCTTTGTAATGTCCTTTTCTTCCTCTAACTATTGGCGAAAGCAACATCACTTTTTTACCTAAATAATCACTAGTGATTTTTTCAATAATCTGGTCATTGGTGTATTTCACCATTTTTTCACCAGTATTAAACGAGTAACCTTCTCCTACTCTAGAATAAAACAATCTTAAGAAATCATAAATCTCTGTAATTGTACCTACTGTAGATCTTGGATTTTTATTTACCGTTTTCTGCTCAATAGAAATCACGGGGCTTAGTCCGGTAATCTTATCTACATCTGGTCTCTCTAGATTTCCTAAAAACTGACGTGCGTATGAAGAAAATGTTTCGATATACCTTCTTTGCCCTTCGGCATAAATGGTTTGAAAAGCCAAAGATGATTTTCCACTACCACTTAATCCAGTAATTACTACTAACTTATCCCTAGGAATTTTAACATCAATGTTTTTGAGGTTATGGACACGAGCTCCATATACTTCGAGAAATTCCGTTTGGTTCTCCATTTATTTAGTTGGTTTTATTTCTTTAATACTTGTTTGCGACTTTATCGAATCTATCTTCTTTTCCACTTTGGGAACAGAATCTAAATTAATTATAACCGAATCCTCTACCTCTTCAATCTCCTCCTCATTATCCATGAATAATGAATCTTCTTCAAAAAACTCCTCAACATGAAAATCTCCTTTTGGAAATTTAATTGAGTACTTATTTCCTTCAGAATTAGGCAATTCATATCCTCTAATCCATGGGTTCAAATGACGCATTGTGGCGTAATTTGTTCCATTATCAATTGCAAACTGAGCTAAATTTGATATAGATGAATCTATAGTTACTGAATAGGTTCTGTATGGGTAATACAACTCCGATTTTCTTATTTGAAATCCAAAGTCATTTGAGTTAGATAAAATAAGCTTTGCAGCTAAAATTCTATACACATACCTTGATGTTTCTTTATTTAGATAAAGCTCATAATAACTATCTACTTTTTGCTTTGTAAGTTGATTATTAACTCCTCCTCTTCCCATATTATAGGATGCTGCTGCAAGAGACCAAGAACCAAATTGTTTATAAGCAGCTTTTAAATATTTACAAGCAGCTTCTGTTGATTTTTCAAGATTATATCGTTCATCAACAAAACTGTTAATCTCCAAATCATATCCTTTAGCTGTAGGTTTCATAAATTGCCAAAATCCAGCTGCTCCAGCTGGCGAAACGACATTATCTAAGCCACTTTCAATAAGTGCCAAATACTTTAAGTCATCTGGCATTTTGTTCTTTTTAAGAATTTTTTCGATAATTGGAAACCATCTATTTGCTCTTTTTTGAATTAAAAAAGTATTGGAATGCCAATAGGTATTAACCAATATTTCTCGATCTAAATTCTCGCGAACCATCAAATTTTCTAATGGGACTAGTTCATCAGCAAACTTTAATTTCTTTGGTAGTGGAATTGCAAAAACTTGATATTTACTATTGATGTAATCCTGATAATCTTTAATAGATTCCTCCGATTCTCCATTAGCCATATTTTCAACCCTAGGATCGGTTTTGGCCTTATTTTGATTGCATGATAAAGCTATCAAACAAACACTTACTGAAAAAATGTATAAAAAAGTCTTCATTAGAATTGAGATTTTAATTCATTAAAAGCAACAGAATTTTTGTCTTTTTCAGAAATAATAGGATTTTCAACCTCCCAGTTTATTCCTAAATCAGTATCATCCCAAGCTAAACTTCCTTCCGATTCTTTGTTATAATAATTGGTGCATTTATAAGAAAAAATAGTTCCTTCTTTAAGACTAGAAAACCCGTGAGCAAAACCTGGAGGAATCCAAAACATCAACTTATTCTCTTCAGATAATCTCACAGAAACATGTTCTCCATAAGTAGGTGAGTCCATACGAATATCTACCGCCACATCTACCACTTCTCCTTTAATAACTCGCACTAATTTACCTTGAGCAAAAGGTGGATTTTGGAAATGAAGCCCTCTTACAATATTAGCTCCTGACATTGATTGGTTGTCTTGAACAAAATTAACTTCTTTACCAGCTAAAGTATTAAATAGGTCATTATTAAATGATTCGAAAAAGTATCCTCTATCGTCCCCAAAAACATCAGGTTCGAGAATTAATAAATCTTTTATTTTAGTCTTAATTGCCTTCATATTTTTCCAATTTTGCAAATATACACATATTGTTACTAGCATTTTGTATCTTCACTAGTGAATACTGATTATAGTTTTGTTATGAAAAATATGCGCATTTTATTCCTTCTTTTTTCTCTTTTCCCTTGCTTTTTGTTTGGTCAATCAAATGAATATATTGTCTTCCTTAAAGGCAAAGAAAAACTAACGCAGAATAAGTTTGCAGAACGTTTTTCGCCAAGAGCTCAGTTACAAAAATCTAACTATGGGTACGATTTTTATGACCTTCCTGTTTCAAATACATATTTATCAGAATTATTAAAAGAAGGAGAAATAATTAATGTTTCAAGATGGCTGAATGCTGTTCATCTTTCATCTGTATTAAACCAGACCGAATTGGTTGATAGATTTTCGTTTATTGATAGAATAATCCTAATTAACCAGAAAGAGAGAGGTGAATTAGCAATTTTAGAAACTAAATCGACATTTTCAACTTCGGATAGCTCTAGTTATGGAAATGCTTTTGAACAACTAGAAATCACCAAAACAATTTCTTGTTTACATGATAATGGACTGGATGGAACTGGAGTATTAATTGCAGTTTTAGATGCAGGTTCCCCTGAATTAGATTCAATGAAAGCTTTTGAAACTCTTAGAAATGAAGGTAGAATAATTGACACTTGGGATTTTGAGGATAACGCATGCTTTGTTTATCATAAAAACTCTCACGGAACGCTTGTATCTTCAGTAATTGCAGCTCAACTTGACAGTAATTATTTGGGAGCTGCACCCAAAGCAGATTATGCTTTTTACCTTACCGAAATTGGAAGATTTGAAAGAAATGTAGAAGAATTTAATTTGATTCTTGGGCTTGAAAGAGCCGATTCAATTGGAGCAGATATTTGTAGTATTTCTTTAGGATATAGAAACTTTGATACGCTACAAGTAAGTTATTCTTATAACGACATGAACGGAAGTACAACAATTGCTGTACAAGGAGTGAATATTGCTAAACGAAAAGGAATCATCATTTCGGTTGCTGCCGGGAATAGTGGTAGTGGAGCAGGAACACTTTCTTCACCTTGTGATGCTGATAGTGTACTGTGTGTTGGAGCAATAAAATATGACAGCACAAGAGCTGGCTTCTCATCTGAGGGACCAACATCTGATGGAAGAATAAAACCAGATGTGGTTACAATAGGACAAGGATGTTGGTTTGTAGGATTAGATGACACAGCTAGATTTGGTAACGGAACTTCTTTCGCAACACCACTAATTACAGGAATGGTAGCTTGCCTTAAACAAGCTCACCCAAATAGATCAAGTTTTGAGATTATGGATGCTGTAAGAAACAACTCGGACAGAGCATCAAACCCAGATATTATTTATGGTTGGGGAATACCAAATAGTTGTAAAGTTGATTCTGCTCTAGCAGTTTTAGATTCGATTGCTTTAGGAATAAATGAATTAGAAAAATCTCTTAAATTTTCAATTTATCCTAATCCAACAAATGAATTTATCACAGA
>Ga0209533_1002028_pt1 | contig 18720 bp, 9 predicted proteins | sample COG_04_FD_184748 | JGI IMG/M metagenome (GOLD analysis project Ga0209533, IMG submission 184748) | Pelagic Microbial community sample from North Sea - COGITO 998_met_04 (SPAdes) (version 2) | ecosystem: Environmental > Aquatic > Marine > Neritic zone/Coastal water | place: Helgoland, sampling...
AAACTTATATGTAAGCTCATAAATTTGTAGTTTGTGCTTTGAAAAATTGATTAGAGCCTTAATTTTAACCCAACCAACCTTCTCTATCCAAACTTCGGTATTGAATGGCTTCACTAATATGAGTACTTTCAATGGAAGAATTACCTTCTAAATCGGCAATGGTTCTCGATACTTTTAGAATGCGATCATAGGCACGTGCCGATAAATTTAGACGTTCCATAGCGGTTTTTAAAAGTTGCATTGAGGCATCGTCTAGCTTGCAGTGCTTCCTGATTTGTTTAGTATTCATTTGTGCGTTGTAATGCACAACTTCTGAATCTTCAAAGCGTTTTGTTTGCAACTCACGTGCTTTGGTCACTCGTTTTCTAATGTCCACAGACGACTCCCCTTTTCGCTCATCGGATAATTTCTCAAAAGGCACAGGCGTCACTTCTATATGGATATCTATACGGTCCAATAAAGGCCCCGAAATTTTCCCTAAATAACGTTGCATCTCCGAAGCAGAGGACATCATGGGCGCATTTGGATCATTGAAATACCCACTTGGACTGGGATTCATACTCGCGACCAACATAAAACTACTCGGATAAGTGACCGTAAACTTAGCGCGAGAAATCGTCACTTCCCGATCTTCTAATGGCTGGCGCATGACTTCTAAAACCTCTCGCTTAAACTCTGGTAATTCATCTAAAAACAAGACTCCATTATGAGACAATGAAATCTCCCCCGGTTGTGGGTAACTTCCCCCGCCAACGAGGGCGACATTCGAAATGGTATGATGTGGTGATCTAAACGGACGTTGGGCAATCAACCCTTTTTGAGCACCAATACGTCCTACAACCGAATGTATCTTAGTCGTCTCCAACGCTTCATGCAAGGTCATTGGCGGTAAGATAGATGGCAAACGTTTTGCCAACATCGTTTTCCCCGCGCCTGGAGGACCAATTAAAATAATATTATGACCCCCAGAGGCCGCTATTTCCATACAGCGTTTGATACTCTCCTGCCCTTTCACATCTGAAAAATCAAATTCGGGATGTTCTAGATTTTTTTGGAATTCGGCACGCGTATCTACAATGGTTTGTTCTAGTTTTTTATTCTTATTAAAATAATCTATTACTTCAGAAATGTGTTCGACCCCGTATACTTTTAGACCACTCACTATGGCGGCTTCTTTAGCGTTTTCTTTGGGCAAAATAAATCCTTCAAATCCTTCTTCTATGGCCTTAATGGCAATGGGTAGTGCTCCTCTAATGGATTGTACCGTTCCGTCTAATGAGAGCTCTCCCATAATGATATAGCGCTCAATGTGATCCTCTTTAATTTGATTGGAGGCAGTTAAAATTCCCATCGCCAGCGGCAAGTCATAGGCAGCCCCTTCTTTGCGCATATCGGCAGGCGACATATTGATGATGAGTTTTTTACCGGGGATTTTATACCCATTATTTTGAAGGGCGGCGGCAATACGGAAATTACTTTCTTTAATCGCATTATCGGGTAATCCTACTAAATGGTAACCAATCCCTTTATCGACATTGACTTCGATTGTGATGGTATGTGCTTCCACGCCAAAGACAGCGCTTCCGTAGACTTTTTTGAGCATTTCAGTAAATTTGAGATTTTAAAACTAGTAAATATTACGGACTAATGGAACTTTAAAAATGGATTTGTTTTGAGGGTAGCATGAATAATAGGTTTTTGTGGTGCTTGAAAATAGTGATTTAAACCCCTGCAGATACTGCCGGTTGCCGCATCGTACCTCCTCGCAAAGACGATGCGTTTTTATCTTGATTCTTGGTTCTATTTTCTCTTCTCTGTACTCTTATTTTAATACTTAATACTCACTTCTTAATACTATTTCAAAAAAAAACCACCGCAACTAAATACGATGGTTTTGATTTTTATAGTTAATAATTTGCTGAATATATATTCAAGTCTAAGTCAAATTTTAAGTATCAATAGACTAAAACTTCAATTTCTCATTTTTATCCCACAGGCCCCAATAAGCACCAACATCGCCTTCGGAGCCCACTTTCCATGATTCATCAAACGAAGAGAAATAAAACATCTCTATATCTGCACTTGATGACCATTTTTGGGCATTTATAAAATACTGCATTGCATTTTCTTTAGACGAAAACGCGCCTTTTAAACTTCCGCCCTCACTCGGCCAGCCAGATTCTGTAATAATTACTTTTTTACCGTTTGCCGCATCTACTGCTTCACCATACATTTGTTGTGCGTGGTATAATGAGTCTTCGATACTACAACCTTCCCAGTAAGGATAGCAATTGGCTAAAATAACATCGCATGCTTCTGTAATTTTTGGGCGGTGTGAAAATTCATAATAGGCATCCACATAGCCTACAGGAATGCCTGGTAATGCTTTTTTCACTCTATTTATATAATCTAAAAGTTGTGCTTCTGTGAGTTCTTCACGGTACATCACTTCATTTCCAACCGCAGCAATATCTACACAGCCTTCTTTGGCTAATGCAATTAAGGCTTCTAATTCCTCTTCATTTTTTTCTAAATCATCGCCTAACCAAGCGCCTACTAATGTTTTTATGCCATGTTTATGCGCCACCCGAGGAATAAATTCATTCCCTTCAATACACGAAAATGAGCGTACCCATTTTGTGTAAGGCTTAATCACTTGCATACGTCTGTCCACTTGTGCTTCAGTGATTTTATTGCCAGGACCTTGACCATCTTCGTACATACTAAAACACAAGCCATGCATGCCCTTTTGTAATGTATCTTTCCATAGGGCTTTTAAACCTTCTGAAGACAGTTTTGTAAAATCAATCCCTGACTTAAAGGGTTGATCGATTTGTTTTAATGAAAATTGTTGACCTTCTTTGAATGACATAGTCCTGTAGTTTAATTATTGAAATTTTATAGTCTCGTTCTTATCCCAAAGCCCCCAACGTGCGCCTACATCGCCTTCGTGGTGTACTTTCCATGACTCATCAAATGAAGAGAAATAAAATAGTGGTATTTCATTGTGTTGCGCCCAATTGGCAGTGTCTATAAAATACTTCATCGCATTTATATCCGAAGGTTGGGCAGCTTTCGTGGAATCGCCTTCATTTGGCCACCCAGTCTCTGATATGATCACAGGCTTCCCGTTTGCTGCTTCTTTTGTAACGGCATACATTTGTTTTAAATACGTAGATGATTGCTCTATACTGCAGCCTTCCCAAAACGGATAGCAGTTTACCAAAATCACATCACATGCGTCTATAAGTTTAGGTCTTTCTACAAACTGGTAATAAGCATCCACATAGCCTACCGGAATTCCTGGTATTGCTTTTTTAACACGATTCATATACGCAATCAATTCTTGTTCAGTTAATTCATCGCGCATTAAGGATTCATTTCCTACAACCGCAATATCTACAAAACCAGATTTAGCAAGTTTTATCAACGCATTAATCTCTTTTTCGTTTTGATCTTTATCACTACCTATCCAAGCACCAACCATTGATTTTAATCGTTTTTCTTGAGCGATTTTTGGTGTATATTGATTGCCTTCAGTACAAGAAAACGAGCGCACCCATTGTGTATATGGCGCAATCACATCAATACGTTTGCTGATTTGAGCTTTAGATAATTGATCTCCGATATTTTGTCCTTCTAAATATGGACTAAAACACAAGCCATGCACACCATTATTTAAGGTTGATAAAAACAGTGCTTTAATTTCAGCCTCCGTTTTTGTTGTGAAATCAGTATCGGTTGAACTGTCTACTTGTAGTCCATATCCTATTAAAGAGGCGAGTTTATCAGTTTGATAGTAAGAATTTAGTGTTTGATCAGAGCTGTTTCGTTTATCTAATTTCGCTCTAACAATTCCTGCACTTTCTTCAGTAACGCTATAATTACGCATGACTAGCATAGCAATAACAGTTCCTAATATAGGAATTCCTGAAAACGAGAGACGTAGTCCTAACACAGCACCTTCAGGTTGAACGGTTACTCCAGAATCAAACCCTACTGAACTCATAATAACGCCGCTTAAACCACCTGCAATTGCAAAACCAAATTTAACCATCCACCAATAGATTGCGCCAAAAGCACCTTCTCTTCTTAGTCCCGTCTTGAGTTCATCTAAATCAATTACATCGGCAGTCATAGACATCATTAATAAAAATAAACTTCCAATACCAAAGGAGAAAAAAGGGAGTGCAAAAATAAACATATAAGGTTTTCCAGGTATAAAGAGAAACCAAAGCATCAAATACCCTAAAACAGAAATGCCTTGTGAAATCAAAAAGGCTTTCTTTTTCCCCATCGATTTAGACATCTTAGCAACGATAGGAATCACCAAAAAGGTAGTACCGAGAGCTCCTAAACAGCCAAAAAGTGTTGGCCAAATTCCAGCCGCTCCAGCATCTCCTTCAAAAAGGTGATACACAATAATAAAAAATGAAAAAGAGGCTATGGTCATAAATGCATTGTACACTAAAAAAGTAGCGATACATAGTTTTCTAAATGGTTTCATTTTAAACGCACTTACAAAACCAGATCCTATTTCTTTTAAACTATTTCCTATATTTTTTAAATTTAAAGGAGAATAGTCTTCGTCTAAAGTTGATTTGCTTTTAATAAATATACCTGGAACCATCGCAAAAATGGCGAAAATAACCCCTACCCAAATGGCAAGTGTTCGGGTCGCAACTTCTGCAGATTCAAACCATGTTGGATCATACATTATCACCCAAAACCAAGGGGCAATGACCCATGCCCATTGTCCTATAAATTGAGCAGTTGCCATGATACTTGTACGTTCGTGAAAATCATTGCTCATCTCATACCCAATTGCAACGTAAGGAACGCTAAATATGGTAATCCCCAAATAAAACACAAATGACCAAATCATAAAATAAGTGAAATTATAATCTACGCCATTCTCTCTAAACAATTGCCACATGATAATAAATGCCGCTCCCATTATAAGTCCTCCAAGAATAACATATTGGCGACGGCGTCCCCATCGCGATTTTGTGTTGTCCGAAATAAAACCCATAATTGGATCCGTAAAACAATCAAATATTCGAGGAAAAAAATAAATAACGCCCCACATCCATCCAGGAAACCCTAAATCTTGAACCAAAACTACCATAAAGATGCCTAATGCAGCTGGAAACATTTGATTGGCTAGCATACCTATTCCAAAGGCTACTTTTTGGCCGAATGGAACTTTTTCAGAATTTATAGACATAATGTGTTGGTTTTAGTTTGTGTGTTAATTTGTTAGTTTGATAGTAATACTGTTTGTAATGCTTGTGGTTGTATTGTTATTAATTTTGAAGTTTCTCCCAAAGAAAGTTCAAAGGATTTTAATGTTTCTCCTTCGTTAAAAACGACAACTGCAATAGACCCATCTAGGTTTTGAGCAGCAGTTACTTGTAAGTCTGCATCTGATTTATCTAAACCAATCACTTTTGCTCCTGGTCGGATATATTTACTAAAATGTGCCATCGTATAGTACAATGGCGTAAAGTATACTTCATCGTTTTCTGGATCGACAATGACAGGCGCAACACACCAGTTTTTAAACCAGTTTGGCCCGCCTTGTTTATCAAGTACCATATTCCAATCTACCCAGCCGTCTACCCAATTATTTAAGCAACCAATAATATCTCTGGCATATCGGTTAACAGGTGCATACTTAGGATGTAAATATTTTTTTTCTGGTGCTCTCCAATCAAATCCCCAATCTGTGGCTTCTTTGGACCAGTACCACTTGTCATCCTGCCATTTTGGAATTTCTGAGTCTATACAGCCTTCGGTTTCAATTAAGTATTTATTGGGTGCTTTTTCATGTGCGTACTGTAATGCTTTTGGGAAAAAATCATAAGTGCTTTCATACCAATGAATGGCAGTTCCAGCGTAGTAGTTAGAGGATGCGTCATCTTTATACATGACATCTACCCACTCTTTTAATCCATCTCTATTTTGATCGTATCCTAAAATTTTAATAGCACCCTTTCCTTCGTCTTCTAATTTTGGCCCTAAATGATTTTGAACAAAATCTGTTTCCTCTTCTGGAGAAAAGTGCATACTTTCCCAATTGTTACCATTTCCATGGGGTTCATTGACGGGAGTTAATCCCCAAATATCAATTCCTTCGTTATTGTAAGCCTCTAAATATTTTGAAAAAAACAACGCAAACGTATCGTAATGCTCTGTTAATAGTTTTCCACCAACATAGTTATTATTGTCTTTCATCCATGGCGGTGCCGTCCAAGGCGATGCTATAATTTTAAACCCGTCTTTGGAGATTGCCATAGCATCTTTTATCATTGGGATTAAATCATCTCTATCTTCATCTATACTAAAATGTTTTAGCTCATTATCGTCGGCGATTGGTGCATACGTATAGTTGTTTAATGAAAAATCACATGAACTAATGTGGGTGCGCGTAAGTGTATAGTTGGCGCCATCTTCACTAAAATAAGCGTTTAGTATCGTATCCCTATTTTTTTTACTCAAACGATTTAGTAAATAGGCGGAAGATTCTGTAAATGATCCGCCAAATCCCGTAATAGTTTGGAATTTTGTATCTGGATTAAGTTGAATTTTAGAAGGATTTTCAGAAGTTTCAAATGTGGATACTTCTGTTAACTTATTTCCATTAGCAGACGTTTCATAAACGGTTACTTCTAATGATTTTTTCGAGTTACACGCTGTAAGCATTACTAATAAAATTATAAAATGATGTATTTTTAAATGTTTCATACTAGTGTATATTTGAGGTTTCTGGTTTTACTGGTGGCAACTCAACTTCTAGAAGTAATGCTTCTTTATTGCCATTATAGGTTTTTGTGATTGGTTTTCCGCCTCGAGTTAGCCCATCAAAAACGCCTTGGTCAACTAAGTCCCAAAGCACATATTTCGCTTTGCCATCAACCGTAAATAAACCAAAATAGTTTTCAGATCCCCCAGTATTTTGGGCATCTTTCCAAGGTTCATCAAAAGCTTCAAAATAGAAACATGACATATTGTTTTGATTCGTCCACTGGCGCATATTATTATAATAAATAGCTTGCTTATACTCATCGGTAGCTTTTGAACCTTTTATACCATAAAACCTATTAGAAGCACTCGCCCACCCTGTTTCTCCAACATGAATTGGTTTGTCTATTCCCAAACTTTTCATATAACTCGCGACACTATCTAGTTGCGAAACAGCATATTTATTGGCGCGATTCATAGCAATATCTATTCGTTTCAAGCTAGACAGTTGTGTTTCTTTACCAAAAACACCCCAAAAAACTGGATTGTAATGCGTGTCGTGCATTGGATAGGTATGCGCAGATACATAATCAACCGCTTTTATTAATTTTGTAAGATCTTCTACATGGTATTGTGCGTCGCCTCCACCCCAAGATGCAAAATTATCTGAACTCGTAATCCAAAGGTCTTTTGATAACTTCCCTGTTTTCTTTAAATCTTGTAAATGTATAACCCATTTTAAAATTACATTAGGTTGAACAAAATAAGATGTTGCCCATTTCACCATAGATTCGTTCCCGACAGCAATAACTTTTACAATGTCTGGATACTCATTGGCCAGCGCTACGGCACGTTCAATTTCTTCTGCGTTCTGTTCGCTTTCAATTTCGTGGTTTACCGGCTTATCAGTCCAAGCATTTTGACAATCAATCCAAGCACCTAACATCATATACATTTCAAAAGTGGGGTCTTCATTTTTTAATTCGCGTATGGCTTTCAAAATGTTTGACGCTTGAGCTAATTGAACATTATATGTTCGTAACATTCTGATATTCATCGCATGAAGAATTTTCATATCTTCTTTTAGCGATTTAACAGTAGGTTGAAAATCTCTAGATGATTTACGATACCCTCCGTAAGAAATTGCCAGGTAATTTGAATTTCCTAATATATCTTTAGCGGTCACTTTTTTTTGTATTTGATCGGTTGATGTAAGCTTTTTTGGTTGATTTTCTTTACAGGACATTACGAGAAAAACAAGCAGTATTAAATTTAATATGTATGTTGTTTTTCTCATATTATCTTATAAATATTATTTTAAACGATTGTTTTTAATATGTACATTTAGTTGGATGACTTCGCCATTACGATTAAAAACATGGGCGCTTATTTCTCTGTCTAAGCTTAATGTATTAAACGTTTTGGTGCTTCCATTGCTAAAAATCACAGACAAACTGTCTTCTTCAGCAATTGTATAAATAACTGGTACTTGACAATATGTGAAACACAAAGAATCTTTCGAAATCAAAAGACTCTCTTTCTTCTTCGGCAAGGCTATATAATCAAATAGTTTATTTTCTTGTAAAAACTCATTTTTTCGTAATAACCGTGGATTGAACCCTAGTTTTCCATCTGACACAACAACCCCGAGTTCACCAAACCTTGATAACACATCTTCTTTTACTTGGCCAGTCATTCCTGGCTGTTGAGCGCCTTTGCCGGCTGGTGTATGCGAATAAGGATCGGTTGGGAAAGCACCATATAATTTTGGTGACTTATGAACTCCGATACCAGCATTTATTTCGTAATAATGATCTAATAAGTTACCTATATCAGCTGAATTTTGATCTGAATCAATTGCAGCTGTACAGGTTTCCAAAACTGCCAATTGCAATTTCGAAACCATATGCCAATAAATAGACCCTAATCCTTCATAACCATAAAATGTTCCTGAACGGCCAGTAAAAGCTTTATGATTAAAAACGTTTTCAAAAATCTGAAGAATTTTTGGGGTTTCTTTACGGATTAAGTCTGCATATGAGGATTCAGAAAGTTCCACCAAAGCTGCTTTAAGATCATTAGCATTTTTAAAGCTTCCATTAAAATGGAAAACACCATTAACATCTTTCTCTAAAATTTGTACGTTTTCATCAGTAACAAATTGTTGTAATAATTTTGAGGTTGAAACAGCTTCAGCAGAAATCGTATTACGCTCAATAAACCCTTTTAGTTCTTTATATGGATATAATAAATAACTATACTGATCTGGACGGAAAAGTTTGCTTTTTTTCATAGCATTCAATACCGTCAAAGATTCTTCACTAGATAAATATTTTGAACTTAATACTGCAACTTGACCTTCTAACATTTCATCTAAATGCGATATAGACACGCTGTTGGTGTCGTTTACGGTCATTAAATTATACGCATGGTATAAGTTATCTTCTCGTTTATTGACCGTAATTGAATGCTCTAAATACTCAAGACTAACAGTAATGAAGTCTTTTATATCAGTTATTGAGATGTTTTCTTTTCTACCGGAGAATGCATGCGTATAAATTTGATTTCTATAGGCGCTACCAGCAGTTCCTAAAGCATCTAAAATTAATTTACGATCTGAATCACTGAAACGTCCTGAAAGTAAATTTTGATTATTTTTAAACGTTGATAAAATCGCATCAAAAAATATTACTAACTCTTTAGATACTTCTACAAATTCCAAATTAGATTGGGCAATGACAGTCTCAAAGAATTTTAGGAAACGTCTTAAGTAATATAATGTTACCATAGAAACACCACTCCCCACTAAGGCATTGTTTGCATCATTCCATTCTGGGCGTTGGGTGTTCATCCAAATTCCGCCTTCAGGAATAAAGTTAGAAAGTTTTGCTAGGGTGGTTGCTAATATTTTTTCAATGAAATTAACTTTCACAATAAATCGATTCTCATCGCGAAGTAAAGCGCCATCAGCGCCAAGTTCTACGCGTTGTTCTCTAATTTTATGATCTAAGGCTTCGTCAAATTCAATCGTGTCTTTTGGATTTTCTAGTAAGGCATCGTAACTTTTTATTTTATAAGGTACATTTGCATATACAAACAAATCTTTATCGAAAAGCGTTGCTAATTTTTCTGGTTGATGTTTCTCTATAAACTCTAAAAACTTGAGTAAATAAATCACTTGATGATCACCCCAATATCCAATGTATGACCAAGGATCGTCTGGTTCGATCGTTTCCCAATCAAAACCGCCTTTTGTGACACGGTATGGATTGTAACCGTCAAAAGTAGTCGCATTTAAAAACTTATGAATCATACTCTCAATAAACGCAGGATACGAATGTGCTAAGGCTTCCCAGTTCTGAAAAATATCACGCCAGTTTCCTTCGTAATCAAGGATTTTTGAGCCATCTATTTCGCTTTTGGTATTGATTGAGAATTTATTCCAAGGACGGCTCGGATCACCATGTCGACGGCTAAATTTTAATGGCATATACTCAAAACATAAACGTCTAAAATTGGTGTCATCAACTTCATAAGCTAACTCCTGTAATGCAGAAAGTGAAAACACTTCAGGAAGTTTTCCTACACTGTCTTCAGTCGTTCTAGCCACCTTTTTATTGGCTTTTGAAAGGTAATTTTTGAAATCCCATTTTTCGATTTGATAATTGTTATCAAAAATCCCACCTCTCATAATATTGAACAAGGTATTTGCAAAATGACGGGTATCTCTAAATTTATCTGCTGAAAGTTGTAACCCATCAGAAGCAGCATTTAAAGCAATGAGACGGGTTGTTCCTTTTTCAATTCTTTGGTTTATCAAATCAACTAAACCATCGTTGGTTTTTATCTGATTAATCAATTCTGCAATGGCAGAATGATTCTTATTCACTTCCGCAACAAGTAGCCATTCTTTGTTTTCTTGAGCCGATAATACAATTTTAGAATTGATAAAATAAGCGCCTTTTTCAGCTTTAACATCCGTTTCTTCGTGGATTTCGTGTTGTTTTCTGAAGCTATCCAATTGTAGCGAGGACAAAAGATGTTTAGCATTCTCTAAGCCTAAAGACCAAACAATGTTCGCTTTTAGCGCTTCACTTGGCTCAGCTTTATCTACAATGATAGCACTTAATGCATAAATTCCTAAACCTGAACTTTTTTCTAACTCACTACGTTTGTAGGCATCTACTAAATTACTACTTGAATTCTGTAAATCGCTACCAACTCCGTAGGGCAAAATGTTTTGAATACCATCCAAAATATTTACTTCAATACTTGAATTCGAATTATTAATGAGTTTAGATTTTTTTATAAAACCAAAGGTGTTTGTAGAATTCCATTGGTATTGAAAAGTAAGGTCTAAATCGTGATTAATTTCTTCAAAGAGCACTTTATTACCATACTCGTTTTTATATAGATTTCGAGTGGTTTGATACTTTCCAGCAAATCGATCAGAAAAAGGTTCCCATAAATGAACTTCATTATTTTTTTGTACTTGAAAAATAGATTTACTACCCGTAATCTCAGCGGCTTCAGTAATCTTATCATCTGTGTAGTATGGAAATAATGCAAATTCTGAGTTTTTTCTTCCAGCGGTTAAACTTCCATTGCTGGAGATAAACATCCAATGATTAGAGTCACTCACTATACTCATAAAAAATGGTCTCATCTTGTCACTGTTTGAAATCTTGTAATAAATTTCGTTATCAATAGTAACTAAGGTTCCGTCTATATCTTTCGCTAGATTTACATCCTTATTTTTATCTAAAAAAATAGTTTTCTTTGTCATTTAATTATCTTTCAATACAAACCTCCATTGAATATTTTTAGAGGTTTTATAGTTCTTTAATATCTTTTAACCTTTTAAAGTTAATTCGTTTTATAAAAATTAATTTATAGTTTCAAAAATAAAAAAGGCTAGTCATAAATAAGTTGCTCCTAGCCTTTTTATTTCTATTTTAATTCATTTATTTTAAAAAACGAAAATTAGGGTGTTACTTTTACAGATATATTATCTACATTCAATCTAGCTGCACTATTAACGATTTCAATGAGGAAGGATAAACCTCCTTCTACTTGATTTGCATTTCCTGGCGTTGTAAACGTGAATGTTTTAGTTTCCCAAGATGATGTTGATATAGACGATGTATTGTCCGTAAGGATGTGTTGAGTTGCCCCTACTGTTCCTCCATCGGCGCCTTCAGAAAATGTAAATGCTTTTACAAGTCCACCTTCACCTAATACATCTGAAGCAATCATATCAAATTTAACAGTATAAGATGTGTTAGGAGTTATTAGACCTGTTCCAAATCGTTCCATTTTAAGTCCAACAGCAACTCCTGTTGCTCCTTGAAGTTCAGCCGATTGTGTTCCGCCATTATTAACTGTCGTAGAAATTGTTACGCCAGAGAAAAGTTGCCAACAACCTACATCACCTGCTTCAAAATCACCATTAGCTAATAACTCTCCAGCCGGGGCGTCTGGGCAATTGTCAGTACCGCCGCCGCCGCCGCCGCCAGATCCATCACCGTAAAGTTTAAGATCATCAAAATAATAGGTATCTGTGCTGGTTGTGTTTAAGTCAAAGAAAATAACTAGCTTATTGAATTTACCACTATCGGCAGCTGTGAAAGGGAACGTTAATTCTTCCCATCCGCTAGTAACCGAAGTCGTGAAAAACTTTTCGACATTATTACCTGCATTTCCAATCTCTTCTAACTTTAATCTAACTTCTGTATTTGCTCTTGCTGACCATACTTTAATTTTTAAGCCTGTATTCGCAGTGAAGTCTAATTTAGCATCTAAATCATATTGATTATTATCCCAAGGATTATTATTCCCTCTTACCACTTGACCTACTTTACATGAGCTGTTTACAGTGTTATCATAATCTGGATTGTCTACCCATGAGAAACCTGCACCATCAGAAATGAAATCTGCTGTTGGATCGGATTGAAATGTCATATTTAAATTAGCTGCATCATAAGATTCCGATGTTTCTGGAGTACAAACTACTGGACCCGTTCCGGTTCCGTATAATTTTAAATCATCAAAATAATAGGTATCTGTGTTAGAAGCATTCAAATCAAAGAACATAACAATCTTGTCAAACTTGTCACTGTCGGCACTAGTAAATGCAAAACTAAGCTCTTCCCATCCACTTGTAACAGATGTCGTTAAAAACTTTTCTACATTATTACCTGCATTTCCAATTTCCTCTAATTTAATTCTAACTTTAGTATTTGCTCTTCCAGACCATACTTTTATTTTTAAACCTTCATTGGCATTAAAGTCTAATTTTGCATCTAAATTAATTTGATTGTTATCCCAAGGGTTATTTCCAAGCTTAGTAATTTTTCCTACTTTACAAGAGGTGTTTGTTGCATTGTCAAAATCTGGATTGTCTACCCACTCAAAAGTAGCACCATCATCTGTAATACTAGCTGTTGGATCTGCCATAAAAGTTACATTAAAATCCGCCGCCGAAAGTGATTCAGCAGTTTCAGCAACGCAAGGCGCTGCAGGAGATTCGATTTGGATAATATCATCAAAATAGAATGTTCCGTCTGTTGTGCCAGCGCCATCAACAAATAAGGTCAATTGTGAAAAACTTGCAGCAGAGTTAAATGTAAAAATAAGTTCTTCCCATCCCGTACCCATATGGGTTGCTGATGCTTCTGTATTTCCTGCAGTTCCCTCTTCAAATTTCAATAAAACATCTACTGGCGCACTTGCCCAGAAATTCATTTTTATCGACTTGTCTGTTGTTAAATCTACGGGCGCACCCAATTCGAAAAACATACCTTCATAAGTAGCACCACTATTAGTAAGCGCTCCAACATTAGATTCTACAGCATTTGTACCTGAAAGATCTGGATTCGTAAGAATTTCAAAGCTTGTTCCATCAAAAACAGTAGTTTCATATGTCGTGTTTTCTAGATCAAACGTAATTGGAAGTGTCGCTATTTCAGGAATTGAAATTGTAATTTCATCTGTAAAGATATCAAACGCTCCAGCTACATTGGATGATTTTAAGACAATCATATAAGTTCCATCTTGATACACATTTACCGGATTGATAAGTGCAGAGGTACTTTCATCTCCAAAATCCCATGCGTATGTAGAGGCATTTGTAGAGGTGTTGATAAAGGTTACGGTTCCCGTATTTACATTAATTGTATGCGTAAACCCTGCCTTTAGTTGTGGCAAAATAGCTTCATCATCATCACAACCAACAAAACTGATTGCCAAGATTAAGATCGAAACTTGTTTAATTTTTTTGAATAAATTTTTCATTGTCTTTTTTATTAGTTGTTACTATTGTTTATATACTCTTACGTAATCTACAAGCATGTTTTGTGGAAACGTCTCTCCACTATCAGGATTTCCTGGGAAATTACCGCCAACCGCTAAGTTGATAATAATATAAAACGGTTTATTAAAAACCCAATCCCCAGTGACATCTGTTGGTTCAACTGCTTCAATTGCAGGGGAATCTTCGGTTGCTTCAGCAGCTTCAACTCCGTCGTTTAGGGTGTAAACAGCATCGGCTGGTGTGACTACAATATCAGAAGGTGTAATTTGATTGTACAAGACGTCGTCTATATAGTAGTTAATGTATTCTGGACCCCACTCAATTCCAAATATGTGGAAATCTGCATCATAACGGTCGTTTCCTAAGTCGTAACTTTTAGTTACTTGACCTTGAGGATCTGTTAGACCAGAATAGCCAGGACCATGGATAGAGCCACTTACCTTTGTAGGTTCTTGTCTTCTATATTCCATGATGTCTATCTCACCACATTGAGGCCATCCGTCTACATCAACGTTTTCTCCTAAGAGCCAAAACGCAGGCCAAAGACCAGATCCGCCAGGGACTTTGATACGGGCTTCAAAACGTCCATAAGCTTGAGAAAATTTGCCTTTAGTTATCAATTTTGCCGATGTATGAGACGATCCATTATAATCCTCTTCAATAGCGGTAATTACTAACAGCCCATTCTGTACGGTTACATTTTCTGAACGGTCTGTATAATATTGTAGCTCATTATTACCCCAGCCATCTAAGTTTGGACCCGTTCCGATATCGAAATTCCAAATTTCAGAATTAGGAGCACCTTCTACATCAAACTCATCCGCCATGGTTAGGTTTGAAAACGTTGCAACGGTTTGGGTTTCGTCTGTATCACAACTATAGACTATAAGAATGCTTACTAAGCTGAGCGTTTTCAACAAAATCGTTGTTATACGCATTCTCTTTTTATTATTTTTATTCATTTTTATCTTGTTTAAATATTTTCTTAATTATTATTCTTTAAAGAAATACATGTTATCGATGTGTAAATCAGTTACATTAGAAGATTTTATCCTTTCGATGATGATCAGATTGACTCCTGTCTTATCCAACCCAGTTTCTGATGTTGGTCTAAGAGGAATTTTAAAGGTTTTCCATACGCCACCTGTTTCAAAGGTTGCATTGGTTTCAGTATCATTGATATCCCCTGTTTGATCAGACCATTGATATGTTTGACCACCAATACGCTGCTGTTGTAAAGTTGTCTCAGCAGTATTTTCATTCTTCAATACAATAAGCATATCAATATCAGTTGGCAGGACTACAGGCATTAATATATCAATACTAAAGTGGGTCATTTCCGAAATATCTAAAGGAGTTGTAAGTTTAGTACCCACAAAATTAAAGTTCGAAAACTTAATTACATCTTGTCCATCTATAATAATTTCACCTCCTAGCGTGGTTTGATAAGGTTCCCAATAGCCATTAAAATAATCTACAGGAATATTTTCATAAGTGTCACTAAAAACAGAAATTACATCAGCAGCGTTTCTAGTTGGGGCTGGTGCAAGTTCAAACTCACCGACGGCATTTATCGTCAAAGAGCCTTCAGCTTCGACACCTGCTAAACTTGCAGTAACTACTGCTGTTCCGTTACTAACGTTAATCACTCCAAATTCATCTACAAAAGATATGTGTGGAGCAGAAGATTTAAAATCAAAGTAACTAGGTGCTACGTTGACTGTCTTATTACGACCGTTACCTAAATTAAATGTTTGTGTGAGGTTTGATAATTCTAAACTAATTCCTGCAAAGACATCTTTAACAACATCTTCACCATTTTCAATAGCGGGTCTTAGTTGACCGATGGTTCCTAATTTTTCAAATTTTAATTCATCAATCCAAAAGGTGTAGGCATTGCCGCCTGTGTTTTGAGTCCCTGCTGAATACCAAAACAATCCTCTTTCATCAAACAACTTTGAAGCGTCTGGAATTGGGATGACGTATTTTTGCCAGTTGGTACTTAAGCTCAAATTTGTTTCATTGACTTGATATTTATTAAGACCAAAATCTTGTCCGAACCCTATTTCGCCAATGGCAACCCCTTGTGAAGCTTTCGCCCAAAAGGTTAAAGCATCGAATTCGGTAAGGTCACGTCCAGCACCATCAACTCTAAAAATAGCGCCTGCATAGGTTCCTTCTGGATCGTTTTCATTTGGCACATCAAATCGCATAGAAGCGGCACTTTCATAGCCTTCATTTTCGTCTACTGACCAAGCATCAGCTTTAGAGCCTAGGTATGGAAAGTAGAAATCACTCCCAAGTCCAATAGGAGAATCTGTAAAAATCTCGCCTGATTTTGCTAAGTGTGCAAATTCAATCTGGTCCGAAATATCTCTCTCACAACTCGTCATAACTACTAAAAGTAATCCCGTGAGGAGTATGATTTTTGAATACATAAATTTTATATTTTTCATTTTTACGGTTTTTTAGTTTCCAATATTAATATGTATGTATGTTCTAATTTCCCATTCGCTACCATTTCCAAAGCCAACGTTACTAATGGGTGGTACTGGAGGAAATGTATTCTCTGGTACAAAATTAGGCGAGTAACGTGGTGAGTTTTGATTTAATGAACGCCATGTACCTCGGATCCCAACTTGTGTGTTTGGAAGAATAAACCAATCCGGTTTTCCGACTGTTGTTGAAAAATCTAACATTAACTGAACTGGGAAGGTTAGATTAAAATCACGGTGGTAATCAAAAGGACCCCAGTCATTAAATTTGGCTGTATGTGTTACTTTTAGTTTGTTATAAATCAACCTTACATCACCTCCAAAGCGTTCGATTAAACGAGCATCGCTTCCATTTGCTTGCGCATTACCGGCATAAAGATTGGCAATAAATCCAAATTCTGGAGTTAGTTTAGATACGATCCGTGAATGTGCTTCCCACAAATCTTGTGCAGGTGCCGCATTTGGAAATGCAAAAGCAGTACGATTTGCTAAGAACCCAATAGCAGCATCTTGCGCAGTTGGGTGATGGCGGTAGATAAACCCTAAGTTAAAAGCAAACTCAGCATCTTCAGCTCGGTCGTTGTCCCATTCATACATCCATGTCCCAGGAGTTGGATCGTATGATAATAATAGTTCTCCAGCAGTTGTTTCTCTATTAGCTCTTACTGCAAACGGATCATCTTGAATATTTCTAAGACGTCCAGTGCCTGTGCCTAAATCATTTGGCATGGCATCTACAATTGGTTTTTGCCATAAAAAGTTAGGGGCGATTTGAAAATCGCCAAAGGTATATGTGAATCCAGAAAGGAAGTTGTTTTGATTTCCGCTGCCCGTATCTTTAAGCTTCCAACCTGTAAATGTTTGTGTTTGGTCTGCACCTCCGTTGGCTACTAAGCCCATGCTTGCGCCTTGTGCATACCATTTGAAAGCGCCTTTCTGATAGCTAATTTTTGCTTTAGCACCCCAGTTATCTTTTTCATTGACTTCGTCCGTGTAGATGATATAATTGTCTGTCGTGCCTTCCGCAATTTGAAATTCGCGACCGTTAAGAGGTTGCCCCCCCCAAATACCACCAACATCAAAAATAAAATCTCCAAATTTTCTAGTTGCATGTAATGTGACTCTACGTGTTTTTGGAAGTGGTACAGCAATAGAAGTCACAGCCTCGCCAACATCATCAATATCTTCGTGGTAAACGCCAGTCACGTCCCAATTTCCGAAGCGTTTGCCATACTTTAATAGTATCGCTGGGTTTGCACCCCACCATAGTTGCGATCCAAATGCGGCTTTTAATCCGCTTAAAGCGCCTTTACCATCAACTTCAATACCTAAAATTTCACCATTGTACAAATCTAAGTTTGGGCCATAGTTAGCTTCACGATACAATCCAAAGAAATCACCTTCATAACTCCAGTGGTAATGCCCTGTTCTGTAAAATCCTCTTAAATTAAAATCCTTAGCATTCCAATCAAACTCAGCATTGTATATTTTTACACGATTAGGGTCTGTAATTTCTACATTTCCATCATCTGTGTTCACCGCAAATGAACGGCCTGTATTTTCATAAAATATTTCGTCAATTGGATTCTCTGCAACATTACCAAGAATATTGAAATTAACATTGGCACGCAAATTAGACGTTGGGTTTCCTTCAACCCCTATATAATAGGATTGCATGTGGTCAAATCCAAGTTCATTTGGATAGCCATTTGCATCGGGTTTAGCGTTATCTGGTGTTGTAATTAAACTACCGCCCGTATTAAAGGTTGTAAATTCAGCTCTCAGGTTGCTTAACTTAATTTTTTCATTTCCCCCTAAAGCAGCTTTGTCGCCTCTAGCACGAAGGACTGCACTCATTAGTTCAATGTTTTCAAAGTGATTCGTTACAAATTCTGCATTCACGCCATCTTCATAAGGATTTAATTGGTGTGCCTCCTTTAAAGCATAATAAGATGCACGTGGATATAATGTATAAAGACCTCTAGAGTTTGTAGGGCCTTTGGCACAAATACCAAACCACTCTTCATTCATGTTATTTTCGCCTGGTGAAAAATCAAGTTGGTAACCTCCATTTGACCAAGATGCATTGTTGTCATGAATTTCTAAATTTTTAGTTTGTCCAAATTTCCACCAGCCATCACTAAACTGAAACGTGAATCCTCCAATTGC
>Ga0209533_1002029_pt1 | contig 18720 bp, 11 predicted proteins | sample COG_04_FD_184748 | JGI IMG/M metagenome (GOLD analysis project Ga0209533, IMG submission 184748) | Pelagic Microbial community sample from North Sea - COGITO 998_met_04 (SPAdes) (version 2) | ecosystem: Environmental > Aquatic > Marine > Neritic zone/Coastal water | place: Helgoland, sampling...
CATTTTCTCCAATTGTTACTGTATTGTATTCTCTTCCTGCTTCAGCAAATCCATATCCAGCAAAATGTTTGGCACAAGCTGCAATGGTTAAATCATCTGACAAGTCATCTCCTTGAAAACCTTTGATCCGAGCTACTCCTATTACACCATTTAGGTAAACATCTTCTCCAGCTCCTTCCATAATTCTACCCCATCTAGCATCTCTAGAAACATCTACCATTGGGGCAAATGTCCAATTCAAACCGGAAGCAGCACTTTCTCTCGCAGCAACCAAGGCAGACTGTTTTATGATATCTAGATCCCAACTTGCGCTTTCTCCCAATGGAATAGGAAAAATAGTTTTATAACCATGGATAACATCAAAAGCAAAAATTAGGGGGATTTTTAACCTCGAATGTTTCATATTTATTTCTTGAATATTTCGAACTATTTTTACAGATGTTACATTAAGCATAGAGCCGACTTCCCCTTTTTTTATTTTTTCTAATTTGTACTGATCTTTTTTTGATGAGGTAGGCCCAGTTACGTTCCATTTTCCGCTATATTGAACTAGCTGACCTATTTTTTCATTTATACGCATCAGACTTAAAACGGAATCTACTTTTTTTTCAATTTTAGGATTCAGTCTTCTTATTGTGTTAGTACTTTTTTCTCTTTCGTTTTTATTACAACTAATCACTAAAAACATCGAGCTAAAAGCAATAAAAAACGTTATTGAGTATTTCTTCATGGATGTATAAATAAAGTAAGTTTTTATATTTTAGATTATTGAATTTTTCTTATTTGAAAAGCGTTTAATATGGGTAAACCTTCGACAGATTCAAAATTAATTTTGATTCCTTCTCCATCGATAACACTTATTTGGTATTTGCCTGAAACTGCCTTTTCAACTCCATATTTCTCTGAAATATTTAAATTTTTCTCGATGTATTCTCCGTTCAAAATCACATTAAAAATTCGACTAGAGGAACCTTCATATACTCTGTCATTTCCTAAATTATAAGCCAATTTCTCATGTTTTATATTTGACTCCAATTCTGTCCAATGTAATGTAATAGAGTACTTGCCATTTGGAACATCCAGCTTAAAGCCATTAATGCCAACGCGTTGTGTTTGGTATATTGGATCATCTTGCGAACCTTTGATATTCAGATCAGAACTTGGTAAACTACCAAATTTAGTTTTTGCTCTGTAGGGTTTTCCTCCTATATACCCCCAACTTCCTTGAACATATTCTTGTTCAGGTATCCATATCATACTGTTAACACGGTCTTCATAAATTCGTTTAGTCCCTAAAAGTACATTTAACTCATCAAAATCATCTCTAAACTCTGAAAATTGATTCGGTGCCAACCTAAAATCAATATTCAAAACATCGGTATAAGTTTTAGTCTGAAAAGTGCTTGTTGCTTTAAGTTTGTTTAGACCATTTGTAAAGGGGATAGAAAAACTGGCGATATAATCAATCACCTCGGCATTGTAGACAACATTATCATGAATTAATTGTACGGAATCACTATTGCTATATACAGTTACAGGTTGTAAACAATAGTCTTTTCCAGTCTCAGATACACCACCTCTAATTTTCCATTCATTCTGACCGAATTTTATAATGGGTTCCTTGGAAAGTTTGGTTTTATACAACCACCAAGTGTCTTTTTTTTCCCTGTTTAGAGTAGTTATTCCCTTTAAATTTGTATTTGGTATAGCATAGCCTCTTGTTTCTGAATAGAAATCATTCAAATTCCAAATGTTAGCTCCAACTATAAAAGAGCGAGCCATAATAGCCTTTAGATAATACTCATGATATTTATTGCCGTACTCAACCGTATAGTCAAACCTTTCGGGGCTAAAACTGTGTAACCTATGATGTACATCTGCTCCATATTCTGAAATGATTATGGGCTTGCTTGGAAAAAGACGATGAATTTTATCAAGGTCTTTATCAAAATTCTCAAAAACACCCCCGTACCATCCCTGGTATAGATTCCATCCTAGAAGCATCGAGATATCTGAAAGTCCTGCATTGATATAAAGATCTATAGCGCCATGATTTACAATCATGGTATATCTGCTAGGATCTAATATTCTTATTTTATCTTCTATCTTAGACGCTAGTTTTGCAATATTATTGGTATATAACGCATAAGACTCTTTCTCAGTTTTTTCATCAAAAGGTGGGCGTAAAAGCACCTCGTTCATGTAGGCCCAGATAATTAAAGAGGGGTGATTGAAATTTTGCTTCACCATTTCTTCTGCCATGTGAAGGCTATTTTCTATAAACTCTTCGGATTCGGTTATGGCATTAATAATAGGTATTTCTATAGAGGTCAAAATACCTAATCGATCACAGGTTTCAAGGACTACAGGATCTTGGGGATAATGGGATATTCTCAAGAAGTTGCCACCCATTTCTTTTAACAGTTGTACATCGCTAACATGCATTTCATTCGTAAGAGCGTTTCCTTTTTCAAAATAATCCTGATGGCGGTTTGTCCCTATGAGTTTTAGATACTCGCCATTTAAGAAAAACCCTTCTTCTGGGTCAAAATGAAACCATCTTAAGCCTAGTGGTTCAATGGACTCATCCAACACAACTCCAGTTTTTGAGTCCTGTATTTGCGTTATTACCTGATATAAATACGGGGTATCTGGGGACCATAGCTGTGGATTATCAATAACAAAAGCTTCATTAATTGAAAAATGCTTATCGTGCTTTCTGATTTTTATTTTTTTATTTTTTTCTGATATAACTAAACCTTGATTGTCTTCAATACGATTTACCAAGGTTAGGTTTCTGTTTTGATATTCGCTATTATTTATCAGACAGTTGATACTTACATGACCTTCTTCTTTGGATACTTTAGGAGTGGATATATATATACCTGAAGAACCATAGTCATCCATTAAAAAATGGATCGCATTTTGTTTGATGAGGTAAACATCTCTGTAAATACCTCCAAAAAAAGTAAAATCAGCAGATAACGGTGGAATCGCTTCATTATGACTATTATCGACCTTTATTGCCAATATATTAGACTCTCCAAAATTTAGAAACTCAGTAATATCAAAATTAAACCTAGTGTACCCCCCTTTATGTTGACCAACCCAATTTCCATTAACATAAACATCCGTAACTTGATTAACTCCTTCGAAGTATATTCGAGTTTTTACGTTTTTGTCGCACTTTTCAGCTGTAAGATCGATGGTTTTTTTATACCACCCTACTCCTCTGTAATAGCCTGGGATTTCATCTATAGCATCCTTATTATTCCAAGTATGTGGAATGTTGATGGTTTCCCATTCTATACCCTCTGATAGTATCACTTTCGATGGAGATTGATACTTATCAAAATCAATATCTCCCAGATGAAAACCCCAATTGTTATTAATTAAACTAACTCTTTCGGATTGGGATGATACTGTTAAGGCGATAAAAATCGCTATTAAAAAAGAGATAGCTCTTTTATTCATTATTGTGATTATTTTTAAAAAAAATTAATTTGATAATGTTGAATTGAAAAATGCAATGACAGACGCTTTTGAATGGTAATTAGACCTCACTCTTGTTCTTCCATCCCTATATCGACTCCACCTCCAAGAGGCACATCATTTCCAAACATATCCTTGATTGTAATAACCTCACCCTCACCATTTAAGGCATCATGTTGGTTATTATCACCAACATCAATACCAGGTGAATTTGTGGACAGGCGGAAATTTTCTACACTATTTAGTTGAGGGTTAAATCCAACACTATAAATCGGTGCAACATTCCATAAATTTGCAGTAGTACTTACTGATGAATTCATAGATATTCCAGAAAACATATTATCATGAATGGAATTTCCTGCACTACTTTCTAATCTTATAGAGCCATTGGTTCCATTACTAAAAAAAATATTGTTAAAATATTCTGCACTTCTTGAATAACCATCCCAGCTTTTATGTTGAATTACCTCGATCGATTCATCTATATCTGAGTAAATATGATTATTATAAACCTTTAAACTCATCACATTCCCTGAGGTCTTTATAGCATGATCTCCATTGTTGGCCAGTAAATTATAGCGGATAATCGTTTCATAATTGAAAGCTGTAGGCCATCTGGCTGGTCCTCCAGTAATTAAAATTCCACCTTCTCCATTGTTATGGCAATAATTATATTGAAATGTAGTCCAGCGTGTTTTGAAATCGCTATCCAATCCACCTGAATCTACATCTCCTATATTGGTAATGGTATTTGAGACTTCATTGTATTGGAATAAAGCATAATCTGTATTAAAGCAAAAAGCTGCATTTCCTGAGGTAAACTCCCCACAATAATCAAAGGTATTGTATTCAACCAAAGGAGCATGAGCATTTTTAAGAATGAGGCCATTTCCAGCTATATGCTCAATAGTATTGTTACGATATATCATATTTCTACTTGGAACCCATGAAAGATTTACATAAACACCACCACTTCTTGGCCATTCTCTATCTTCCCATGAAGAGGTATTGTATATCCCTGTTTGAGATACATGGTGAATGTGGCAGTTTTCAATAAGAAAATCGTCAAAATAAGTTTCCACAGCATTCCCAAGAATGACGCTAACAATTCCTCCACTAGATTTGTTATTTTGAAAATTCCCACCAACTAAACCGCCATGTACGCCATTAACATCATGTATTTCAATATTTCTAAAATATAAATGATGAACCACTCCAAAATCTTTTGCTTCCACATAAATGCCTTTTCTGTTTTCAGCTGGAGTATCTCCTAAATTGGTGATTTCCAAATCAGAAACTTCTATATATTCTTGGTTTCTAATTAAAAAAGCATAAGATTTGCCCTTAGGAGCAAATTTAGGTTTATTACCTTTTCCATAACTTGTTATTATAATAGGATTAGATTCATCGCCACTACCTCTAAATCTAAAAGTTTCATTCCATACACTGCCTTTTTTAAGATTAACAGAGTTTCCAGGATTTAAAGTTATTTGATTAAGATGGATAAAGCTTTTCCATGCCGTTTCAGGAGTGCTACCATCATTATCATCATTTCCATTAATGGAGTCTATATAATAAGCGTCACTATTCCCAATTGGAGTAATGTTATCGTCATTATCCCCAGAGCACCCTGTAATAAAAATTGTTGAGATAAGGGTAAAACTCAATAAAACCTTTAGTTTGAAAAAAGTTTTCATAAGAGTATTTTTTTTTATTTAAATTCATATTAAAGAGTTTCCTACAATCTATAAAACTCTTTCGAAAAATAATCTAAGAGCTTAATTATGGGCATACAAAATTTAAAGAGTTGCCGTCTATACCTATCAATTCAAAATCATCAAAGTAAAATAATGTAGACGATGCTGCTTCTCCATTTATATAGGTTCTTAAATACATCCTATCCGGGTTTTTCTCTGTAGATCCATCCGGGATGTAATATTTGTAAGAGCCATAAGCTGCACCATGGTATATATAATCGTCTTGATTGCTAAAATCAAATTCAAGAGTTACCCATTTATCAAATGCAGATATTTCCTTTTCAATCCACACATTACGCTTATATGAGTCACTATATGACGTACCATCAGTTCTATATCTATCTTCAAGATAAAGACGAACTATTCGTTTCCCTGCGTTGTCTGTATTGTCAATAATTGTTCCATCAGGAGCTTCTACAGTAGAAGGTAAATAAACTTTGACTCTAAATTTACTTTGTAATGAAAAATCAAATTCAGTTCCATCATCTTTTTCCCTATACTTTAAGATACCATATTGACTTCCACTTGGTTTATAATAATATCTTAATGTTGCGGAACTATTTCCATTTTGTACACTTGAGGGTAAATCTGCCAAGGCCAATGTCCCTGAAGAATCTCCTTGAGCATCCCATAAAATTCCACCACATTGGGCTCCGTCCATATCATCGAAAAGTCTCCAGTTTTCGGGAGGTGCGACTCCTGCATCTACATCTACACTAAAAGACTCGGTATTTTCTAGACTCCCAGTTCCATTGATGGCTGTAAATTTAACAACGCGGTTTAATGTTACAGGTTCTAATAAATCATTGGTAAAAATATAAGTGTAAGAGTTACTAGTTGTTGTTTCCTCATGAGTTAGTGTTACTCCATCTTGTTCAAATATCTCAATTTTATAGCTGGTTGCATTTGTAGCCGACATACTGAAGTTAACTATTCCTGTTCCATCGCTGGATGGCTCAACAGTTGTCAAGAAATCAGCTGGTTCTTTTTCAGGAATTTCAACTACCAACTCGAAACTAGCCGCCTTTCTGATGCCTTGGGCAATTAGTACTGCATTATAGGTTCCAAATTGATCATAGGTAACAGAAAAGTTATTTTCAGTAAAACTTTCTGGGTTGTCATCATCCAAATTCTTTTTTAAGAGAAAAAAGACCTGACCTTCAGCCGTAGCTTGAAAATTTACTGTATAACCACTACTTTCATTATCCAAAGAGTAAGTTAGGTTTAGATTCGTTGGGATATCTTCATAACCTTCTAGTTTGTTGTCCGTCATATCATCTTCACAGGATATGAACATCACTATTAAAAAAATGCTAAACACATTTCTCATTGTATTTTTTATGGAAATCATAAATTATTAATTTTAAAAGTTATTATCACGTATTAAACTACTCATCATACCCTTCATTTTGAGGGAAAGACGGCCCCATTATATCGCGCTGAGCCTGTGGTATTGGCCAATTAACCATATGAGGTGCCATTGGTAACGGTCTGTTATTCCTTGTATTAGAGCCGTGTCTATAATATAAATTTTGGCGTTCTACTAATAAACCTAATCTTTTTAATAAATACCATCGATTTTTTTCAAATGCTAACTCTCTAGCTGATTCTTCAAGATAAGTTTCTAAAGTAAACTCAGTGAAGTTATGATCTGTATTACCAAAAGCTCTTTCTCGAATCTTATTAATATACTCTAAGGCTTTTGGACTATTTGGATTTTCATTATCTGCTCTCCAATGTGCTTCAGCTCCCAACATTAATGTTTCTGCAAAACGATAATAGAGATAATCCTTCCAGTTACCGTTTGAGCCAATCGGCTTCTCATCATCATGGTATTTTTTCAAACTCCAATGATAGCGTCTAAAGTTATCTTCGTATCCGATAACTTCATTGCCAAAATTTGGATGGTTAGGGTTATTGGAGATTAATACTGTTGGATAATAATAGGTCGTATATCTAATATCATTATCTTGATCATAAAGTGATTGTAAATAATCGTTAGGAAAGGCCCATCCTAAAGAGTTACCACCTAATTCAACACTAGGTATCATTTCATTTGAATTAAGCTCATAATAACGATTGTTAAAAAAAGAACTATACCAAATATCATCACCTCCTGCAAGATCATCAGAATCACCCAGCGTTTGATCTCTAGGGTATACAGCCATGGCTTCTGCATGATTCAAATCTTGTCCAAAAACTTTATCCAACTCAATAAGACGATAAGTACCATCGTCTATAATGGCATCAAACTGAGAAACTGCTTCGCTCCAGTTACCTTGCCACATGGCACTTTTTCCTTTTAAATGACGTGCTACTGCTTGATTGTATCTTCCAAAATCTTCTGTGTAGTTTAAGTTTTCAATAGCATAATCAAAATCACTATCAATAAGCTCATAAACATCCTCTTGATTTGCCGGAACGTACTCAACTATATCTTGATAGTTATCAGCAGTCGTAGGAATGGTATCCAACAAAATATTGCTATACATACGAAGTAAATCAAAATAAGTTTCTCCTCTTATCAGCCTAGCCTGTGCGACTAATTTTTCTAATCTATCATTCTGTTCTAAGTTTGGTGCTGCTGTAATAATAGCATTTGCTCTATCTATAATTTGATAAGAACTTACCCATTTCTGATTAGCAAAACCTAAAGTTGCGTTATGTTTAGCGGGGTCATATGGTGTAAAAAATGTTCTCATTTGCCCTAAATCTGTTCCTACTAAGGTAAAAGCATTAGCTTTGAAACCATCTCCACTTCGTGCGGTAGCATTGTTTTGACGTAGCCTGTTATATAATGCCGTAACGCCAACATCGATACCATCAAAAGATGAATAAATATAATCTGTTGAAATTTCATCTATTGGTTCTTCTTGTAAGAAGTCATTACAGGATGTGCAAAACAACATCGCAGTTATAGCCAATCCAATTAAATAATTAATTCTTTTCATTTTTATTAAGTTATTTAAATTCATATTTAAAATGTAATCTGTAAACCAAATACTACTGAGACCTGCTCTGGATAGGCATTTGGGTTTTGATCCGGACTATAGGACTTATAGTCAGTTATAGTAACAGGATTACGAGCTGTAGAATAAAGCCTTACACTGCCCATATTTAATTTATTCATTAAACTTTCAGGAAGTGTATAACCCAACGTAAGTAGCGAAATTCTGAAAAATGAGGCATCTTGTAACCCTAGAGTATTTAAAAAATCAGGACTGTCTCCACCATTTGGTCTAGGCCAATTACCCGTTGTATTTTCCGGTGTCCAATAATTTTGTTTTATACCATTAAAAAGCCCTCTTAAATCACCGCCCTGATTGTAACTATAGTAGTACGGATTATTTCTTTTACGACCCTGAACTGCAGTTGCTTGAGCAGAGAAATCAAAGTCTTTATAAGTAACATCTAAACTAAATGTTCCATACCAATCTGGATCTTTTTTAGTAATTACACGGTCATCCGGATTCAAGTCCCCATCATTAGGATCTACATCCACTAATCTAATACTTCCAATTTCAGCATAAGGTTGATGAGAGTTATCTATTTCTTCCTGAGATTGAAAAATTCCAGCATACTTATAATTGTAATCTACATCAATTGGATAGCCTATAAACCATTGATTGGCGACATCATCATCTTCAATACCATCTGCATCTTCATCTAAACCAAACAATGAAATTATTTTATTCTTGTTTGAAGAAAAATTAACTCCTGCATTTATTTTAAAATCCTTATTATCAACAATATATCCGTTTATTGCAAGCTCATATCCTTTATTTTCAATTTCGCCAACATTACTTAATATCCTAGTATATCCTAATGCGGCATTTAAGGTTTTATTAACTAAAAGGTCTTTGGTTCGCGTATTATAATATTCAAAAGTACCTGATACACGGTTCTTCCATAATCCAAAATCTATTGCTGCGTTAAAAGTTGTTGAGGTCTCCCATTTTAAATTTGGGTTTGGCAATGAATTTCCAGGAATATACCCTGAACTTTTAATATCGTTGAAAATATAATCCCGCTGCTCTGCCGTACTTAAACTTCCATATGGACTAATACCCTCATTACCAACACTACCATAACTAAAACGCAATTTTAAGTTATTTAGAACATTTACATCCTCCATGAAGTCCTCTTTATGAACGTTCCACCCCATTGCAACGGCAGGGAAATACCCCCACTTGTTATTGGTTCCGAATACAGAGGAACCATCTACACGAAAAGAGGCAGTTAAATAATACTTCCCATTAAAACCATATTGTGCTCTTCCTACAAAAGAAAGTAATGATCGTTCTGAAGCACTTATTAGTGGTTCATTAAACTCAGCGGAACTCAATCCGTAAATACCTACTATATCGTTCTGTAGATTTGATGCTTTATTTCTAAAATAGTCATTTCTTCTTTCATTGATACTTTGTACAAAAGTAAGATCCAGATTATGATTATTCTTTTCAAAATCATAATTAAAAATGTTTTCTAACTGCCATTCCGAAGATTGTTGAAAAGTAATTTTACCCTGTCCAAGTCCACCATTTTGAAACCCAACATTCGATTTGCTTGTTGAATATTCTTCTGCCCTTTGATTCCATGAACGTCTGCTGACATTTAACCTATAATTGAACCCTTTGAAAGGTTTGACATCAAAAAACACATTCATGATATCATTTCTATTATTCTCTAGATTTTCAGTTGAATCTAAATCGAGAAGTGGGTTAATGCTTTCTTGGAACCCTGATGGATTTAATGCTAGGTCGCCATTCTCATCATATATAACACCTAGAGGACTAGCTTTAACTAGTCTTTCCAATGTATTGCCTGTTCCCGGATCGTTTTTCTTGGAAATATTCCAATTAGTATTAAGGCCTAAACTTAACCACGAATTAAGCTTTTGATCTACATTAAGACGAATAATTAATCTTTGAAAATCTGTTCCTGGAATAACACCATCCTGTTTTTGAAAATTAAAACCTGTGTATACTTTTGTCTTTTCAGAACCTGTCGAAAAATTAAAATTATGATTTTCTATTGGTGCTACTTTAAGTACTTCATCAAACCAATCAATGGAATTTCCATTTTGTAAAGATTCTAATTCTATTGCCGTAAAAACATCTTGATCTGGTAAATATAATCCACCATTTACCGTTCTAAATGCTTCTCTTTTGAGCATAGCATATTCATCAGGAGTATAAACATCGAAATTTCGATTAATATACTGCATTCCAAAATACCCATTATAGCTTATCGATGCTTTTCCTTCTTTTGCACGTTTGGTAGAAATAAGGATGACACCGTTTGATGCCCGAGCTCCGTATATGGCTTGTGCAGCTGCATCTTTTAATATTTCCATAGAAGCGATATCATTTGAATTTACATCGTTGATGCTACCTACTGGAACACCGTCAACAATTACAATAGGATTGTTACCTCCGTTAATAGAACTTTGACCGCGAATAAGAATATTGGATGAACTACCTGGACCAGAATCTCCCGGTGTTATAAATACTCCAGCAGCTTGTCCTTTTAGCATATCTCCAATATCTGAAGAAGGTACCCTGTTTAGGTCTTCTGATTTCACTGTGGTAACAGAGCTAATAATATCGCTCTTTTTCCGAGTTCCGTATCCAACTACGACAATTTCGTCTAAAGCCGTACTTTCTTCTTCCAAAATAATATTATAGGTATTAGAATTCCCTATTTTTACTTCTTTAGTTTTAAAGCCCACATATGAAAAAACTATAATTTCACCTGTATTAACGGTCAAATTAAAATTTCCGTCAAAATCGGTACTTGTACCGAAATTGGTTCCTTTTAGAATGACTGTTACACCTGGTAATGGGACTCCAGAATTATCACTAACTATACCTTCAATATTTTTATCTTGACCATGGCTAATGGAAGTCAGTAAAATAAAAACTAAGAATACTAGTCTAAATAGTATCAGTTTGTTGCTCATAAATATTTGATTTATTTGATTAGATATTTTAAAATTAAAATTATTTCGAGTCCTTTATTATCGTATATAATTAAACGGTGACCCGAAAAGAAACTACATTGATATGCAATAACTTTTCAGGCTCACTGATTTAAATTAATTAACAAACATGAACTTTTTAAGATAGTTACCACTTGGACCATTTATACCCAAAACATAGGCACCATTTTGGAGTTGGTTTTTGGTATCTAATGTGAATCTATTTTGATTATTTGTGTTTTGTTTTAGTAACAATTGTCCATTTAAGTTAAAGATGCTAACCATGTGATCTCCATCTAGATGAGCACCTAAAACCTCTACCTTTAAGAAATTACCATCCTCAGATTGAAATATCTTAACAGTGCGTTGATTTGCGACAAAAGAATCTAAATTTAGAGTTTCTGAAATAACATCGCTCCAGCTCATACCTAAGGAGAGTCCATCAACAATAGCCTCTACTTTTCGTTGACGTAAATGAAGTATTTTTATATTTGTGAGATCGCTACCGCTGCCATCTTTTGGGGTAAGAGTAGGAGTTGAAGGCTCTGTAATTGGCACACCATCCCCCCCTTGTTCAAAAATAAACAAACTGGCTACATCGTTATTGTCTCCTGCCACAAATTCATATTTTACCACAAATAGATAAGTTTCATTATAATTGTACAAGTCTGTTGTCCAATTAATATCTGTACTGTAGCCCTTAGTAAAACCAAACATTAGATTCCCAGAACTATCTTCTTTTGCCATTACTCTTCCACGTAACCTTTGTGAATTGAAATCGCTTACAGCAATAAAGAAATTATTATAGTCTCCGCCGATTGTGGTTGTAATATTCCCCAAAAATGACAAATACACCGTCCCTGAACTTACCGAAGAGGAGAAGAAGGGTTTTTTGGCTATTCTTTCTGGGCCATAGGTAAGTGGATCCGTATCGCCATCTTCAGAGATATTAATGTGAGCAGCGTTCCCAACACCCGAAACAGCCAATCCAGTATATTCTAAACCTGGGCTTAAAACAGAAATTGAAGGAGAATCACTTCCTTGTACAGTAAAACCAATACTCTGGTCAATTAGCAGTGTAGATTCTGGGTAGTCAAAATTTTCCACATTGATTTGTGCAAACATACAAGTAGATACTACTAACGTGATGATTGCAATAAATACCTTTTTAAATTGTAATTTTGGATTCATATTATTTAATTATCAATTGGTTATATAATTGCAAAATTAGCGGTTAGTTCTAGAAATTATTTTGATTATTGTTCCAGGTTTAAGTAACATTGTTCCATATTAGCAACTATGTTGCTTAGATGTAACATTAGTGCTATCATTATTCCATAAATCTTTATTCGCTGAACCATATATTTAGTAGTTTAGTATTATGAAATATCGACTTTATAGTATTCTTTTCTTGTTAATCCCAATTTGGATATTTTGTCAAAATGATCTTCATGTTTCATTGTCGAAAGTAACCCCTGATGGAGGGATAGCTTATTCTCAAGTGACATCCATAATTGAAGATAGTAAAGGAGTTATGTGGTTTGGCACCAATAACGGTCTGTTTTCCTATAACACCGTAAGAATTAAGAAGTATAGCTATTTGGAAAAAGATTCCTCAACTATATCTACTAATAGAATCAATACTCTTTTTAATGACCACAATGGAATTTTATGGGTAGCTACTGAAAATGGACTATGTTCTTATAACACCCGGAGTAACAATTTTAAAAGACATGAAATTAGAAATCAGTTTAATGAAAAAATTGGTCAAGATATTATTTCATTTTTTCAAGATGAGAACAACTCCTATTGGCTTTCTGATGAAAAGGGTTTTGGGATATATAATCCCGAAACAAAAAGTGTCATCTACCAAAATGTAAACCATAAAATTGACATCGTTAACTACTTAACCATTGGACCTGACCAAACCGTCTGGGTGTTTTATGAAGATGGTGACATATATTTTAAAACCAAAAGCTCTGATCGATTTAGGTTTTTCAAAAAAAGCTTTAGAGATGGAATTAGCTCCGTACTAATTGACAACAATGTTATGTGGGTAGGGTATGGTACGAAAGGTCTACTTTCACTTAATCTATCAGATGGTTCGGTAGCAAATTACTTTGACCCAGACCAAGCCAAAATAGTTGCCTTTACTGGATATCAAATAAGAAGTTTAATTAAAAATGATAATAATATTTGGGTAGCAACTGATAAAGGAGTTGCTGTAATTAATAACAATGAGCTAAAACTTTTAATAGAACAACAAAAACATCCGAACCTACCTCATAACTCTATTTGGTCTTTATATAAAGATTCCAATGCTAACATTTGGATTGGCACATGGCTTGGAGGTGTCAGTTTTCATAGTGAATACAACAACTCATTCCAACATCACACCCAATCTAGTTCTAAAGAATCATTAAGTAGCAATATTATAAGTTGTTTTGCGCAAATACCTAATTCATCAGAAATATTAGTCGGGACTGATGTTGATGATTTGAACCGTTACAACCCAGAAACAAATGATTTCACTAGCTATCCTGTAATTTATAAGGGAGAAACTATTAAGAAAATTAAATCAATAACTTATGATAGATTCGGTACTTTGTGGGTAGGAACCTACAAAAACGGTTTACTGTTTAAAAAAGCAAGACAAAACACATATGAGCGATTAGAATTACCCTTTGAGGAAGGGCTTCAGGCCTTAAATATACTAGCAACCCATGAAGGAATATGGGTTAGTAATTTTCCTTTGGGGGTCTATTTTTATAATTTCCAATCTAAGACTTTTACTAATTTCACACATAACCCAATAGATCATAACTCCATATCCAATAATAATGTCAACCATATCATCGAGGATACAAACAATAATACATGGTTTGCTACTGAAAATGGTCTTAATTTACTAAGAAAAGGGACCTCCAAATTTATTCGTTATAATAACATTAAGAATAATCCCAATAGTATTTCACACAATTTTATTAATCATATCCATGAAGATGAAAAGGGTTTATTATGGTTAGGTAGTAATGGTGAGGGCATCAGTAGATTTAACCCTATTTCACTTGATATTGAAAACTTTACTTTGGAAAATGATGGCTATGGCAATGAAATATTTTCAATACTTCAGGATCAAAAACAAAATTTATGGATAGCTACTGACAATGGACTTTATAAATTCAATGTTCTATCAAATACTATTGAACATTTTGATAGTAATAAGGGCATAAAGAATAATAATTTTTATCCAACCGCAGCACTAAAATCCAATGATGAAGAGCTTTATTTTGGAGGCTCTAATGGCTTGATTAGATTTCAACCAGAAATGATTCTTCCCAACCCAATTCCACCAATTACCACCATCACTCAATTATTTGTTAATAACAAAAAGGTTGTTCCAAGTAATGAAAATAGTATCCTTAAAGAAGCTATAAGTAATACAACTTCGTTAAAATTGAACTACCAACAAAATTCTTTTAGCTTAGAGTTCGTAGCCAACAATTATATCCACCCAGAAAAAAACAACTACAAATACAGATTAAAGAATTTTGAGGAAAAATGGATTACAACTAAAAATAGGGGACAAGCCTTATTTACAAATATCCCAATAGGTAACTATATTTTTGAAGTTAAGGCTTCAAATAATAATGGAATATGGAATGAAACACCAACCAGAATTTCAATCCAAATCACTCCACCTTTATGGTTGACATGGTATGCCTATTTGTTTTATGTTTTGATTTTTATAATAGCCTTGTACATTTATATAAAACAAACCATTTATAAGCAAAAATTAAAACTGAAACTAAGACTGGCTCAAATTCGTAGTGAAGCTGAAGAGAAATTACATCAAATGAAGCTTCAGTTTTTTACAGACATTTCTCACGAATTTAGAACCCCACTAACCCTTATAAATGGACCGGTAAACCGATTATTAAAGGGTAATGATAAAAATACTGAACTGTCCCGTAAGCAGCTATCACTTATAAAAAACAATACAGACCGTTTATTAAGGCTTATCAATCAATTCTTAGATTTTAGAAGAATTGATCAAGGAAATTTAAAATTAAGCCCAATCAATGCCGATGTCATTTCATTTTGTAAAAATGTATTTGATTGTTTTGAAGAGCTTGCCAGCCAGCGAAGGTTCAATTATAATCTCATTACCGAATCTACAAGCCTTAAAATGGACTTTGATACCGATAAAATAGATAAGGTGTTGGTGAATATTTTATCTAATGCTTTCAAAAACACTGGAGACCAAGGCAACATAACTTTAAAAATTAAGAGAAACAAAAAATCGGAATTAAAAGACAACTGGTCTAATTATTCTATTGGTGAAGAATTGCGTAGTGACTTTGTAGAAATCAGCATTACAGATTCTGGTTTAGGCATTTCATCAGAAAATTTACCAAAATTATTTGAACGCTTTTTCCAAATAAAGTACAATAATCAAGTTAACGCAAGTGGTACTGGAATAGGGTTGTCCTTAACAACCAACTATATCAATATTCATAATGGTCAATTGCTTGTAAGTAGTCTGAAAGGAGTTGGGACAACATTCTATATTTATTTACCAATCCATCAACCCAACACTTTTAATGAACATCCCAGTGCAATACAAGATTTAAAATCTTTTGACTACAATTCTGAAACCAATAACTACAATGCGCCTGAGGTAAAAAATGGTAAAATCACTGACAATCAAGAGTCTCTTATATTAATTGCTGAAGACAACCCTGATTTATTGGAGTTTCTAGAGGATTCCCTCTCTAATCATTTTAGGATAGCCAAATCCAAGAATGGAAAAGAAGCCCTTAGTTTAGCCATGTCGCTTCATCCTGATTTGATTATATCTGATATTATTATGCCTGAAATGGATGGCATTGAATTATGCAAAAAAATAAAACAGGATATAAGAACAAGCCATATACCAGTTATTTTACTTACAGCTTTGAGTACGGTACAAAATAAAATTTCAGGAATGCAATCTGGAGCGGATGCATATGTCCCTAAGCCCTTCAATGAGGAGTTTTTGATTTCTCAAGTTGATAACCTTTTGAATTCAAGAAAAACACTACGCTCGTTATTTGCTTCCAGACAAGAAGAATGGGATGAGGGAGTAAATATTTTAAACATTGATAAGAAACTGATAGAAAAGGCAATAGACACTGTTGAGAATAATATTTCAAATTATGATTTTACAGTAGAAGATTTTGCAAAAAGCTTAAACCTTAGTAGAACACATCTTCACAGAAAACTAAAATCACTTACCAATCAATCAGCTACAGAATTCATCAGGAATATACGATTGAAACACGCTATAGTTTTAATGAAATCAACTGATTATCGCATAAATGAAATTGGTTTTGCCGTAGGTTTTAATTCTCATAATTATTTCACTAAAGCTTTTAAAAAACAATATGGAAAATCGCCAAGAGACTTTATGAAAGATAATTTTTAAGAAGTAAGAAAATTGGCTTAATCTACATTCTATATTCAAACTTTAAAAAACTTAATTGATTACTTTTCCAAGTATTAAAACAAAAAATACAGCCATTGCATTTAACTGCTGATCTTTTTTTGGTTTCTTAATTTTTGGTTTTCTGTTGCCAATATCTTGTTTGTTTCTTTTTGCATCTTCAGCTCTTCAGCTTGGTCGGCATTTATTGCTTTTTGTTCTTTAAATAAGTAGGTCACATCATGTTTGTCGTTAATAGCTTTATTTGCTCTTTCAATTTCCATCTTTACCCTAAATTCCGCATTCTCGATTCGAACTTCCAATTTTATCGAAGGAAGTTTCAAACATGAAAAAAAGAGCAACTATTACTCTTATAGTAGCGGGAACTGGAATCATTTCTCCACGTTGTTCCGCAATGGGCCAAAGAAGAGAACAGCCCAAAGAAAACAAAAAGCGTACAACGCTTTTGGGTTTTCTTTGTAGACAATTCATTCGAAATATCGAACATTAGTTTTACCCCAGTAGACTTCTTGGAAGTTAATAAATCAATTCAATTAATTATTTAGATCGCTCAAAAAAGAATAGTTCCTCTATAGAAATCTTAAACAGCTTTGACATCTTAAATGCTGTGGGTAAACTTGGATCAAATTTTTCCTTTTCAATCGCGTTTATCGCTTGACGTGAAACACCAATTAAGTTGGCTAATTCTTCCTGTGTCAATTTTTGATTTTTTCTTAATTCCCTTAGTTTATTTTTCATCGAAATCTTCTTGAATTAACGATATTGGCAATAATGTATGAAAGTGAAATAAACATCATTAGATATTCGAATTCAGGTTCCTTACCAATAATTCCAAAATCAAAAGAGACTTCATATGTAAGACCAACTATTACTGCTAAACCCAATGTAATGGCCATTGCTTCAAATTGAATTCTCTTTTGTAATTCGTCATAAGTCTTAAATAAATTTTTATTAGCGATTATCATACCTATTCCAATAGCAAAATTTATTATTAATCCTATTATAGTATATATTTTATTATCCCAAAGTGAGTTTTCTGCACCTGTTAGAACTCCTAAACTTACTACCCATGCTAATGTCCATACCAGCATAATTTTCTTTTGTTTTTTTTGATCTTTCATAATATTATTTTGTAATGTTTACTTTACAAATATATGAAAAATAAATAAATGTAAGGTTTTATTTACATTAAATGTGTATTCATAAAAAAAACGGCCACACTCTATAAAAGTATAACCGTTTTATTGTTTTAGTAGCGGGAACTGGATTCATTTCTCCACGTTGTTCCGCAATGGGCCAAAGAAGAGAACAGCCCAAAGAAAACAAAAAGCGTACAACGCTTTTGGGAGTTTTTTGTACTTCTTTAAAAGTTGAAACCCGTTTCACTTTTAAAAGCACAAAAAAACCTCTTGATTTCTCAAGAGGTTTTCTTTGTAGCGGGAACTGGACTCGAACCAGTGACCTTCGGGTTATGAGCCCGACGAGCTACCTACTGCTCTATCCCGCGATATAGACTGCAAAGATAGTTGATATGAAGGTTAAAAACCTAATTTTTAAAAGTTTTTTTTAGAAGAAAAACCCAATCCATTTTCTAACAGTGAGTTAGCTGTATTTTTGTTTTGCCTAGTATTTTTCAGCATACAAGCGTGTTTTTGTTAAGATTGCTGTCCACTGTACTTTGAACAGAAACATAGGGAACTCCGTAAAAAAGCAATACCTTTGCCCTCTAAAACAGCAACATGACACACAAAGCCGGTTTTGTAAACATCATAGGCAATCCCAACGTTGGAAAATCAACCCTAATGAATGCCTTGGTAGGCGAACGTCTGTCCATCATTACTTCGAAAGCACAGACGACGCGGCACCGGATTTTGGGCATCGTCAATGGCGCCGATTTTCAAATTGTATTTTCGGATACTCCTGGAATCATCAAGCCTGCCTATGACCTGCAAGCATCTATGATGGATTTTGTAAAATCTGCCTTTGACGATGCCGACGTATTGCTC
>Ga0209533_1002034_pt1 | contig 18705 bp, 15 predicted proteins | sample COG_04_FD_184748 | JGI IMG/M metagenome (GOLD analysis project Ga0209533, IMG submission 184748) | Pelagic Microbial community sample from North Sea - COGITO 998_met_04 (SPAdes) (version 2) | ecosystem: Environmental > Aquatic > Marine > Neritic zone/Coastal water | place: Helgoland, sampling...
CGTTTCTAAATATTTACCAATTTTTTGGTCACCTTTTTGAACGGCAGAAATATAATGGTCAATGTCTGTGGCTTTGTCTCCACAATACAAACACACGACTCCGTTTTCATCCCACGATTGTTGGCGCGTTTTCCCGCGTTTTTTTCGAAGATCTCCTCTTAATTCTCTGACTTTTGAAAGCAGTGCAGCTGAAAGTTTATGTCCGCGCGTCAGACTGCGCGCAATCGCTTTCGAAACGACTGCTCGCGTATCGCCCGATCTGCTCATAACCGATGCCCATCGAGTTTTAAAAGTATGATTCGGCAAAATATTCAACGTCTTGTCTGAAAAAATAGAATATAGATCATATCCTTTCGCAGTTGCTTCAATTCGAAAGAGTGAGAATAGTGGCCTTGATGGATAAGTGATGGTTTGTTTTTTTTGTGAAGTATCGACATCTACCAGGAGGCCAGCCCCCCTGATCTTTTCGAATTGGTAGTTGTACTGAAATCTGTAGGGTGTATTGTCTGCCGATTCTGTTGGCACTGACGTATACAAGAGTTTAACTCGTATAGAGTATGAAGCGCCCCCATACCTTTCGTTTTCCACCTTGGATACAATATATCCGAATTGGTTGCTATATATTTGTCTATTTCTACTATTTCTCTGAAATTGTTTTTGTATTTGGACGATATCCCCTATTTCAAAATGGGCGGCCATCTATAATCTTTTAAAAATCTAGACATTGTGGTCAAACTTATATATGTAAAAAAACGAAACTTATCGTCCATAACACATATGTGTTTTTGATATATAAAATAAAGATTATACTAATAAAATGCTTTTGTTTTCAGATCTTCATTTGAGTCCAAAGACGTTTGACACATGCATGCAAGTTCTTCGGAGAGTTCACAGCGAAGCTCTAACGCGCAATGTTCCTGTTGGATTCCTTGGAGATTTCTTCGACCACGTGTATAACAAAGGCACACTACCCGTAGATATACTCAATGAACTTTTGCGTTTTTTTGCGGAGGAATGGCGCGTCCCAATGACCATGATCCCTGGCAATCATGACTATTTCGATGCCTCTGAGACGGAACACGGTCTGACACCTTTCAAATATGCTTCTAATTTGATCACTGTCTTGGACGAACCCACTGTTATTAACAATCGACTGTGGATGCCTTGGCGCCGAGATCCGGTTGTTTGTAAGCAAATAATCGACGCTCATCCGGACGTCGATGTTATATTCGGCCATTTCGACATTATTGGTTTCAAATTGAATGCGAAGCGTATATCTACTGAAGGTTTATCTCTCGAAATGTTTCCTCCGGGGATCCCTGTGTACACGGGTCACTACCATACGCCTCAAAGTTATCAGCGAATCGTCTATTTGGGTTCTCCTTATCAGTTGACACTATCTGAGGCCGAAGATAAGAAGGCTTTGTTAATTTTGAACGAAAAAGCCGACATTGATGTCAAAATTCCTATTGACATCGGCCGTAAACAGTACAAGTGGACCCCTTCCGAACTAGTTGCGCGTTCCGCCGAACTTCGGAACAATGACCGGGTGTCTGTTACGGGACAGACACCTATAGAACTTGTGCGCGAATTGCGCGAGAAAGGCGTCCAAGTAGATATTAAGCGCCAGATCGTCGAAATAGAAACGCGAATCAAAGAGCCGGCCTCCATGTCAGAGAAACAACTACTGCGCGAATACGCCAAAATACACGGAATAGACCAAGACACAGAAGCTTGGAAGATTATGAATGACAAAATAGACGCATTGATGGTCGGACAAACGAACGCAGACTCTCTAAAACGTGTGACGCCCACACGAATGTCTATTTCTGGCTTTGGACCGTTTGTAGGCCCTGTCGTCGTGTCTTTACAAGGACAGGGCTTTACTCTAATCTCTGGTGAAATGAACGGCTCTGATGCTTCGAATGGTGCCGGAAAGTCTATGGTCACTGCCGGCGCTTTATTGTGGGCATTTACAGGTCTCATCGACGGTCGTAACAACATGTCTTTTGAGAATGGGTTTTCTGTACTTCATAACGGCGAAGGACCCGCTTGTATCACATTGACGGGCAATACCGAACAAAAACCGTTCAAAATTACACGGACATTGGCGGCAAATCCACGAAAGCATACCTTACAGTTGGAGATTGACCATGTAGACCGTACCAGGTCCACGATCTCCGCGACTCAGCGTGCCATTTCCGAGGAGATCATTGGCATTGGGATGTCCGCCTCTGAATTGTTGAGTTGGATCTTGAGAAATTGTTGTTGGTCACAGCAGCACGTGAATCGCTTCTGTGATGCCTCGGATTCGCAGGCAAAACTGGAAATACAGTCGTTATCGAACATGGAGATGTGGAATAACTTGCACAAATGGGCGAAAGAGACTGCTAAAGAGATAGTGGACGAATTAAAACGCTTAGAGATAGACACAAAAACAGCCGAAGAAAATTATAGCAAGGCCGCTGAAAGACATGCGCGTGCGCTGAGAATGGACGTCGAATGGCAGAGAAAATTCACAGAAAGATTAGAACAAAATCGACAAGACGTCTCGAATATTCGAACATCGCTCGCTAGAGTTATTGTGCCAGAACTAGAGCCGGTCGAACCCCAAAAAACAGTCCTTCAATCGTATGAGCGAAATCTTAATGCCGCGCGCACGGCCAAAATCCGTCTGGAAACACGCCGCGACACCATCATAGAGTCATTGCCAAAAAATTGGAAAGAATTGAGCCCTGCGCCGGCGCCGGTCCAGCTGGAACGTTTTAAAGTTAGGGAAGAACAATGTAAAGCTACTTTGTCCGCCAGAAGGGCACAATTATCAGCTGCTCGTCAAACATTAGAAACATTTAAAAAGAATGCGATATGTTCTGCATGCAAACGCCCCTTTCAAAAAGATGATTCGCATGATATTCATCTTCGGTCATTGCATGAAAATACAGAAGCATCGCGCGTGAACCACGCAAAAGCGTCAACAGATTGGCAAGAAGCTGCCAAAAATCTACAAGCACAAAAGAAAGCTCATAAAGAGTATGAATTATGGTCCATCGCGCAAAAAAAGATCGGTACTATCGGCGAAATCAATCAAACATTAGCCAAAACAGAAGTATCGGAACTCGAGAACCATGTATCTGAATTAAAAACAGTATATGAGCGCGAATATCAGATTTTCCACGACTATAAACGCAAAAAGGTTCAAATGTATGATCTTGAAAGAGCTTTGCAGGCGCTTTCTCGAGTGCGCGAAGGTCTGGTGGCCGAAGTTTCGCCATATAATACATCCGACCAAGAAGTTGTCGAGACTTTGAGGAAAAAAAGGGTGGCAGAGCTTTACGCCTGTAAGTCAAGGCTGCAACAACAACATATGAAACAGATCATTCAGTGGACAGGCTCCAAAGGTATTCAGACGTATGTTATGGAACACACTATTAAAAAATTGGCCGCCAAAACTTCGCACTGGCTTCAAAAGTTTTTTGGCGATGATTGTCATTTACATGCCGGATTTGATTCCAAAGAAAGACTTGTCAGGAAAGTCATTGCTCCAGGCCTTTCGGGCGTTATGTCGGGAGGACAATGGCGCAGAGTTCAAATAGCATCCTTTTTAGCATGGAAATCTATGAAAGCCGATCAATGGCCATTGCTTATCATGGATGAAGCTTGTACATCCATGGATCAGCCTGGGATCTCTGCCATACAAGAAACCCTGAAAGATTGGTGTGAAGAGGACCCCGAAAGAACTTGTTACTTTATTTCGCACGAGCCCGGTCAATTTAGAGATACTTCGGTGTACCAAAATCACATTCGCGTACAAAACAAAAGAGGGAGATCATCACTTATCGCGAATGAGGCGGCCAAACGGAGAAAAAAGTAGCGTATATAAATGTAGAAGTTTTTAAATGACATGGACGTATATTCTTATCGTTATTCGTGCTCTACATGGTATGGACTTTTGAATTCGACTGGCATCAGAAATTTTTACAGTGATGCTAACATTGACCCGGTGCAAGCCGCCAAAAAGGATGCAAAACGAGTCAACAACTCATCTGATTGTGATATACAACTTTTACAACGATTCAAAATGACTGTCACAGACGTAGAAACATTTCCAGCAATGGCCGCACAACCTCTATACAAATACAATGAAAATAATAAATAATATATGTACATATTTATATTAGAGGCCTACACATAAAAATTAATATGCTTAAATCTCCATTTGTTGCCAGTGCCTTGTACGGGCACGGAACCAGTTTTCGCTTTGATCGCCGCGTCAAAGCCTTTTTTATTCAGATATGGATTGTTTTTTCTTTCACAATACTTTTCGTAAGAATTAGAGTTTTTTTTCCGTAACTGAGCACAAATGACCAACAAATTCACACTGTCGTCATAGACACAATACTTTTCAAACCATTCGTCAAAATCTTCCTGTAAGGAAATCGCTTCTGATGCTTCTTTGGCACGTTTTGCGGCCGCCTTGATCATGAATTTTTTAGATTTTTTGTAAGGACCTCTGACAGTTTCACGCTTGCGCTTGTTTTGGCCTTCAGAAGGGGTCTCTACAGCCATAAGAGCAGGTGCCGGCTCTTCGGGAGTCACATTAATGTTGTTAGACTCTTTATTCAATGGACCATTTTTCGTAATGTCATATAGTGTTTTACATATACGACATTCGAGAGAAAAATGGTCGAGCGCGTCCTGAAAGCAAGCACGGCACTTGTGGAGTGTTCCACAATGTTTAAAGGCCATTTTGGACACATGAGCGAGAGTGTTTAGTGCTGCAATGGCAGTATTATTACGAGACATTTTTTTTAAAAGTAAATTAAGTAAATTGGTTTGACAATATTTAGTCTTTGAAGAAAATTCTTCAAGAAAATTCTTCAAAGACTAAATATTTTTTAACTAGCGTGTCTTGCACCGTTATATACACAGGTCAAAAATACAAAGGAACAGAGAAATGCCACAAAATGTTCTAGTGTCCAAAAGGCACCCCATTCAGGGTTAATTTGGAACCCAAGTCCATATGCAATTAATTTACCGACCCATCCAAAAACCAAATAAATGGAGATGAGATAGCACGCGACTCCTATTACGGGTTTTGCTATTTGATTTTCGGGATGTCTTCTGAAGACAGTTGGTGGAATTGGGAAAAAATGTAAGTTCTTCACTTGTATGGCAGAATGACAAATACTACAATTTTTTCGTTGTGAGACATGATGTGCCTCCGATAAACAATGCTCGTGGACGGGCATCTGACATTCACAGGGTGATTTCGTCTCGCATTCTTCAAGACAAACATAACAACGATCCGGTTCGGATTCTAACATTTTTAAAGACAAAAACAATGACTTTATAGTTTATAATTTTTCGTCGAAATCTTCGGCACCAAACTCGACATCTAACGGTAATAAATCCGGCTCTTTCGTATAATCATCGTACGCTCTTCTGGCATTGTCCAACATGCAACGAAAAGACTGGCCTCGTTTCCGCGCCAGCAAGAAATATATTCCCAAAGCAAGAGTGACAAATGGCAATGCAAACATAAACGCAATGGCTTTGACATGTTTGTTCAACAATATGAGTACGGTTACTGTGATGCAAGTCCCCCAGAAGAACGTTTCTTTTTGCAGCCCCCCTTGGTCGCCAATGAGATGCAAAGCAATGCAGACTATCCACGCCACTATTTCGGCACAAAAACGGCCGCCGATGGTATCTTCAATGGTGGACACTATCCGAAGGATGGCCATCATAATGATTGGCGCCGTTCCCAAGTAATTTAATTGATCCGAAGGCAGACGTATCGACCAGAATTGTGCCATCACCCAAAAACTAATACATGTCATATGTATGTGAGCGTACCATTCCTTTCCGTTGAGCATAATGACATAACAGGCGCACGTTCCGACGACCACGATCACTCCCGTCAATAAAAGGCCAATCATCAGACCAATGACCAAAATATTGGCCGCCTCGAAACTATCTGCAATGATCAGACTAGAAAGTATAATATGTACCGTTGCCCAAGTCAACGTTGCCCATTTTTCGTGCTGTTTGAAGGGAGTTTCGCGTATAATTGTCTGTAATTGGAGCATAGTCACTACGGATACCGTTACCAAGGACATGATCATGGCGATCATCGGAAAGATCGCCGGCCAAATATTATAAAGATATCCTAATAAAAACCAGTTGTAACAGAATAGTACATACAATACAAATACAAACCGATCGAATAACATTAAAACGAGTCCAAGTCCTTAAATAACCCTTGACGTTATTTTCTCAAATTAAAAAAGCTAGACCGATGCCTGAAACTTGCATCGCCAATAATAGTTGACATAACTTTTTTTCATGCATGGGGCCGAGTGCCCAAAGAATAATATTTATCAGTGTACCCTTTCCCGAATGATATAAAGTATCGGTCTTAGAATCATATTTCGGCATTCTATGCCGAGGACACTCCTTATAACCAGTCAATTCGGGAATAGAGATCAAAGTATTCACAACCTGTGGCCACATTATAATCGCAAGTTGTTCTGTTTCATGACGGGCAACCGCGACAAAAAACATACCACTAAGATAACACCACGAATCGCCCACAAAAACAGAGGCAGGATACCAATTATGGATCAACAGAGCACCGGCAACAAAAATATAACTGATTAACGCGTCCGTTGCTTCCGTAAAAAAAAGCAGACCGACCGCAATGACAAGCGTTTGTCCAACTTCTATACCGTTTATCCCCGCATATATATTGATAGCATTTCCACACCATATACACCATAAAATCATATATACATGATAGAAAAGATGCAAGTCTATCAAATGCCCAAATAAATTTACAGACGTATTCTTCTCCGCCATTAGGAAAAGGTAGGCCAGCGCCGAGAACAATAGTTTATATCTCCATCGTATATCTAGAATATCGTCCAGTGCCCCGATCCAAAGACCCACAAGTGTTAAAAATAATGTCGAATCTCGCGGCAAAAACGCTAACAAAACCAGGCCCGCGACAAGGCCCATCGCTTCTGGTATCTCACTCGAATCCTTTTTATGCAGATCTTTGCCGACAATGCCCATCTTACTGAAAATCGGCCCACTAAACGATACAGCCATATACGTGGCAACCGCTTGCATTCCATCTAAAAGAGCCGACTCTTATACTAACTCATGCAAAGTATAAAGGGGTGCTCCATTAAATTACATGGGAAGTCAACCCTCGAAAGTTCCAATTCTAAAATGTCCTCCCGGATTTGACGCCCAAAAATTCAAAAAAATCACTCAACTCTTCGACAAATTGGACAAAGATTCGAATTTCGGAGTGTCGTCAGATGAAATCGAAGATATTGCCAAATTGCATGTGGAAAACTCTATATTAAGGATGACAGCAATGGTCGACTCGAAAGCACTTTCACTAAAGGTGGTCAACAACGCTATATTGATTGACGAGACGTCCGCCATCGCCAAAATAAAACAAGAATCAGACGCAAGACGCCAAAATGAACAAAGAATACACGACGCGTCCCTTAAGCGTCTAGAAAATAAGATCGCATGGTATGAATCGCTAGACGAATCGGGCAAAGCAGACGCGTTTATGAAGGCGGTATCGCCAGGAGGGGGTGAACACTTGGACTTTTGGACATTCTTTGAATATATGAAAACAAGAACAGATGATATTAAAAATATAGAAGATTAATTATGTACATTTCAATTAATTATTGTGTCTTTTATATATTGAGTAGTGGGATATCATTCAAACGTTCATTGGGTTCAATTGCTGGTGTATTTGGCGAACCAAACTGAATGATGGACTGATTTGGCGTAACGTCTTTCAGCCAAACTGTCCAGCATTCATCAGAGCAAAACCTGAAGATGTATCTGCCACAAATCGCCGCGCGCCATTCCATGAGTTTTTCTTTGGCAATAACGGCTTCACAAGACTTTTCGGCACATTTTAATAGTTCCGGACGTGCTATTGTCACGGGCTGAACACTATGATCTTTTATTTTTCGCCGTTTCGGGTTCTTTTCGCGCGTATTCGAACAACAGCAGAAATCCATTGGGAAACCTCATGGAACTTAAATAGTCACTAAAATTTTGGCCATTGGTCAATATTTTCACACGACAATGCCATTAACTTATTAAACCTGTCTTTGCCCATTAAATTTGTACGCACGATCTTGTCAACTGCTGGATATACTGAATATACTGACATGATACGGACAATGGTATTCGACTATCCTTAAATACTAACAAATGTTGGAATGTTTTTGGAAAAAAGAAATCACAACTAAGTTACACGATATTCACTGTATGTTACTACATAAATTTTTCCCCGTACTACACATACGTTTGTTTTAATAGAGTTGGGATGGCAGCAGCGCCGTTCTGTCTCTCATTCTTCACAGTAGCAACCTGCTTCTAAATCATCGCCTTTGGACGTCATAAACACATTCTCTGTAAAAAGTGCCCACTTTTTCCCTTCCAACACGTTGACAAGGTTGTAGGTGTTGCCTTTCAGGTCGGAGCAGCTGTACGTGCCTGGATTGTCGGTGTCGGTGCAAGCGCACATCCATGGCCAACAGTACCACAGGCAACTACCCAAAGTCAAGTGACACGACACACCAACGCATTTCCCTTTGCAGCAGCAACCGTTGGTGGGGCATTTGACTTTGTAACATGCGCAGCATGGATGTTTTTGTTGGTTGGATGGGAGTTTCCGAGCGTACGCACGAGCAGCACCGAGAGTGATTGGGCCGTTGTCTCTGACCATGCTGGCGAATGATGGTGGTGTTTTTGCAGTCATTTTTCCTTTTCCCTTGTCAACTGCTGGATATACTGTGTCTTGACAAATATTTGCATTTTTTTGAGGTATAGGTACTATTTATACTACCGGAAGTCCGATTATAAATATAAGTTAAACAGATCTACTAAAATTTTGGTCTTTACTAAAATTTTGGTCTTTACTAAAATTTTGGTCATTGGTCACTAAAATTTTGGTCATTGATCACCGACGATGGTTTATTCTTTTATGGTCAAAACTCAACGCTGGATCCTTATCAACGATGTCCAAAAAGGTTCTTATTATCGCATGCGGCTAGGAAAAACATGCCCGGGTGGCTGTACGGTCCCTGAACTGTCTAGAAAGGAGGAAAAAGAAATCAACGACTGGTTTGCCTCAAAGGGAATTGCCAGATCTACTAATGTTTTCAACCCATCTTCATGGAATGTCAACAAATTCGAATATTGGTACCATCCCGCCTCCGACGATGTAAAAAGACTGTGGTTCCATGGAGGGTACGAATTCCGTGTCTCTGTGAATGCCGAAGGACGCATAAAAACTAAAAAGTGAACAAACTAAAAAAACATTAGTGTGCGATGATTTCGGCCATTCCTTAGTATAAATTAGTCTTGATCTTTTTTAACAAATATGTATTCACAATTTGTCACAGCCGAAGGAAAACATTTATCTACATTAATCGCCGGCGGCCTCGCAGCAAGCGCGGGAGCCCACAATATACATAAAGACGTGCGTTCGTTGAAAAGGTTAAAGAATTGCAAACGAATAAAGACAAAATACCGCGATTTGGCTTTAAGGCATCATCCTGACAAAGATGGCAACGAAGAAGACTTTGTTACTCTGACGGAAGCAAAAGAAGAAGCCCTTGGATCTTGTACTAATAATTCGGGCGATGGCCCACCTAGAATGCGAAGACATGCCTCTGGAAGATCAAAAAATAAAAATGCAAAGCACAAAACGACATCAAACAAAAAGAAAGCTAAACATCGGCGTAAAAGGGAACGGCGTCAAAAAAAGAAAGAAGGAATGTCTGACATGCAAAAGTCTATATTATCTGGCGCGGTTGTGCTTGGAGCCGGTGAATTAATCCGACGACATGCAACTGGTCCTCCCGGTCCTCCTCGTCTTCGTCGTCAGCGTTCTGAAGAGGATTATATCAAGGCAACAGGTCACCCTCGTCGCAGATAATATTCACAAATTACAACTATAAACTTTGATTTTTTTTTATAAATATGTATCGTTTGTTTGCTCCTGTCGAACCGCCCAAAAAGAAAACTAAATCCAAAGCACAAATTCACTGTTGTATAGGAGCCGCCGATGAGCATCAGTTGGACTGCAATCAATGCAAAGATGGCGACAAGCTTTCTTCTCCCGATAGGAACGACTCGATTACTCTAGAACCTTTGGAACAGAAACACGTTGAGTACATTGCACCCGATCATAATCTCAAATGTTGTTACAACGCTTCGACTCTAGATAGATGCCGTTCTCCACAAGGACTTTTGTTGCAACCGCCCCATTTTCGCATACCGATGGATGTTTCAGACGCTCAAAAGGTATCCAAAGCTTTTAACATACCGATTCAAAAGCAATCCGACGATGCAATTGGTCAGGATCGCATTCAAGAGCGCGTGTCCAATAATCAACGATTGGTTACGTGGGCAAGGGCACATATGAACGCCTCACAGTTGTGGATCTGCCCAATCTGTTGGTCACATATGACTTGTTCGCCTGATCAATTCGGAGATTCTGCGGAAATCACATCACTCCGCAAAAGAACAGATCCTATACAGCGCATCATTGATTATATTCTTTCCCAATCAAGACAGAATATAGATGGCTTCAGGCAATTAGTGGGCTCCCTCAGTACAAGCAAAACCGGACTTAAACAACATTTGAGACATGAACACGGCGTCCAGCGCATGCCTTCCGAACTATTGGAAGCATATTCATTGCGTGGAGATGATGGAATTTTGCACAGATATTTGTTAGAAAATGGTTATGACAACGATTCTGCCCATGGAGCTTTGTTAAGTTATTGGAGGCATAATCCAGTGATGTTTGGACGTGGTGTCGGCTTTAACAAGTTTATTTATTTGTACATACATTATTATGCTCCAAGGATAACTTCGGCGGCGTTGCCAGAAATCACTGGCAATGAATCGTCCACCATTTGGACCGCCTTGACACGGCCCTATTCTTTAGTAGAAACGGCCGAAGACCGGGAAATGTTCGATGACTCTGTAGTGGACGAAACCGGCCCCGTCAAAACAGGACAAGAAGAAAAAGAAGAGAGTTCCGCCGCGGCCTCCTTAACAGCGAAGGGCAGAGAATATGGCTTGAGAGACGTATCGGGATATCTAACACATGAACAACTGGAAGCATTGTTCAGGGAGGAGGAAGTACAATCGGACGGTTCCTATTCGTCGGAATCTGAGGATGAAAGCGAGAGATATAGACGTGAATTATCTATGAAGAAAAGACGTTCGGCCGATGATTCGGATGATGCACTTTCCGATTCGGATGAAGACGATGATTTGTCAAATTTATTATCAAAGGGGTCCAAAAGTTCTGTGAGAAAACGCATTCTTTCAGATTCAGATGAAGAGGACTAAAATTTTGGTCATCACTAAAATTTTGGTCACGACAAATCATCAGGGCCAAAATTTTGGTCACGACAAATCATTCGGGCAATCATCGGACCAAAATTTTAGTGGTCATCGGGCCAAAAAATTGGTAACTCATTCGCCAAAATTTTGGTCACGACAAATCATTCGCCAAAAAATTGGTCTTTCATTCGCCAAAAATTTGGTAACTCATTCGCCAAAATTTTAGTGATCAATGGCCAAAAATTTGGTAAATCATTCGCCAAAATTTTAGTGAACAATGGCCAAAATTTTGGTAACTCATTCGCCAAAAAATTGGTCTTTCATTCGCCAAAAATTTGGTAACTCATTCGCCAAAATTTTAGTGTTCAATGGCCAAAATTTTGGTAAATCATTCGGACCAAAAAATTGGTATTCGCCAAAATTTTGGTCGTCGGAACGACAAATCATCGGACATGACTCTGACTTTTGACTCTATTTAAACATTGTATAGTTATATGAATGTATTATTTTTTAATATTCAACGCCTTTTCTGTATATTTTGCCTCACAATGTTTACAACAATCGTCCTTCATTGATCCCAAATCACATGACCCGATCACGCAATTCCATATCACATACAACGCATTGTACAGTATCCTACTCGTTCTGGGTCTCCATCAACTACAAGCCATCGAGTTGAAGAATAAACGTGACAAAATATTGTATACATTAACTTGTCATGCTGGCGCTATCATCTTTGGACTTGCGGGTGAGTATGGTCCTTTGCAGGGATTTGCGCTTACTCCGGGATTTTGGCGGCGTCTCCCGCCAGAAGGCAAGCTTATTGTCGTTGGAATGGCGGCCCTTATAGCCGTGCTGGTGATTTGGCAGGGTATTCGCGCCAAAAAACGGCGGTCATGCCAAAAACAATGGTTTCCATGGATGGGCATGTTTATAACCTGGTTCATTCTATGGGTAACGTTGTTGAAAGATCATAAATATGTGCACGTGCATCATGCATTGTTTGCAGGCTTCTTTAGTTGTTGGTTTTCCGATTTCACATCTCTTCTTGACATTATAGTCAACGCCTTTTTAACGGGCATTGTGATCGAAGGTATCGATTTCTATGGCATTGGCGAGCTTACTTTGTTTATTCTGAAAGAGAATACTCAAATATATTCTGCAGGTGTCCAGGCGGCATGGCTTCTGTCTGTAATGGGGGTAGGCATTGTGATTTGGAAGTCTGAATCATTCAAAGAATAGTTTAAAAATAATTGTACATAGAAATCATATTTAATATTTGTGTTTATCTCCTAATTCGTCTCTTGTAGGTATCTTGTATAGCTGTGGCGCGCGTACAAGTCTGTCCATTTTTGGGCGAGGATGCCTGCAAACGGTCTTTAAAGTTTTAAACTGGCGCGGATTCAGAGGTCCCCTTCCCAAGAAAAAAGAGTCGGTCGGCAGAGGCATTTTTTTGAAAGGAATAAGTTTCTGTCCGTCGGAAACTGCGAGCGTATATCGACCTAGATGGCCGACGATGACGTCCGAAGTCCCCGTAATTTGCCAGACCCTCAATGCACGCGCCTTTGTGCGGCCAGTTTTTGCGCCCCTCCATGCCCCGTATCGTTCGCGCTGAAGTTTGAAAGGTTTGTCGCCCAAAAATAAAACCTTCAATTTTTGGGTCCATTCTTGGTGTTCTACTGTGAGGCGATAGTGCCACAAGTCTTTGATGGGACAGACTCGAATGGTTTTGCGGTATCCGTCGGCCAGGAAATCCCATTTCGCTCCTTTTTTGGATTTTAATTTGCCACGACGGTATCTCTTTTTAATGCGGACATAGATCGTGAGATTCTTCTTCCAACCTTGTTTCATGATGTAACCTTGGTATAATGACTTAATATTATTTAGTCATTTACTAAATAATTAACGAATATTCTGAAATGATTCTGAAATGACAGTATTTAGGTCAAAAGTTTGGAAGAAGAATGGTCATTACGTTTTTTTGTCTAATCATTTTTTCAACCTTTTCAGGCGTTTATGGCTGGACAGACGGTTCTGAAGATATAAAGTCTGAAGACATTAATTATTTATTTATAACCGATTTTACATGCGAATATTACGGTCTCGTACCCGTTATCGCTTCTCAAGGTACAGACGCAGCGAATACATATAGTGTATGCGCCAAAGCGTACCAAAATGCCTTTCCCTCTCAAAGTTTTAACGCTGATCAAACCTATAATGCTGATAGGCATCCCGTGGATGCCAGATCTGGACAATTTGTTTGTGGGATGGTTATACATACCGGTTCTTCTCCTGAGATTAGAGTACGGTACGTTAATCCCGAACAGCAAGGTTCTGGCGAAATTGAAAAATATGAAGGGGGGTGGGATAATTTCATACAAATATGTAAAACTCCCGACGTCAAAGGAAAAACATGGCCAAATTGTAAGGAAGAACCGGACGAAACTCCATGTTTTTGCTCCTCCGACACAGAGAGTGGATTCTGGGCGATGTGTGGAGACGGCCAACTTTGCAGTCCCCAGGACACGGCGACCGGCGGTAACAATATATACGCGGAACCCGAAACGCTACTAAAACAGTGTGAAGCCCGTCTATGTGAAAATACCGACGGAACTCAAAAAAACAATGACATATGCTTGTGTAAAGCTGATCCCGACCATTTTTTTCCAAAAATCAATAGAATAACACAGACTTGTTCCTTGGAACAATATTGTTGGGTTCAAGATGAGCCAAAAACTGATGCCACATATTTATTTGGGACTTGTCTAAATGTTCCGGCTTGTAAAGATGGACAATCGGATTGTATGTGTGGGACGAATGCCGGTACTGCTGTAAAGTGCATTAACGGTAGATTTTGCGTCGATGGGGAATGTAAATGTGGTACGAAATCCAACAATATTGTAGATTGTGATGAGGAGAAGCAGTGCATTGCTCATTCTGTTCCCGGTGAACGCCAGTGTCTTGAACTCTGTGTAGAAAATCATGGCAATGTAAAAAACGATGTTGATGCGTGCTCTTGTGACGGTGATGAAATATGCGGTGCAGAAAATGGATACTTTTGTTATGACGGGAAGTGTAGGCAATCGCCCAAGCCGTGCGAAACGGATTCGAAATTTAACACAGAACCGTGTGATTGTGGGAACAATGAAATTTGCAGTGTTGTTCCCGCATTTGACCGTGTTTACTTAAGCGAAGAACCTTGCGAATACGGTAATGACATAGCCGATAAAGTGTCGTGTGGGGCTTTTGCCACAAAAATGGGTTATACATTTAACACTGATACAGCCGTCGATAAGAAGAAAGGGTGTTATTTTGCATCTGGCGGTTATTTACATTGGAATGGTGGTGGTATAGACAAGACTTGTTCAGAATCAGAATGGTGTATTATGAATGTGTGTGGTTCGCAACAATATGAATACGCTGTTCTCCCGGAATATGAAATACGTCGAACGGGCAAATGTGAAACAGATTTAACAAAGGCAGAATGTCAATATTGGCACAATAATGTTCGCGAAGATCTCCTCGTCGGATCGAGTTTTATATACAGTACCGATTCGTATGATAGCGATTTTATGTACACTGGCTGTGCTATTTATGCAGCGAATAACAACAAGCCAACCGCCTGGCTGAATCCAGCATTTAACGGGCGGTTGGCTTGTAATAATAATGCCTATTGTATTTGCCGCGGCGTCCTCCCTGGAGACGGATGGTCTGATAGAACTTTAGAGCCTGCCGAGTGCAAATACGTCACGGAAGTCCTGAAATTACCAGTTGGCGATACCGAGTGCACAAATATTCAATCGAGGTTCTTTGAACCTCGCGTACTTGGAGGAATCAAAGATTCTCGCGTACTTGGAGGATTTTGTTATAATGAGGAGTCTGAGAAGTCCATATGTGCCAACGAACCAATTTCTATTTGTATTGATATACTTGAGCAAGATGAAACTCAAAGCAAGCAAATAGAACCCTCCGAAGTATGCGAAGGCGGCTGGAAAGATATTACAAATTGGGGTATTTGTCAGTCGATGGGAGCCCTTCACAAAGTTGTCGATGTAACCTATGAAGCTATAGAGAACGACATTTGTCTAGAATCCAGCAGTTTATTCTTAATTAAGAATAAAGATGAATGTGAATTGGCGTATTTGCAAATCAATGGAGAGTTCAAAGATGCAACGGAAGATGCCCAGCAATCCGCTGGATGTACTATCAAGGACGGCCAATTATATTTTAATCCGTCCATTATACTACCAACCTCTTTCGTAGGTAGTTCACTCTGCAAAAAGAAGAAAACGTTGCCAATGACCTATCATATAGGCCATGAATTCAACATTCCAGATTATCAGAGCGGGTGTTTATTGGTAGGGGATACCGTATATTTCAATAACCCACGGTCAGTTCAATGGCCATCGGACGCACCGTTCACATTAATATCTAGCGGCCGTTGCGCTGATACAGATGGCTATAGGGATGTCAGGACCAAGGCCGAATGCGAACATATGGCGGATATACTTTGGGATCGTGACGCAGTTGAATATACTGGCGAAACCTACTCAGATCCAAACGGTAATAATCGAGAAGGCGACGACAGAGCCGATTGGTATTATTATGGCGATTTTGTGGACTGGAAGTCAAGTTATGAAGCACGGCCTGCGGGTTGTTCAACGAACAAAGGGGTGAATTTCGTATGGAATACACATGGCAGCGAGCCGTTTAATGGAAATAGGCCCGGTGTGTGTATAAGTACATCCCTTCCAAATAAAGAACGTACATCGGGCAGATGTGCAGATGGAAATTTTCTTACTGAGGAAGAATGTAAACAATGGGCGGAGGACAATGGCAAAAATTACGGTCGGGCTTTGTTTGTGGGTGAACAGAACTATTTGGTGTCGGGCTGTTATATTGCTAAGAATACCGTTGGTACAACTTTGGTATGGTGGAATCCTCTTCTGACGTCTACAATAGATTGTGACGCGGCCTGGGAGACTTGTATTTGCGCCCCCGACGCGCGGGATAATGTGAATCGACCAAGGAAATATAACATCGTAGCTAGTGCTTTGGGGTTCCCGGGGGCTGATTCCATAAACCTGGACAGATTAGAGCAAGGATTCCAAACCCGTAAACTTTGTTCGAAAGATTTAGGATTTTGGGGTTGTCATTGTGGTGATAATGGAGAAATATGTGACTCTGATAAGCCAACATGCTCTGACAACACGTGTTTCGCAGAATCCGCGTGTTTATATGGGGACGGGTCCGAACCTTTGGGTAGTTCGTGCTTATGTGGTGGTGATTTGTGTGGTCCAGGCAGCGAAAATGGGAATTATTGCATCTCAGAGTTAAGACAATGCAATGAACTACCTGTTTGTAAAAACCATCTTGGCCAGGATCAAAATACAAATGAGTGTATGTGTGGAGACCAAATTGACCAAATAATTGACCAAACGAATGGAAAATATGAACTACGTACATCGGGCACGTGTGTAAACTCAATGGCATCTGAGGAAGAATGTGAACAATGGGCGGAGGACAATGGCAAAAATTACGGTCGGGCTTTGTCTGTGGGTGAACAGTCCTTGTTTGCGCCGGGCTGTTATATTGCTAAGACTACCGTTGGTACAACTTTGGTATGGTGGAATCCTCTTCTGACGTCTACAATAGATTGTGACGCGGCCTGGGAGACTTGTATTTGCAGAACTATGGAATATGAACTACGTACATCGAACAAATGTGCAGATGGAAATTTTCTTACGAAGGAAGAATGTGAACAATGGGCGGAGGACAATGGCAAAAATTACGGTCGGGCTTTGTTTGTGAGTGAACAGAACTATCATGCGCCGGGCTGTTTTATTGCTAAGACTACCGTTGGTACAACTTTGGTATGGTGGAATCCTCTTCTGACGTCTACATTAGAATGTAACGAGAACTCCGAAACTTGTATTTGCAATATAGGATGGAAACCTAAAAACAAGTGCGATGAGAATCAATATTGCTATAAACCTTTGGAAACATGTGAAGATCACAAGAACAAAGTTAATGACGTCCCAATTTGTAACTTTGACCCTCTAGAGAAAAATGACGACATCTGTTTCTGTGGCACAAAAAAATGTAGTAAGCCAAATCAATACTGTCTACATGATTCAGAGGAGTGTTTTGATTATCCAAAATGTCCCGTGGTCACCTTAGTCATGTCAAACTTGAGATTTATAGAAAGACATCAAAGTTGTATGTGTGGTACCGCTAAATGCGACAGTTCAACTCCGTATTGCAACTCCGCGAGTAATACGTGTGAACGAATAGAATGTGCCGACAAAAGTGGAAGAAAAATGTCCAAGATAGAATGTAAATGTGGTGCAGATACTTGCGGTGTGCACCAATATTGTCATGAAAGCGGTTCTGACTTATGTCGAGACTCGCCAGTTTGTCCTTCGGGATTACCCGACGACCAAATTGACCCACTTTGTAGATGTGTTCCGCTCTGTACTTCTGGAACATACTGCATGAAGAAAGAGGCGCAGAATTGGGTTTGTGCACCGCCGCCGGATTGTTCTGGCGATGGCCGCCAAGAAACATATTGTAAATGTGGTACAAAGACCTGTTCCCCAACTAACTATTGCCGTTCGGGTACATGCCTTGACTTACTCCCGTGTGAAAACACGGATGGCACAGTCGTGCAGAGTGAATGCACGTGTGGTCCTGTTGAGAATATATGTGGAAATGACAGGCCTTATTGTCATACAAATGAGTGTAAGACGTTCGGGATGTGTGAAAACACGGATGGCACAGTCGCGCAAGAACGCTGTGGATGCGATGCCCAAATATGTGAAAATGACAATAATTATTGCCATGGTACCGAATGTAAACAAAAACCAGTGTGTAAAGACACTAATGGTACTGTCGCTGAGAATTCTCCCTGCCTATGTTCGACTGCAGAATGTGAAGTGGGCGATTTTTGTTCCAGTGGTGTTTGCAAAAAGGTCCCATCATGTGTCAATAAAATCGGCACAATAAAGAATAACTTAGCTTGTGAATGCGGCACGGCAAAAGCGTCGATTTTGGAAATCTTTGATCCAGAAGGTTTGGATTATGCTGGCCGCAGTAAAGGGTGCGAAAACGAAAACAATCTATCGAAAGAACAATGTGAAAAACTCGCTGAAATTCATAGCAAGCCGATTGAAATTAAAGGCTTTGCTACGGGCGCCGATCATAAATTTCCCAGAGGGTGTTCTAGTTTTGACGGTACTTTTATATATAACCAAGGATCGGCGATGGACGGGTGGCAATGGCAAACGTCCAATTATGTTCGAT
>Ga0209533_1002035_pt1 | contig 18704 bp, 16 predicted proteins | sample COG_04_FD_184748 | JGI IMG/M metagenome (GOLD analysis project Ga0209533, IMG submission 184748) | Pelagic Microbial community sample from North Sea - COGITO 998_met_04 (SPAdes) (version 2) | ecosystem: Environmental > Aquatic > Marine > Neritic zone/Coastal water | place: Helgoland, sampling...
TAATCGGAATTGCAGTATCGAGCGGAGAATCAGAAGAGGTTAAAATTACCGAATCTCACATTTTAAAACTGAAGCTTAGTGGGAACATACAAGATCGTGTGGCAGAGAACCCTCTTGATGTATACAGAGAGCTTATGGGAGGTGGTCAGGCATCCTTAGGCTTAAACACTCTTTTAGCGAATATAAAGAAGGCTAAAACGGATGTTAATATTTCGGGAATTCATCTAGAAGTGGGCTATCTATATGCAGGTTTTGCATCGCTCGATGAAATTAGAAACGCCTTAACGGACTTTAAAGAGTCTGGTAAATTTATTACAGCATACTCGGAAGTTTACAGCCAAAAAGCATACTACCTAGCCTCTGTAGCAACTAGTCTTTGTATTTATCCAGAAGGAGCCTTAGAGTTGATAGGACTGAACAGTACGGTTTCCTTTTACACCGATGCTCTAAAAAAAATTGGGATTGAACCACAAATAATTCGTCACGGAAAATTTAAGGCTGCTGTAGAGCCCTTTATGCTCAAAGAAATGAGTGCTTCTAATCGCGAGCAGGTAGAAGTTTATATGGGATCGATTTGGGATCAGTTTTTAACCAATGTTTCAAAAGAACGCGGTTTCACCAAAGATAGGTTGAATGCAGTAGTTGACAACTTTGAGGTTAAAACTCCAGCAGATGCTAAACAACTAGGTTTGGTAGACGAGTTGTTTTATAAAGACCAGCTTCAAAACCACCTAAGTGAGCTGATGCAAGTAGAATCTTTTGAAGATATAAACTTCATCGGTATCAAAAAATACCAGCGGGTTAAAAATGAAAACGCAAGAACCAAATTTAAAAAAGATAAAATTGCAGTAATTTATGCGCAAGGAGAAATACAAAGTGGTAAGGGACAGGAAACGGTTATTGGTTCCGAACGAATTTCAAAAGCGATTAGAAAAGCCCGCTTAGATGCCAAGGTAAAAGCAATTGTTTTACGTGTAAACTCTCCTGGAGGAAGCGCATTAGCCTCCGATGTTATTTGGAGAGAAATGCGCTTAGCAAAAGCAGAAAAACCCGTGGTTGTATCTATGGGCGATGTAGCTGCTTCTGGCGGCTATTATATTGCCTGCGATGCAGATAAAATTTATGCATCACCCACCACAATAACTGGATCTATTGGCGTATTTGGGGTTTTAATGAGTTTAGAAGAACTGTACACCGATAAATTAGGCATTACCTTTGATCAGGTTAAAACAAATAAATTTGCCGACTTGGGCACCAATACGCGCCCTTTAAGTGAAGAAGAATACACTATTATTCAGCAAAGTGTTGTAGCGGTTTACGATACCTTTACCTCTAAAGTAGCCCAGGGCAGAAAAATGACTCAAGCCGATGTGGACTCTATAGGTCAGGGTAGAGTTTGGAGCGGCGTAAATGCCTTAAACCTTAAGCTTATTGATGAATTTGGTGGCTTACAAAAAGCTATTGAAGGAGCAGCCGAATTAGCAGAACTGGAAGAGTACAGACTTTTTGAACTTCCAGAATTACAAGATCCACTGGAGTTGTTGTTGGAAGAATTTGGTGGTGAGTTTGAAGCAAGACTACTCAAGAATAAACTCGGTGAGGAGTACAAGCATTACAAGGCTCTTAACAACATAAGACATCTAAATGGCATACAAGCTAGAATGCCTTACCAGTTTACTATAGAATAGAACTAAACAGAATAAAAAAAGCCCCAGAATACAGTCGTATTCTGGGGCTTTTTGTTTGGTAAAAACTAGCGTTTCTTAATCGATTTTAAATACATGCGCTCCACCTTTTCTCTGGCCCATGGAGTGGTTCGTAAAAACTTTAGGCTGGATTTAAAGGTAGGATTGTTTAAAAAGCAATTTATATTTAGCCTTTCGCCCATTTCTTCCCATCCAAATTTGTCTTCAAGATGTTCTAAAATCTCAACCAACTTAATGCCATGTAATGGATTGTTAGGTTGGTTCTCTAGGTTGTTTTCTTTTTCCATAGTAAAAGGTAGCCCCCAAATACTCGGGGGCTTATTAACTATCCTAAAAACGGATATCTGTAATCTGATGCAGGAATAAATGTCTCTTTAATGGTTCTAGGAGAAACCCAACGCAATAAATTTAAAGACGAACCTGCCTTATCGTTTGTACCTGATGAACGACCTCCACCGAAAGGTTGCTGAGAAACAACGGCTCCTGTTGGCTTGTCGTTGATGTAGAAATTACCGGCACAATTTTTAAGTTTTTCTGTAGCCAATTCAATCGCGTATCTATCGTTAGAGAAAACGGCTCCAGTTAAAGCGTATTCTGAAGTAGTATCTACTAAATCTAAGGTTGCTTCAAAATCATTTTCGTTGTATACATAAATCGTAATTACAGGCCCAAACAATTCTGTTTCCATGGTAGTATAACGAGGTGTTTTAGCTAAAATAACGGTAGGTTCGATAAAAAAACCAACCGACTTATCGTAGGAACCACCAGCAATAATTTCGGCGTCAGCATCTGCCTTAGCTCGGTCTATGTATGAGGTTATTTTATCGAAGGAAGCTTCGTGTATAACCGCATTTACGTAATTACTCAAGTCAGACGGATCGCCCATTTTAATTGAGTTTACATCATCGATGATGTAGCTTTTTACAGCATCCCATAAATTAGAAGGAACGTAGGCACGAGAGGCAGCAGAGCATTTTTGTCCCTGAAACTCAAAAGCTCCCCGAACAATAGCCGTAGCAACTTGTTTCGCATCCGAAGATTTATGAACCATTATAAAATCTTTACCACCAGTTTCGCCAACAATACGCGGATAGGTTTTGTAATGATGTATGTTATTTCCTATTTGTTTCCATAAATTTTTAAACACATTTGTAGAGCCGGTAAAATGCAATCCTGCAAAATCAGAACTGGCAAAAACCTCATCAGAAATGGCTACTGGATCTCCGTAAATTACATTGATAACTCCATCGGGTAAACCTGCAGCTTTAAATAGATCTACAATTACCTGAGCAGAATATACTTGGGCATCGGATGGTTTCCAAACAATTGTATTTCCCATCATGGCAGGAGCTGCACATAAATTGGCTGCAATTGATGTAAAGTTAAAAGGCGTTATTGCATAAATAAATCCTTCTAGTGGACGAAACTCCATACGATTCCAAACACCCTCTGCAGATTCTGGTTGTTCCATGAAAATCTCAGTCATGTATTGCACGTTAAAGCGCAAAAAGTCTATCAACTCGCAAGAAGCATCAATTTCTGCTTGATGTACGTTTTTAGACTGAGCTACCATGGTAGCGGCATTCATACGCGCACGAAATGGACCTGCAAGTAAATCTGCTGCTTTTAAAAATATAGATGCTCTGTGCTCCCATTTCATGTTTGCCCAATCTTCTTTGGCAGCTAAAGCAGCCGCAATAGCTTTTTTAGCATGACTTGCATCCCCTTTATGGTAATTCCCAACTATGTGTTGGTGTTTATGTGGAGGTGTCATTGGAGCAAGGTCGTTTGTACGGACTTCCTCAGAACCAATATACATGGGTATATCAATTACTTCTGACATCATTTTTGCGTAAGCTGCTGTGGTTGCAATTCGCTCGTTAGAACCTGGTGCAAACGACTGTACTGGCTCGCATGAAGCGATTGGTACCTGAAAAAACCCTTTCCCCATTGTATGTATTGTTAAATGTTAGTCTTAAATTATGTTCTGCAAAAATAACAAACCATTTTTAAATACGATAAAGGAAGCATGGAGTTTCTGCCAAGAGAGCTAAGCTTAAGTTTTTTTAACCTTTAACTAACGTAAATTATCGGCTAAAGCTCTTTGGATTGATACCTTTATAAAATGAAATTATACCAAGCAATTTTTGTTTTAACGCTGCTAATTACAAATAAAATAGTAGCTCAAAAAACAACTGAAACTGTAAGAGGCTATGTACTTAGTGCTGTAAATGAAAAGAATATTGAAGGAGTTCACATTCAAAATGTAAATTCGAAGGCCGGTACCATTAGCACAAAAGTTGGCTATTTTGAAATTGAAGGAAAGCCAACAGACCTGGTTCGTTTTAGTTGTATCTCCTTTGAGACCAATTACTTTACTATTGCAGAACTCGTTTTGAATACCACAATTCAATTAAAAAAAACAAGTATTAAATTAGATGAAATACTACTAAAACCCAAAACATGGCAGCAGTTTAAACTGGAGTTTGTTCAAAAAAAATTAGCAGACGAAGAGAGTGCCGAAATTAGCCTTGCTGGAGCGAAGCAGTACAAAGGGCCCAAAAAAATGTTTAAGCCAAATCTTGTTAGTGCTATAATTAATCCAATAAGTACTACGTATTATATACTTAATAAAAAGTCCAGACAAAAAAGAAAAACAAAGCGGTATCAGAAAATTATTCAAAATTCTTACCTTATTGAAGATTAATTAGTGTGAAAGTTTTTAAACATAATTTTTTATTACTAGGTTTGCATTAAGTGTATACCTAAATACAAAATTTACTAATTTATTTATTAGATAGCCCCACATTATGTCAGTTAAAACCCACGTTTATATAGATGGTTCATGGATGTTTCACAACAAAAAGTATCTTATTGATGCCTACGGCGAAGAAGACTACGATGTTGATTACAAGAAGATTCCATTAATTATTCAAGAGCATTTACTAAATAATTTAACAATTGATGTTGATATTGTACGTACTTACTTTTATGGTACAATGCCAGTAAATAAACCCGAATTTTCGCCCAATAAGCAAAAGGCATTTTATAAGTACTTAAAAGAAGAGTGCTATTTTGTAACCGACGTTTTTGAAGTTGATTACCAAGACGATGAATTAGCAAAGCCTCAAACCAATGCTTTACCAGTTGCACTTGCATCCTCTTTACTTTACAACGCGGGCTTAAATACCTCTTACGATATTGCCGCAATTGCACTTGGCGATCCAGATTACGTTTCTATGATTAAAAGAGCACGTATGTTAGGTAAGCGTATTTTACTTATAGGTATTAAGAACACTCCAGATACACGCTTAAGAACTCGTACCGCTTTATTAGACTACCCTGTTTTGTATTTAGACGATCATTTAGAGACTTTAAAACTAGACAGACACGAACATTACAGACAGTGTATGAGTTGTAGTACCGAGGAAATGACCAATTGGCACGGTACCGACTTTTACTGCTCTAATTGTAGAGAAAACGACACAAGAGCTCAATTAAGAACTTGTAATAACTGTAATAAAGAAGAAGAGACTACCTGGTCTGAACCTTATTACTACTGTTTTGATTGTAGAGAATCTTACCGAAAAAGCCAGAATACATTTAACATGTAAACCTGCTATAGCGCTAAGCTAAAAAAAAGCCCATTTCAATTGAAATGGGCTTTTTTTTTTGCTGCTAACAACTAATTATTTAGCTTAAAATGTTTTTCGGCCATTTCCATAACCTCATCGCCAATTGCTAAACATGCAGTTGCTGCAGGAGAAGGTGCATTTAATACATGTATACTTCTGTCTTTGTACTCAATTTTAAAATCGTCTAACACCTCGCCATTGTCGCCTAAGGCCATAGCGCGCACTCCAGAACGGCCAGACTTTATGTCTTCCATAGTTAAACTCGGACACATGCGCTGTAATTGTTTTAAAAATAAACGTTTTGAAAAAGCACGTTTGTACTCTTCTAAACCAAAACGCCAATGCTTAAAAAACAGCTTCCAAGTCCCTTTGTAAACTAAAGCCTCTAACGTATCTACAAAGTTAAAATCAAATTTACCATAGCCTTCACGTTTAAAAGTAAATACTGCGTTAGGTCCACACTCGGTAGTCCCATCTGTCATTCGAGTAAAGTGCACACCTAAAAAAGGGAATTCTGGATTGGGTACCGGATAAACTAAGTTCCTTATCTTTTTCAAACCTTGTTCGGTTAAGTCATAGTAATCGCCTCTAAAACCTATGATTCGCATATCTAGATTCACCTTATCTTTTCGGGCGAGTCTGTCTGAATGCAAACCGGCACAAAACACTAAAAATCGCGAATTGTAGGTTCCTAAACTCGTGTGTACTTTACTTAGCTCAGCTTTCGTAACGGCTGTTACTTCACATTGGGTAATGATGTCAGAGTCTGGATTAATTTCTTTAATCAACTCTGCCAGTTTATTTGTTACAGCTCTAAAATCAATGATACCAGATTCGGGAACCCATAAAGCTTTAATGCCATCTATGTATGGCTCTATTTCTTTAATCCTTTTACGATCGATGATTTCAATTCCTTTGAGTCCGTTTAGAAAACCGTTTTCTCTAATTTTATCTAAACGAGGTAGTTCATCTTCGGTGGTTGCCACTACAATTTTACCACATACATCGTAATCGATGTTGTGTTTTTTTGCAAAATCAACAATTTGCTTACGCCCGTTTACACAGTTTTTGGCCCTAAAGGAACCCGGCCTGTAATAAAGTCCAGAATGAATAACTCCAGAATTGCGGCCTGTTTGATGAAAAGCTAAACAGGTTTCTTTCTCTAAAACAGCTATTTTTAATTTGGGATGTTTTACTTGAAGCTTATAAGCTGAGGCTAACCCAACAATTCCGCCACCTACTATGGTTATGTCGTAAACTTTTTGTGTTGGCATGAAAATATTTTTTGTAAAAATACAAAGCCCGTTTTAATAAACGTAAAAATTAAAAAATTAAAAAGTCTTAAACTGAAACTTTTAAAGGCTGGTTAATCGGGAATTAAGAATGAAAATGAATATATTTGCAATTCAAATAATAACAAACTTAATAAATACATTAAAATGGCAGTATTAGTAGGTAGAAAAGCACCACAATTTTCAGCTAAAGCAGTTGTAAATGGAACTTCTGTAGAAGCAGATTTTTCTTTAGAGCAATACATCGGTAAAAAGAATGTCGTTTTATTCTTCTACCCTAAAGATTTTACTTTTGTTTGCCCAACAGAATTACACGCTTTTCAAGAAAATTTAGCAGAATTTGAAAACAGAAACACTGCAGTTGTAGGTGTTTCAACAGATACAGAAATGTCTCACTGGGGATGGTTGCAAATGGAAAAAGCTCAGGGTGGTATTAAAGGAATTACTTATCCTTTAGTAGCGGACACAAATAAAACTATTTCTAAAAACTTTGATGTTTTAACTGGTGATTACTTCATCAACGAAAACGAGGAGTTAGAAGCTGATGCAGAATTAGTTGCTTACCGTGGATTGTTTTTGATCGACAAAAATGGAGTGGTACAACACCAATTGGTAAACAACCTTCCACTTGGAAGAAATGTTGACGAAGCGATACGTATGGTAGATGCGCTAACTTTTGTAGAAGAGAATGGAGAGGTTTGCCCAGCTAATTGGGTGAAAGGTAAGGAAGCAATGAAGCCTTCGCATGAAGGAACGGCTGATTATCTTGCAAAAAACTAAGCTGTTAAGCTCGTATAACAAAAAAGCCCAACTCTGTGAGTTGGGCTTTTTTGTTTCTAACTTCTTAATCCAAAAATAGCCGAGCCTACCCGAATCATTGTACTACCCATTTCAATTGCCAAAGCGTAATCGTTGCTCATCCCCATGGAAACAATGCTCAAGTTGTTGTTCGCATCACTTTGTTCTAACGCAAATTCTTTTAGGCCTCGAAATTCTTTTCGTACTAGTGTTTCGCTTGTACTGTTGGAAGCCATACCCATAAACCCGACAATTCGTATGTTATTAAACTCCTTAGCGGCACTTAAAACATCTAGCGCATCCATTGGGTCTAAACCAAATTTAGTTTCCTCTTGCGCTATATAAATTTGTAGTAAGCAATCAATGGTTCTGTTATGCTGGGCTGCACGTTTGTTAATTTCCTTTAGTAATTTTAAGGAGTCAACCCCATGGATTAAGGATACAAATGAGGCGATGTACTTTACTTTATTTGTTTGTAAATGACCAATCATGTGCCACTTAATGTCTTGTGGAAGGATTTCGGCTTTTGCAGCCATGTCTTGTACTTTGTTTTCTCCAAAAACACGCTGTCCTGCTTTGTAGGCCTGCATAATGTCTGAGTTTGGTTTTGTTTTTGAAACAGCTACCAAAGTAACATCCAACGGAATACTTGCTGTAATTTTGTTTAAGTTTTCTGCAATCACTTTATAAAACTAGTTAAAATTATTTTTGTTTTTTTTTAATGTCCTTTAAACGCATCCATACTTCTATAAACTCCAAGAACAGAACCAACAAACCAGTCGAAAATTCTTGTGGGTAGTAAGCCCTTAATAAGAGTAAGTGCGTTTACCATAAATGGTTTTCTAACGAATAACTTATTCTGCTCAATTCCCTTTAAAATCGCTACTACAACTGGCTCGGGTTTTAGGAGTGGCAGTAAAAGCGGAGATCGAACTCCCTGGAACATACCGGTATCAATATAACCTGTGGTTACTGTGGTAACATGAAGGTTTCGTTTTAACGATTCTAGTTCTATTCTTAAAGATTCGGACCAGCCTAAAACAGCCCATTTTGAGCCGGCGTAAACAGACATGTTGGGATTGGACATCATTCCTGCAGCAGAGGATATGTTTACAATATGACCTTGTTTTTGAGCGATCATGTCGGGTAAAAAAGCTCTGGTTACCTGCATAACTCCTTCTACATTAAGTTGAATTGTTTTTGTTATATCGGTTTGGTTTTGCAAATGAAAAGGCATTCCTGTTACAATTGCAGCATTGTTTATAAGTAGGTCAACAGGGCCGTCTTGCAAAACCTTTTCTGCAGATGCAAGTATTTGATCTACGCTAGAAACATCAACAAGATAGGGAGAAACCTTATAGTTTAGGGCTCTAAATTCGCGGGTACATGTTTCGAGGGCATCTTTATTTACATCCCAAATAATTAAATCGGAAGCACCTTTTTGTAAACAGGAAGCGCCCATCAATTTCCCAATACCTAAAGCACCTCCGGTGATTAAAACTCTTTTTCCAGTTATTTTAGTCATCGTTGAGCTGATAAATCGTTAAGCCACTTCTAAGCTTGGGTTCAATGTAGGTGCTTTTTGGAGGCATAATTTTCTCTTGGTCTGCCACCTGCTTCAATTGTTCAAATGTTATCGGTTTTAAAGCAAAGGCTACACTGAAATTCCCAGAATCTACTGCACGCTCTAAGCCTATTAATCCTTGTTTTCCATCTAAAAACCCAATTCGTTTATCGTTTCTAATATCTTCAATTCCATGAATCGGATTCAAAATGTTTTTGGATAAAATTGCTGGGTCTAGATGCTCCACACAATCCTTAGCATCAAAAGTGTTTTTTATAGCTACTAAGCTGTACCAGGTCTTGTTTAAATACATACAAATCTCGTCCTTTTCTTTGGGCTTACGAGACTTTTTTAAGGCTTTCAATGTATAAACTTTAGCAACGGATGCTAAATAATCGTCGGTAGAGAAACCGTTTAAATCTGTTATTAGTCGATTAAAGTCGCAGATAGAAAGCTGCTCATCGTCAATTAAAAAAGACATGAAATAATTATACGTTTCCGTTCCATCAGTACGAATACTTGCAGCTCTTCTTTTCTTGCAATACAAGGCAGAGGAAGCAGAACGATGATGGCCGTCTGCAATATAAACACTGTCTACAGTTTCAAATATACCTTGTAGTTCTTTAATATCAGCCGATTTATCAATAAGCCAAAGTTTGTGTAAAACCTTGTTTGTACTCGTAAATTCGTATTCCGAACGTTCTTTCATGTACAAATCTATAAGCTCATTTACTCGTGGAACTCTAGAGTATGAAAGCAAAACAGGTTCGGCATTAAAACCCGTAGACTCTAAATAATTAGAAAACATTTCTTCGCGCTTAGCAATTGTTTGCTCGTGTATTTTTATACCACCGTTCAAATAATCATCTACCGACGAGGCTGCAATAATACCCGTATATGAAGTACCTTCTTTTACTTGTTGGTAAATGTATAAACAGGCTTTAGTATCAGTAAGAAAAACTCCTTGTTGGCAAAAAGTCTCGTATGTATTTTTAACCATCTTAAACTTTTGAGCGCCATCTAACAAACGGCTGTTAGAAGAGTACTCGGGGTTAATGATGTGCAAAAAAGTATAGGGATTGTTTAGCAGCTTCTCGCGAAGCGTATTTTCCGAGTAGGATAAATAAGAACGAGATGCTACTAGAGCAGCTTTATCTCGGGTAGGACGAACCGCCTTAAATGCTTTAATTTTTGCCATTATAACTAATTTGGAGTAAATGTATACATTGCTAAGAATTGAGCAAAAAAAAAGGCACCAAAATGGTGCCTTTATCTTTATTTTCTAGCAAACTAGATTCTTCTTTCTTTAATACGAGCTTTCTTACCAGTAAGTGCTCTAAGGTAAAAGATACGAGCTCTACGAACCATCCCTCTTTTGTTTACTTCTATTTTCTCTAAAATTGGAGAGTTTACAGGAAAGATACGCTCTACCCCAATACTGTTAGCACCAATTTTACGAATAGTAAAGGTTTCTGTAATTCCAGCACCACGACGTTGCAATACAACACCTTTAAAGAACTGAGTACGCTCTTTCTCGCCTTCTTTAATTTTATAATATACCGTTACTGTATCTCCTGCACCAAAGGCTGGGAAATCATTTTTCGGTACGAATTCGTCTTGTACAAATTTTACTAAGTCCATTTTTTTTGTTTTTTAAACCCAACATCCACGTTTTACGCCAGCGGTTGAATAGTTAGAATTTAAGGATGCAATATTACGAAATAAATTTTGTAACTATTAATTCTGAATGTTTAATTTACAATTTTTACCCCAGTCCAATTAAAACGAATCTAACAAGTCTGGACGAAGGTCTTGAGTGCGCTTTAAAGCCTGGTTATGTCTCCAATCTTCAATTTTTTGCGCATGTCCAGAAAGCAATATTTCTGGCACTACACGCCCACGCCATTCCGAGGGCCGCGTATAAACAGGTGGCGCCAACAAGCCGTCCTGAAAGGAATCGGTTAATGCAGAAGTTTCGTCGCCTAAAACACCGGGCAATAAACGAATAACAGCATCGCATAACATGGCGGCCGGCAACTCTCCTCCGGAAAGCACAAAGTCTCCTATAGAAATTTCACGGGTAATGTATTCTTCTCGAATTCGATGATCAATGCCTTTGTAATGCCCACACAGAATTATAACATTAGTCAATGTCGATAAATGATTTGCAACTCCTTGATTAAAATGAACACCATCGGGTGTCATGTAAATAATCTCCTGGTAGGTTCTTTCTGATTTCAAAAGATCAATAATCTTAGCAATTGGCTGCACGGTCATGACCATTCCAGCGCCCCCACCAAATTGAGTGTCGTCTACTCTACGATGTTTGTCTTCCGAATAATTTCGTAGTTGATGAAAGACGACTTCTATCAATTTTTTATCGATAGCTCGACTCAAAATTGAAGCGGAAAAAGGGCTTTCTAAAAGCTCTGGATGCAGGGTAATAATGTCAATTCTCATCCTACAAAAATACATATAATTTAAATGGTTCTTGTGCAGAGTTTCAAGAGTTACTTAAGCCAGTATAAGGAGGCTTGTTTAGACAAAAACCTTACATGACACGATGTCATAAAACAACAACAAACTATTTAAATTCAGTAAATTAAAGCTATTACTTAAACCACAAGTTCATCATTTATTGTGCACAATAAAACGATTACAATAAGAGAATATTATTTACTAAATATACTCTAAACAGTAAAAGAGCTCATTAAAAACATCCAATTATCGGTTAAATTATTCAGAGGTTTGAGCAAAAAAAAAATCCTAAACGGCTAATTTAGATGGATGAAAAACCAAACAATAACAGTGCGATAAAGGCGCTTGTTATTCCTCAAAAAAGTGTAATTTAGTATGCATGCTTAACAATAAAAATCATGACAAATACAGCTAAAAAAAGTGCATCTCTATGCACATTATTAAACATCAAGTATCCAATAATAATGGCACCAATGTTCTTGGTTTCAAATGAAGATATGTTGGTAGAAGCAATTAAATCTGGAATAACTGGATGTGTTCCGGCTTTAAATTACCGAACGGATGCAAAATTTAGAGAAGCACTAAATTCTATTCGCAGTAGAGTAAATGGTCCTATTGGAGTAAATTTGATTGTAAACAAATCGAATATAAAGCTTAAGCAGCAACTTAAAACATGCGTAGACTTAAAGGTTGCCTATATCATAACCTCGCTTGGAAGTCCGGAAAAAACAATTGAGGCTTGTAAACCTCATGGCATAAAAGTTTTTTGTGATGTGGTAGACGCTAAGTATGCAAAAAAAGTAGAAGAATTGGGTTGCGATGCAGTAATTGCAGTAAATAAGGAAGCAGGAGGACATTGTGGTCCAAGTCCAGCCCACCAATTAATTCCAGAACTAGTAGCCCAATGCAGTATACCCGTAATTTCTGCAGGAGGGGTTTCTAACGGACATCAAATGAGAGAAATGCTAGCACTTGGCGCCTGTGGCATCTCAATGGGAAGTCCGTTTATAGCAACAAAAGAAGCAACTGTTTCGGATGCCTATAAGCAAGCAATTGTAGATTATGGAGCCAAAGACATTGTTTTAAGTGAAAAACTTTCGGGCTCGCCTTGCACTGTAATTAATACGCCTTATGTTCAAAAAGTAGGAACAAAACGAAATTTTATTGAAAGTTTTTTAAGTAAAAATAAAAAACTTAAAAAATTTATTAAAATGCTCACATTCTACAAAGGAACAAAAGCTTTAGAAAAAGCTGCTTTTAGTACAACCTATGATACCGTATGGTGTGCTGGCCCATCTATAGAAGGCGTGCATTCTATTAGACCCGTAGCTCAAGTTGTTAAAGAGCTTGTCGAAGAATTTGAGAATTAGATTCTGTGCCATCTAAATGGGAATCAAATTTGATTTCGCCTTACAACGAAGACTAAAATTCTTTACTTTGCACAAAATTTAAACTATGGCCGCTAAAAATGATGCAGAAGTATTTTTTTCTAAAGTATTGGAGTGTTTTAAGCTAGACTCATTTAAAGCTCAAACCAGCATGGACATGCTCCTAATAGTACATGCAGATTGGTACAATTACTTGTTAGAAACTAAAGAATTTGGAATTTTAAAAGATATTGACCACTTTGATTTCTTTGTGTGCACAACCTCTAAATCGGGCATTGCTTTTAAGGGAGCTTTAAATAAAGAAGAAATAGATAGAATAAATGAGTTTGAACGTCTTTACAAATCTTTCTTTGAATTGGATATGAACGCGCAAGGAGATGTGCTAAAATCCTTCTTTCCAGAATAATCTTATCGCAAAGTTTACGATGAACAAAATTTAAATCATGTTCTACTTAGTTTAAAATGTACTTAAGTACTCTAAACATTTTAATTTTGCTGCGATAAAACATAATTATGAAACACCTTTTTACCATTTTAGCACTCTTTATTTACAATGCCTCTTATGCGCAAGTGTTAAAGAAAAGTATTGAAGCCAATAGAACGAGTACAGCTCCAAAAATTGATGGAATATTGGAATCGGAGGTTTGGAACAAGGCCTCAAAAGCAATAAACTGGACGCAAGTAGAGCCTAAAAATGGCAATCCGGAACGAGATAATCAAAAATCTGAAGTTTATTTTTCTTACGATGACAGAGCTTTGTACATTGGAGCACGTTTATACGACTATGCACCAGACAGCATTTTAAAAGAGTTTAGTTTAAGAGATCAAACCAATAAAAACTGCGATTTGTTTGGCGTAAAAATTTCTCCGTACAACGATGGGCAAAATAATTTTGTTTTTTACGTTTCGGCTGCAGGTGTTCAGTCTGATGCACTTTCGTCTGTACAAAACACAGAGCCTAATTGGGATGCTGTTTGGAAAAGCGAAATTAACATCGATGCCAAAGGCTGGACTGTAGAATTTGAAATCCCCTACTCTGCTTTAAGAATTCCAAAAACCGAGGTGCAAGAATGGGGTATAAATATGTTTCGGGAAATTAGACGAACAAGAGAGGTTTATTCTTGGAGCCCTATAGACTTATCGAATTCTAATGAAAGTGCACAAGCTGGAGTTTTAACTGGTATAGAGAACATTCAAGCACCTTTACGACTTTCGTTTATGCCCTACCTTTCGAGCTATGTAGATTTTTACGAATCTGAAAGTTCTAGTAGTTTAAATGGTGGATTGGATGTTAAATATGGCATTAACGAAAGCTTTACCTTGGACATGACTTTGGTGCCAGATTTTGGTCAAACCGTTTTTGATGATCAAATACTAAACGTAAGTCCCTTTGAAATACAGTTTAACGAAAATAGAAGTTTTTTTACCGAGGGTACTGAGTTGTTCACAAAAGCAAATTTATTTTATTCTAGACGTATTGGCGACAGACCTAGTCTAAGCCCAACTTTAGCTGATGGAGAAGTGGTGAGTCAGAATCCAACAAATGTTCAGTTACTCAATGCCTCGAAGATTTCTGGAAGAACCTCCAAAGGTTTAGGTATAGGTTTTTTTAATGCTATTACAGAAAACACCTATGCTACCGTACAAGATTCTATTAGTGGCCAAAAGAGAAAGGAACTCATCGAACCCTTGTCAAATTACAATGTAGTGGTACTCGACCAAGTACTTAAAAACAACTCTTATATTACTTTTACAAACACCAATGTTAGCAGAAAAGGGAATGCTAGGGATGCAAATGTAGAGAAGCTTCAAATTCAGATAGGATCAAAAGACAACAGTTATACATTTTATGGAGATTTGGCATTTAGTCATGTTAAAGAAGATTTAACCACTAGCAATGGCTTTGCTTCCTATTTAATTTTTCAAAAATCAAGTGGGAATTTCCGATTTAGTGCTGCTCAAAATATTGAAAGTGATAAATACGATATAAACGATATCGGTTTTTTATACAACAACAACGAAATGCAACACCGCGGAAATTTAGCCTACTATATTTTTACTCCAAAAGGCAAATTACGAAGAGCCGATTTTGAAATTAGCATGAGTAGATCTTTACTGTACGAACCAAGTTTATACAACGGTACAGATTTGTCTGCTGATATAGGAATTCATTTAACCAATTTCTTTTCTACAGGTATATCCTTTGATCAGTCGATAGGAAAAAACTACAATTATTTTGAAGCCAGGACCAATGATTTACAAAATGTGTTCGAATCGGGTCCATCTACAAGTGTGTATTGGTGGAACTCTACAGATTACCGCAATAAATTTGCTGGAGATTTAGGTTTCGGATACAATACTTTACCGGAATTTGGGAGTAAATCTTATCAAATACGCTGGTCTCCTCGATTTAGGGTAAACGATCATGTATTTATGACGTATGTAATTTCGCACAAAACAGAAAATAATGATGTAGGAAGAGCTCTCGATGCAAATGGCCCTATTGAAGATCCGGAAAACATCCTCTTTAGTAAACGCGATAGAAGCACAACAACAAATGTATACAGACTGTCCTATGTATTAAACGCGAAACTATCTTTCGACTTTAAACTAAGACACTATTGGTCTACCTTAAAACACAAAACCTTTTACGCTTTAAACGATGGAGTACTTACAGGAAGTAATTTCCCTTTAAAGGATCAGAATAATAAGGCGCTTTACGACATTAATTACAACTCTTGGAATATAGACTTAAATTGTGTTTGGAGATTTGCTCCGGGCAGCGAATTGAATTTACAGTGGAAAAATTCGCTGTATAGCTTAACAGACAATGCTGGTTTAAATGCCCAACAAAATTTAAGTGAACTGTTTAAGGAATCTCAAGGAAACAGCCTATCTTTAAAACTGATCTACTTTTTGGATTACCAAAACATAAAAAGGTTAAAAAAATGATATCGGTAAAAAATATAGTTAAAAACTACGAGGGATTAGCGGTATTAAAAGGCGTTTCTTTAGATATAAAAAAAGGAGAAATCGTAAGTATTGTTGGTTCTTCTGGAGCAGGTAAAAGCACCTTACTACAAATAATTGGCACCCTAACTCAGGCCGATTCTGGAAGCATTGAAATAAACAATAAAGTAATACACCACCTAAATCAAACACAGATTGCTTCGTTTAGAAATCAAGAAATTGGTTTTATTTTTCAGGCGCACCATCTTTTACCAGAATTTACAGCCCTAGAGAATGTATGTTTACCAAGTTGGATAAAAGGTACCTCAAAAAAGGAAGCTCAAAAAAAAGCGACTGAATTACTTTGCACTTTGGGCTTAGCAGAACGTCTGCATCATAAACCAATGGAACTTTCTGGAGGAGAGCAGCAACGTGTTGCCGTTGCAAGAGCGTTAATAAACAACCCTTCAGTTGTGTTTGCCGACGAACCTTCTGGAAATTTAGATACAATGGCAGCAAAACTACTCCACGAGTTGTTTTTTAAGTTACGCGAAGAGCTGAATCAAACTTTTGTTATTGTTACCCATAATAGAGAATTAGCAAAAATGAGCGATCGGATGTTAGAAATGAAAGATGGTGTAATAATTTAATTATTAGACGCTTTTTCCAATTTTTCAAATTTTACTTCCAATTTAGCAATACCAATTTGCAATAAGGCGCTTTTTGGCTTTAAGGAAAGAATTTCTCCTTGTTGGTTTGTACCCTCAATCCTAACTTGGTCACCAACTTTAAACGAATCAATGCTTCTTTTCTTACTTTTAACAAGCAACTTAGGCTCGTCTTTATGAAGCTCTTTTCGGTTAGACTCTAATTCGATAATCTTTTTTAAACGAGGCATTATTACTTTTAAAGCACTCCCGTTTCTATACGATTCTATGAGTTTACCAATTCGTTTTCCCAGCTGAAGGAATTTAGAATCGTACTCCATAATAGAACGATGCGATTCAATTTTTGATTCTAGTTTAGCCAGTTTAGTTTCAAACTCCTTTTGTAAAGACGCCACCAGTTGTTCTTGAAGGGTTAAGTCCTCTTGAGAAAGCTGTAGCTCAGTAGTTAAGCGTTGGTAATGATGAATAGTGTCTTCAAAACGAACGGTACCATGCTTTAAACCTGAGCGTGCTTTAGCAATGAGTTCGCTGGACAAACCAACATTTTTAGCAACTTCAAAAGTGTAAGAACTTCCAGGTTGTCCAAGTTTTAATTTATACAAAGGACTTAATTTACTGTCGTCAAAAAGCATGCAAGCATTTTCTGCAAATTCTGTTTGATCGGCAAGTACTTTAATATTTCCGTAATGCGTAGTTAAAACTCCATAAGCTCCTGTTTTAACAATCTCCTCAAAAAAGACACCGGCCAACTCTCCTCCTAATGAAGGGTCGGAGCCCGAACCAAATTCATCTATTAATATAAAAGAAGATTTTCCCGCATTCGCCAAAATTTCTTTCATTCGAGTAAGACGGTAAGAGTAGGTGCTTAATTCATTTTCTATAGACTGGTTGTCTCCAATATCTGTAAACATATCATGAAAAACACTCATACTTGAGTTAGGATGCACCGGAATAAACAATCCTGCCTGAAGCATTAACTGGTTTAAACCAAAGGTTTTTAACGTAATGGACTTGCCACCTGCATTAGGCCCAGAGATCACTACTACTCTATTTTTATCGTCAAAATTGATGTCTTGAGCAATGGTTTTAATTCCTCTTTTTTTATTCTCTATTAACAAAAGGGGGTGGTATGCTTTCTGAATTCTTATTTCTCTAGAGCGAGAAACATTGGGCCTAGAAGCGTCCATTAAATCTGCAAGTTTTGACTTTGCATTCAAAAAATCAATTTCCTCTACCAGTGTTTTATAAGCCCTTATGGTTTCTACATGAGTGGCTAAACTTGCTGTAAGTTGTTTTAAAATACTTCTAATTTCTTCTTTCTCTTCTTCGTAAAGATGCGAAAGTACACGGTTTAAAGAGATGCATTTTTCTGGTTCTATAAAAGATATACTCTTTGTTTTAGACTGGGCTCTAACCTGTCCTTTAACTTTTCTTTTGTACTCTGATGAAACAGCTAAAAGTGAAACTCCATCTGCAAAAGACTCACGAATATCGTCTAGGTATCCCAAATGAACATAATGGCTCATGGTTTCTTGAAAATGCTGATCTACCTGTGAGCGTTTTTTTGAGATGTCTTCTCGTATGGCTAAGAGTAATTTAGAGGCATTGGAACGTATAAATCTACGAGGGGTAAAAACCTTTTCGATTAGTTTTTTAATTGTGATGCTTTTCTTTAAGTCGCCAATTAAAAGAAGTATCGTAGGTATTTCGTATTCGTTGTTGTGTATAAATTGTATAAGGGTGTTTACCCAATTAGATGCATTCAGAATTTCAAAAAACTGATCTTCTGTTAAAACTGCGTTTTCAATTTTTAGGAATTGAATTACTTCTACCAAATCCACGTATTCAAATCGCGGAAAATTGGTGTCAGACTCAATAGATTTAAACTCTTGAAGACAATCCAAATGATAATTTAAAACCTTAGGATTGTGTAAAATCGAAAGCTCTTTTATACGGCTTTTGTTCTCTGAACTTAGCGCAAATGCTTCTAATAGGTCTAAAACCTTAGTAAACTCTAACTCTTTACGAACAGAGTCGCTAATATTTGAACGTCTATTCATTCTTGATCAATAAATTAGCAGTACTGCAAAGCGAATGTACTTGAAACAAATGGGGGGACTTAATACTCAATACGAACTATTCTCTAAATATGTTAAAGAAACCTCTGTGTTTTCTACCATCCAATAGCTCTATGGTATAATGGTACGATCCTTCGGAAGCGGGCTC
>Ga0209533_1002037_pt1 | contig 18694 bp, 14 predicted proteins | sample COG_04_FD_184748 | JGI IMG/M metagenome (GOLD analysis project Ga0209533, IMG submission 184748) | Pelagic Microbial community sample from North Sea - COGITO 998_met_04 (SPAdes) (version 2) | ecosystem: Environmental > Aquatic > Marine > Neritic zone/Coastal water | place: Helgoland, sampling...
ATTTTGCTGCCGTAAGTTCTCAAGCCGTTTATGGCGGGGGTGACGGAAAAAGTTGGACCACACAATCAGAATCTCTTAAAAAAGGAACCGAAGTTATAATCGCAACGCCTGGGAGGTTGTTGTCCTTCCTGTCAATTTCTAATTTAGACCTTTCTGGAGTTGAATATTTAATTCTTGATGAGGCCGATAGAATGCTAGACATGGGCTTTAACCATGACATCATGCGTATTGTAGATAAACTTCCTACAAGTAGGCAAACACTCTTGTTCTCGGCAACTATGCCCCCAAAGATTGTTAAACTTGCACAAAGTATTTTAAAAGATCCAGCAAGAGTAAATGTTGCGATCTCAAAGCCTGCAGAAACCATACGTCAGGAAGCGTATTTAGCTTACGATAAGCAGAAAGCACCCTTAGTAGCGCATATATTAAAATCGATGGATTTTGAGTCTGTAATTGTTTTTTCTTCTACCAAAAAGAATATTTCACTCATTCAGCGAGAACTAAAAAATCAAGGAATACCCTCAAAAGCCATGTCCTCAGATTTAGAGCAAAATGAGCGAGAGCAAGTAATGGGCGAGTTTAAAGCCAAGAAATTTAAAACGTTGGTTGCCACAGATATTGTTTCTAGAGGAATCGATATTAAAGGAATCTCTTTGGTGATAAATTACGACATTCCATCGGATGCAGAAGACTACATTCATAGAATTGGACGAACTGGAAGAAACGAATCCGATGGGCATGCGATAACTTTAATAAATGACAGAGACCAAATATTGTTTTTTAATATTGAGGCTCTTATGGATAAAGTTGTTGATAAAATTGAGTTGCCTAAAGCATTGGGCGAAGCTCCAAAATATGAGCCTGAGAAAAAACACCCAAAGCAAAAATCAAACAACAAAAAACGCTTCAACCCAAAATTTAAGGGAAAACCAAAATTTAAAAAGAAACCGAACGCTTAAATAGTAATTTCTTAATACTACGGTTTCATTCAAGCACAAACCGAGGTAACTTGTCATTTCTTTTTGAGTATACTCAAACCAATTTAGAACAATGCTATAAGCTGAACATGTAAATATGTTCAGCTTTAAAAATACATTTATGATTTCAGTTAATGGATTAGCAGTAGAATTTAGTGGAGACACCCTTTTCAGTAATATTTCATTTGCAATTAATGAAAATGATAAAATCGCCTTAATGGGTAAAAATGGGGCAGGAAAAACCACTCTCATGAAAATTATTGCTGGGGTTCAAAAAGCAAACAGAGGATCGGTACAATGCCCAGAGGATTCCAAAATCGCCTACTTACCTCAGCATCTGTTAACCGAAGACAACTGCACTGTATTCCAAGAGGCCTCAAAAGCCTTTGCGCACATTTTTGAGATGAAAACTGAAATGGAAAAGCTCAATAAAGAGCTGGAAACCAGAACAGACTACGAATCTGAAGCCTACATGAAAATCATCGAACGTGTGTCCGAATTGGGAGAAAAATACTATTCCATTGAGGAGGTAAATTACGATGCAGAGGTCGAAAAAGCACTCATCGGCTTGGGTTTTAAAAGAAGTGATTTACACCGACTAACTGGAGAATTTAGTGGTGGATGGAGAATGCGAATTGAGTTGGCCAAAATTTTATTACAAAAACCAGACTTGGTTTTACTCGATGAACCCACCAATCATATCGATATTGAATCTGTAATTTGGTTGGAGGACTTTTTATTGAACAAAGCCAAAGCCGTTATTGTGATATCGCACGATAAAACGTTTATTGACAACATTACCAACAGAACCATAGAGTTAACTATGGGTAGGATTTATGATTACAAAGCCAATTACACGCACTACATTCAATTAAGAGAAGAACGAAGGGAACAACAAGTTAAAGCCTTTAAAGAACAACAAAGGTTTATTGCTGATAATGTTGCTTTTATAGAACGATTTAGAGGGACCTATTCCAAAACAAATCAAGTAAATTCTCGCGAAAAAATGCTAGAAAAACTTGACTTAATTAAAATAGACGAAGTCGATAATTCTTCGTTAAACCTTAGCTTCCCTCCTGCTCAACGCTCAGGAGATTACCCAGTTACAGCTACAAACTTAACCAAAAGCTATGGAGAACATACGGTGTTTGAGAATACAAACATTTCCATAGCACGAGGCGAAAAAGTTTCATTTGTGGGTAGAAATGGTGAGGGAAAATCGACGATGATAAAAGCCATCATGGGCGAAATAGAATTTGAAGGGACATGTGGACTTGGACACAATGCTAAGGTGGGTTACTTTGCTCAAAACCAAGCATCGCTTTTAGATACCGATTTAACTGTATTTGAAACCGTAGATACGATAGCCAAAGGTAATGTTCGCTCACATATAAAATCCATTTTAGGAGGCTTTATGTTTTCTGGAGATGCAATTGATAAAAAAGTAAGTGTACTTTCCGGAGGAGAGAAAACAAGATTGGCCATGGTTAAGCTACTATTAGAACCTGTAAATGTTCTTATTTTAGATGAGCCTACCAACCATTTGGATTTAAAATCTAAGGATGTTTTAAAGAAGGCATTACGACATTTTGAGGGTACTTTAATACTTGTTTCACACGACCGAGACTTCCTACAAGGCTTGTCTCAAAAAGTATTTGAATTCAAAGAGCAAAGAGTTGTAGAGCATTTTGAAACAATTGATGAATTTTTAGCGCGAAATAGAGTTAAAAATTTAAAAGAAATTGACTTGTGAAAAAGGGGGCAACTGGCTGAATATTAACTCATTTGGTAGACAAGGGCAGCCCAATTGTTTTTTTGACTTTGTCTTAGTAGTTTTAAGCCAAGGCTGCGAGCGTGGGTGTCAATATGCGAAATGTCTGAGGTGTAAAATCCGCTAAATGCAATTTTAGAACCCGGAGACATGGTTTTTACGTATGCCTCCATATCGTTTACTAAAATATTTCGGTTAATGTTGGCCAAAATAACATCGTAAGAAGAATTCTTTAAAAGAGCTGCACCACCTTTTTTTACAATAATCTGAGAACATTTATTTTTTCTCACATTCTCTAAAGTATTTTCATAAGCCCACTCATCAATATCAATTGCAGTGATCGATGAGGCACCTTTCATACAAGCTAAAATGGCTAAAACTCCTGTGCCACAGCCCATATCTAAAACACGTTTACCACTTACATCTAAAGCCAATAACTCAGCAATCATCTGATGTGTTGTTTCGTGATGTCCGGTACCGAAAGACATTTTGGGTTCTATAACAATATCAAATTCAACGTCTTTTTCTTGATGAAAAGGGGCACGAACAATACACCTACCATTTACTTCTATGGATTCGAAATTCTTTTCCCATTCGGCATTCCAATTTTGTTGTTCAATTTTAGTAATTCCTAACTCAATTGTAAAGTCAGGGTTTTCGAACAAGTATAAAGCAGAGAGTTCCTCTTGATTAAAGTCCACTTCTTGAATATAGGCTTGAAGGCCTTGATTGGTATTTACAAAACTTTCAAAGTTAAGCATTGCCAATTCTGCCATAATAATTTCACGAACGCTTTCAATATTAATTTCTGTGGCCTCAGCCATTTTTATGCTAAAATTAACTTCTATATAATTCATAAACTACGCTTTGGAAATGGTTAAAAAATCTTCAGAATTTAAGGAGGCACCACCAATTAAACCTCCGTCTACATCTGTTTGATTAAAAAGCTCTTTGGCATTTAATGGATTACAAGAACCTCCGTAAAGAATGCTGGTGTTTTCTGCAATTTCCTCGCCGTATTTAGCGGCTAAAACCTTACGAATGTAGGTATGCATTTCCTGAGCTTGAGCGCTGGTTGCCGTTTCGCCAGTTCCAATTGCCCAAACAGGTTCGTAGGCTAAAACAATATTTTTTATTGCCGAAGATGGTAAGTGAAATAAGCCCTCGGTAACCTGTGTCTTTATGAGATCAAAATGACGGTTTGATTGACGATCTTGCAAGGTTTCGCCAAAACAATAGATTACTTTTAAATTTTGTGCTAATGCTGTATCCGTTTTTTTGGCTAGTAAAGCATTCGATTCTTTCTGGTATGTTCTACGCTCAGAATGACCCAGAATAACATACGAAACGCCTATATCAGCTAACATAGCTGCAGATACTTCTCCAGTATAAGCTCCCGAAAGTTCTTGATGGCAATTTTGAGCTGCTATCTTTAGGTTTGAGGTTTTACTTGTTTCAACCAAAGTGGTTAAATGAATAAAAGGAGCAGCCAAAACCAGTTCTCTCGAGGAAGTTGGAGTTTGACTCATAATTGATCGACATAAATCAATTCCTTCTTGAAGATTTTTATTCATCTTCCAGTTACCTACCACCAATTGTTTTCTCATTTACAATTCAATTTTATTAGAGCAAATATAAGTTTTGCATATTGTATGGAATACAAGCATAAAAGTTATTTTATCCGAAACTAAAAAAAGCCTCATTTACATGAGGCTTTTTTTTAGTGATTAAACTATAATTCCTTAGCATCATCAACGCTTTGCTTTGTCAAAGCCAAATCAATAACATCGGTCATAGATTCAACATACCTAAAATTAAGACCTTTTAAATAATCTTCTTTAATTTCAAGAATGTCCTTTTGGTTTTCTTTACAGAGAATAATTTCTTTTATCCCAGCACGCTTTGCAGCCAATATTTTTTCTTTAATTCCTCCGACAGGAAGCACTTTTCCTCTAAGCGTTATTTCACCGCTCATGGCTAAACTTTTCTTCACTTTTTTCTGCGTAAACAAAGAGGTTAAAGAAGTTAACATGGTTATACCAGCAGAAGGACCGTCTTTAGGCACTGCACCTTCGGGTACATGAATGTGTATGTCCCATTTGGTAAAAACCTCTGGCTTAATTCCAAATTTACTGTGGTTGGCTTTTATAAATTCTAAAGCTAAAGTAGCAGATTCCTTCATGACCTTACCTAAATTACCGGTAAGAGTTAAACGTCCTTTACCTGGACTCAAACTGGATTCTATAAATAAGATGCTCCCCCCAACAGAGGTCCAAGCTAGGCCAGTAACTACACCTGCCACGTCATTGTTTTGGTACTTGTCCTTACTAAAACGTTGTGGCCCTAAAATGTCTGTAACTAAATCGTGGCTAAGTTTCGGTTCGTATGCATCTTCCATAGCGATACTCTTAGCTGCATAACGTACTAATTTCGCCAATTTCTTGTCTAAACCACGTACACCAGATTCACTTGTATAACCTTCAACAACTTGTTCAAATTCTTTTTTCCCAAGTTTTAAATGAGAAGTATCCAAACCGTGTTCGCGAAGCTGCTTTGGCAATAGGTGTTTTTTAGCAATCTCTACCTTTTCTTCCATGGTATAACCGCTTATGTCAATAATTTCCATACGATCTCTTAAAGCAGGCTGAATGGTATTTAAAGAATTGGCTGTTGCAATAAACATGACCTTAGAAAGGTCGTAGCCCATTTCTAAATAATTATCGTGAAAAGTCGAGTTTTGCTCTGGGTCTAAAACTTCTAACAAGGCCGAAGATGGATCTCCTTGACTACCTAAAGCTAATTTATCGATCTCGTCTAACACAAAAACAGGGTTGGAAGTACCAGCCTTTTTAATAGATTGAATAATTCTTCCAGGCATGGCTCCGATATAGGTTTTTCTATGACCTCGTATTTCAGATTCGTCTCTCAATCCGCCCAAACTCATACGAATGTATTCTCTTCCTAAAGCTTCTGCTACCGACTTACCAAGTGATGTTTTACCAACACCAGGAGGGCCATACAAACACAAAATTGGGGATTTCATATCGCCCTTTAATTTAAGCACAGCTAAATGCTCTATAATACGTTCTTTTACTTTCTCCAGACCATAATGGTCTTTATCTAATACTTTTTCTGCACGTTTTAAATCAAATTTATCTTTAGAATAGTGGCTCCAAGGTAAATCTAATACCGTTTCCAAATAATTTCTTTGAATAGAATAATCGGGTACTTGAGGATTTAAACGTTGTAGTTTTTTTAAATCCTTATCTACTTGATCTGCAACTTCTTTAGGCCATTTCTTTTTGCTAGCTCTAGTCCGCAACTCTTCTACCTCCTCATGGTGAGAATTTCCGCCGAGCTCTTCTTGAATTTGCTTAAGTTGCTGGTTTAAAAAGTATTCTCTTTGTTGCTCGTCTAAATCTACTCTTACTTTATTTTGAATTTCATTTTTCATTTGAATCATGTTAATTTCATGATTTAAATGAATTAATGAAGTTTTTGTACGCTCTTCCAAGTTTGGCTGTTCTAATAGCTTTTGCTTATCCTTTACATCAATATTCATGTTTGAGGCCACAAAATTGATTAAAAAAGAATCACTTTCTATATTCTTAATCGCAAAGGAAGCTTCCGATGGGATGTTTGGTGACTCTTTAATGATTTGTAGTGCAACATCCTTTACACTTTCCACAAGAGCTGCAAACTCTTTATCGCCTTTGTTAGGCTTTGTTTCTTGAAAAGAAGTCGCAATGGCTTTAAAATAAGGAGCTTCTTGCGTGAACTCTTGAATATCAAATCGTTTTTGACCTTGAATGATAACCGTTGTATTACCATCAGGCATTCTAAAAGTTTTTAAAATTTTAGCAAGTGTACCCGTAACGTTTAGATCTTCAGCTTTTGGATCTTCAACGCTAGCATCCTTTTGTGCAACAACACCAATAATTTTATTTCCCTCATTAGCCTCCTTAATTAAACTGATAGATTTGTCTCTACCTAAGGTTATGGGAATTACAACTCCTGGAAATAAAACGGTATTTCTAAGTGGTAATACCGCAATTTCATCAGGCATTGCTTCAGCATTTAATCGCTCCTCATCCTCCTCTGTCATTAAGGGAATTAATTCAGCTTCTTTATCTAAAACTTTTGAAAGTGATAACTCGTCTAATATTTTTATTTTGGTATCCATAGTATAATCTAAAAAATGTAATGCGTTAAAGAATGCTTCAAATTCAATATGTTTGAAGCAAGGGTTGTGCCAAAAGAAATAGCTGACAAAAGGTCGGGTTTAAGTTAACTTCTTCGGTATTGTTCAGACAATTCAAATACTTTTGTCAGTATTTCACGATCCATCAAGGTAAAATCAACGGCTCTTCGATACATCACTTTTTCGGCAACCTCAAAGGCTTTGTTGGTTTTGTAGGTTGTTTGTCCTTGAGGTCCACCCCAAGAGAAAGACGGAATAAAGTTTCTTGGAAAACCAGCACCAAAAATATTAGCACTAACGCCAACAACCGTTCCCGTATTAAACATCGTATTTATTCCACATTTAGAATGATCGCCCATTATAAGACCACAAAACTGAAGACCTGTTGGCGAAAATCTATTCAATTCATACTTCCACAATTTAACCTCTGCATAATTATTTTTGAGATTTGAATTGTTAGAATCTGCTCCAATATTACACCATTCTCCAAGAACTGAATTGCCTAAAAAACCGTCGTGTCCTTTGTTAGAATATCCAAAAACAACAACATTGTTAAGCTCACCTCCTACTTTAGAATGAGGTCCAACAGTGGTTGGGCCATAAATTTTAGCACCTAATTTGGTGTGCGAAGATTCGCACAAAGCAAATGGACCTTTAATAATTGAGCCTTCCATAACAACGGAATTCTTACCAATGTAAACTGGTCCAGACTCGGCGTTAATAATAGCACAACTTACTTGAGCGCCTTCTTCAACAAAAATATTCTCCTTGCCTAAAAGGGTATTGGTCGCATTCATTTCTTTTGAAGTCCTTCCTTTGGTTAGCAAATCAAAGTCAGCTTTTAACTCTTCTCCATTCTTACTAAAAATATCCCAAACGTTTAAAATATGCGTAAATGAGATCTCGGTAGTTATTTTCTTACAATCAGCAGAATTCTCAAATGTATCAGTCCGAAAAGCAATCATGTTATTGCTATGATCGTAAAGACTTTGATTACAGTTTAATGAAGTAATTTTTTTTACTAAAGAATCGTTTGGACAAATAGACGCATTAATCCAAATTTGATCTTCTTGAATAGATGCTGGAAACTTGGCTTGTAAATATTCTTCGGTAACAAAACCAGAAAAAGTAGCATTGCTAGGCATTCTCTTAGCCCACTTTTCTTTGATCGTTAAGATGCCAACCCGAAACTCAGCTACAGGCCGAGTGTAAGCTAAAGGAAGTAAATTGGTTCTATTTTGATCGTCAAATAATAAATACCTCATACTATTTTTAATAAAACTTTAATAACGCTCTAAGATTGAAAAAAAAAATGAAAAAAAAAAGAGCTCTAAAATGTAGAGCTCTTTTTTAGTTTGATAACAAATTATTCTTACTTTGCAACCTTAGCATATCGACTTTTAAATTTATCAATACGTCCTGCAGTATCAACCAATTTCATTTTACCGGTGTAAAATGGGTGAGATGCATTTGTAATTTCTCGTTTGATTAATGGATATTCTGTTCCATCAATAGTAATTGTTTCTTTTGTATCTGCACAAGATTTAGTAATAAAAGTTTCGCCTATTGACATATCTTTCACTGCTACTAATCTGTAATTGTCTGGATGTATTCCCGTTTTCATCTTCTTCTGTGTTTTGTTGCGGATTGCAAATGTAATCATTTTAACAAAAACGAAAAATACATTTCACTTTTTTTAAAAATAAATTTCAATTCAATTCGTTTTGTATCTTTGCCAAGCAAATATAAGCAATATGAAAACATTATTTAGAACACTCGTTCTAACCATTATTATTATGTCTTCCTGTCGAAAACCCGACACCTTTTTTCAGGGCTCAACAAACTTAAGATTCTCTGTGGATACACTGGTGTTTGACACTGTATTTACAACCGTTGGAAGCGTTACCCGAAGAATAAAAGTTTACAACGATTTGAATGAAGATGTTAAGATAGATGAAATTCGATTGGCAAAATCAAGCAACTCTGTTTACAGACTTAACATTGATGGCTTACAAACCAACTTAGCAAACGATGTATTATTGAGGTCAAAAGATAGTTTACATATTTTTGTTGAAGCTACCATAGACCCAAACAATACCAACGAACCTTTTATTAGAACAGACTCTATCCTATTTGTTACCAACGGAAACGTTCAAGATGTTGATTTAGTTGCCTGGGGACAAGATGCAAACTTTTATTACAATAATTCTTACTTTGTTTTTCAAAATGATGATCAAAGCCAAGATGACGACAGTTTGTTTTTCTACAGCATCACTCAAGAAACGACATGGGACAACAGCAAGCCTCATGTAATTTACGGAAATGTTATAGTACACGAAGGAGGAAGTTTAACGATAGCAGCAGGTAGCTCTGTTTATTTACATCACAGTGCAAATTTAATTGTATTGGATGAGTCGAGCTTAAAAATTCTTGGGAATTCCGACAATCCAATACAAATTACCTCTGACCGAACAGATGAATATTATAGAGATTTACCTGGACAATGGGGACGGATTTGGCTTATGGGTGGAAGTGTAGATAATGTCATTCAAAACGCTGTTATAAAGAACGGTACTATTGGTTTACAAGTAGATACTCTTGGAGCTTCTTTTGAGCCTACTTTAAGACTTGAAAACACTATTGTAGCAAACAATAGCAGTTTTGGCATACTTGCATACTCGAGTCACATCGAGGCTTTTAATTGTCAAATAAGTGATAATAGAGCACATGACATCTATCTTTTTGGTGGTGGAAATTACCGATTTAGTCACTGTACATTTGCAAATTACAGCCCAGCTCATCAATCACCATCGATTAGAATGAGTAATTATTACGAAGATTTGGATGGCAACGAAATACTTCGTCCAATGCAACGAGCAGATTTTGAAAACTGCATTGTTTATGGACGCATCCAAAGTGAAATTGGAATAGAAGAAACTCAAGATGCCTTGTTTAATTTCAAGTTTAACAATTGTTTACTTAAACTTAAAGAAAATGATTTTGACCTTTCTAACAGCTCACGTTTTAATGCAAACATTTACAATGAAGATCCCAATTTCATAGAAACCATGAGTGCTTATGAATACAATTACGCATTAGACACCTTATCACCTGCGCAGCATTCTGCCGCAGGAAATATAGCTTTACAATTTCCATATGACTTATTTGGCAACTCAAGATTGAGTGATGAAGGTCCGGACATAGGCGCATTTGAACGACTTGAATAATTAAATTAATAACAAATTAAATTACTTTTATGAAACAATTTTTAAAATTCACTCTTGCCGCTGCTTTTGGTATCGTATTGTCCTTTGGTCTATTAATTGGACTAATAGCCATTATTGCATCCGGAAACGAAACCAACGAAGTTAAGCTCTCTAAACCGCATATTTTAAAATTAAAGCTAGAAGGTACGCTTCAAGATCGAGTAGCAGAAAATCCTTTTGATGTATATGGTGATCTTTTAGGAGGAACTCCTTCAAATATTGGCTTAAACGCTCTTTTAGCAAACATAAAAAAGGCCGAAAATGATGAGAATATTTCTGGGATTCATCTAGAAACAGGCATGCTTAATGCGGGCTTTGCTTCGCTAGATGAACTAAGAGATGCCCTTTTAAAATTTAAGGAATCTGGAAAATTCATTACTGCGTATTCAGAAATATACAATCAGAAGTCTTATTATTTAGCCTCTGTTGCAAATACAATATGTGTATATCCAGAGGGAGCAATAGAGCTAAAAGGACTTAACTCAACCGTAGCTTTTTATACAGATGCACTTAAGAAAATAGGTGTTGAGCCACAAGTTATTCGACATGGAAAGTTTAAAGCAGCCGTAGAGCCCTTTTTACTTACCGAAATGAGTCCTGAAAACAGAGAACAAGTTGAAACATTTATGTACTCTATTTGGGCTCAGTACCTCGCAAACATATCCGAAGTACGTGATGTAAGTATTGAAAGGTTAAATACAATGATAGACGACTTTGAGGTAAAGACACCAAAAGATGCTTTAGATCTAGGTTTGGTCGATAAACTATGTTATAAAGATGAATTGAATAGCTATTTGACAGAATTAATGAATGAAACTGATTTTAAAAACTTAAATTTTATAAGTAACAAAAAATACAAACTTGTTCAAAACGAAAATGCAAGAAAAAAATACAAAAAAGATAAAATTGCTGTAATTTTTGCACAAGGAGAAATACAAAGTGGGAAGGGTAAAGAAACTGTAATAGGATCTGAACGCATCTCAAAAGCCATAAGAAAAGCACGCTTAGATGAAAAAGTAAAGGCAATTGTGTTGCGCGTAAACTCACCTGGAGGAAGTGCCCTTGCCTCAGATGTGATTTGGAGAGAAATGAGCCTAGCAAAAAAAGCAAAACCTGTAGTTGTTTCTATGGGAGATGTTGCTGCCTCAGGAGGGTATTACATTGCTTGTGATGCTGATAAAATATACGCTTCACCCACAACAATTACTGGATCGATTGGTGTATTCGGTATTCTAATGAACCTAGAGGAATTGTATACAGACAAATTAGGACTTACATTTGATCAAGTTAAAACCAATAAGTTTGCTGATTTGGGCTCAACTACACGGCCACTAACCAATGAAGAATATACCATTATACAAGAAAGTGTAGTTGAAGTTTACAATACGTTTACCTCTAAAGTAGCTAAAGGCAGAAATACTACTCAAGCCAAAGTAGATTCCATCGGACAAGGTAGAATTTGGAGTGGTGTAAATGCAAAAGAGATTAACCTAATAGACGAGTTTGGAGGGCTACAAAAAGCAATTGAAGGAGCTGCTCTTTTAGCTAACCTTAAAGACTTCAGAGTGTTAGAGCTACCTGAATTAAAAGAGCCTTTTGAACTGTTGATGGAAGAGTTAGAAAATGGGTTTGAAGCTACCGTACTGAAGAGAACTCTTGGTGCAGAGTACAAGCACTATAAAGCGCTAAACAACCTCAAACATCTTAAAGGTATTCAAGCAAGAATGCCCTATCAATTTACAATTGAATAAAAATATTTTTTGGAATAAAAAAAGACCCAATAATCTTAAATTTATTGGGTCTTTTTTTTATTATTTTTTGTTACAATGTTTTAAGTACAATGCTTCTACTTTATCCCTAGCCCAAGGAGTTGTTCTTAAAAATTTTAAACTAGATTTAAAAGTGGGGTTATTTAAAAAGCAATTTATATGAAGTCGCTGGCCCATTTCTTCCCACCCCAACTTAGTTTGAAGAAACTCTAAAATCTCAATCAACTTTACGCCATGTAAAGGATTGTTTGGTTGACTCTCTAAATTACTTTCTTTAGCCATTATAAATAGTTAAATACATTGTTACATCAAGTTAAAAAAACTAACCTAAAAAGGGATATCTGTAATCTTCTGCAGGTACAAAAGTTTCTTTAATGGTTCTAGGAGATACCCAGCGTAATAAGTTTAAAGAAGAGCCTGCCTTGTCATTCGTACCCGAAGACCGACCACCTCCAAACGGTTGCTGAGAAACAACGGCTCCAGTAGGTTTATCGTTTATATAAAAATTACCCGCACAATTCTTTAATTTTTCACTTGCCAATTCTATAGCATATCTATCTCTAGAAAAAATAGCTCCAGTTAAAGCGTATTCAGAAGTTGTATCAACCAATTCTAGTGTATTTTCAAAATCATTTTCATTGTACACATAAATCGTTATTACAGGTCCAAACAACTCCGTTTCCATTGTGGTATATCGAGGAGTCTTTGCTAAAATAACAGTTGGCTCAATAAAGTATCCAACAGATTTATCGTAATTCCCTCCTGCCACAATTTCAGCGTCAACAGCTGATTTAGCTTGCGCAATGTATGAAGTTATTTTATCGAAAGAGGACTCATGAATAACTGCATTTACAAAATTACTTAAATCACCAGGATCTCCCATTTTAATAGAATTTAAATCTTCGATAACAAATGCTTTAACATCCTCCCATAAATTTGAAGGTATGTAAGCTCTCGAAGCAGCAGAACATTTTTGACCCTGAAACTCAAAAGCACCACGAACAATTGCTGTAGCTACTTGTTTGGCTTCAGCAGATTTGTGAACCATTATAAAATCTTTACCACCAGTTTCTCCAACAATTCGAGGGTACGTTTTATAGGTATGAATGTTATTGCCTATTTGCTTCCATAAGTTTTTAAATACATTTGTTGAACCTGTAAAATGAAGACCTGCAAAATCAGGACTTGCAAAAATTTCATTAGAAATAACAACAGGGTCCCCGTAAATAACATTTATTACACCATCTGGCAATCCTGCAGCTTTAAATAAATCCACGATAACCTGAGCCGAATATACCTGAGCATCAGAAGGCTTCCAAACTACAGTATTCCCCATCATAGCTGGAGCAGCGCACAAATTAGCTGCTATTGAAGTAAAATTAAACGGTGTAATTGCATATATAAACCCTTCTAGCGGACGGAACTCCATACGATTCCAAATACCATCAGAGGAGTCAGGTTGTTCCATAAATATATCCGTCATGTATTGGACGTTAAAACGCAAGAAGTCAATCAATTCACACGAAGCATCAATTTCAGCTTGATGTATATTTTTAGATTGAGCAACCATGGTCGCAGCATTCATACGTGCACGAAAGGGACCTGCTAATAAGTCTGCCGCTTTTAGGAAAATTGAAGCACGATGTTCCCACTTCATACTAGCCCAATCATTTTTAGCTGCTAAAGCAGCTTTAATAGCCTTTTGAGCATGACTTGCATCTCCTTTGTGATAATTCCCAACTACATGTTGATGTTGATGAGGAGGAGTCATAGAAGCAAGATCGTTTGTACGAACTTCTTCTGAACCGATATACATGGGTATATCGATAACCTCTGACATCATTTTTGTGTACGCTGCCAGCGTTGAAATTCGTTCATTAGAATTAGGCTCAAATGAATGAACTGGCTCGCATGAAGCAATTGGTACTTGAAAAAAACCTTTACCCATAGTATGTTATATTAAATATTAGTCTTGCTTTTGTTTTGCAAAAATAACAAACCATTTTTAAATATGATTAATGGTGAAGAGTTTCTATGAATATAGGGGTTTAATTGAAATTCATGTATAATTTATCATAATACCGTTTTAATATGTATGATAAAACACTCAATGTTAAATGAATTATTTATAGATTTACAATGAATAACTTGATTAGAATAAAAGAAAGCATCTTGTAAATAGTATTATTAGCAAACATTACTTCCACCTTATTTAGAGTAATTATTAATATTAGTCAAGATTTTTGTGAATAGTTAATTATCATTAGTTTTGCATTAAGTGTATAAAATACAAAAATATACTAATTTAATTTATTTATTGATCAAATAAACCCCGCATTATGTCAGTTAAAACGCATGTTTACATAGATGGCTCATGGATGTTTCACAATAAAAAACACCTTATTGAAGCCTATGGAGAAGAAGATTATGATGTAGATTACAAAAAAATCCCACTTATTATTCAAGAGCATTTGCTCAACAACTTAACCATAGATGTAGACATTGTTAGAACTTATTTCTATGGAACAATGCCCGTTAATAAACCAGAATTTTCGCCTAACAAGCAAAAAGCATTCTACAAATACCTTAAAGAAGAATGCTATTTCGTTACCGATGTTTTTGAGGTTGACTACCAAGATGATGAGCTTTCTAAGCCACAAACAAATGCTTTGCCTGTAGCATTAGCTTCTTCCCTACTTTACAACGCAGGTCTGAATACATCGTATGATATTGCAGCAATTGCATTAGGTGATCCAGACTACGTATCTATGATAAAAAGAGCTAGAATGCTTGGGAAACGTATCTTGCTCATTGGTATTAAAAATACTCCAGATACAAGATTAAGAACCCGTACAGCACTTTTAGATTATCCTGTTTTATACCTTGATGATCATCTAGAAACGTTAAAACTTGACCGCCACGAACATTTCAGACAATGCATGAGTTGTGATTCGGAAGAAATGACCAATTGGCACGGAACAGATTTTTACTGTTCTAAGTGTAGGGAAAATGATACAAGAGCCCAATTAAGAACTTGTAACAATTGTAACAAGGAAGAAGAAACAACATGGTCAGAGCCTTATTACTATTGCTTTGACTGTAGAGAGTCATACAGAAAAAGTCAAAACACCTTTAGTATGTAAGTATTATTTTATTATTGGTAAAAAAAAGCGAGCTATTTCTGAAGAAATAGCTCGCTTTTTTTTTGTAAATGTGCAATCAGAAAATATCAAAATGTTTTTCAGCTGTTTTCATTACCTCATCTCCAATAGCTAAACAGGCAGTAGCAGCTGGAGATGGTGCATTTAATACATGTATACTTCTTTCCTTGTACTCAATTTTAAAATCATCGATAACTTCACCGTTATCTCCCAGAGCCATAGCTCGTACTCCGGATCTACCAGGCTTGATATCGTCCATTGTTAGACTGGGGCACATGCGCTGCAGTTGTTTTAAAAACAATCGTTTTGAAAAAGCGCGCTTGTATTCTTCTAAACCAAACTGCCAATGTTTAAAAAATAATTTCCAAGTCCCTTTGTAAAACAAAGCTTCTAAAGTATCAACCAGGTTGAAGTCTGTTTTACCATAACCTTCGCGTTTAAAGGTAAAAACTGCATTTGGTCCACACTCGATTGTTCCATCTGTCATTCTAGTAAAATGAACTCCTAAAAATGGGAATTCTGGATTTGGAACAGGGTAAACAAGGTTTTTAATCTTTTTCATTCCAACTTCTGTAAGATCATAGTAATCACCTCTAAAACCTACAATACGCATATCTAAATCAACCTTATCCTTTTTGGCTAGTCTGTCAGAATGTAAACCACAACAAAATACTAGAAACCTAGAGTTGTACTCACCTAAACTGGTCTTAATCTTGATGAGCTCATTTTTATCAAAAGACTTTACTTCACAATTGGTAATAATTGCAGATTCTGGATTAATTTCTTTTATCAATTCGGCTAATTTATTGGTAACACCCACAAAATCAATTATCCCAGACTCTGGAACCCACAGCGCTTTTAGACCTTCTATATAAGGTTCAATTTCTTTAATTTTAGCACGATCTATAATTTCAATGCCTTCCAGTCCATTTTTAATGCCATTGTCTTTAATTTTAGCCAAACGGCTCAATTCATCTTTATGGGTTGCCACAACAATTTTACCACAAACCTCATGAGAAATTTGATATTTTTTAGCGAAAGCCACAATTTGTTTGCGTCCATTCACACAATTAAGTGCTCTGTAAGAACCCGGTCTATAATACAAGCCTGAATGAATAACTCCTGAATTACGGCCCGTTTGATGCCTAGCTAATGATGACTCCTTTTCGAATACAGCTATTTTTAAAGTTGGGTATTTCTTTTGCAATTTGTAAGCCGAAGCCAAACCGACAATCCCTCCACCAATTATTGAAATATCGTATTTTTTTTGTGCTGACATGTAAACTGTAATTTTTTGTAAAAATACAACGGATGAATCAAACTTCGTAACATTTAAATGGTAAAAAGTTTAATTCCTCATTTTTTAAACGCATTGTATTCCGTATTTACTCATCAAAATGAATATATTTGCAATTCAAATAATCACAAACATTTTAAAAACACAAAAATGGCAGTATTAGTAGGTAGAAAAGCACCACAATTTTCAGCTAAAGCAGTTGTAAATGGTACTACAGTAGAGGCTGATTTTTCTTTAGAGCAATTCATAGGTAAAAAGAATGTAGTCTTATTCTTTTACCCAAAAGACTTCACTTTTGTCTGCCCTACAGAGCTTCACGCTTTCCAAGAGAAACTAACTGATTTTGAAAGCCGGAATACAGCTATTGTGGGTGTATCTACAGATACAGAGATGTCTCACTGGGGATGGTTGCAAATGGAAAAAGCTCAGGGAGGTATCAAAGGGATAACTTACCCTCTAGTAGCAGATACTAACAAAACTATTTCTAAAAACTTTGACGTACTTACTGGAGATTACTTCATTAATGAAGATGATGAACTAGAAGCTGATGCAGAATTAGTTGCCTACAGAGGTTTGTTCTTAATAGATAAAAATGGAGTTGTACAACACCAATTGGTAAATAATCTTCCTTTGGGAAGAAATGTTGATGAAGCAATCCGAATGATTGATGCATTAACTTTTGTAGAAGAAAATGGAGAGGTTTGTCCTGCTAACTGGGTGAAAGGGAAATCAGCGATGAAACCATCTCATGAAGGTACTGCTGATTATCTTGCAAAAAACTAAGCAATTACTTAAAATCTAAAAAAAAACCAACTCAATGAGTTGGTTTTTTTTTACCGTTTAATTTCTTTTTCCGAAAATAGCAGACCCTACCCTTACCATTGTACTACCGGCTTTAATAGCCGTTAGATAGTCGTTACTCATACCCATGGATACGATTGTGATTAATGGCATTGTTTTATTTAAATTTAAGGCAAATTCTTTTAAACCTCTAAACTCATCACAAACCTGATTTTCATTTGAGGTATTTGAAGCCATGCCCATCACTCCAGTAATTCGAATATTTTCTAAATCAATAGAAGCGTTTAAAACTTCTTTTGCCTCATTCGTTGTTAAACCAAACTTGGTTTCCTCCTGAGCAATGTGAAGTTGTAACAAGCAATCAATAACTCGTTTGTTTTGAGCCGCTCGCTTGTTCACTTCTCTTAACAACTTTAAAGAGTCTATTCCATGAATGAGCGAAACAAAAGAGGCAATGTACTTTACTTTGTTAGTTTGCAAATGGCCAATCATATGCCAACTGATATCCTTAGGTAAAAGAGCTGCTTTAGCCGCCATGTCCTGAACCTTATTTTCTCCAAAAACGCGATGGCCTGCGTTATATACTTCCATTATCTGAGAATTTGGTTTCGTTTTTGAAACCGCTACTAGAGTAACGTCTAGAGGAATTTGAGAAGTTATTTTATGTAAATTCTGTTCGATCACTTTTTTTAGGTAATTTAATTATTTAAAATGGATTAAATCGTCTAGGATCTGCCTGTAAAATGGTCCATACTTTTGTACACACCTAGAACAGATCCAACAAACCAGTCAAATACTCGGGTAGGTAAAATGCCTCTAACAAAAGGCAAACAGTTTACCATGTATGGCTTACGAACAAACAATTTATTTAATTCAATCCCTTTTATAATTGAAGCTACAATAGCTTTTGGTTTTAAAAGCGGAAGTAACAATGGTGGCTTTACACCTTTAAACATTCCTGTATCTATATAGCCTGGAGTAACTGAAGTAACTTGTAAGTCTTCTTTCATCGAATCTAACTCAATCCTTAAGGATTCCGACCAACCTAAAACGGCCCATTTAGAACCAGCATAAACAGACATATTCGGAATCGACATCATACCAGATGCAGAGGCAATCGTAACAATATGACCCGCTTTTTTAGCAATCATAGCAGGTAAAAATGCTCTTGTAACTTGCATAACTCCTTCAATATTTACAGCTAACGTTTTAGAAATTGTGTGGGGGCTTTGCTGATGAAATGGGACACCTGCAACAATACCTGCATTGTTTATAAGTATATCAACTGCACCGTCTTCTAAAACTGATGCGGCTGCCTCTTGTATTTGATTTAAATTAGAAACATCCACAAGATAAGAGGTAACCTTATACCCTTTTGCTAAAAACTCCTTCTCACAGATGTCAACTGCTTCTTTATTACAATCCCAAATAATTAAATCAGAGGCCTCTTT
>Ga0209533_1002038_pt1 | contig 18687 bp, 9 predicted proteins | sample COG_04_FD_184748 | JGI IMG/M metagenome (GOLD analysis project Ga0209533, IMG submission 184748) | Pelagic Microbial community sample from North Sea - COGITO 998_met_04 (SPAdes) (version 2) | ecosystem: Environmental > Aquatic > Marine > Neritic zone/Coastal water | place: Helgoland, sampling...
TTGAATTAATATTAGCATTTGTTGCTGCCGCTGTATTAATACCAGTTGCTTCAAAAGTATTTAATAATCTAACATCTGCTATTGTACATGCATATCCTGATGTTTCAAATACTTGATCATTACCTAAGTAATTTAATGTTTGAGGTGTAATTGCTATTACAGCACCTTGTTGTAATGAAATTGCATCATATCCTAAGTTTAGAACTGGGAGTTTTGCTGTACCTCTAGGTAAAGTTGTTAGTTTATATTTTACTATTTGAGAATCTTCAGGAAATGCTTCTAATAAAGGCATCCCATCAATTGCTTCTCCATAGTATGCAGAACCAGAAGGGTGAGCTGGATTATATAGTGTATAATCTATTTCATCATCTGAAAGTGCAAATTGTGTGATTCTAAATGAACCATCGTTAGCTGCTAATAATTCTCTACCTTTTGTTGTTAAGATAGCATCAACTGTTATTATTGAATTGTTTAAATATCCCATTTGTGTGTGTTTATATAAATGTTATTATATGTTATAAATATATATTCTTATTAAGATTCTATGATTCCTTTATCAATTAGTTCACTTACTATAATAGAAGCACTATCTATTAATTTTTGTGTTGGGTAATCGGGGAACAATATACCAGGAGTAACTGCCATCTCCAAAGTACTAAATGAAGCAGTATAATCTCCATCTTCATTTACACTTCCACTTAAAGCAAAACTACCCTCTTGAAAGGATCCTGTGTTTTGTATTGATTGACTTATACTTGCACTTGCTAATGCCTCATAAGGGAACGGAGTATTTAAATATATGTTATTTGGACTGACAAAAGGTCTTCTTACGAAAAAGAAATCAAGGTTAATTGAATTATCTATAGTACGGTCTAATATTATCTTTAATCTACCTTTTTGACCATCTACCCCAGTTGCAACATTTTCCGCAGGAGAAAAAACTTGAACAATTTTATATGTAAAGTTTTCATTGTTAGCAAATCTAATTTCATCTCCTTCTCTTAATTCTATAGTATGTTTTATTGGATCAAAATTAGTCCCTTCAGGTTCTACATTACCTGGAAAATATGGAGACGGTCCTGGTATATATTCTACAAAACCTTGTTTAAAGGCTGTACCATATGCTTCATTCATGTTTGATGAGGACATTATAAGTGTACGAGATTCTAAGGGGCTGTTAGATACTGCATCTAAATTGGAATCTTTTACCCAAAATGGGGCTTGTGCTGTATTTGCCTCATCTAATAAATGGTCTAAAGCTCCTTGTCCTATCAATGTAGTAGATGTATAATTTTCACCAGTATAACCCATGGCGGAAGTTGGGAAGAATAATCCTTGTTTCCAATCTCCTCCCCTAGAAGGTAAGAAACGTCCTTTTACTCTCCAATTAATTTTATCTCCTACTTTTATATCATACTTTCCTGAGTTGGCTTTTATAATCCATTCTAAAGCTACTACACCTGATCCATTTTTAGGTCTGTTTTCTCTCATTAATCCTAAATCATATAATGTTTCAGACATTTCCCAATCAACAGTACATACAATACCCTCAGATGTAATTGGTACTTTTGTTTTTTTCCAACGAGGGAAAGAAAAGTTACCAAATTGAAAAGGATCGTCTTCTTCTATAATTGTATTATATCCTGCAATGTTAGATATATTAAACCAACCATATTGAAGTACACTTCCTATATTTTGTACTTGACCTGCTTGTGTATATACTTTACATTCTATGTCTTCTAAATTAAATCCTTCAGGGGTTGTACCTTGGTTATTTCCTTCATCATAACCTGTATACATAAATAATTGGAATTGAAGTTCGTCTCTTACTCTATTTGTTTCACTTACAAAAGTTGTAACAATAGATGTATTTAAAGATACTATTTGTTGGTTTTTTAAATCATCCCCATTAGGACCCCACCCCTGGGTTGTGTCATAAAAAACAGTAGGACTATCTAATTGACCTGAATACACATTTATATTTCCTGGGGGAACTTCAACATTAGTAGGATTTAAATAATAATCTACAGTTTGTACCGCTGTTGATGTATCGACACTACATTCACCCATTGCTGTAAATCTACCAAATTGTTGACTAGTTTCATCATCATTATCGTATCTTGAGATGTAACCTGAACCGGATAATGGAATTATAGTTGTATAATTATTACTTGAATTTTGTGAATATATTATAGGAGAAACATATTGCATTGAATTTCCTATAGGGGATGGTTTTCCTAAGTTTTTATATTGAGTTTTTCCTGATTTAACTGCTAACCTAGCTCTAGTAGTATTTGGGAAAACTGCTTCAAAAGTATCTATGGTTATAGGTTCTAATGAAGGAGGTAATGCGTTACCTTGTTCATCAATTAAATAATTTAAATTAACTCTTGTTACCCCATTAATATTAGGATAAGGATCACTTAAGTCATTAAAATACCCAAAAAACGCATCTCTTAATTCTATAGATGGTGTTTTACCTAATGTTCCTGTGTCTCCAACACTCCATCTATTAACAAATTTATTATTAGATCTAGAACCTAAAAATCTAGGTTGTCCTAAGGCCTCAGAAGTATAAAATAATTCTGGAATAGTTGATTTAACAGCTGTACCATCTATTATTGCTTGGAAATTAATTGGGTCATAAATCCCAGTTGTATAATCTACTTCTTGGATGCGATCATTTGCTACCCCAACAGATACATTATTTAATAAAGGTTGACAATCTGGGGAGTTATTAAACCCATCGGTACCTGAAAATGCATTTTCTATAAAAGTTGGAACTAACCCATCTCCATCTTCTCCTGTAGATGGTGTATTAAATTCAATATAATAATCTTTTACTATTAATGAATTTTCTACTGATTCTGGAGGGTATGAACCTGAAGATACTTGTAATGCTACAGATAAACAATCTTTAATCTCTATAGATTGTGAAGGAATAGTAAAACTTGTAGTAATAGCTAAACCAGTAGTATGAATAACTAGAGATGAAAATGATTCCTCATGTAAAAAAATATCATTAGGGGAACTACCCCCTATTATGGGTACATTTGAAGGGTAACTACCTGTATATATTCTAATTGAAGCTGTTTGCCATGTAGGTCCATTTCCTTCTTCGTTTCCTTGATATAAAGCAGTATTATATGTTGATGTTGGTATATCATATCGATCACCAGCTGCTTCCTCAGACCAAGAGTCTAAAAACATTGAACATGTTACTTGTATATCATTTCTAGGCAATTGGTTAAATACATATAAACCATCTATACTAGCTGATAGTGAAGAAGAATATGAAATATAAACTGATTCCCACCTTTTTGCAAAGGTTTCTGGTGGAGGTGTAGGTTGTCCTAATGCCTCGTTTTGGGTAATAGTAACATCAAAATCCGCTCCATCATAAGTCCCATCAAAATTAAAATCTACTGGATCACCTGGTTCTGTTGTGTACCCACTTTGGGTAATTGTTCCTGCTAAGGCAAGAAAATTAGCATTTTTACCTGTAGGGAGATCAAAATATAAAGAATCCATATTTTGTGAGCCAGTATATTTTACTCTTACATCACCTCCAGAATTATTTTCGGCATTATATCCTACATAATAACCTAATTCTGAGTATAAACCAAATTGAGATGATCCTATAGCATTGTTTCCATTATTATCTGTAGTTTGGAAAATACTACTTGTAAATGTATAAAATCCTGTCCCCAAAGTATTTCCACTATATAATTGACCTAACGTATTGGTATTAGTATTTTGAGCTTGAGAAAAACCAGGTAGAAGCCATACTGCAGCATCTAATAAAGATAATTGGATACTTTGGTTATTACTAAATGAAGATATGGGTGGTGTTGTATCAAGGGTTACATTAAAAGTATATGTTGCTGTTTGAGCATTAGAAGTTCGTTCTATACTATCTATATTAAAAATAATATTATATACAGGTTTACCATTATTTCTAAGTTTTAATTTTGCTCCACTTTTACCTCTAGAATATGCTTCAAATATTGAGGCCCAATATACAAATTCACCAGCATAATCAGGTGCTGTAGGGGGTTTAGCATATATTTTGGTTAATGTGTTAAAGTCATTTGTATCTGTTCTTACATTTGGGGAGGTAAGTGTTGATGGGTCTGTTGAGGTTTGATATGAATAAAAGAGATTATATACTCTATTGATATCCTCTTGGTATAAATTCCATGTAGAACCTCCTACGGGTCCTGGAGTGCTATATTTGGTAAATACCCAAGGGTGAACTCTTCTACCTTGATTACCTACTGAAAAAGAACCTTGAGTAGTTAGAGATAAATCTCCGGTTTCATTACCTACTATTGCAAATTGATCATATAAATTAGCATTATTAGGTAAATCCCCATTATTATCAGCTGCTCCAGTATTAATAGGATTTCCTGGTGGGGACCATGATTCAACCGGTGTTCCTGAACCTGTTTCTACTACTATATATGCTTTGTAAGGTCTGTGAAGGTGTGGGTTATATCTTGATGTATTACCATCACCACCATCAGTATTATATCCTCTATATACCCATAATTCTTGATCTGATTTTAATGGGATAGGTGTAGATTGTGTTGTAGATACACTCACTATAGTAACAATTAAATCCGCACTAACATTAGAAAACCCAGCTGATGATAATTGTGATTGTGTAATTGTAAATGTTTCTCCAACTGTCCAGTTATTCCCACCTTCAATAGTATTTACTTTATTAACTCTATATGCTTGGGGGCCTCCACCTACAGGACCAGTTCTTACAGTAACACTGGCATTTACTCCTGTTATATTACCTGTTACATTAATCGGAGAAGATGTTTGTTGGGTTGAGGACCATACCTCTGAAAAGTTTGTTTGTAAACCACCTAGAGAATATAAATCAGGGCCATTTTGGACATAATAAGTAATCTCGTTACCATAATTTACAATTTTTGAACTTAAATTAGGGTTATATAAAGTATTAGGATTTTTATCAGCCACTATCATATCATTCATACCCTCTTTATTAACAGATCCAGAAACTAATATTTGATTAGTATCTTCTTTAAAGTAGTATTGTATTTTTGGTAAATCAGCCATGTTTTAATTTTGATATATAGTACTGTTATAAATAATATAATAAAGAGTTTTTAATATTCCTATCTTTTTATGGGTTATCTTCATCTGGAACCCCTGCGGTATAAGTTAATTGCATTACTCCAAAATATCCTTGAGGGGAGGGTTCACCTGCACCATTGTGGTAAATATTTATATAACCCGTTCTATTTTGTGTAGGGCAATCTGTTTCACCAACTGGTATAAAGAAATTACTAGGATAAAATTTTATTAGGGCACTTCCCTGCCCACTAATTTCACCACCTACTTCTCCTTGTGGGCCATTAAATTTACCCCAACCTAATATATTCCCACCTTGTGTGCCATCAGTAAATTCTATATTCCAACTTACAGTAGGGCCATTTGGATCAGTATCTATATCAATAGTGAGGTGGTCTCTGTTAGGACCCGAACCATTTGTATCAACATAAAAAATTGTTAGTGGTTGGTTATAATCAAAACCCGAATAACAATCTGCTGGACTATAACTGTTACCTACACCTGCATGACCAAGTACTGTGATAGATAAATCTGGTGGTGGTGGTGCATTATCATTAAAAGTAACTGTTGCTTCTTCAGGAGTTGGAGGTGTTGCAATATTAAATGCTGGTCCTATAGGTACTGAAGAGGCTGTTATTGATCCTGTGTAAAGTTGTAAATCTGTTCGATCATGAAGTCCAACTGTTCTAGAAGCACTTAAAGCCATTATAGTAGATTCTCTGGCGTTCATAAACCAGGGATATCTACTTTTTTTATAAGGAACTTCATTGTCATTGTCTAACTCGTATGAACCGGTATTAAAGTTTCCTAAAGTATCACTACTAAAACCTTCTCCACTTCCTACTCTAAAAACTTCACCATCATTATCTGTTTCAAAATAATCGGATTCACCCCATCCTCTAAAAAATGATTCTGTAGGGTATGTTGAGATTGGAGGAAAATAACCTTGTGGGGCTGATTGAGTAATTCCTGATTCTCTTATTACATTAGGGTCTACTCCTGATGCTGTAGCATAATAAGTAAAGTACCCACTTGCACTAAATGTTAAATCATAAAAACCAACATCAAATGAATTAACTGCATCCGAAGATGGTTCTTGGTTAATAATTAATAATACAGCATTTGTTGTATTAGGATCATTATCATCCTGTGGGGATGTATTTCCTATAAAATATGTTTGATAACCTTCAATTAAGTTATTTCTATAATCACTAGCACCTGTTAAATTAAAATCTACATAATTACTATCTGTGATAAAAGGATTTATTGGTTCCCCGTATACATCAAAATCAGACATTTTTATATATTTAACCTTATTAGTACATCCCGCTGATATATTAGCTTGGGTTAGTTTTACTATTACATCTTGGTCAGCATTAGTGACTCCATTTGCTTGTAAAGTAGCTAATGGGATTGTAATTGTTTCATTAACACTAAAATCTATACTATCATTAGTTCCAGTTTGAGGGTTAATGGATGCTTGAACAAATACTGTTTTATTTTCATCATCATATAAATTTGAATAAATTCGTAATAGAGCATTTACCCCATTTCCCGGTGAATCAGCGTTTGCGGGATAATAAAAACTAATGTCAGGCCCTGGTGTAGGGTTCTCACTAATATTTTGAATAACATTAAGTCTATAAGGATTAGCTTGTAATTTACCTTCTATATTTACTGTATCAGACCAAAACCAAACATTACCAAATTGGGGTATGTTTAATGGGTCTAAAAATTCTTCATCTGTAAAATTGTGATGGTTAAGCCATTGTATTCTAAAGAAATAATCTGGAATATTATCTTGCCCAAAAAATGCTTTACATATTTCATTTATACCAACATCAATAGGATGTCCAAATTCACCATTATAAAATTCTCTTTGGTCAAATCTTTTATAATCAACCGCTGTTAAACCGTTTGATGCATTATGATATAACTCATTAGGCATTGCAATACCTAAACCAGGGACTATAGATTCACTCCAGGCTTGTGTAAATCCTGGGTATTGTCTATAAAATTCTGATTCTAAGATTTCGGTTTCTGTTAACCCACTATATGGGTCTCCTGATATTGTAAAACATATATCTACTTCATTCCCTTCCCCAAAAGTAGGATAATTAGAAAGATCTGAGTCTAAATTATTTTCTTCTACTGTTAAATAAAATTGGTATTGACTAGTATAATCACCGTAAGGGGCTTCACCGTACTCTGAATCTCCAAAATCATATCCACCATAAAATATACCTCTATCAACCCTCCAAATTACATAATTAGAAGGAGAATCTAAACTAGTCATTTTAATGAAATTACCTTCACCCCCACCTGAGCCAGAAGCTAATGCCAATAAACTCGCATGATTTTGAAAATCTGCATCTTGAATATTAATACTCATAGTATTAGTTAGCCTAGATGCATCACTACTTGCTAAAAGAACTTGACCTGGATTTTTATTAGGTTCTAATACATCAGTTGATAATGTATTTATATAAGGATTTATACAACCTGAGAATACAGAAGAAGAAATTGGGGCAGCATATATATTATTAAAAGGTTCAAATACACCTCCTGTACCACCACTAAACACTTCAATAGAAGAACCACTAACCGTTGCATATTGTGGAGCTGAACTTGAAGGTAAACCTGGTACTCTTTTATTAGAGTTAGGTACTTGGTAATTTCTGGCAGTTGATTTTACACTACCCGAGTATTCGGGGGTAGTGTATGACATTGCAGGTGGTGCTTGTTTATTTCTCTCTAAAAGATTCTGTTTAATTACTACACCTGATGATAAACTAGTTCTGGCAGGTGTAAAATCTTTAACCATTTTAAATAATGAATTATCAAAGAATTTAATTAACCTAACAAAATCGTTTACATCATAACTGTTTATATACTTTGTAAAATATTCATCCCTTAATCTATCTAATTGAGGATATGAATCTATAGACCCAGATAATGGAGATGACTGGAAATTTTGTCTTGGATCTCCAATATATTCTCCTAAATTAAAAGCACCAATTTGTGCTATAATATCATCATTAACTTGATCTGTAGGTGAAAATGCTACTTCTAAATAATTTATACTAGGGTCACTACCACTAGGGTATATTTGTTGTTGAATTGATCTATAAGGAGATAATGTTGAACCTGTTGGTAATACTTCTTGATCAATTCTAATATTATCTGATATTCTGTTTTTTATACCTCCTGGTACTTGGTTTAAAAATATTTCTTCTTTGTTTTCTATAAAACTAGCGTTTGTATCAAGTATGAATCCACTACCCCCATCAAAAAAAGATTCTGTGGTTGCCCAAGATCCTGTTATTTTAGGGTGGATTGAATATCTACTAGAAGTTATTAACTGTGTACCTAAATCAGCTCTAAATATTAAATTATCAGGGGTAGAATTTAGTGTGTTACCTTGTGTAGAATAAGGATTCATTACATAGTCAAAGAACAAACTTTCGCTTAATGGTTCTTTCCAATATCTAACTTCTTGTAATGCCCCTTGAAGTGGTGGGTATATATTATTATCATAATTCACATTTGCAAAAGAAGAAGAAGGTAAATTAGAATCTTCAACAGTTTGCCAATATTGCCAATTTGCATCTGCTGAATCTGACTTGTAAAATCCTATTTTATTATCTATTTTATTAGCTGAGTATAAATAAGCTTTAGTTTCATCGGCATTATTGGGGTCAAATGCTACTGTTGCTTGAACAGACCACCAACCACCATCAAAAAATGGTAAATCTATACTAGCTGTGTTATCACCCGATAGTGCTCCATCTGGATAGAATGTTAAAGTACCAAATGCATTACTTTGAGAAGGGGCTGCTCCATCATATGTGCCTGTAGTATCTCCTGATCCTGTATACTCTAATAATATATAAGATTTATTTATATCTCCTACCCACATATTATAATAAGTTGGAGATGAAGAAGGTATACCATTTGTTTTAAATCTAAATTGTATTGATTTAGGTGCAGTTACATTAGGTGATGATTCATTCCATTTAGGATTTGATTGGAATGGAGAGTTAAATTGTGATCCTGGGGTGAGGTTTAAAGCATAATTAAATATATCTTCACTATAATCCCAATCTTTATAATTATCTCTATCTTTACCCCCAAATTCATTTATTCTTAAAATAGTTGAAGGTACTCCATAAGATGTAATTAATGCTCTTATACCAGCTATTGTACCTTTAGTTTTAAGTAAATATGGTAAATTATGGTATATTCGTTTATATAATCGTTTATTAACATTATCCAATGGGATTATATCATTTGAAGCAGATATTTCAGTATCCACGTACTCATACCCAGAAGGTGTATTAACTTGACCACCAATTGATCCTGTCATATATGGGAAAGGAAATGTACTTCCCGATGGGGTAATTCCTAAAAATGCTGTGTATAAATCATCGGAATTAAAGTTATTTGAATATAGTTTAATACCAAAATCCCTAATAGCATCTGCTACTAAATCCTTAGAAATACCAAAGTCTAAACGGTTATCTGCGTCAAATCTAGTAGTAATATTTTTAGTATATAACCATGTGTTATCATACTGTTGAGCAACCATATCAACGAATAATTCATATTTTACATTTTCAGAATCTTCTCTAAGATATTCGGGTATTGCATTATATAAATAATCTGGATTGTTTTCATCGTAATTGGAAGCAGATAATGCTTGCCCCCCATAATAAGCACTAGTATTATCAGTACTTCCTACCCACGTTAATGCTTCAGTACTTCCTGTAGGAAATAAGATATAAGGGGGTTCTGTATTTTGTTTTGGATATGATTTAGCTGATCCACTGTTAAAGTACATAAAATACTCCCAACCATCTAAATTAGAAATTACTTTTTCAATACTATTATCAAGTTCAGCTTTACTAGAACTGTAAGTACCACTGTTTAAAGATAAATTATCTATGGCATTACTTGAAGATTGGATTAATCCTACCTTATAGTAAAAATTATCTAATCTAGTATAAGCTGAAGAGAAATGTATAAAGTTTTTATAATCTGTATAATCAATATTAATATCAATTTCTTTTCGATTTAATATATTTTGGAGTTGATTAGCAGAACTAGTTAAATTTGTGTTTAATAAAGTATTATAAGTAAAAGCTTGACTTGATTCCCCCGCTTCTTGAGTAGCTAGTATGCTGTAATTAGGTCCTTTTATAAATTGGACATCATTTGGGTTAAAATTAAAAGGTGGAAATGTAACACTATATGCTTCAGGGGAAGAAATTTCTTCTACTACCCATAATGTTGATTTTAAATCAAATTGAGGTGGTAAAGGTTCATACAGTTTAACTAGTAAAGAAGGGTCAACGGAAGTTGTAGTATCTAATTTTAAATTATTAGCAATAACTTGTTGATCGTTTCCAAAATTAAGTAAAAAATCTACAAAATAATCTTGAAGTTCACGGAATTCTATAAATTCAGTACTTGAAGAAATTAGTAAATCATTAGGTATAACATTACTATTTAATCTTACTTCAGTTCTATCTGAACTTATTTCACTTATATAATAGTTAGTACCTATATCTGATGATAGAAGTTTTCTATAAAAATTATAAGTTGAAAAGAAAGTACCTTCATCATATCCTAAATTTTCTAAGTCCTCTGCGGGGTAAAGTATAGTGTCTCCGTTTTTTACAGAATAACTAGTAACTGCTACTGCTTTTATATCCCCAGGTTGTGGGTATATTAAAGTTTGACTCTCATCATAAGCATAATATTCTATATAATCTGTTGAAGAAGTAAATGCCGTATCCAACCTAGAAGAAGATATTAGAAAATTATCTTGTTCAGTATACTGTTGGAATTCAAAATTGGTTGGGTTAACCTGATTTGTTATAATTTTATTTTCTTCCATATTTTTAATATCCTCCACCACTAGTTCCTGTTCCACTAACACTACTAGCATTGCTGTTACTTGTTGTTGGGTCTGTTGGTATTGCAGATGTTATTATATTATATTGTTCTTTACCTGCTAATTGTTCATTTACCCCATCATTAATATCTAAATTTACTTTTTCTCCTGTTAATGCTTCTACCTTTTCTATTTCGGCTTGTAATAAATCTTTTCTTAACTGTGTAATCTCAGCTCTTAACGCCACTATTATTTCATTTTCTTGGTCAAAATTTATATATTCACCACTAGTTTTAACTAAATATTCATGTGAGTTTGAACTTCCATAAGAAGGAATATCATAAAATAACTCATTATAATATTCAAAAAACTGTTGAACAGTAGTTGTTGCTTCTATTTGTTCATTTACAGAAATAACACCCAATTGTTGAAATTGAGTATCTATAATTTTAGGGTATTCAGTTTTTGAATATACCTTTTTAATTAAATCTATTTTTTCTGTATTCTTATCCATAATGTTTTTAACCATTAACTACCTTAAAATAATAATTTTCATCCATTATTATAGTTTGCCCATCTACCTCAGTTTGTATTAATATATTATAATATCTTTCGGGTTCCAACCCATTCATATAAACTGTAAAATAACTTGATGTTGGGTCGCAACTTATTTGTGTAAATTCTTTATCAAAATTTACCACATATTCATTTGTATCTAAATCTTTTATAGCATAATAAGAAGATGTTGGTAAAGCATAATTTACTGTATAATTAGATTCTGTTGTAAAAGTTCTTGGTGGAAATAATGGCCTAGCATTAATTCTAAAGTCATTTATACTTTCACTATAATATACCCCTTGGTTACTATCTAAAGCAATAGCTAAATCAGGTGTTTCTAATACAGGTAATTGCTTAATATCAAATGTTGATACTGTTACTACTGCATTTGTTGTAGCTCCTGAAACTGCGTCTAAATTATTTAATTGTGTTGCTGTCCAAGTTAATACATCTCCTTCTTTATACCCTAATCCCAAATCTTTTACAAATATATTTAACATTGAAGAACTATTAAAAGTAGCCCCAAATGTAGCACCTCCTCCATCTCCAGTATACGAATCAGGTGCGGGTAATGATTGGGTATAAGAACATGATATTGAACTTGTAAGTTCATTTGTTGGGTAAGAACCAGTTAATGTCCTCCCATATTTAAAATCACCACTACTAGTTGAATATGTAAAGTCTCTCCATTTAATTTCTAAACATGGAGGGTATATTGTATTTGTATCTACAGAATAAAAACTTAATTGAGGTGTTACTGCACTTTCAGTAATGAATTCTTTTGAATCTTCCCATTTGAGTAAAAACCCTTCATTTGATATTTCTATTTGACCTGGGTTTATATCTTTAGAAGATGAATACCACACTTTTAGTGTATCGGTAACATTAATATTTAAATCTTTGGTACTTCTTAAATTAAAATTTTGGGTTTGAACTAATGAATTTATATTTTCATATCCTCCTGAACCTGTATACCAATTACCACCCCCAGCATTATTACTTCCAGAATATGAGCCAGTTACTAAAGGATTAAAACCTCCTTGTAACCAGGGTCTTGAACCTGAGTATGCTTGGTATACCCAACTTACACCAGTCCCATTTATTTGATTATCTAAATATTGACCTGATCCATTATTCCAAGAACCAGATACAGGATATACTTCTAAATTTGAATTAAGTATTATATTTGTTGCTTTTGCAACATATGCTTTTAAACTGCCTGACCATAAGTCCCATGATCCAGTTATTTTAGCTACATTATCAATGACATCTTCAATCTCAGACTGATCAAATTTAATAATTGACCTAGCAACTTGAGGTGAAGGTGATGTTGAAGGTAATGTGTTAAATACATCTAATATAGGATCTAACCCAGTATTCATTGCTGGGTAAGCACTGTATATTGAAGCGTCTTGTGAGGGAAATAATTTATATACTGCCATAATTATAAGTTTACTACTTTTCCTTTAATATCTGTATTTGGGTATTTTAGTTCAAAAATACTTGGATCTAAAGAAGGAAATATTGTTCCATTTTGGTTAGCTCCACTCATATCATATGCCCATTTTGAATACCCTAAAGATGTTCCAGCTATGTTATAAGTTACAATTGATTTAACTGTTTGTACCCCCTCTAATGTATCTAACATTACATATAAATCCGGGATTATTATTGGTTGGTTTATTTGCCACTTATTTATGTTAAAATAGTTTTGAAGTGAAACTATACACCTTTCAAGTACTTCATTATTATTAAAATTAGGGTAAGTTACAATTTGAAAATCTACTCCAAAATTAATTACAAAAGCATCTTTAATACTAATAGTATCTCCGATCATTTTATATTCATTGATATAAGTTCTAAGGTTTTGTTTTAATGTATTGGAAGCAGTTGTTAAAAAGTTTTGATTATCTTGTGTTAGTACATATAAATCTAATGTAGTATTAGCAGCTTCAGCATTTGGTTTTTGTGTCCAAGCTTTAGCTATTCTACCATATCTGGAGGGCATACTTAAAGCTCTTACTAAATAATCATCAGCTGTTACATTTCTTAATTGTGTAGAAAATTGTGATATACTATTTTGTCTAATTTCTTCTATTGTATCTCCATCTTGACCACCTGAAGCAGCTGATGGGTTGTTTGATGCTACTGAATCAAATACGTACTGGGCTAGAGTTGAGTCTAATCCCCCTTTAATAAAGTTTATTGTTGAAGTATTGAGATTTGTAATTGTATTAGATAATACATTAGAACTTACCCCTCCTCCAGTATAATACCTTATAGTTAAAGTTGTATTTGAAGGTGCTATACCATAAGTATTTGTAAATATAAAATTAGTTGGGCTAAAAGCTGTTGTTAATTTATCCTGTTCAAATGGTAAACCTAAACCTACATTCATAGAGTTAGGTATAATTTCTTCAGTTGTAGAATCAGGATTACCTACGCCAAATTGTAATTGTAATTTTGTATTACTTAAAAACCTAGTTGCAAATCGGGTTTCAACTGCTTTAGTTTGTAGTAAATAAGGAACATCCCCATCTAAATATGTATTGGGGTCATTAGTATTTATGTTTTTAATACCATCGAATACTAAATCTTGTCCTAAATAATCTACTTCATACCATTTATTCCCATCAGAATCGACTATGTCTACTATACCTGCTATATTGGGTTGATCAATCTCTAATGTAAGAAACTCTTGTGGTGATCCTACTGAAAATGATGTTGTATTAATTAAACCTGAAAATGCTTTTCTAGATTTCTTTAGTAAATAAAATGAAGGGTTGTTTCCTGATAATTGAGAAACTGAAACTATTGTTGGGTCTAAAGAACTAGATACAGAAAAATCAATTGGGTTATCTAAAGTAAAAGTAACTGAAGTTGCTGATGTAGTCTGCATAGATGTATTTGAATCCACATATAAAGCATAATCGTAGTCAGGGACATATTCATTATTGACTAATTTAGATGGGACTTGTTGGTATATATCTACAATAACGGTTGATAAACCTGTAACTTTAGGTTTATAGCCGTACATATAAGCCATATCAAATATATTACTTTGTTGTCTAGAATATTGTAAGAAATTTTCTTGTATTTGATTATCTAAATAAAAAGATAATACATCCCCAACATAAGCTGCTTGTTCCATGAACATCATCCCGGGGGAAGTGTTAGAAAAATCAGTATAAGTAGTGGGAAAATAAGTTTCGGAAAAGTTTATTAACTGGTTTCTTAATTCTGTAAAATCTCTGTTTACATATTTTATATCTTTTCTTACAGCCATTAGTTAAAATTTAAATTTAAAGTATCTTCAATAGCAGTATTTACAACATTATAGTATATTTGCACTGTTACTTCATTATTATCGGGGTTAGATAAAACATTTAATTCTTGGATATTTACCAATGGAAATTCTATTTTAACTTTTCTTTCTATATCTTCTCTTAAAAAGTCTAAATTATTTTCCTCTATTTGGGAAAATATAAATCTCCTTAAACCTCCACCAAATGTGGGGTTACCTGGTCTTTCTCCAGGGTTTGTTAGGAAATAATTGATTAAGTTATTTTTTATTGCTTGAGCAGTTTGGTAATTAGGAGTGAACACACCACCTTCATTGAATGGGATATTTACTCCTATACCAACTCTTGGTCTTAAATCATTAACAAATTGATTTGGTGCTCTAAATGCCATATTATACTTTACCTTTCATTAATCCCATTATTTGATCCATTGATACATTTCCTTGTGGTAGTTGACCATTAGGTGAAGTGGTATCTACACTTCCTACTTGTAAAGGCATACTGTTTGTATTCGCTTGTATTGTACCATCTGCTCCAGGTCTCATACTATCTAAAACACTCATCATGTTTTCTCTTAGTTTTAGTTTATCCGTTTCAGGAAGTGAAGTTTGCATTACTGGATTTAGGGGACTAGGTGTTCCTGGATCCGTTGGGGGAGTTGCAGTTATTCTTTCGACAACGGTTTGTCTAGGAGAACGTACAGCTTCCATAAGGATATCTTTCATTTCCTCTTGGATTGCTTCTTTTACGGCTTCTTTTACGATTGTTTTTAATTGACTTAATTTCATTAGTATGTTACTTTATTATAAATATTAAATTAAATTGCTTTTAAATCATTTTGTACTATATAAAATGCTAATTCATCCAATAGTATTTGGTCTTCAGCACTAAATGAAGGTTCTCCTTCTACTATTATAACTCCCTGAGAGTTTTTTGCGATTGCTCTTCTTCTATATTGGTCACCTACTTTAAATTTTTCTTCTTTTATAACTGATAGTTTTAAACCATTTATATTAGCTAATAGGGCATTACCTTGTTGTTCTGAATTTTCTTTAAGTGCTAATAATTCAACATTTACTTCATCCATAGGTAATGGTGGATCTACAGCTGCACATCCTTCTATTAATTCATCTACTTTTTTTAAATATGCTAATATTAATATCAAAGATATTACTAAAAATACTAGAGACATAATTATAGCTTTTTTTAATTCTTTAGATATATTTGTAAAAGAATCTAATAACTGTTGTACTTTTTCTAATCTACTAATTATAGAATAAGGTACACCTGTACCAGGAGGAACAGATACGGGGAATGGTAAGGAGCTAATAGATAATTTAACATTTTGTAACTGTAATGATAAGTAAAATAACACCCCCGCAATTACAGTATTAGCTGCTATTACCTTCCACATTTGGTTGATTTGTTTAACTATAGAATTTCTCTTTTTAATTAAAGCCCTTAATGCTTCATTATTAGGACATACAGCTTCCTCTTGGTTTTCTTTTTCTAATTTGGTAATACCGAATATTACCATTAATTGTATAGCTAAAGGGAGTAATTTATTTTGTGCTGTTGCTGTAAATTTTAAAATTTGGGATTTTATTGTAAGAAGTACTAATTCGGCTGCATCTAAAAGAATTTTATTTGCCTTTATCCCTGCTTTATATACTTCATCTTCTGCTTGTTCTTTTTTTCTCTTAGAGAATTCCCTTATGTTTAACATTGGAACTATAGGTAAAACTTGAGGTACTTCACCAGCCAATGTTACTAAAGATTGTTTAGCGGGTGCAAATCCTTCTAGTTCATATAATGTAAAAGGTTTTAATATTGCTAATAGAGGTAAACCTGTAATACTTACAGTCCCAAATATAAGTTCATATTCTCCTTTTTCATCAGTTTTTATATCCTTATTACCTTTAGGATTGAATACATACTTTTTATATTCTTCCTCTATTTTTATTTTTTTTATTTTACCCGTTAACCTATTTATTTTACCATTAGGATCGTCAATTTTAACCTTTCTAGTTTTAGTTACTAGTTTCATAGGATATAAAGCAAGTTGGGGCTTTACTTTTACTCCTTGAAGGGGCTCATTTTTTACTTCATCATATATCCTCCCCCTAACTGAAAAGGTAGTGATTACAGGTTTATACCTTTCAATAAGGGCCTTAGTCATTTGGAAATCTTCTATAACATCTATTACCCCTTCAGCTTTAGCAACTAGCTTTTTAGCTTCTGGGGTTTGGAGGAATATTTTACCTAACTCTAGTATTTCTTTTTCATCCATGTTAGCTAGTTTTTACTTTATTAGATTTATGACTACCAGCTTTTGCTCTATTTAATATACTATCTAAAGTACCACCAGGTTGACTTAAAATATTAGCTAAAGAACCTGCAGCGGGAATTTGGGTTTCATTACCTAAAGCAGTACATAAATTTATTAAATTATTTAACACTGCTATAAAATCATCTATAAATATGTCACCTAAAATCACGGCCTCAGAAGCATTTTGTTGACCTAAAGATACTATACCTTTATCAGATACAATATTAACATTTTTTGTTTGAGATTGTATTCCTAAGTCCTCAATTGAGGTTAATACAATAGACTTCTGTGAAGAAAATAATATACTATCTGTATGGGTATTAAATAATAACCTACCAGAATTTAAAATCACTTGAGAATCATTATAAGATTTAGGAGATTTTGGAACTGGGGTTATTATATTAGAATATGGTATTGTTGCACCTAGTCCTTCTTTTTTATTAGATACAGATATATCTATGGGTATATTTTGTGTAGATGTTAAATATAATGATGAAGGGTCAGTATTAATATTTTCTACTGTAGGTATAAATCCTGGTTTGTTATCTTCAGATTGACCATTTTTTAAAATGGTAATAGGGTCTCCATTTTCAGTATTATTACCTTTGGACCAATTATTTTGTATATCACCTCCGGATTTTGATGTATTACCTAATCTAATACTATTACCAAACCTACCTTCAAATATATTATCACCAGCAAATGGTAAAATAGGTTGGATATCTCCTTTTTCTACAAAAGTTCCCCCGCTATTACCATTTAAATCTATAGACTGTTTTTGAGTTGGGGGTCTTTTTACATTTCCTGCTTCTATAGATGTATAAGATTTATCTAAAGAGGGGGATGTATTATTGTTAGTATTTAAATCTATGGGAGCAGCATTTATATGTTGACTATTCCATAAGGAAGCAATACTTACATAATAATTTTTTAATTCAGATCCTATACCTGGGTTAATATTTGATGGGCCTTTTACAATAAGTACATACTCATTAACTAAAGGATAATTTTTTATATTAGGGAATAAAGGTGTAGCTAATTGTAAAACTTCGTTTTGAGAGTTTTGGTTTCCTGAAGATTTAACTGATGCAAAGTTAATAGCACCAATTCCTGACCACCCCCCAGATTTATTGAATAAATTTGAATTTGAATTAAGATTTACATCTATAACTCTAGCAACTATAAAATCTCCTATAGGGGTTGTTTTACCATCCCCACTAATATTTGAATTAATATCTGGGGATAATTGAAATAATCTAGAGATTCCAGTTTTATTTATCGCCATTTTTCTTTTCCTCGTAGTTAGTATTAAGAGTTTCTAACTCTTTCATTAATTGTTGTTTTTCTTCTTCCGTTATACCCAATGCATCATCTGATGTGCTATTGTTTAGCGCGCGTTGTATTATAGTTGACATTTTAATTAATTGTTCATCGTTACGAACGCCAATATCTAAATATTCTTTAATGAGGGGTACAATTAAGGTTGCATCTCCTAT